>Ga0256405_10001369_pt1 | contig 67089 bp, 51 predicted proteins | sample RumenRJG_02DNA_FD_189096 | JGI IMG/M metagenome (GOLD analysis project Ga0256405, IMG submission 189096) | Bovine rumen microbial communities from Lethbridge, Alberta, Canada - RJG_02 | ecosystem: Host-associated > Mammals > Digestive system > Stomach > Rumen | place: Canada: Alberta... | reverse complement strand
TGATCTCCCGCCCATAGATCCTGTACAGGAGTTCCCTGAGGTCGCCGTTTCCGGTGGTGTGGAGCTTTTCCCTCCCGTCTACTCTGTAGTGAAAGGAAATGGAAGGATGAGAAAGCGCCTGCCGTTCTACAAGATCCGTGATATAGCCGGCTTCCGTCTGCGGCTGTTTGAGAAATCTTGAGCGCACCGGGACGTTATAGAAAAGATTCCGGACGACCACGCTGGTTCCATCGGGCGCACCGATCTCTTCGAGGTCGAGCTTTACCCTGTCATCCTCTGAATACCCGCTCAGAAACTGATTGGTGGCTCTTACGCCGGTCAGGGAATCCCTGGTCTTAGTGATCATCTCCACCTGGGATACGGCAGCGATACTTGAGAGAGCTTCGCCTCGAAAACCGAGACTCACAAGTTTGGTAAGATCGCTGTCGTCGCGGATCTTACTGGTGGCGTGCCGCTCAAAGGCCTTGGTGATCTGGCTCTTTTCGATCCCGCAGCCGTTATCGGTGACGCGGATCATCTTCTTTCCGCCCTCGCGGATCTCTACAGTGATCGCTCTCGCGCCTGCGTCGATGGCGTTTTCCACCAGCTCTTTGACGACATTGACCGGTCTCTCCACCACTTCTCCGGCAGCTATTCGGTTTATTGTCTCTTCACTTAGTAAATGGATTTCCACAGCTTTTTCCTTTCAAAGGGAAGTCTTTAAGTCCCTCAGCCGCTCCAACGGTTCTTTATCTCCGTCTGCAGTCTGTAAAGCGTGTTCAGCGCGTCCAAAGGAGTAAGGTTTGAAATATCGATATCCCGAAGCTCCTTCAGCACATCCTCGTCGGTCACCGTCTCGAACAGAGACATCTGCCCCAGATCCACGTCGTCGTAGTGTCTTACCTTCTTCGCTTTTCCGGTGCTCTGTCCGGCTTTAGTCTCTATGTTCTGGATCTTCTCAGTGATATCGCTGTCAGTGAGCTGGTCGAGAAGTTCCTTGGCCCTGTCTATCACAATATCGGGGAGACCGGCCAGCTTAGCAACCTGTATTCCGTAACTCTTGTCGGCTCCGCCCTTTATGATCTTGCGCAGGAAAACAATGTCGTCTCCCTTTTCCTTGACTGCAACGCAGTAGTTGCTTACGTTGTCAATTTTGCCCTCGAGCTCTGTCAGCTCGTGGTAGTGTGTGGCAAAGAGTGTCTTGGCGCCCAGAAACTTTTTATTGCTAATATGTTCGATCACGGACCATGCAATAGAGAGGCCGTCATAAGTGGATGTACCTCTGCCGATCTCATCCAGGATCAGGAGTGAAGCGGGCGTCGCGTTCCGGAGAATGTTAGCTACTTCGTTCATCTCCACCATGAATGTGCTCTGGCCGCTGCCGAGGTCATCGGATGCCCCAACTCTTGTAAAGATCCTGTCGACAACGCACAGATCCGCTGAAGCGGCAGGTACAAAACTTCCGATCTGCGCCATAAGGCAGATCAGCGCTACCTGACGCATATAGGTGGATTTGCCTGCCATATTGGGACCGGTGATGATCGCAATGGCGTTCTTTTTGCCGTCAAGGACTGTGTCGTTGGAAATAAATTCGCCCTGAAGCATCTTTTCAACAACCGGGTGACGTCCCTCTTTGATCTTGATATATCCTTTATCGTTGATCGAAGGGCGCGCGTAGTGACCTCTCTCCGCGACAAGAGATAGAGAACACAGCGCGTCGAGCATCGCCAGGGCTCTTGCCGCTTTCTGGATCCCTGAGATCTGTCCGCCGACAGTATCCCTGATCTCACAGAATTTGTCGTATTCAAGAGTATTGAGTTTGTCATCCGCGTTGAGGATCGTGTCCTCAAGGGATTTGAGCTTTTCGGAAGTGTATCTCTCAGACCCGACAAGTGTCTGCTTGCGCATGTAATCCGAGGGGACCATGTTCTTGAAGGAATTGGTCACTTCAAAATAGTATCCGAACACCTTGTTATACTTGATGCGAAGGTTTTTGATACCTGTGCGCAGCTGGTCTTCCGCTTCGAGGTTCATCAGCCACTGCCGGCCCTGGGTCTTGGCTTCCCTGAGCCTGTCTATATCGGCGTCGAAACCGCCGCGGATGATCCCGCCCTCCTTTACCTGAAGAGGCGGCTCGTCCAAAATGGAGCGGTTCAAAAGGTCGACGAGATCCCTGAAGTCGTCCATATCGTCTCTGAGCTCAGAGAGAAGGCCTCCTTCGAAATCCTCCAGTACCTGCCTGATCGGCGCGAACATGGAAAGAGATCCCCTGAGAGCGATCAGATCCCTCGGATTAGCTGTCCCGTAACTGACTCTGGTCATCAGGCGCTCCAGGTCATAGACAGGCTGCAGATATTCGCGGATCTCATCGCGGTCAACAGTATTTTGACAAAGCATATCGACGGCGTCCAGCCTCTTCTCGATCAGTTCCCTGTCTACCAGAGGCTGCTCGATCATCTGATGGAGCTTTCTTGCGCCCATGGCTGTCCCGGTCCTGTCCAGGACCCACAGAAGGGACCCTCTCTTCTTCTTTTCCCGCATTGTTTCTGTCAGCTCAAGATTTCTTCTTGTGGAGCTGTCCAGAAGCATATACTTTCCGGAAACGTATACGTTGATCCCGGTTATATTCGAGAGTGAATTCTTCTGTGTGTCGTAAAGGTACTTAAGAAGCGCTCCCGCAGCAGTGCTGCCCGCTCTCTTGTCATCCATGCCGAGCGCGATCAGGCTTGAGACGTGAAAGTGCTCACTGATGACCTTTTCTGCGGCGTTTTCGTCAAAATAGTGCGCGCTAAGCGTATTGATGATGATGCCGAGCCTTTCCTGCAGATCGGTCAGATCCAGCCCTGAGAGCATAAAACTCTCATTGCAGATGATCTCCGAGGGAGAATAGCGGACGATCTCGTCATAGACCTTCCGGTCGCCCTCTGTCTCTGTCATGTAGAATTCTCCGGTTGTGACGTCGGCGACAGAAATGCCGCTCTTTCCCTGTCTGCTGTACAGAATGCAGAAGATGAAATTGTTCTTTCCCTCCTCGATGGAATCCATGTCGAGGTTCGTGCCGGGCGTGACAATACGGATGACCTCACGCTTAACCATTCCTTTCGCGGTGCGGGGATCCTCTACCTGTTCACAGATCGCGGCTTTGTAACCCTTTTCCACAAGCCTTGTCAGATAGCTGTCGACAGCATGAAAAGGTACGCCGCACATCGGCGCTCTCTCGGGAAGGCCGCAGCTTTTCCCGGTCAGGGTCAGCTCCAGTTCCCTTGAGACGATCTCGGCGTCCTCAAAGAACATTTCATAGAAGTCTCCGAGCCGGTAAAAGAGAATACAGCCCGGATACTCTTTTTTGGTCTGCAGGTAATGCTGCATCATGGGACTTAATTTTGATAAGTCCTGTTCTTCAAGTTTAATACTCATTCACAACCTTCATTTCTTGCTTTTCAGTCCTGACCGGCGATCCGGCCAAAATAGTAAAAACCCTTGCATTCTTCCAGGTGAATCTGCTGATAAGTACCGATCAAAGAAGCGTCTCCCGGAATATGTACGATCATGTTGTTGGACAGACGGCAGGTCACATACCCTTCCTTCTGGCTGTTGACCTCTTCCACAAGCCCTTCCATGATCTTCCCCTCTAAAGCGGCGGACCTGTCCCGGGCGCTCTGCTGGACTGCGGACAGTACTTTGTCAAAGCCCTCCTTGACTACATCAGCGGGCACCTGATCCGGCATTTTGGCCGCGGGCGTCCCTCTTCTGGGCGAATAGATGAAAGTATAGGCGTTGTCGAAGCCGACTCTCCTGATGACGTCCAGCGTATCCTCCACGTCCTGAGCTGTCTCTCCGGGGAATCCGACAATAATGTCAGTTGTAATGGAAACGTCCGGGATCTGTTCGCGGATCTTAAGAGCGCGCTCAATAAACTGCTCCTTGGTGTAGCGGCGGTTCATCTTCTTCAGGATCTTGTCAGATCCGCTCTGAAGAGGAAAATGCACGTGTCTGGCCACCTTGGGATTGTCCCGGATCACCTGAATAACATCGTCGGAAAAGTCCTTGGGGTGAGGTGTCATAAAGCGGACACGGCGGATCCCTTCCACTTTGCAGACTTCGTTAAGAAGCTGCGCAAAACCGATGGGCTCATCCAGCCCCTTTCCATAGGAGTTGACGTTCTGCCCAAGAAGCATGATCTCGGTGACGCCATCCTTCGCGAGGTTCTCACACTCCCGCAGGATCTCTTTGGGATTACGGCTTCGCTCTCTTCCCCTTACATATGGAACAATGCAGTAGGTGCAGAAATTATCGCAGCCGAACATGATGTTGACGCCGGATTTGAAGGGATATTTTCTCTCGACGGGAAGATTCTCGACAATGCTGTCGGTCTTATCCCAGATCTGCGTCACTTTGCTGTCTTTGTCATAGACCTCCCACAGATACTCCGCGAATCGGAAAATGTTGTGGGTACCGAAGATCAGATCTACAAAAGGATAACTCTTTCTGATCTTGTCGACGTTTCCCTTCTCCTGCATCATACAGCCGCAGACCGCCACCTTCATCAAGGGATTTTTCTTCTTGAGGTGGCTGATCCTGCCAAGACGTCCGAAGGTCCTCTGGTCGGCGTTGTCCCTGACGGTGCAGGTATTAAAAATGACAAAATCCGCGTTTTCGGATTCCGTCGGTTCAAAACCGGACTTTATCAGAATGCCGATGAGTTTTTCGGAATCTCTGGCGTTCATCTGGCAGCCGAAAGTCACAGTGCAGGCTGTCAGCGGTCTTCCCGCCGCTTCAGACCTTTCCCGGATCAGCTTTCTGAGTTTGGCTATATAGTAAAGTTCGCGGCTGCGCTCGTCTGCGGGCTCGGGCCCCATCAGATCGATCGCCGCGATCTCATTTTCAAATTTTGTATCGTACATACTGTTTCCTCATATTCTGTATTATAGAGACGGTTCCGGATCTTCCGCCACTCTGTATAGGTAGGAACGCCCTTTTTTGCCGGACTGTACGATTACGCCCATTTTTCGCAGGATCAGCGCCTCTGTGGAAAAACTGTTTCCGGGCTGACCGCAGCTTCTCGCCAGTTCTTTGGCTGTAAAAGGCTCCTGTATATCATAGGGTATGAACTGCATGTAATCCCTGGGTTCGTTGATCACGGTTTCATCCACAAGCCTTGTGGGAACGCGGTCGTAGCGATGCGACCCTCTTTTGCCGTCTCTCCCCCATCCGTCCTTTAACCGGTATTCTTCCATGTCCAGAAGGATCAGTTTAATACTGAGATTGGGATGGTCGAGATAGGATGAGATCCTATAGAGCTCGCGGAAAGCACTGTAAAAGTTCCCTTTTTTGGGGGAACGGCTTCGCTTTCCCAGCTCACCCGTTTCGGGATCGACCCAGGTGATCCATTTGACGGCAGGGATCGGATAGACAACAGTCACATGGTAAAGTGGGAGGAAGGCGTCGAGCTTATTTCTCAGATAGCCGAAATTGGCTGTCTGGATCTCCGTGATCGATCCTGTCTTCTCGCAGTATATATCCGCGATATAGTTCTCTATGGGAATCTCGTGGTGGTCCTCGTCGGGATCCTCGTATGCCTTAAGAACGGCATGCAGAGTTTTTTCCTTCTGCATGCCGATGCCATGACGCTCCCTTTCTTCGAGGCGGACAATACGGTCCAAAGCCCTCTGAAACCTTGCGTTTTTCTCTTCATTTGTGCAGATGTCTGCGCACATAGGCAAATGTCTTCTCCTCCCCCTCCTCCGCGAGCATTTTCAGCAGCTTATGGAGCAGTGCCGCAGTCTCCGGATGCATAAAACTGATCACATGAGTGCCCCGTTCAAAATATTTAAGGGGATAGGAGTCGTCGTAATCTTCGCCCGCATAGACCTTGCTTGCGGCAATGCGGTCCATAAGCATCTCAACTACATATCTTCCCGGCATCTTGACAGGGATGACCGGGCCTGATCCCAGCTCGCCGCGCAGATTATAATCCACCCAGTACTCAAAGTGATGCCGGTTGCGTCCCTTGTGATGAAGCCATGAAGCGCTGTAGCCTTTCTCTTCTCTCTCAGCGTTGTTGGGAGAGCGGTTTCCCTGCCAGTATCTCGCTCCTACCATGAATTCGGTAGGGGAAAACTTGGAGAGATCGTGCATGATGCCCTGTCTGTAGAGACCGACACTGAAACAGCCTTTCATGACCAGATATTTGTGCCTTGATACTGTATTCAAATGTCCGATGAACTTTTCCGGCGTTATCTTTTCTTTACTCTTTTTCATCTTTCTCTTCTTTGACCGGGGCGCTCTCTGTCATAGCGGCCGCTGCAGCAGGCGCTTCAGTCTTAGTCGTCTTCACTTTCTTCTTCCTGTTTCGGACCGGTTTGTTGGAAGTGACCGTGTTAAGGATCCTGATGGATCTGGGGGCGACATCCACTGTATGCTGATCATCCATTATGCATTCGGAGGTCAGGAAAGATTCTTCGAGCGCCGTGTCCACAAGGAGATTCCATCTGCGCCCGGGAGCCAGCTTGGGAAGTCCCAGTTCCTGAGGCTCCCAGTGCATGTTGATCGCAAGGTAGATCAGATCAGTCTTTGCCTTTCCCCGCACATAGTTTTCACAGAGGCAGATTCCGATACAGTGACTGAAAGGGCTCAGATCAGGTTTCCACGCTTCAGCTCCGTGCAGAGACAGGTCGGGATATCCGCAGCCGATGTAATCAGTGTTTTTAAACGGCGCTATGCCGGAAAATACCGGATGGTCGTTCCTGAACTGAATGATCCGTCTGACATACTCCCGTATATACTCGCCTGTCTTGCCGTTGTCCCACTTGGTCCATCCGGTCTCATTGTCCTGGCAGTACGGATTGTTGTTGCCAAACTGTGTATTAAAGTTCTCATCTCCGGCATTGATCAGAGGTGTGCTCTGGGAGAGGAACAACAGTGTGAGGAAATTACGGATCTGATTGAGCCTGAGGCGCTTCACGTCTTCCTGCTCAGAGTCTCCCTCCTCCCCGCAGTTCCAGCTGTAGTTGTCGGGAGTACCGTCGTTTCCGCCTTCTCCGTTCGCTTCATTGTGCCTTTCACTGTAAGAGACCAGGTCTCTTAGCGTAAAGCCGTCGCTGCCGCAGATGTAGTGGACATTTCCGTACCCGGAAGGAACCTTGAAAAACTCGTACAGAAATTCGCGCATCACATAGTCGTCGCTCTTGCAGAAGCGGCGGATCAAAGTGGAGAACCTGTTGTTGTGAGTAAAAAGGTTTCCGGTATTGACAGGACCTGCCTCGGGATTTTCAGCGTCCATTCCCTCGATCTCTGCGTAAGGGAAATCAGTATGGAACAGCCGCGCATCCGAGAGCATGGGGTCGGAAGCGAACGCCTTGATATCGGCGACGGATCCCATCAAATGGAAGCCGTCCACTCCATAGTGAGTGGCATAGAATCTCGCAATCTCGATCTGCTGCTGGGAGTTAACAGAAGAGGGAAAATACAGCTGAAGATAGACGGATATTCCCGCCTCATGGAAGCTTTCCACCATGTCGGAGAATTCCTTCTGCGGTCCTCCCTTATAACCGGGCGTGCTGTAAGCGGAATTCGGCGAGTAATAAAAGCCGCGGTCATAACCCCAGTAATTGACTTTTTTGACAGACAGATCCTTTACGGGAAGTCCGCGCTTATTTACCGGGTAAAGAGCAAGGGCGTCCTCCATAGTGCGGGGACCGTCCTGTGCCCTTGTGACCGGCTGAAGCTCATAGACCGGCATCAGCTCCACTGCATTGATCCCTAAACTCTTCAGATATCCGGCTTTCTCGGCGGCGGCGGTAAAAGTGCCCGGCTGCGCGCTGACACTTTTATCAAGCATTGTAAAACCGCGGACGTGAAGGCTGTATATGACGGTCTCGCCTCCTCTTCTGCCGCGAGGGCTGTGATAGACCGGGAACTTGTCATCCGGTCTGTGAAAAAAGCCGCCGGCAATGATCGTCCGGCCTTCGCTCTCAATCTGCGCTATACTGCGGCAGCAGGGATCCACGAAGAAAGTGCTGCCGCTGAAAAGCCTGTAGCACCACTCCTCGGGATCAATAGGGGTGATCTGCACTGAATACAGACTTCCGAATCTGTGTTCATCCGTAAACTGAACAGTGATCTCGCTTTTGTCCGCCCTGTTGTAAAGAATAAGTCCGCAAGGTTCTTTTCCTCGGAATACGGCAGAGACGATCACGCCGTTCTCCGTCACGGTCACGCCCGGATTCATGCAGTGCGCAGGTTCAATCTTAATATTCTGGCTCAATTTAAACCTCCTTGCGGTTTGCTGGTCTGAAATCCAATATCTATTAATTTTAACACATTCCTTATTAGGATACAAAGTTTCTGATCCCATAAACGGACAGGAATCTGCTGGGCGGGCGCGGATTGTCCGCAGTGCCTGTGACGTACAAAAGCTCAAGGTGATCCCGGGCCCTTGTCATGGCCACATACAGAAGACGCCTCTCCTCCTCGAAATCCTCCTGTTCCCGGCATCTTCTCCCCGGCATGATCCCCTCGTTGAGGGCCGGAAGGTAGACTCTGTCGAATTCCAGTCCTTTGCAGGCGTGCATTGTCATGATCCGCAGGCCCCGCGGCGCCGCTCCGTTCATCCGGTCGGGAAAGCGCCTCAAACTGTCCAACAGAGTATTCAGGTCTTCTGCTCTTCGGCTCGCTTTTAAGACCTCAGAAAGAGCGCTTTCTACAGTCTCTCTTTCGCCAAGCCTTTTCGCCGCCCAGGAGCCGTAACCCATCGGGCCAGTCAGATATCGGACAAATCCTTCCGGCTGCAGTGATCCGAGCGTATCGAGGTCTCTCAGCAGTTCTCGCAGGCTCTGCAAAATATTGCCGTTTTTCCGGTTGTCATTCAACAGTTCCACGGGAGACATATAGTCTTTACAGGCAGCGGACCTGAGCAGATACCGTTCCGGTCTGTTCATTACACGATAAAGAGCGCTTCTCGGGATCTTTCCCGACTTAAGTCCGGCGGCAAGGTCCCTGTAGGCTTCCAAATCTCTAATGATCGAACTTAGGATCTCCCTCGGGGGAGAACTCTTTCCGCGGCAGGATACGCCGTGGGAAGAGAGATAACTGCTGATCCTTGAGACATGCGTGTTGGTCCTGACAATGACGGCGGTGTGATCAAGCTGTTCATCTGACATGGATTTCATCGCATTGTAAAGATAGCGGTATTCATCGCTGTCCTCTTTAAATCCCCGCAGGACTGTTTTGTCCAGCATCGGGCGCGCTGCCCTGATATCTTTGGGGATCCTGTTTTTGTTCTGGCGGATCATCAGTCCTGCTGCCTTACAGACTGATCCGCTGCAGCGGTAATTATTTCTTAAAAAGACTCTCGAAGCTCCCGGAAAATCATTCATGAACTGCTGCATGATCGATGGGGAACTGCCTCTGAAGCCGTAAATACTCTGGTCATCATCCCCTACTACAAACAGCCCCTGTCCGTCTGAAAGCAGTTTAAGGATCTCGTACTGTTCACGGTTGATGTCCTGAAACTCATCAACCAGTATCGCCCGGAAGCGGCTTCGCCACAAACGAAGAGATCCGGGATCGCTGAGCAGGAAACGGCGGCATTTGATGATCATATCGTCAAAATCCAGATATCCGTTCTCCTGCAGGAAGGAACGGTAGTCTCTTTTTATGGAAGCCGCTTTTACATCCCCGATATCCGCAGGCGCCATGCGCAGGATTTTTTCTATTTCCTCTATCTGGGGCCTGTCATTTTCATCCGGATAGTAGTTCCCGATCAGATGACTGATCAGGCGATCCTTCTGAGACTGACCAAGGATTGCGTAGTCTTTCCGGGTGCTCTCCCTGAGAATATGAAAAAAAGCGGAATGAAAAGTTCCGAAGTATACGCTCCGGCTGTTCTCACCTGCTCTTTTTAAAAATCGTTCCTTCATCTCCGCCGCGGCCGCGCGGCTGAAAGTCAGTACAAGGATCTGGGACGGTTTCAGTTTAAAATGGTCAAGAAGATAAAGAATACGTTCAGTAAGAACCAATGTCTTGCCGCTGCCCGGTCCCGCGATGATCTCGCAGGGACCGGGGCCGCAGCACACTGCCTCCCGCTGGGAGGGATCAAGATTTGAATTCATAAAAGATCTGACCCTGTGATCGGTCTGTTCACGCCTCGAGTTTACGGATTCCTTCTCGAATTCTGGCAATAGTCTCTTCTTTGCCGAGAACTTCCATGATCTCAGTAGCGCCGGCGGGCGTCGTCTGCTTACCGGAAACGGCAATGCGGACAGGCCACAGAACGTAGCCGTTCTTATAGCCCTTTTCCTGAATATAGGATTTCATGGCGGCAAAGAGTCCGTCGTTTGTAAATTCCTGCTGAGCTTCGAGGACAGGAAGCAGGTCTCTGAGAACCGCGAGGGAGGACTCCGCGTTCGTCTTCATCTTTTTGTGTGTGTAGAGCGAAATGTCGTAGTCCGGAAGAGCCTCGAAAAAGTCGACCATCCCCGCGATATCGGGGAAGATTTCGATCCTTGTGCGTACCATTTCCGCGATCTTGCGAAGATCGAGTTCCCTGGTGATCGCCGCTTTAAGATACGGCTCCGCCAATTCATAGAACTTCTCAGGATCCATTGCCTTAAGATACTCTCCGTTCATCCAGCGAAGCTTCTGGTAGTCGAATACGGAGGGAGCTTTATTGATCCTGTGATACTCGAAGATCTCGACGAGTTCCTTAAGGCTGAAGATCTCTTTGTCGCTGTCGGGAGACCAGCCTAAAAGAGCGATGAAGTTGACAACGGCTTCAGGAAGAAAGCCCTGCTCGATCAGGTCCTCATAGGAGGAATGACCGCTTCTCTTGGAAAGCTTGTGATGATCTTCATCCGTGATAAGCGGGCAATGGATGTACTTCGGAACTTCCCATCCAAAGGCCTCATACAGGCGGTTGTACTTGGGAGAAGAGGAAATGTACTCGTTGCCTCTTACCACGTGGGTGATCTTCATCAGATGGTCATCCACGACATTGGCAAAGTTGTAAGTGGGATATCCGTCCGATTTGATGAGGATCATGTCGTCGAGTTCTTTGTTGTCCACTGTCACATCGCCGTAGAGTTCGTCGTGGAAGGTGGTAGTACCCTCTGTCGGATTGTTCTGGCGGATAACGTAAGGCTTGCCTTCAGCGAGATTCTTCTCGATCTCTTCCTGCGACAGGTGGAGACAATGCTTGTCGTAAACGCTGATCTCTTTGCCCTCAACTACCTGAGTGAGGGTCGCAAGTCTCTCGGGCGTGCAGAAGCATCTGTATGCTTCACCTTTATCAATGAGTTTCTGTGCATATTTGCCGTAGATGCCCGCCTTCATGCGCTCGCTCTGTACATAAGGGCCGACTCCTCCGTCCTTGTCGGGACCTTCGTCCTCGATAAGGCCTGTGTCCGCCATTGTTCTCTTTATGATATCCACAGCGCCTTCCACATAGCGGCCCTGGTCGGTGTCCTCGATTCGCAGGATAAAATCTCCGTCCTCATGCTTGGCAATGAGGTAGGCGTAAAGCGCAGTCCTGAGGTTTCCTACATGCATTCGCCCTGTGGGGCTGGGGGCATATCTTGTTCTGATCTTCATATTGTGTCTCCTCCCGTGAAATCTTTTATTTTCTCCCTGTGCTGCCAAATCCGCCTTCACCGCGCTCCGTCCCGGAAAGCTCCGCGGATTCTTCGAAACAGACGCTCAGGTATGGGATCACTACCATCTGCGCGATCCGCTCCCCGGGCTCTACTGTTCTCACAGTGTCGCTGTCGTTGTGCAGCGCCACGATATAATTGCCTCTGTAATCTGAGTCGCATACGCCGGTGCAGTTGGCGGGGCGCAGGCCCTCCTTGGCCGCGATGCCGCTTCTTGCGTAAATAGCGGCGAAATACCCGTCGGGTATCTCGAACTGAAGGCCGGTGTCTATTTTGACCGTTTTATGGGGCTCTATTAAGACCGGTTGATCCAGCGCGGCATAGAGGTCATAGCCGGCGGCTTTTTCACTTCCCCTGGTGGGAATGCGTGCAAGATCGCTTACGCGCCGGAACCTGATCGTGACTGGCTGCTCCATTGTATCTCTCCTTTGATGTGCTGTAAAGGTCACTCCCGGCCTGCCGCGTCAGCGGCTGTGGTCGCCAGAATGTCGCATCTTTCATTCTCCGGGTGTCCGGCGTGGCCCTTTACCCAGTGGTAATTCACTGTGTGGGGCTCCATAGCTTTCAGCAGACGCTCCCACAACTCCTGGTTCTTCACGGGCTGTTTGGAGGCTGTCTTCCACCCGTTTTTCTGCCAGTTTCCGATCCAGTTCTCGTTAAAAGCGCTGACGACGTATTTGGAGTCGGAGTAGACGTCTACTATACAGGGGACGCGAAGACACTCCAGTGCCGCGATCACCCCAAGGAGCTCCATCTGGTTGTTCGTCGTCTTCTTAAAACCTTCCGACAGTTCTTTCTCATGAAGGTTCCCGGAAGCGTCCGTATACTGCAGGACCGCCCCGTATCCGCCGGGACCGTCAGGGTTTCCTCTCGCGGCGCCGTCGGTAAAAATCTTAACTTTCTTGAGCATCTGATGCCCTTTCCTTTCAGATATGTCTTACAGTTCCCAGTCTCCTGTCTCCATAAAGTGTTTCGCGCGCGCCTCTGCCCTGTCCGCGATGGCGGGATCATAACCGAGAGCCCGCAGAAGCCTGATGGCGTTGCGGCTGTCCGCGGGACCGCCCAGGAGTTTGTAGGAAAACTTTACGTCGTCCCCGTCAAGCATCTCCGAGAAATGATAATTGACATATTTGCCGCTCAGAAGTTCTGTCAGCTCCATGTCGTGTGTCGCCGCGAAGATCCGGATCGGCATTTTTGCGAGACTCGAAAGGATCTCTGCCGAGGCGCTTATGCGCTCGATCGTATTTGTGCCCCTGAGCACTTCATCCACACAGCACAGAACAGGCACTTCGCCCGGTAAAGATGCTGCGTCCAGAACTCTCTTCAGGGAACGTATTTCAACTATAAAATAGCTCTCTCCGCTTCTTATGTCGTCCCGCAGCGCCATGGAAGTAAAGATCCTGTAGCAGCAGCTTTTGTAAAAAGCAGCGGGCGCGGTGTTGACCGACTGTGCCAGAACTGCTGCCAGTGCCGCGGATTTCAAAAAAGTGGATTTCCCGGATGCGTTAGATCCGGTCAAAAGTACCGGCTTCGAGACAGAAATACTGTTTGGAACAGGGGCGGCGAGAAGCGGATGAATGAGATCATCAGCTTCAAAGCGGTTTCCCGTAAGATCCGGGATACAGTACAGCGGCAGGCTCTTTCTCCAGGATGCCAGGCTGATCTGGGCGTCGATCGTTCCGATCGACGTAATAAGGCCGTCGATCTCTTCTTCTTTTCCCCGCAGCGCCCTGAGCATAGACCCGAATTTGAGAAGATCGATGTGGAAAAGGATGCAGATATAATCCAGGATTATATCCGCCACATTGCCTGAGGAGATCCCACCGCTGTTTCTCATGAGCAGGCCGCTTCCCATCGAAAACCCTGCAAGGGCTTTGCGGGCCTTTTCCATCTCTTCTCTTTCTTTATCGTAGAAAGGGAAAGGCTCCGCCAGAAGGGAGCGCGCGCATTCCAGGAGTCTTAGCACATAACGGAATGTGAAGAGATAGGGCTCTATCGCTCTTTTGGCGCTGAAATAGGTGACCATGTTAAATGCGAAGCTTCCGAGCAGACATAAGATCCCGACCGGAGGACTGACGAACATGATCCCGATGGAAACCGCGGGAAGAAAAAGAGCCGGAAGATCTGCGGCGATCCCTCTGTCTTTAAGGCTGTCAAGGAGATCCAGGTAGTCGTAGACGGAGTACTTGGAGCCGCGGCCAAGGCCCTGCAGGATCATTTGGACGCCAACGCGCTCCTGTTCATGATCTGCCCACCACCGCATTCCTTCTTCACTCAGGTAAGTTCCGCCGTCTGTGCGGGGAGAGCGAAGAAGCCAGTAGAGATATTCCTCACCGGCCGCGCTGCAGGTAGTGTCCATTCTGTGATAGAGAAGATCCATGTCCAGATCGTTCCAGGTGATGTCATCGATTTCAAAGCTCTGCCGGTGTCTTTTCTGATATCCCGGTATCTGTTCGTATCTTCCGTCCTGATACTCTTTGGCTCCGGGCTTTCCGAAATTTTCTCTGAGTCTTCTTCGTTCCCTGGCGTCGAGTCTCTTTTTGTCGCGAATTCCGATCACGGCGGAAATGGCGAGAAAAACGGCGAAAATGCCGATCATTACAAGATAAGTATCCATAAATATCAATCTTTAGAAACTGTATGCGGCTCCGCGTCCAGATGCTGTTTTATAGCACAGAGCGAATCTGTCACCAGAACAGCAAAATATTCCGAAGAATCCTTTCCGGCCTGCTTTACTTCATCGTGATTCAGCGGCTGCGTGCTGATACCTGCCGCCATATTTGTCACCAGTGAGATCCCGCAGACCTTCATGCCCAGATGATGGCCTGTGATCGCTTCCATGACTGTACTCATGCCGACAAGATCCACACCGAGCCTGCTCAGGATCATGATCTCAAAAGGAGTCTCGTAGGAAGGCCCTGAGAGCTGACAGTAGACCCCTTCGCTGATCGGAATGTCTTTCACTGAGGCGCAGTCAGCGATGATCTTTCTAAGCGACCTGTCGTATACTTCCGTCATATCGGGAAAACGGACGCCCTCATCGGGATCATTCCTTCCGATGAGGGGATTGGGCACATAGAGTGAGACATGGTCCCTAAGGACCACCAGGGAGCCCGGAGCATACTCTTCATTTAAACCGCCTGCAGCGTTGGTGAGAAAGAGGACCTTAGCTCCCATCGCGCGCATGACGCGGACGGGAAGCACGACGTCTTCAGGCGCATAGCCCTCGTAGTAATGAACTCTTCCGTCCATGAAGATGACCGGCACGCCCTTTATATATCCCATGACAAACTTTCCGGCGTGCCCTGAAACAGTGGAGACAGGAAACCCCGGGATCCTGCTGTAAGGAATTGAGCAGATGACTTCGTCCATCTGCCTCGTATATCCTCCCAGCCCGGAACCGAGGATCATGGCGATTTCCGGTTCGAAATCCGTGATCTTGCGAATATAACTGATACACTCTCTGACTTTGTCTCTCATGTCATTACGCTCCGTATTTTAGTCGGTGATCTTCTCCACGATGTGATCTTTGTCTTTGTAAATGTGATTAGCGGGGACACAGCCTCTGACCATGGAAAGGGGATAGAGATTGGTGTGCCTGCCGATGATGGTGCCGGGATTGAGAACGCTGTTGCATCCGATATCCGCCCAGTCGCCGAGCATTGCGCCGATCTTGCGAAGACCGGTCTCCATATTCTCTTCTCCGCAGTGGATCACGACGTTTTTCTTATCGGCTTTTACATTGGAAGTAATGGAGCCTGCGCCCATGTGCGCGTGAAAACCGAGTACGCTGTCGCCCACATAGTTGTAGTGAGGGACTTCAACTTTGTTAAAGAGGACCACGTTCTTGAGCTCTGTGGAATTTCCGACAGTAGTTCCGTTTCCGACGATCGCGCTGCCGCGGATAAAAGCGCACTGCCTTACAGTCGCGTTTTCATCGATGATGCAGGGACCTCCGATATAAGCGCTGTCAAATACCGTTGCGCTCTTAGCGACCCAGATATTCTCGCCCCTCTTTTCGAATCTGTCCTGGGGAAGCTTATTGCCAAGGGCAATGATAAAATCGCTGATGTCCCCAAGAACTTCCCAGGGATATGTCTTTCCCTCAAAGAGCTCTGCCGCAATGGTCTCGTTCAAGTCGAATAGATTACTGATGGTAAAATCTTTAAGCTGCATACTAGTTCCCCTTCCTGCCGGTCCTTTTCCGGCCGCCTGCCGCAGATCCGTAGGGCTTTTTATAGAACTGACTGTCCCTCATGTACATCTGCTGCAGCACTTCGCTGAAGTTGCTGTTCTTGACATTATTTGTGTTGCGTGAGACAAAACCGTTTAACTTTTCCAGATATTCTTCTTCCGTGACTGTGCCTTCCGAAACTCTTGTCAGTCCCAGCTCCCAGCTCGCTGTCAGCTTAGGATTGAGAAGCGAACGGATGGAGCAGTCCACAGTGTCGTAGATCATCTCTCCCATCAGAGTCGGGGTTATGACCTGCGTTTTTTTGTTCAGAGCAAGGTACCTGTTGCTGAAAAGTTTCCTGAGGATCTCTGCCCTGGTAGCGCTGGTTCCGATCCCGCTTCCGCGGATCTGTTCTCTGAGCTCCTCTTCTTCGATCAGCTGTCCGGCGTTTTCCATTGCCAGGATCATGCTCCCGGAATTATAGCGCTTTGGAGGCTTTGTCTCCCCTTCCCTGATAGTAAGACCGCCGCAGGCCATTCCCGCGCCTTTACGAAGCGCTCTGACAAAGTCGGGCACTTTATCAGCTTCCTTTTCGTTTCCTTCTCCTTCTTTTGTCTGCGGCTCTTCCTCGTTATCTTCTCTTTTTTTCCTGAAGGAATACTCCATGACTTCAAGATATCCGGGGTCGACACAGGTCTTGAAAGAAGCGGAGAACATCTCTGTTCCAAGACGGATCTCAAGTGCTATTTTATCAAAGATCGCAGGCGGATAAAAGATTGCCAGAAACCTTCTGCAGATCAGTTCATATACTTTGGCAGTGGTCTCTTTGAGAGAAGGAAGCGCGTTCAGGCCCTGTCCTGTCGGGATAATGGCGTAGTGGTCGGTGATCGCCTTATCATCAGTGTAGCGCGTCTTCGCGATCTTTTTGTAAGACTCAGTCTCGAGGATCTTCTGAAGATACGGTCTGTACATCGCAAGTGTGGAAAGACCCTTGAGATTTTTGCCGATCTCTTTTGCCACTGCGGAAGACAGGACGCGCGCATCGGTCCTGGGGTAGGTCGTGAGTTTCTTCTCGTAAAGTTCCTGGGCTGCCTGAAGCGTCTGGTCGGGACTGATCTTGAAATATCTTGAGCAGTCGTTCTGAAGTTCCGCCAGATTATATAGAAGCGGCGGATTCTTCTTCTCTTTTTTCCTGCTTATAGAGCTGACATCACAGTCTCCGGCGGCGATCGGCTGCCTCAGGTATTCGATCAGTGCCTCCGCGTCCTTTCTTTCCCTGAAACCGTTCTCTTTGTACAGCGCGGGCGTGCCAAAATATCGGCTGCCCTCCACTGCATGCCATTCCGCGGTGATCTCGTCGCTTCCATCATAATCTGCGGGTTTAAAACTTCCGAGCACGCGGTAGAAAGGCGTCTTGACAAATTCGCGGATCTCCCGCTCTCTTCTGACTACCATTCCCAGGACACAGGTCATCACGCGGCCGACGGCGATCACGGAATACTTCGTTCCAAGAACGCGGCTTATCCCGTCGCCGTATTTTAGTGTAAGCGCGCGGGAGAAGTTTATGCCCATCAGATAGTCCTCTTTGGCGCGCAGATAGGCAGCTGAACCAAGATTATCGTATTCCGAGTCGTCCTTCGCCTCTTTGATCCCTCTGAGGATCTCTTCCTTAGTCTGGGAGTCGATCCAGACGCGAAGCTGTTTTTTGCCCTGTACGCCTGCTTCCTGAGCTACAAGCCGGTAGATATATTCTCCTTCGCGCCCGGAGTCAGTGCAGATATATATGGTATCTACTTCCTTGTCTGTCAGGATCTTCTTTACGATCCCGAACTGTTTTTTAACCCCGTCGATCACCTGGTAGCGGTACTCGTCGGGGATAAAGGGGATCGTGGAAAGAGACCACTTTTTGTATTTCGGATCATATGCGTCGGGATAACACATTGTGACCAGATGCCCTACGCACCAGGTCACAATAGTATCTTCCGCTTCCATATATCCATCTCTTGATTTAAAGCTGAGTCCCAGGGAATTGGCAAATTCCCTGGCGACACTCGGCTTTTCTGCAATAAAGACTCTTTTGCTCATTCACACTCTCTTGTGTAGATCATTTATTTGTAATATAGCCCTGTGCTGTGAGCAGTTCCGCGCACAATACGCCGCCGCCTGCGGCGCCGCGGATCGTGTTGTGGGAAAGTCCGACAAATTTCCAGTCAAACAGGGTATCTTCTCTGAGACGTCCGATGGAGACGCCCATGCCCTTCTCATAGTTTACATCCAGAGCTACCTGGGGACGGTTATCCTCCTCAAGGTACTGGATGAACTGCTTCGGCGCGCTGGGAAGGTTCTCCTTCTGGGGCACGCCGCTGAAGGCGCGGAGCGCATCGATCAGCTGCTCCTTTGTGGGATCCTTGCGGAAATTGACAAATACAGTCGCGGTATGTCCGTAAAGGACCGGCACGCGGATGCACTGGCTTGTGATGGAAATGTTGTCTCCGGGAACGATCACGCCGTTCTCGATATGGCCGAAAATGCGAAGAGGCTCTTTCTCACTCTTCTCTTCCTCGCCGCCGATGTAAGGAATGATGTTGCCGACCATCTCAGGCCAGTCCTTGAAATTCTTGCCTGCGCCGGAAATAGCCTGATAAGTAGAGACCACAGCCTGATAGGGCTCGAATTCTTTCCATGCCGCGAAAGCAGGAGTATAACTCTGGATCGAGCAATTCGGTTTTACGGCGATGAAACCGCGTGTTGTACCGAGTCTCTTCTTCTGGAACTCGATGACAGCGCTGTGCTCGGGGTTGATCTCGGGAATGATCATGGGAACATCAGGCGTCCAGCGGTGCGCGCTGTTGTTGGAGACTACAGGAGTCTCTGTTTTGGCGTATTCCTCTTCAATGGCGCGGATCTCGTCCTTCTTCATATCAACGGCGCTGAAGCAGAAATCAACTTCGGATGCCACTGCCTGAACGTCCTGCACATTTTTGACGACGATCTTCCTGACAGCTTCCGGGATCGGAGTGTCCATTTTCCATCTGCCTTCGACACATTCCTCATAGGTCTTGCCGGCGCTTCGGGGGCTCGCCGCGATCGTTGTGACCTCAAACCAGGGGTGATTCTCTAAGAGTGCGATAAATCTCTGGCCGACCATGCCTGTTCCGCCGAGGATGCCAACGCGAAGTTTCTTGTCCATTTTTCATTTCCTCCATTTATTAGCTTCAAGATGATCTTGTTATCTTGCCTTATGTTCAGCTGACTTCTATACTGCGGTGCCAGCCCTCAAGCCACTCTTTCTCCTTGCCGATGACTGTCTTCATCATATCGGATCCGGGGGCTCCCAGGGTAAGTCTCTTCTCCACGCAGGTCCTGAGGGATACCGCTTCGTAGATATCCTCCTCAAAAGCAGGGCTGAACTGCTTGAGCTCGCTCAGGGACAGATCCTCGATGCTCTTGTTCTCATCGATGCAGTGCAGCACCAGTCTTCCGATGATCCCATGGGCGTCTCTGAAAGGTACTCCCTTTACTACAAGGTAATCTGCCGCGTCTGTGGCGTTAGTGAATCCTCTGACCGCGCTCAGGCGCATCACATCTTTGCGGAATGTGATCGTAGAGAGCATTCCGCTAAAGAGCGAGATGCAGGCCTCCGCAGTGTCGATCGCGTCAAAGGCGGGCTCTTTATCTTCCTGCATATCCTTATTGTAAGCAAGCGGAAGGCCTTTCATAGTGGTCAGAAGAGACATCAGATCGCCGTATACTCTTCCGGTCTTTCCCCTGACAAGTTCGCAGATATCCGGATTCTTCTTCTGCGGCATGATGCTGCTGCCCGTTGAGAATGCGTCGTCCATCTCCACAAACCGGTACTCGTTGGAGTTCCAGGTTATGAGTTCCTCGCTGAAACGGCTCAGGTGCATCATGATCAGGGAAAGGTCTGATAAGAGCTCGATCAGATAGTCCCTGTCAGAGACCGAGTCCATGCTGTTGAGGGTAGGACCTGCAAAACCAAGCTTCTCTGCTGTCATATATCGATCCAGCGGATAAGTCGTGCCCGCCAGGGCTCCGGAGCCCAGGGGACAGTAATTCATCCTATCAAGACAGTCATCAAGCCTCCCCGCGTCTCTCTTAAACATCTCGAAATAGGCGCCGAGATGATGGGCAAGGGATGTGGGCTGAGCTTTCTGCAGATGAGTAAAGCCCGGCATATAAGTGTCCGTGTTTTCTTCCATCAGCCCAAGGATCGTCTCAAGGAGAGTGCATAGATGCTCTCTGATCTCTCTTGTCTTGCGGCGGGTGTAGAGCTTCATGTCCAGCGCGACCTGGTCATTGCGGCTTCTGCCGGTATGAAGTTTCTTGCCCGCGTCTCCAATCCTTTCGATCAGATTCGCTTCCACAAAACTGTGGATATCCTCATATTCGCTGCCGATCGTGAGCTCTCCGCTCTCCACATCTGCGAGGATCTTCCCCAATCCGCTGATCACAAGATCCGCCTCCTGAGGAGTGATGATCCCCTGTGCGCCCAGCATACCCGCATGCGCGATGCTGCCCTCTATGTCCTCTCTGTATAATCTCTTGTCAAAACCGATCGAGTCATTAAACGCCTTAACGGCTTCATCGGTCTGTTTGGTGAAGCGGCCGCCCCATAGCTGTGCCATAGCCTGTCCTCCGTTTCTGTATTCAATTCTCAGTGTCAAAATATTATATCCCTTCGATCTTTTGCAGACGAGGGTTTAATCAAAAAAAACGCGGGAAACCGGCTCAGGTCCCCGCGCTTTACGACATAAAGCTGGAAAAGGGACTCGAACCCTCGACCTACTGATTACGAATCAGTTGCGCTACCGACTGCGCTATTCCAGCATGGGCCGCCTGAAAATGGCGGCGCTTTAAGCGTCTTTAGTATTATATAGACTTTGAAGACTTTATGCAAGTAGTTTCTGCAACCTGACAACAGTTCAGAGCCTGTGAATAAAAAGACCGCTGAGAAGCTTGGGTTCAAACCATGTTGACTTGGGAGGCATAAGTTCTCCCGCGTCCGCGACTGCGAACAGTTCATCCATTGAAGTGGGATACATGGAAAAGGCTGCTTTGGCTTTTCCCGTATCCACCGCGCTCTGCAGCTCTAAAAGGCCCCGGATTCCTCCGACAAAGGCGATCCTGGGATCCTCCTTGGGATCCTGAATATCCAAAAGAGGCCGGAGTACTTTGTCCTGCAGGAAAGATACGTCGAGACTCTTTACAGGGTCGCTTTCGTCCGATTTTGCAAGCGCCTCAAGTCTGTACCAGTTACCGTCACAGAGATAAAGACCGAATTCTCCTTTCAAGGAGGGGCGAACCGGATCCTTACCCTCGCAGGTTATCCGGAAGATCCCGGCGAGCGCCTGTAAAAACTCTTCTGCGGAATACCCGTTCAGGTCCCTGATCACTCTGTTGTAGTCCATGACCATCAGCTGATCTCCGGGAAATAATACTGCAAGGAAATAGTTGAATTCCTCTTCTCCCGTATACCCCGGATTCTGTTCTCTTCTTTTCAGGCCTACTTTCACTGCGGACGCGCACCTGTGGTGACCGTCGGCAATGTATATCTTATCTGTGTCCCTGAAAGCGTTTCGTATAGTGGCGACAGAGCCTGCGTCGGAAATGATCCACACGCGGTTTCTGATCCCGCCTTCAGACAAAAAATCGCAGACTGGCGTCTTTTTTCTGTATTCTTCAGTGAGTTCGTCCAGTTCCTTTATATTCCTGTAGCACAGAAATATAGGACCGGTTTGGGCGTTACAGGTGTCTACATGACGGATCCTGTCGATCTCTTTATCAACTCTGGTATTCTCATGCTTTTTGATAACACCGGACAGATAATCGTCGATAGAGGCGCAGGCCACAATTCCCGTCTGGGCGCGGCCGTCCATCGTCTGCTCATACAGATAGTAACAGGGAGAACTGTCCTGCACAAATAATCCGCTTTGAACAGCTTCATCCAGCATATCCCGTGCTTTTAAGTAGACTCTGTCGTCATATGTGCTCACGTCGTCCGGAAACTGCGTCTCTGCCCTGTCGATCGCAAGAAAAGAAAGCGGGTTGGATCTTACAACCCGCTTCGCTTCTTCTCTGTTATAAACATCGTATGGCAACGCCGCTATTTTGTCTTCGAGTCCTTTCGCGGGCCTGTACGCCGCAAAAGCTCTGATGTCTGCCATATAATATCTCCTTATTTGATCACACGTACCCTGTATACATCTTTGACCGCAGCCAGCTTGTTGACAAGCTCTTTGTCAGAAGGATCGTCAAAATCTATAAGAGTGTACGCCACCTCTTTTTTGGATTTATTTGCCATTCCCGCGATGTTGACGCCGTGAGCGCCAAGGATCTGTGTGAACTGCGTGATCATGCTGGGCTGATTCTTATGGAAAATACAGACTCTTCCTCCGGAAGTGCATACGCCCATCTCACAGTTGGGATAGTTGACACTGTTTCTGATATTTCCGTTCTCAAGATAATCCCTGAGCTGATCCACTGCCATTTTCGCGCAGTTGATCTCGGATTCAGCGGTGGAAGCTCCCAGATGAGGAGTGGTGATGCAGCCTTTTTTGCCTGCGACCGTCGAATTCGGGAAATCCGATACATATCTGCGTATCTTTCCTGCCTCGATAGAAGCCACTACTGCTTCTTCATCCACAAGCTGGTCTCTTGCCATGTTGACAAGGATGACACCTTTTTTCATCTTGGAAATGGCTTCCTTGCCGATCATATGCTTTGTTGAGTCAAGGAGCGGAACGTGAATGGTGATAAAATCACAATCCTTATAAATATCATCCACGTTGAGTACGTGGGTGATCTTGCGGCTGAGGTGCCATGCGGAATCAACTGAGACGTAGGGATCGTAGCCGTATACATCCATCCCGAGGCTTACAGCCGCGTTGGCAACGCGGACGCCGATCGCGCCCAGGCCGATGATACCCAGTTTCTTGCCCTGAAGTTCAGTTCCCGCGAACTTTTTCTTCTCTTTCTCCGCTGTTTTGGCAATATCTTCCTTCGCCTTGTTTGCGCGCACCCAGTTGACTCCTTCTACGATGTCTCTGGATGCCAGCAGCATTCCCGCAAAGACAAGCTCCTTTACGCCGTTTGCGTTGGCGCCCGGCGTATTAAATACAACAATACCTTTCTCCGCGCATTTCTGTAACGGGATATTGTTGACGCCTGCGCCTGCCCTTGCAATGGCATAGAGATTATCAGAAAACTCCATGTCATGCATCGAAGCGCTTCTTACAAGAATACCGTTAGCATCGGACAGCTCGCTGACCTGTTCATATCTGTTGGTAAAATTTTTGAGTCCGATGGGGGAGATACTGTTAAGGCATGCGAATTTATAAGTCATGATTTATTTCTCCGTGTGTTCCTCTTCGAATTTTTTCATAAACGCCACAAGGGCTTCTACGCCCTCATAAGGCATAGCGTTATAAATGCTGGCGCGCATTCCGCCGACAGATCTGTGGCCCTTGAGGCTGGTAAGACCGTTGGCTTCCGCTTCTTTTACAAACTGGGCCTCGAGCTCTTTGTCGCCGATCACGAAAGGAACATTCATGATGGAACGGTCCTTTTTCTCAACAGTGCCCTTGAAGAAATCACTGCTGTCGAGGAAATCGTAAAGAAGCTTCGCTTTTTTCTCATTGCGCTCTTTCATGGCAGCAAGTCCGCCCTGGGCTTTGATCCACTTAAATACCTTGCCGCAAATGTAGATGCCGTAAGCCGGCGGCGTATTGTAAAGGGAATCGGCGTCAGCCTGGGTCTTCCACTTGAGCATTGTGGGCGTGCAGGGAAGGACATCGTCCCTGATCAGATCTTCCCGGATGATCATGATGACCACGCCGGCGGGACCTACGTTCTTCTGAACACCGCCGTAGAGAACGCCGTACTTAGTTACGTCGACAGGCTCGGAAAGGAAGCAGGAAGAGATATCCGATACGAGATCGTGTCCCTTTGTGTTGGGAAGTTCCCAAAACTTCGTGCCGTAGATCGTATTGTTCTCACAGATGTAGACATAGTCGGCATCTTCGGGAATGTCAAGATCGGAGCAGTCGGGAATATAACTGAAGGTTTTGTCCGCGGATGAAGCGACAACTACTGCGTCGATGTATCTGGATGCTTCCTGATACGCTCTCTTGGCCCACTGTCCGGTAACGATATAAGCCGCCTTGCCATTCTTGTAAAGATTCATGGGGACGGCAGAAAACTGCTGATGAGCTCCACCCTGAAGGAACAGGACTTTGTAATTGTCCGGAATGTTCATGAGTTCGCGAAGATCCTTCTCGGCTTCTTTGATAATGCCGTCAAAGACCTTGCCTCTGTGGCTCATTTCCATTACCGACATACCGCATCCGCGGTAATCGAGCATTTCTTCCTGTGCTTCTCTGAGTACTTCTTCCGGCAGTACTGCGGGTCCGGCTGAAAAGTTATAGACTCTTGCCATATAAAAAATCCTCCTTGCGCTTTCGGGCGCTTCGTTTATTCTGTATTACCTGGCTGCTGCGGATTCGAGATCCGATGCATCGAACGCTTTTTCAATCGGGGCGCCGGGGGATACCATCGGGAATACTTTTTCATCTTCATTAATGACTACGTCGATGACTGTAGGAACCCCTGCAGACAGAGCTTTTTTAAGAGCCGGTTCCACTTCAGAGGGGTCAGTCACGCGGATTGCAAGGCATCCGAGTCCTTCCGCGACCTTGCAGTAGTCCACCTTATCCTCGATCACTGTAGCGCTGTAGCGCTCTCCGTAAAACAGAGTCTGCCACTGTCTTACCATTCCGAGCACCCGGTTGTCAATGACAATTTCAATAATCGGAATATTATAGCGGCTCGCTGTGGCCAGTTCGTTCATGTTCATCCTAAAGCATCCGTCGCCTGCGATGTTGATGACCTGCCTCTTGGGAAACGCCACTTTGGCGCCGATCGCGGCACCCAGGCCGTAACCCATTGTGCCGAGTCCTCCGGAGGTGAGAAACGTGCGAGGTCTGCTGAATGTATAGTACTGCGCAGCCCACATCTGGTGCTGTCCCACATCTGTTGTGATGATCGCGTCTCCCTTTGTCAGTTCATCGAGTTTCTCAATGACCATAGGACAGGTGAGCTTGGATTTATCGTAAAACAGAGGGTACTTGGCCTTCATTTCCGCGATCTGTTTCATCCACTCCTCGTGGCGCATGGGCGTGAGCTTTTGGTTGAGATCGTGGAGCACATCCCTGAGGTTGCCGATGACTGAGAAATCAACTTTGATGTTCTTGTTGATCTCGGCGGGATCGATATCAATGTGAATGATCTTCGCGTTCTCTGCAAATTTCTGGGGATTTCCGATGACTCGGTCAGTAAAACGCGCGCCCATAGCGATCAGGAGATCGCATTTGCTGACGCCGAGGTTTGAGGTCTTTGTGCCGTGCATTCCGATCATGCCGGTGTAGTGAGACTCATGGCCGTCGTAGGCGCCTTTTCCCATCAGAGTGTCGCATACGGGAGCGTCAACGAGTTCAACGAATTTTTTGAGTTCCTCGCTGGCTCCGGAGATCACCGCGCCTCCGCCGACATAGAGGAAAGGCCTCCGTGAGGCCTGGATCATCTCAATGACCTGGTCGATATCGGAATCGCTGTATCTGCGGCCGTCTCCAACAAGCCTTCTGGTATGGCTGAGGGGAACATAATCCGCTACTGCGCCGGTTACGTCCTTGGGAATATCCACAAGGACCGGTCCGGGTCTTCCTGTAGAGGCGATCCTGAAAGCCTTGCGGATGGTGTCGGCAAGATCCTTTACATTCTTAACAATGTATCCGTGCTTGGTTATGGGCATGGAGATACCTGCGATATCTACCTCCTGGAAAGAATCCTTTCCAAGAAGAGGCAGGGTGACGTTGCAGGTGATCGCAACGAGCGGGACGCTGTCCATATATGCGGTGGCGATACCGGTAACCAGATTGGTCGCGCCGGGGCCGCTGGTAGCCAGACAGACGCCCACTTTTCCTGTTGCCCTGGCATAGCCGTCGGCCATGTGGGAAGCTCCCTGTTCATGGGATGACAGAATATGTCTGATCTCGTTTTTGTGTTTATATAATGCGTCATAGACGTTGAGGATCGCTCCTCCCGGATATCCGAAAACTGTATCGACTCCCTGCTCGAGCAGGCATGCGACTACGATCTCGGCACCTGTCATTTTCATTTCTATTTCCTCCCTTGTTCGATGATCATCAGCGGGGCCTCAAGGCCCCGCGCAAATACCCTTTACTGCATGTCCTTGGGAAGTTCAAGAATCGCGCCGCGGTTTCCGCTGGTCACAAGCGCGGCATATCTCTTAAGGTATCCGTCCGTAACCTTGGGCTGACGGGGCTTCCAGGCAGCTTTTCTGCGGGCGAGTTCCTCGTCTGAGACCTTAACGTTGAGTTTGTTCGCGTTGATATCGATGGAAATGATATCTCCCTCCTCGATCAGAGCGATGGGACCGCCGACAGCCGCCTCAGGGGAGACATGTCCGATGGAAGCTCCTCGGGAGGCGCCTGAGAATCTTCCGTCTGTGATCAGCGCGACAGTTGTGTCAAGGCCCATGCCTGCGATCGCGGAGGTGGGATTGAGCATCTCTCTCATGCCGGGGCCGCCCTTAGGGCCTTCATAGCGGATGACGACAACGTCTCCGGGCACTATTTTGCCGCAGGTGATCGCAGCGATCGCGTCCTCTTCGCAGTCAAATACCCTTGCAGGTCCTTCGTGCTTCATCATTTCGGGAAGAACCGCGCTTCTCTTGACGATGCCGGTGTCGGGAGCGATGTTGCCCTTAAGGACGGCGATGCCGCCGTTGGGCATGTAGGGATCCTCGATGGGACGGATGACGGAAGGGTCTGTGTTGACGCAGCCCTCAATGTTCTCGCGCATTGTCTTTCCGCTGACTGTCATCACGTCGAGATCAAGCAGATCTTTCTTGGCCAGTTCGTTCATTACCGCGTAGATTCCGCCGGCCTCATTGAGATCTTCCATGTAGGTGGGGCCTGCCGGTGCCAGGTGGCACAGGTTAGGAGTTTTGTCGGAAACCATGTTCGCGATTTCCATATTCAGTTCCACGCCGGCTTCATGCGCGATGGCAGGAAGGTGAAGCATTGTATTTGTAGAGCACCCGAGAGCCATATCCATTGTCATGGCGTTCATGAAAGCCTTCTCGGTCATGATATCTCTGGGACGGATATTCTTCTCAACCAGTTCCATGATCTTCATGCCGGCGTGCTTGGCGAGACGGATTCTCGCGCTGTAGACCGCAGGGATCGTACCGTTGCCCTGAAGGCCCATTCCGATGGCCTCGGTGAGGCAGTTCATGGAGTTAGCGGTGTACATACCGGAGCAGGAACCGCAGGTAGGACATACCTTCTCCTCATACTCAGCGAGCTTCTCCATAGTCATCTTGCCGGCTGCTACGGAGCCGACTGCCTCGAACATGGAGGAAAGGCTTCTCTTGCGTCCGTCGATGTGACCTGCCAGCATGGGACCGCCGGAGACAAAGATCGTGGGGACATTGACGCGTGCGGCCGCCATAAGAAGTCCGGGGACGTTCTTGTCGCAGTTGGGGATCATGACCAGTCCGTCAAAACCATGCGCCTTTGCCATACACTCGGTGGAGTCGGCGATAAGATCTCTTGTCACCAGTGAGTACTTCATTCCGATGTGACCCATAGCGATACCGTCGCATACAGCGATCGCAGGGAAAACAACGGGCATTCCGCCTGCCATGGCGACGCCGAGTTTGACGGCTTCCGTGATCTTATCGAGGTTCATATGACCGGGAACGATCTCGTTGTAGGAGCTGACGATACCGATCATCGGGCGCCTTCTCTCCTCTTCCGTATATCCGAGCGCGTTGAAGAGACTCCTGTGGGGGGCCTGTGATATGCCTTTTTTGACGCTGTCACTTTTCATTTCCGTTACCTATCCTTCCTTATGAATTTCACAGGATCCGGCCCGATCTTATAAAGGACCGTGAACCTGAGTATTATCAGTATGTCTTTAAATGCAGGACTCTCGTCAGATCCTCTCGCAGATCCTGTCTCCGAGTTCACTGCAGTTCTGGGATATGAGCCCTTCCGCTCCGGTACGGGGCATCAGGTCGATACTTCTGTATCCATCCGCTAATGTCTGTTTCACGGCTGCCTCCACTGCGTCCGCCTCTTTAAGGAGTCCGAAACTGTAGCGCAGCATCATTGCCGCGGACAGGATCGTCGCGATCGGGTTGGCGACTCCAAGGCCCGCGATATCCGGCGCGCTGCCGTGGCTGGGCTCGTAGAGACCGAAGCTTCCGTCGCTGAGAGACGCGGAAGACAGCATTCCGATCGACCCTGTGATCATACTTGCCTCGTCCGAGAGAATGTCGCCGAACATATTGCCGGTGACGATGACGTCGAACTGTTCAGGCTCTTTTACAAGCTGCATCGCGCAGTTGTCGACGAGCATGTTGGAAAGCTCAACTTCCGGGTAATCTTTAGCGACATCTGCGACCACTTTTCTCCAGAGCCTGGAAGTGTCGAGGACGTTCGCTTTATCTACGCTGCACACTTTTTTGCCGCGCTTCATGGCGATCTCGAAAGCTTTTACCGCGATCCTGCGGATCTCATTTTCATTGTAGACTGCAGTATCTACCGCTGTGATGACTCCGTCCTTTACCTTTGTGTATCTCTCTCCAAAATACAGTCCGCCGGTCAGTTCCCTGCAGATCACAAGATCGAAGTTCCTGCCGCCCTCTTTGGCTGCCAGCGGACAGGAGTCCGCGAGTTCTTTAAAGAGATAGGCAGGCCTTAAATTACAGTAAAGATTAAGGGATTTGCGCAGTTTTAAGAGTCCGGCCTCCGGACGAAGTTCAGGCGCAAGCTTGTACCAGGGCGAGGTGGCGGCGTTTCCTCCGATGGATCCCATGAGGACGGCGTCGCTCGCTTTACAGATCTCGATCGTCTCATCGGTAAGGGGAACTCCGTACGCGTCGATCGAGCATCCGCCCATGAGGACGTCCGTATAAGTAAATGTGTGTCCGTACTTCTCACACACTCTGTCAAGGACTTTCCTGGCCTGGGCAACGATCTCCGGTCCTATGCCGTCTCCGGCTATAACTGCTATTTTTTTATTCAAGACATCTAACCTCCGTGGCTGATTAAAGATGAAAATAATTTATCTCTATGATGAGAAATTTGAATCATATTGATCGTTTGGGGTATACCAAATAGAAGGCATGTGCAGGGCACATGCCTTCAGACTTAACATCTATTATTTGTCATCCGCTGTTTCGAGGGCATCCTCAGGCTTCTCGATCTGAACGATCGCCGCCTTCTGCATCGGAATGCGGCAGTTCTTGTTGTTGCCGAATTCAACGATAACAGTGTCCTCGGTCATGTCGATCACCACTCCGTAAAATCCTGCAGTCGTAAGCACGCTGTCACCGATCGCCAGTGAGCTGAGCATTGCCTGCTTTTCTTTCTGCTCTTTTCTCTGAGGTCTGATCAGGAAGAAGTAGAAGAAACCTACGATAACAGCCATGTACAGGATCGTGAAGATAGGTGTGCCGGCTGCGGTCAACATGAATCCATTCATAATAAGATACCTCCAATCACGCCTTTTAGGCGGCTCTAAATCATTTGAATCATATCATACAACAACCGTTATGTGTTTTTCAATGAAAATTTAGCGAATTGACGCACAAAACAGTTATTTAGTCGCCATTTCCCCCGAGCTGCTCCAGCATTCTCTTTCTGAAAGCGGAAAATGTGCCGTTATCGATCGCTTCACGGATCTGCGTCATCAGGTTGTTGTAGAAATACAGGTTATGCATAACGCACATCCGAAGTCCCAAAGTCTCCTGAGCCTTTACCAGGTGTCTGATGTATCCTCTGGAGTAGCCGGCCCTGCAGACAGGACAGCCGCAGCCTTCTTCGATCGGCCTTTTATCAAGGGCATATCTGGCGTTATTGATCCTGACAGTACCTTTGCTGGTATAAAGGTTGCCGTGCCTTCCGTTTCTGCTGGGGTAGACACAGTCGAAGAAATCGATTCCCCTGGCAACTCCCTCTATGATATTCTGGGGAGTTCCAACGCCCATAAGATAAGTGGGCTTATTGCGCGGCAGGTGAGGCACAACAGCGTCGAGGATCTCATACATCTCCTCGTGGGTCTCTCCTACTGCAAGCCCCCCGACAGCGTAACCATCCAGCTCCATTTCCGAGATCTGCTCCGCGTGATCGATCCGGATATCCGGATAGACCGCGCCCTGGTTGATCCCGAAGAGAAGCTGATCCCTGTTGATCGTCTCTTCCATGCTGTTCAGGCGCTTCATCTCATCCTTGCACCTCTGAAGCCATCTGGTCGTGCGCGCGACAGATCTCTCCACGTAGTCCCTTTCTGCATGGCTTGGAGGACACTCGTCAAAGGCCATTGCTATCGTTGAGGCCAGATGGGACTGTATGCGCATGCTCTCCTCCGGGCCCATGAAGATCCTGGCTCCGTCGATATGGGAGTGGAAAGTCACGCCTTCCTCTTTGATCTTTCGAAGATCTGCAAGGGAGAATACCTGAAAACCGCCGGAATCCGTGAGGATCGGCCTGTCCCATCTCATGAACTCGTGCAGTCCTCCCAGCTTATAAACTGTCTCATCTCCGGGCCTTACGTGCAGATGATAAGTGTTGCACAGAGCAACCTGCGTGTCTATGCTTCTGAGGTCGTCGGCGCTGAGCCCTCCCTTGATCGCGGCAGCTGTGGCCACATTCATAAAAACAGGGGTCTCGATCGTTCCGTGCACAGTCTCCATGTGCGCTCTCTTCGCGAGGCCCTCCTGTCTGATAATCTCATATTTCATCTTTGTCATTAAGTCACTGTTTCCTTTTGTTGTAAAATGCCCTGACCGAATCGGCCCGGCTGGTCATATTGGAAAGCATCGCGTCCAAAACAGTGAGCGCGCACATGCATTCAACTACGACTACAGCTCTGGGAACCACTACGGGATCATGTCTTCCCTTGATCAGAAGGGTCCTCTCATTGCCGTTCTCATCCACAGTTCTCTGTTCCCGGAAAATAGAAGGAGTCGGTTTTATATACGCTCTGCATATGATCGGCGAACCGTCAGAGATACCTCCGAGGATCCCGCCTGCATGGTTTGTATATTTTGACACTGCTCCGTCCGCCATAAAGAACTGGTCATTATTCTGAGAGCCGGTAGAAAGAGCCGCTTTTACTCCGTCGCCGATCTCAACAGCCTTTACAGCGCCGATGGACATGAGCGCCTGCGCGATCCCGGCGTCGAGTTTGTCAAAGACGGGATCGCCGATCCCCGCGGGGACTCCTGTGATAACGCATTCGATCACTCCCCCGGCGGAGTCTTTCTCTTCCATGCATTTTTTTAAAAAGCGCATTGCCTGCTCGTCCGCCTCGGCGTCAGGCATACATGTCTTTGTCTTTGCGATCAGGTCTTTATCAAAGCGTTTATCGTCGATCTGAACCGGTCCGATCGCCCTGGTAAACGCGCAGATATCAACGCCAAGTTCTCTAAGGAATTTGGCGGCGATGGCGCCGGCGGCAACGCGCCCGGCAGTTTCCCTGGCGCTTGCGCGCCCGCCCCCGCGATAATCGCGGAAGCCGTATTTGCTGTAATAAGTATAATCCGCGTGTCCCGGTCTGAAGCAGTCCTTCAGATTTCCGTAATCAGCGGATCTGTGGGAAGTATTGCGGATCAGAAGAGAAATGGGTGTTCCCGTAGTCTTTCCATCAAAAACGCCGGACCAGATCTCAACTGCGTCCGCTTCGCTCCGGGGAGTTGAGATCTCCGATTGTCCGGGTCTCCTTCTGTCAAGATATTTCTGGATATCCTCTTCGGACAGTTCCATTCCGGCGGGAAATCCATCCAGAACGGCGCCGATGCCGGCGCCGTGAGATTCGCCCCAGGTCGTGAGGCGCAGTATTTTACCGAATTCAGAGCCTGAAGCCATTGATCAGCTCTCCTTTAAACCAGTTGTTGCATCATTGAGATCAATCGATCTGATCATCCTGAAGCTTGTGGAAGATGATGCAGTTGGGCTTGTCGACTTTGATCTCCTTGCCATGCATCACAAGCAGTCCTTTTTCGAGATCTACGCTGAAGAAGGTCATCGTATTGGACTCATGGTTAAGGGATACAAGGTGCCTGTTGTCAGGGAACAGCGCAGCATCCTTGGGATACTCGCCGCTGATCGGCAGGCAGAGGACCTTGTACAGATACCCGTTATCAGGATCGATCTTGAAGATCACGACGGAATTGTCACCGGCATTGGAACTGACCAGATACTTGAAGTCTGATGAGAAATTCAGAGCACTGGCAGCCGAACCTGTGGCGTGATAATTGTTGAGAGTCGAGACCGTCTGGATCTTCTCAAAATCGGGAGCGCCGTCTACTTCGTGATAAAAATATACATCGATTATATTCTTGAGCTCATGGACAACGTAAAGGAAATGGCCGTCCTTGGAGAACTTAAGATGCCTGGGAGCCGATTCGAGTTCGGAATGAAGGATCGCGCACTGTTTGATGTGTCCGTTCTTTCTGTTGAGGGTATACACATTGACGTGATCCATTCCAAGATCAGCAGCCAGAAGGAAATGGTTGTCCCTGGTCATCTTTACGCACTGGACGTGGGGACGGAAATTCCGCTCCGCAATGCTTCCCAGACCTTTGAGGAAGAGCTCGTCGCATATCTCGCCGACAGATCCGTCTTCATTGACCCTCAGCACTGTGATCTTGCCGTCATGATAACCGGAAACAAAGAGGAATTCGTCCTCATAGTCTGTAGAGAGGTAAGAGCCTCTCATCCCGTTGATCGAAGCGAGGTTGATCTGTTCAAGATCTCCTCCTTTAACGATCCTGTATGCTTCAATTCCAAAATCGGTGATGGAATACAGATACTTCCTGTTATGAGAGATCGTTACATATGAAGAGTTGGAAATCTCAATCTGCTTTTTCTGAGTCAGATAGCCATTCTCCATATCAACGTCATAGATCCTGATCCCGTACTTCTCTCCCTTTCCTCTCGTATAAGAAGAGACATAAGCGACGAACTTGGCGTCTTTTTCATACTCGTAACCTGTCGTACGGTTAGCGGGTGCCTTTTTGATCTCGGATACCTGTGCCATAACTGCGCCCTCCTGTTCACTGCGGCGTCCTGATTGGATTGGTGCCCATATATATTCAGAATACCATAAAGAGTGATAAATGTTAATAATCCGCTTGAGTGTTCACGGGTTCCTTTGGAATAAAGGTGCGGTTATCATGGCCGCTCTTAAGAGCCGCCGCTTCTTTCACTGCCTCTTCGCAGAACTGAAGCTGCGAATTGACCAGTTCTTTGCCTCTTCTGTCTACCCGGTCATAGGTCCCGTCGCTTCTCAGGATATGGGCTTTTACCGTATCTTCAAGTTCCAGCTTCAGGATATGGAGCGCCTTTTCCCGGATCCTGACGTCTTCGAGAGGGAACATGATCTCTACACGGCGGTCAAGATTTCGCGGCATCCAGTCCGCGCTCGCCGCGTAGATCTCGGGGGATCCTCCGTTTTCAAAATAGTAGATCCTGCTGTGTTCCAGGAAATTGCCTACGATCGAGCGGACAGAGATATTTTCGCTGACCCCGGGAATGCCGGGCCTGATGCAGCAGATGCCTCTTACGATCAGTTCGATCTCCACTCCTGCCGCGCTTGCTCTGTAAAGCGCTTCCATGATATCGGGATCGCACAGGGAGTTCATCTTGGCAATGATGTGCGCTGTCTCGCCGTTCTCGGCGTGCCTCTGCTCGCGTCCGATCAGGTTGATAAATCTGTCTTTGAGCCACAGCGGAGCCAGACTGAGTTTGTTCCAGAATCTCGGCTCTGAGTAACCGGACAGCATGTTAAATACAGCGGTGGCGTCCTCGCCAATGGGATCGCTGCAGGTCATAAGTCCTACGTCAGTATAGAGTTTGGCAGTGGAATCATTGTAGTTTCCTGTTCCCAGGTGAACGTATCTGCGAATGCCGTCCTCTTCTCTTCTTACTACCAGCGTGATCTTGCTGTGAGTCTTCAGATTCTGAAGTCCGTAGATAACATGGCAGCCTGCCTTCTCGAGCTGTTTTGCCCACTCGATATTGTTCTCTTCGTCAAATCTGGCTTTTAGCTCAACGAGGACTGTGACCTGTTTGCCGTTTTCGGCTGCTCTGGCAAGCGCCGCGACAATAGGTGAATTTCCGCTGACACGGTAAAGAGTCTGCTTGATCGCCAGAACGTCCGGATCCACCGCGGCGGCCGCGACGAACTTCACAACCGGGTCAAAAGTCTGATAGGGGTGATGCATGAAAACATCGCCCTTTCTTATCTGCTCGAAAATATCGCAGCCGGCGGGGAATTCGGGCACAAGCTGGGGTTTTGCATACCTGTGTTCCCGAAGTTCGTCATATCCGTCGATCCCGTAAGTCTTCATCAGATATGTAAGATCAAGGGGACCGTCGAGCTCATAGACGAAATCCATGCTCAGAGAGAGCTCTTTCATCAAAAAGTCAAGGAGCTGTTTGTCAATACCCTTCTCTACTTCAAGCCTGATGGCGTCTCCTCTCTGACGCTTCTTGAGCTGCTTCTGGATCTCCTTGAGAAGATCCTCCGCCTCATCCTCGGCGATATCCAGATCGGCGCTTCTCATGATCCTGTAAGGACTCGAACACCTGACTTCATAGTTGACGAAGAGACTCGGCAGGAACCTGCGGATGATATCCTCAAGCAGAACAAGTCTTCCCGGATCTCCTTCCTTTCTGGGAAGCATGAGGATCCTGGGGAGTACGCCGGGCACCTGCACGGTGGCAAACTCGTATTTCTCCTTGCCGGACTTGGCGGCCTTTTTGGACTTCTTTCCGGTTCCGAGAATGCCCGGGGAAGCCGTCTCTTTTCTTGTGAGAAGCGCTCCGATATTGAGACTCTTATTGCGGATAAGAGGGAAGGGCCTTGAACTGTCCACAGCCATGGGGGTCAGCACAGGAAATACATTGGCAGTATAATAATCCTCAATGAAGCGCATCTCTGTCTTATTGAGGGTATCGAGATCACGCACGATACTGAGTTTCTGCTCCTCCAGCGCCGGGATCAGCTGCCTGTTCAGAGTCCAGTACTGCTGCTGCATAAAAGTGTGCGTCGCCTCAAGCACTGCGGAAAGCTGCTCGGAAGCGGTCATTCCCGCAATATCTTTCTTTTTATATCCGGCCTGCACCATATCCTGCAGCGAAGCGACTCTTACCATGAAGAATTCGTCCAGGTTGGAGGCGGTGATGCTCAAAAATTTCAGCCTCTCAAGAAGCGGATTTTCCTTGTTGCGCGCTTCGCTTAGGCAGCGCCTGTCAAATTCGATCCAGCTCAGTTCCCTGTTTATGTAATACTGCGGATTCCTGAAATCAATTGTTTCTGATGCCATTGTTTCTCCCCCCTGACTTTAGAATTCACGCTGCCTGATCACTGGTCTGACGCTGAAAACTTCCTCGAAGAAGTTGGCGCGATTATCAAACAGTCCCTTTTCGAGCGTTATATCCTTCTTGGTGCTGACAGTGATCTGCAGCTGACCTTCCCGGAGCCGGATCCTTACGTCCGTGAATTTCTTCTTATGGGACCTGTCGAGGCCGTTAGCGAGCCTCAGGATCGCGGTAAGTTTGGTGACGATCATATAGTCTTTTTTGGTAAGACCCGATTCAGCGCCGCGCTCTTCATAATAAACAAATCTCCGGTGATTGTACCTGACGACATTGGCGACGATCTCCCGTTCACGCCCCGTAAGCCCAATGATCTCGGTGGACATGATGATATTGTAGGAGCACTCGGAGAGATTCTGCATGCTTATGTATTTGCCGCAGTCATGCAGGATGGCGCAAAGCCGCAGCAGAAGCCTCTCCCGATCCTTGAGGCCGTGGATCCTCTTCATGCTGTCAAAAATCTGCAGCGCGATGAGCTCCAGCGTTTTGGCGCGTTCCTCGCTTCCTCTGTAGCGCTTTGAGGTCTCCATAGCGCAGGTGAGGATATCCTGTTCGAAATCATGCTCAGGTTTTATATATCTCTTCGCGACCGCGTAGTCGTAAACCATGCCGTCACAGAGCGTAACATCGGGGATCCAGATAATATCAGCCTTCATAGTCTTGGCTATGCACCTGGTTATGATAGAGCTGATCTTGAGAAGCGGGATCTTTTCGTCAGAGATCCCCAGCCTTGTGGAGAGATCAAAAGCGTTGTAATCCCTTAAACCGTCAATAAACGCGCTGAGCGCCGCTGTGTCAAGAAACTCTGCCTGGCCTCTTGCGCCCGGGATCATGCGGCCGGCGCCGGAGAAATTCTTTCCGTTTCGGGAGGCGTCGGAGAGATAGTCGTCGATGACAACGATCTGCTTGATATCGCGGTCCTTGAGATAGAGCTTCTTGAACACATTTAACTGCGTATTGACGAGTTCTTCGATCAGGGACTCGTTCTGAACAGATCTCGCACCGACTCTGGCCAGCTGTTCCCGAAGGCGCAGAACGCCCAGCCGCAGGTTCTGTGTAGCGCTGAGCTTATCCTTTTCAAAAAGGGAGATCTGAATGCTGCCGCCGCCGATATCTACGATCGCTGTCGACTGCTCCAGAAAGCGGTTGAAGACTTCTCCCTTGGACGCTACGGACTTATAGTCCATGAACCTCTGCTCAGTGTTCTCGAGAATATCGATATGGATCCCTGTCTCCTGTTCGATCTGGGCAAGGACCATATTTGAATTCCTCATCTCCCTGAAAGCGCTGGTCCCGTAGGCTCTGTAAGCTTCAACGCCATAGTTCTTCATGATCTCGCCCGATTCGATGAGGATCCTTTTGAGCTCGGCAAGATGAGCCCTGGACACTTTTCCGGTGTGATAAGTGTCCGTACCGATATCCACCATATGCCTGATACTGTCGATCTGTCTGATCCCGCTCTTTTTTGACAGTTCAAAGATCTTCATCTCATAGACATAACTGCCCACATCGATTGCGCCGAATAAATGCACTGCCATGTTTTATGTACCCCTTGTGCTATTTAGTGATTTATAATGGCTGTTCCAGGCGGAACTGCCCTTCTTATCCATTATAACAAGATAACTTCCCTTCATCCATCAGATATGAAGGGAAGTTATCTTGATTTTTACAGTGCTTCGTTCATTTTGAGGAGCTTTGCGGCTTGGTCCGCAGCTATGAGACTGTCAATGATCTCATCGAGATCTCCGTTCATGACTGCGTCGATCTTATAGAGAGTAAGCTTGATCCTGTGGTCCGTGACGCGACCCTGAGGGAAATTATAAGTTCTGATCTTTTCAGAGCGGTCGCCAGTGCCGATCTGGCTTCTGCGCAAGTCGGCTTCTTCGTCATGTCTCTTCTGCATCTCAAGGTCATATAATTTGGAGCGCAGAAGCGCCCATGCTTTGGCCTTGTTCTGAAGCTGGGATTTCTCAGTCTGGCTGTAGATGACGATCCCCGTAGGATAGTGAGTAAGTCTGACCGCCGAGTCAGTGGTGTTGACACACTGGCCGCCGTTTCCGGAAGCGCGCATGACATCGACCCTGACGTCCTTTTCGGGTATATCGATGACGATATCATCATCTGCTTCAGGCATAACGGCTACAGTGATCGTTGAGGTATGTATCCTTCCGCCGGATTCTGTCGCGGGAACCCGCTGCACCCGGTGGACTCCGCTCTCATATTTCATTCGGGAATAGGCTCCCTGGCCCTTTATCATGAAACTGACAGATTTCATTCCGCCGATTCCGATCTCTTCATACTCGAGAAGCTCTGACTTCCATCCTCTGCCCTCGGCGTAATGGATATACATCCTGTAGATCTCTGCCGCGAACAGGGCAGCTTCATCGCCGCCGGCGCCTGCCCGGATCTCAACAATAACGTTTTTGTCGTCATTGGGGTCTTTGGGGAGCAGCAATATTTTGATCTCTTCCTCCAGCTCGGCGATCCTGCCGCGCGCCTGGGCAAGTTCTTCCTTGGCCAGTTCCCTCATTTCCTCATCAGTCTCTTCATCGAGCATGGCAAGAGAATCATCAACCGCTCTTCGGCATTCGCGATACTCCCCGTAAGCCTCCACAAGAGGCGTAAGGTCGCTCTGCTCTTTCATGAGTTTTCGAAATCTTGACTGATTTGAAGCTATATCGGGGCTTGCCAGTTCTCTCTGGATATCTTCGTAACGCAGCATAACGCTGTCAAGTTTGTGAAACATGGTATTCTCCGTCTTATTCCTGGTGAATGCTTTTGATCCCGCATACAATGCGGTCATTTCCGCCGTAGTCCTTAATGGTCCTCACTTCATAATATCCGGCGTCCTTCATGAGCGCGCCGACCTGCTCCGCCTGGTCGTATCCTATTTCCAGAAAAAGCATTCCGCCTGTCCTGAGATAGTCTGCCGCCTCAGGTATGATCCTTTTGTAGAAATAAAGCCCGTCGTCTCCACCGTCCAGCGCCATCCTGGGCTCGTGGATCCGTACTTCGGGAGCCAGTTCACCGATCGTTTCACTCCTGATATAGGGGGGATTTGAGACGATAATATCGAACTTTTCTCCGGGGTCCACCGCTTCGAAAAGATCTCCGGCCTTCCAGTCACATCGCTCTGAAAGTCCGAGCTTAAGGGCGTTCTCCTTCGCTACAGCGATAGCTCCCTCAGACAGATCTGTGCCGACGCCTGTGGAGCCGTTGGAATAGTTGAGGAGACTGAGCAGGATGCAGCCGCTTCCGGTGCAGAGATCCAGGATCCTGTCGCCGTCGCAGACTTCTCTCATAACTTCCTCAACAAGATTTTCAGTATCCTGCTCCGGAATCAGAACATCGCTGCTTACTCCGAATTCCAGCCCCATAAAATCCCATTTTCCGAGGATATACGCAAGAGGCTCTCTTGAGCATCTGCGCTTTAGTAATCTTCTGTATAACTCTGCCTCGTTATCTGTTACAGCCCTTTCCCCATCAAGAAGGAGGGTTTGAAGCGATGTTCCGCAGACATGCTCAAGAAGAAGGCGCGCGTCCAGCTGCGCCTCTCTTTCTTCCTCAAGTGCCATAGACAATGCCGAATTGCCCTCATTGTATAATTCTCTGTATGTGAGATTCTCTGTTGATGCCTCTTTCCGCAAAATCTCCTCCTCAGGTCAGGACTGCAGGCTCTCCGGTGTATAGCCGAATTCCTGTACAAGATAGTTCTTCCAATCGAATACTGCCTCTACGGAAGCAATGCCGACGCGGATCATGTCGTCATCGGGTTCTTTTGTTGTCATGAGCTGCATCCACAGCCCCGGTTTTGAGATCAGCTGGATCAAAGGATTGCTGCTGGTTCCGGCAAGACGGATGATCTCATAGGACACGCCGGAGATCACAGGGATCAGAAGGATCCGGAGCGCTACTCTGAGCAAATGGCTGTCGGTTCTTATAAAAAAGAAGAGAATGATACTTACAAGCATGACGAACATAGTAAAACTGCTTCCGCAGCGCTTGTGAAGCCTTGTACTCTTTCTCGCGTTCTCAACCGTGAGGGGAAGTCCGCTCTCAAGACAGTTGATACATTTGTGCTCTGCTCCGTGGTACTGATAGAGACGCCTGATGTCTTTCATAGCTGTGATCGCGTAAATATAGACCACAAAGATCAGTATCCTGAAAAAGCCCTCTATCACGACAAGAAGCCCGGAATTTCCGATCAAACCGGTCAAAAAGGTGGCTGCCGCATAGGGAAGAAGTATAAAGAGACCTACGGCAATGATCAGAGAAGCTGCGAAGATCAGAGAGGTGATCAGTTTCTCCCCGGGGGAGTCCGGATCGGTGCTGTCTTCGGGATCATACATGGACGCGGAATAATCGGTAACTCTCAGTCCCAGGACCAGCGAGTCTATGAGGACAAAGAAGCCGCGTATTATCGGGATCTTTCTGACAGGCGTGCCGGAAAGGATCCCATCGTACTTCTCTTTTTTGATAACGATCTCTCCGTCCTCTTTTCTAACTGCCACGGCGTAATCGCTGCCGTTCTTCATCATAACTCCTTCGAGGACCGCCTGTCCGCCTATTCCGCTGTAGCACTGTTCCTCTTTCTTTTCTTTACTCAAACTTCGTCCTCCTTGCGCGCGTATACAGTCAAAATACAGAGTATACGTCCGTATATCAAAAAACAAGGCAGAGTATACTCCGCCTTGTCTTTCGTAGTCACTGCAAATATCTTAGTTGTTGTAGCCGTACTTCTTATTGAACTTATCAATACGTCCCTTAGCAGCGGCAGTCTTCTGTGTGCCTGTGTAGAAAGAATGGCACTTGGAGCAGACTTCAACGTGGATCTCAGGCTTTGTGGAACCGGTAACGAATGTGTTGCCGCAGTTGCATGTCACTGTAGCCTGATAATACTTGGGCTGAATAGAAGCTTTCATGATTTTCCTCCTTACCTGAGCACCCGGGCCCGAAAGCCACCGGAGTAACGGTGCTCTGTATGATTAAATTGCCTTATTCGCTGAACTGTTACCAGAACAGCTCTCAAATTATATCACGGCAATAGCAGACATGCAAGTTATAGTTTAAATTTTGTCTCCCGAAGTCTTACAGCCCAATACCCGAACGCAGCAAGGCTTCCTACTGCAAAAAAGACCAGCCATAAAGGACCCGACAGGATCCTGCCCCATCCTGCTGCGGAGGCGGCAAGGACGCAGAGATTACATGTACAGTGAAGCAGAAAAGGTATTTCAAATCTCAGGGTAAGCTCATAGCTTAGAGCAAATATCATTCCCATAATAAATCCGTATATGGCCTGTGGAATGTTCTCATGGGCTGCGGCGAATAAAAGCGATGAGAAAAAGGCCGACGCCAAAGGAGCAAAACCTCTCCGGAGCCTGTGCCATACGATTCCCCGAAATACAATCTCCTCGATAAAAGGCGTGAGGATCCCGTATACCGCGGCTCCGAGGGGAACAGCGTAGGGGTTAAGGCTGACAGCAGCTTCCCGGGACCATCTTCCAAGAAAAAGATTGCAGAATGCGCAAAGACAGATCGTTCCGAAAGGGAGCAGTCCTATAAGGGTGCCCTTATCTTTTCTCTTTTCGAGCCAGGAGCGGGAACTTCTGCGGCGGGCGAGTAAGATCTCTCTCCTGCCCTCTTTCAGGACCGGAATTGCCGCGGCCGCGCTTGAGATTCCAATGATCAGTATACCGGCTATATCACTCCATACTTCATAGTACAGCGTCATATCCACTGACGCGGTAAGAAGCGCAGATTCCAACAGTCTGTACAGGATCGCCCTGACAGTGATAAAGAGGACCATATAGAACAGAAAAGGCCGCACTGCATACCACCCGATCTCCAGCCGCTCGCGATTCATTTCTGCGCCGCTCTCCTTCCGAAAAAAGACAAAAGTAATAAAACATAAGTAAAACAGCCCGGCGGAAAAGATCCGCCGGGCTGATCGTGACTGGTCAAATCTCAGTCATTTACGCATTATTCAGATCAGATTCGATCAGCGAAGCATTGCGCCGCCGATGACCATCATCTGAACTTCACTGGTTCCTTCATAGATCTCAGTGATCTTGGCATCTCTCATCATGCGCTCGATGGGATACTCACGTGTGTAGCCGTAGCCGCCGAACAGCTGCAGGCATCTGCGTGTAACGTCGGAAGCGTTAGCTGCAGCAACGAGCTTAGCCTCAGCTGCGAGCTGTGTGTAAGGCTTGCCTTCGTCAACAGCGTTAGCTGCGCGATAAACCAGCATCTTGGCAGCTTCTGTATTAGCTTTCATCTTGGCAAGCTCGAACTGGGTGTTCTGGAACTTGGCGATCGGACGGCCAAACTGAACTCTCTGCTTAACATACTCGACAGTGACGTCAAGAGCGCCTTCTGCGATACCCAGAGCCTGAGCAGCAATACCGATACGGCCGCCGTCCAGAGTCATCATAGCTACCTTGAAGCCCTTGTTGACTTCGCCGAGGAGGTTTTCCTTCGGAACCTTGACGTTCTCAAATACGAGCTCGCAGGTGCTGGATCCGCGGATACCCATCTTCTTCTCATGGGAACCGATGCTGAATCCTTCCATCTCCTTCTCCATGATCAGAGCGGTGATGCCCTTGTTGCCGAGAGACTTGTCAGTCATACCGAAAACTACGAAAATGTCTGCATAGCCTGCGTTTGTGATGAAGATCTTGGAGCCGTTTACCAGATAGTAGTCGCCCTTGTCTTCAAAAACAGTCTTCTGACCTGCTGCGTCTGTGCCTGCGTTGGGCTCAGTCAGACCGAAAGCGCCGAGCTTCTCGCCGGAAAGCAGCAGAGGAAGATATTTCTGCTTCTGCTCTTCTGTACCGAACTTGTAGATCGGCCATGCGCAGAGGGATGTGTGAGCAGAAATGCCTACTGCTGTGGAAGCGCAAACCTTGGAAACTTCTTCGATGCACTGAGCATAGGAGAGCTCGTCCAGACCTGCTCCGCCGTATTCCTCGGGGAAAGGAATACCCATAAGTCCCATTTCAGCTGCCTGCTTGAATGACTCTACAGGGAATTTCTCCTCTTCGTCGATCTCTGCAGCGATGGGAGCGCAAACGCCTGTTGCGAAATCACGATACAGGCCCAGCATCTCTTCATGGATCTCGTCGTTAAAAAAGTTCATTGTAACCTCCTTTGATATTTAGCTGCATGCAGCGTTTCTTGATAAAAAATAGACAAATTATTCTTATCAACAAATATTATACCATTGAATGTATTCATTTTCTACAGAATTAGGCAATTTCTTAACAATCAACCTGAACAAAACGCACTTGTTTTACAGCGGAATCGTCTTCTTGAGCGAAACGGAATATATGAGTTTTTCCTTCACATTCTTCCCGGTTATCTGTGTGAGCGCCCTCTCATAGAGGTCAAGCTGCACCCGGTAACGGTCGATCAGATCCTGCGCTTTTTCTACGGCATCTGTCTTGTAATCCACCAGAACCAGTTCTCCGTTTTCTTCAAAATACGCGTCGATGATGCCCTGTACGAGCACAGTCTCTTCTTTGGGAAATCCCGGATTTACCTTATCCGCTTCAATACCGAGGACGAAGGGCTGTTCCCTGTATAGTTCTCCCCGCGCAAAGGCTGCGGCCATCCGCTCCGCCAGACTGCTGTGCAGAAACGACATGATTCCGTATGCGGGAAGCTGCTCCGCGTAAGAAGGCGGTATTTTGGCAGATGCGGCAAGTTCAGTTCTCCATGAATCGAACTGGGCGGGGGTAACAGATGCGGGATCGGTAAACTTACCGTAATCAAACAGTTCCAGGAGCCGGTGTACTGCCGTTCCGTATTCGGTGCCTGTAAACGCACTTCGAACAACGCCGGAAGTTTCCTCTCCCTGGTCCTGTCCGGATTCTGCAGCTGCCGCGAAAGAGGCGATGACCGGCGAGAGCCTGTTCTCCGGAAACAGTTCAAAGACCTCTTCTCCCTCCTCCTTCAGTGACGCCATCTTCAGTTCAGAGACAGAAGTCTTGGTGTAGAGGCCTCTGAGATCCTCGTGCGCATACCTGCGGGAATAGATCTTTATAAGTTCCTCTTCCAGCACCTTATCCGGCAGCGGCGCTCCGCCTATCTCTCCGTATCTGTCGATTTCCTGTCGGCGGAGCCCATATCCTTTCTGCTGCTCCGCTTCATTCAGGATCAGATCTTTACACTCCACTGTATTAATGTCAAAATACTCCGGGTGCTCGGCAGTACATACCGCATACCATATGAGTTCAAGAAAACTCTCGGATTCAGACAAAAGAGGAATGGGAAGCTTTTCGCCGGACCTAAGGCAAACCGGGAGTTTTTTCTCCCATTCTCCGAGCTTTTTTTTCGCGTTTTTCAAAAAGCCGGTCATAATGAGCTTTTCTTTGGCCCTGGTCATGGCCACATAAAGGACCCTGAGTTCCTCTCCAAGGCTTTCCCTGCGAATCTTGTCCGCGATCGCTTCCTTGCGCGCCGTGCTGTATTTTGACCGCGCGCCGGGATCCCAGAAATCCATGCCGATTCCCCAGTCGTTGTCACAGATGATACTTCCTCTGGTATCGTGGGACTTATAACTGTGCTGCTTGCCGGTTCCCGCGATGATGCAGACTGGGAATTCAAGTCCTTTGCTCTTATGGATACTCATGATCCTTACAACATCCGCGTTTTCATCCAGAGTATTGGCCTCGCCGTAGTCAACTTCCCTGTGGTGTACCTGGTCGATATACCTGACAAAGTCAAAGATCCCGCGCAGTCCCATTTTATCGAAAGAAGCCGCCTGAGCCAGAAGAAGCTGAAGATTTGCGCTCCTCTGTTCCCCGCCCGGGAGGGCCCTGCACCACTCTTCGTATCCTGTCTGTGAGATAAGCCCTGTCAGGAGTTCCCTGATCTGGAGATATATGACCCGGTCTCTCCAGTTGTCAATAAACCGTATAAATCTCCGGCACTTTTCGGTGAGAAAAGATCCGCTGCCGTTATTCTCTGCAGCTTTAGCCATAAGGCAGTCATAGAGACACATGCCCTTTTCCTGACCTGCCAGTTTGATCTGTGCGATCTCCTCCTCGCTGAAATCTCCCCAGTAGCCGCGCAGCGCGCCGTACAGCGGAATGTCCTGTCTGGGATTATCAAGGACACGGACAAGTTCCAGAATTCCCCGGATCTCTGAAGATGAGAAGTAACCGGTCTTGGACTCGATATAATAAGGGATACCCTGTCTCTCGAAAACATCCCGGAATTCTTCGTTCCAGCCGGAACCGCTCCTTAAAAGGACCACAATATCCCCGTATCTGCAAGGCCTTGTATTTCCGTCTTCCGCCTTCACCTTAAGGCTCTTTACCAGTTCCCTGATCCTGCCCGCTACGGCGATCGCTTCCTTCTGCCTGTCGCTCAGTTCCGCGATCTCATCGGGGACAAGCGCCGCTTCGTCCTTATCGGGACCCGCTACCAGGAGGAGTTCTGTTTTATAATCGTCCGGATCTGATGCCGCCGGATAAGAGGCGCCGGTCTTAAGAGAGACTTCATCGTCGTACTCAACTCCGCCGATCTCCCTTCTCATGATCCTGAAGAAGACTTCGTTTACACTGTCCAGCACTTCCGCCCTGCTGCGGAAATTGCTGTCAAGGTCGATCCTCTCCTTTTCTTTGTCAAGTTTTCTGTAATCTCCCAGCTTCTCCATGAAGATTTCGGGTCTCGCAAGCCGGAATTTGTATATAGACTGCTTGACATCTCCCACCATAAAGCGGTTATAGACTCCTTCATCCTCAGTGGAGATCATCCGCAGCAGAACTTCCTGCACTTCATTGCTGTCCTGATATTCATCGATCAGTATTTCGTCAAAATATTGGCGGTAAGCTATTGCGGCTCTTCCGGGGCGGTATACGCCGTCCTCTCCTCTGACAGTGAGGATCTTAAGCGCCAGATGCTCCAGATCCACGAAATCGATGACGTTTTTTTCTCTTTTTACTCCGGCAAAATAGTGAAGAAAGCCTATGGTCAGATCCGAGACAGCCCGGACCGCCTCTCTCATCAGCTCCATCCTCTCAAGAATGCGGCCGGTCTCAGCGCTCTTATACTTTTGAGCGAGTCCCTTCACATCTTCCTTAGCGCTGTTCCGAAGCGCCATGGCCGTATCTTTTTTGGAGGGATCCACTTCAGGGTATTTCGCTGGAGTAAACTTCGGCAGGTTCCTGAACTCCATATTCAGAACTTCGATGATCCTGTCCCAGAGATCTTTCATCTCAACGGGGTCCCTTTTGCCGGCCTCCTCCGTACCAGGCACATCGCCGAGGGCACTTAGTTCCCGCAGTTCATTTTGAAACAGCGGAAGATAGAGACCGGGACCGTCGGGCAGATCGCAGAAATCAAGAAGTTGTTCGTATTGGCGTTTCAGATCCGTTATCTTCTCTGCTGCCGTGAGTATGATGAACTGCATCCATGCGGAACTGAACAGTTCTCTTTCGTTCTCTACTGTGTAATCTGACGCGCGATCGCGGAGCCACTCCTCCGGATCCGGGTGGCTGACCGCTTTCTTATACAGATCTTCAAGAATGTCCTCCAGCTCTCTGTCACCTGCCCCGCGGCAGAAATAGTCTGCGCAGATTCTAAGAGCGGGATCTCCCGAAGCGTATCCTTCCTCGAGAAAGTCGTCCATCGCATCCTTTCTCATCAGATCGCTTTCCGTCTGATCCATCTGGCGAAATCCGGGGTCCATGTCGATGTCGCTGAAATTGTTCCTCAGAAGGAAAGTGAAGAAACTGTCCATTGTGGTGATCTGGGCGTTATGAAGAAGCGTTTCCTGCCTTTGCAGATGGGCGTTCCCGGGTTCTTCTTCAATCCTTGCGGAGATGGCGGCTCCGATCCTCTCCCTCATCTGTGCCGCAGCCGCTTTGGTAAAAGTGACCACTAAAAGCCTGTCGATATCCGTCGGATCATCGCCTTCACTGATCATTCTGACGATCCTCTCAACGAGCACAGCCGTTTTTCCGCTTCCCGCCGCAGCTGAAACCAGTATATTGTGCTTTCTTGCCTGCAGAACCCTTGTCTGCTGTTCTGTAAATTCAATTGCCATAGTTTGCTGTCACTTTCTGTATTTGTAACCTTCGATGGAGAGATCAAAACCGCAGACACTACTGTAGGGACAATAGTCGCACGCTGTTCTGTTGTTTTTCCAGGCGGCCGGATCGGCCTCCGCTTTTCCATCCAGTATATCTTCCGCGAGACGGCAGACCACACTTGTAACTTCCCGGGTCAGTTCCTTAAACCCTTCGGCAGAATAGACGCTGGATCCGGCGCCCGGATCGCCGTCCTTCTTGAGTTTAAGCGGTATGACGTCGCTCTTTCCGGTGACAGTCCTGTCCAGATGCCTGTAAGAAACGGGATCTGAGTTTATCATCCCTGTAGGTCTCAGGGAGTCCCTGATTAGTTCAAGACTGTCCCCGCTGCTCTTATTTCCGTCAATTACCGGGTCGGCGATCCTGTAATAGAGCATGGCGGAAGGAATGATATCCGTTTCCGGGTTCTGCACTGCCAGATAGTCCATCGCGGCGTTCATGTACATGAGAAGCTGCAGCTGGATCCCGCGCTTCATAAGATCCTCGTCAAGGTCCAGGGAGCCGGATTTGTAATCCAGTATTTTGACGAAAACGCTGCCATCCTCTCTGCACAGATCAAGTCTGTCAATCCTGCCGGTAAGTTTCAGGGACCTGCCTCCGCTCAGAGGAAAAGTGATCAGATCCGCCTCACAGCCGGGACCGAATCCGAACTCATACCCTTCCGGAACAAAGTCTCCTTTCTGAAGCTGGTATTGGAGCGTATCCGCGCTTCGGGCAAGGATCGCCCGCATTCTTAAAAGCCATGATTCACTTCTCTTCGTGGAGTACATAAGAAGATCATGGTAGGAAGCAGCCGTCTCATTTAAAGCTTCCGCGGTCAGTTCCTCCCCTTCCTCCTTTGTGAAGCTGTTCCATGTAAGCCCCTTTTTCAGGAGTTTGCGGCTGAATGAATCCAGACTCATATGGAGGATCGAGCCTGTATCGAGGGACGCCACCGCAAATTCTTTCCGCTCTTTAAGACCAAGACCGTACTGGAGGAAATGTCTGAGAGAACACTGCGCGGCCGTCTCCATCCTGGTGATCCCGCCCATGATGGAATTCCCGTACAGAGCCTGTGCTGTCCCGGGACTGATCATTACCGGGTCATACCTCTTGAAAGCGGCCCCTTTAAGACTTTCCAGAGCTCTTTTGTCCTCTGTGCTTCCTGTGCGCATTAATAAGCCGTATGTGGTCTTGACAGCGTCTGCATCCGGTGATCTGTCGGGGGTCACGCCCTGGGCATAGTCCCGGAGTGCGCCGGACAGCCAGACTGTGCTGTCCTTAATTCCGGTCAGCTGTTCTGCTGCCGGCCGCAGCTGGGGATGCTCCACAGCCAGCTCGGGAAAGAGTTTTCTGATCATCGGGATCAGATAGGAGGGATGCAGGGATCCGCCCTCCGGCGTCGTCCTGGCAAAAGAGAGATAGAGTGCGTCCGTCGGTTTAGTCATATTCATGTAGAGATAGAGTCTCTGCATATACATCTGCTGACGCGGGGTGGGGGACAATTCCGCCCCCGAAGAGCGCAGAAATTCCCTGTCCAGGTCTGAGAGAAGTCCTCCTCTTGAGGTTCCCCTCGGGATATTGCCGTCGTTTACGCCGGTAAAGAACAAAACACGGCACTGGGATACCCTTGTCCTCTCAATATCGCCCACAAGTAATCTGTCTGTTTCCTGGGGAAGTGTGCCGAGCCTTATCTCTTCGAAACCGGTCTCAAGAAGTTCCAGATAGTCTTTGCCGGAGATCTTTTCATCGCCGAGAAGATCGTGGATCTGCTCCAGAAGGTCTATTACACAGCGGTAGAGCTGACTGAACTGTTTTCCCCTGACGAAGTCTCCTTCCGAGTCAAACCTGCTGCTCCACTCTTCCATTTTCTCTTCCATTGAGAGATTCACCATGAAATCATAAAGCTGCCGTGTTCTCTCGGCGGCAGTGCGCGGAGGGATCCTCTCATCTGTTATGTCCCCCGCAACCGGCCTGATCTCTTCAAGAAAACGCGCCCGGAGAGGCTCTGTCTGCGCGTCGAAAGGAAGACTCCATTTTTTGCGGCCCCTGATCCCGTGCTCGAGACAGTAATTCTCGAGAAGGTCAGTTTCATCTCTTGTGAGGCTGCTCATTCCGCTTCTCAGGTAGCGGAATATACTGTTATAGGAATACCCTTCCGATCTGATCCCCAGAACGCTTCTGACAGCTTCCGTCAGAGGGCTGAGCCCGGCGGAACTGGTCTTGTCCACATATACAGGTATATCGTAGCGGGGCGCATACTTTTCGAAGGCGGTTCCGCAGCTGTCGAGATCGCCGCAGACAACAGATATGTCTCTGTACTGGTAGCCTTTCGTCAGAACGAGGCGTTTGATCTCAATGCAGATCTGCCTTACTTCCTCTTCCGGCGTGTCGGTCTCAAAGATCCGGATCATTCCGCCGGTATCCTGATCAAATGGAAGTGCGGGATATCGGAAGATATTGTGTTCGAGGTGGCCCAGCACAGGATTATTTAAAAAACGGGCAGGAACTTCATCAGGATCAGAAACGTACAGATCAGTTCCTCTAATAAGCCCCTCGGTTAAAGCCAGTTTCTCAAGATCACAGACAGTTTTTCTGGTCAGGTAGAAAAGAGCGTCTTCTCTGCCGGGATTTTTATTAAGACATACTTTTTCTATGGAAGGACCGTCGTCTCTTCCGAGAGAAAGTGAGATGATCACATCCCGGCTATGACGGATCAGGGCGGTGATCACCCTGTACTGAACCGGAGTAAAGCCGGTAAATCCATCCAGCACAAAGGTGCTGCGTCTTACCCATTCGGAAGAAGGTATAGCCTCAGCCAGGAGGTCCAGCATCTCTTCATTGGTGATAAAACGGTCCCTCTTGGCCTTCATAAAAGCTGTGTAAAGGGTCTGAAGATCATTTAGCCGCGCATTGAGAGCACCCTGCCCTCTGCTGCCGGCATACTGCTGCATCAGTTCCATCTCCTTATCGCCGATACCGTACTGCATGAATTCGGAGATCACGGATTTCACTTCCGAGATCATACCGGGATAGTGGATACTTTTTCTGAGAATTTTAAGTTCCGGCTCACACTGACCAGCTACTCTGCGCAGAAGAAGAGTCTTTCCCATGTCGTCGAGGACGGCTCTGTGAGAGACTCCGGTCTCCTCGAAGATCTTGTGCGTCAGTCTTCCGAAACTCAGGACATCTATATTGAGGATACCTTTCTGCGGGGATTCGCCGACTATCTCCTTCTGTGTCTGCATTGAATACTGATCCGGAACAATGATCACATAGTTGCTGCCGGATCTGTCCTGGCCGCTGAGCGCATTCTGCGCCTGTTCCAGTATCATATTGTGGAGCAGCCGGCTCTTTCCCGACCCTGAAGCACCAAAACAAAATCTGTAACTCATCTCCTGTCACCTCCGTTACACAACTTATCATACACCAGCAGCACAATTAAAAGAAGCACCGCCTGAAAAGGCGGTGCTTCCTGTATTACTTCATTATGCGGTTTGTTACGTGATCAGTGTTTTTCTTTCTCGCGGCTTTCAATGATGGTCTCGCCGGAGATGATCTCGAAGTTGACGCCCGTGCGGTTGGGCTTGTCGTCTTCAAATTTGTAGTCTTTGCCGGGCAGGATCGCGTTGAGGATGATACCTACCAGGGAACCGGTAGCGAGACCGGAAAGGCTCAGTGTCATTGAACCGACGGGGATGTTGATCGCGCCTGCGTTGGAATAGCTGATGCCGATGGAAAGAACCATGATCAGCGCCGCGATCAGGACGTTTCTGCTCTTGGAGAAGTCGGTGTTCGTCTCAACAAGGTTTCTCACGCCGACTGCGGAGATCATTCCGTAGAGGACAAGGGAGATGCCGCCGATCGTCGCGGCGGGCATGACCTCGATGATAGCCGCGAATTTCGGGCAGAAGGACATCAGGATCGCAAATCCTGCCGCGATACGGATTACGCGGGGATCATAGACCTTTGTCAGAGTCAGGACACCGGTGTTCTCGCCGTAAGTAGTATTGGCCGGAGCTCCGAACAGGGAAGCAATTGCTGTGGCAAGACCGTCGCCTGTCAGTGTGCGGTGCAGTCCGGGATCCTTAATATAGTTGATGCCGCAAGTGGAACTGATGGCTGAGATATCGCCAATATGCTCCATCATTGTCGCGAGCGCGATGGGCATGATAGTCACGATGCTCGTGAGAAGAAGCCCCGCGTTGAGATTGCCGCCGGTGAAAATAGAGAATACCGTGTTCTTATAGCTGATCGGGAAGCCTATCCAGGGAGCTGCCGCTACCTGACTGAAATCGATCAATCCTGCCACTGCCGCGCAGAGATAGGAGCCGATGACGCCGAGCAGGATCGGGACGATCTTGATCATTCCCTTGCCCCAGATATTGCAGATCACAACGATAATGATCGCGACAAGGGCTACCCACCAGCAGGACTCGACATTATTGATCGCCGAAGGAGCAAGGTTAAGTCCGATCGAGATAATGATGGGACCGGTAACTACCGGCGGGAAGTACTTCATTACCTTGCTGGTGCCGTACGCTTTAAAGAGCGCGGCGAGAATAAGGTAAAGCAGGCCTGCGCATGCGACGCCGAAGCAGGCATAAGGCAGAAGTTCGCTGGACGAGCCGTCTGCTCCAAGGGGAGCGATAGCCGCATAACCGCCAAGGAATGCGAATGAGGAACCCAGGAATGCGGGAACCTTTTTCTTGGAGATCAGGTGAAACAGAAGCGTTCCTAATCCTGCGAACAACAGTGTCGTGGAAACATTCAGTCCTGTGATCAGCGGAACAACCACAGTAGCGCCGAACATGGCGAACATGTGCTGAAGTCCCAGCACGATCATCTTGCCCGTACCCAGCTCCCGCGCATCGTAAATGGCGCGCTCGCCGACTTTGTACTCGTTTTTACTCATCTGTATTTCCTCCTGTTTGAAAAGATCCGGGAAAGCTGAGCCGCGATGGCTTTTACAGCCGACGATCGCTGTCATCCTGACGATCTCATGATACCCCCTTAAAAAACACGTCAGGGAACACTGCCCCTGACGTGCTGCAATTAACTCATGATATTCAAACGATTGACAACTCTCCGACTCATTGATGTCCTTCCCTCAAAAAATCTAAAGAGATTCTAATCAAGAACATAAAAATAGTCAAGAAGATTTGTAAAAACATTTTCTATAATACTGTCTTATTCGCTCTCCTCACCTGACTCTTCGGGGAACTCCTCCTCACAGTCAGCTTCCTTGTCGCGGTCGTCCTCGTTGACCGCCTCGCAGGCTTCAGGCTCCTCAGAAGCCATTTCTTCTGCCAGCGCGTTTGCTACAGCTTCTTCAACAACTTCTTCATCGAGCTTGCTCTCTTCTTCCTGAAGGATATCCTTAACACGGGCAGCGGAATCCGCAACAACGCCCTTGACCTTTTCAGCGGTCTCACCGACAACGTCGAGAACTTCTTCTCCCTTGGGACCGATCGCTTCCTTGACCTTGGCCATCGCATCAGCAGAACTTTCCTTGATAGTAGTGTACGTCCTGGTTGCGGCTGTCATGAATTTCTCTGTATAGTCTTCCTCCTCTGACTTCGGGGTATCGTCGTCCTCGAAATCATCGTCAAAATCCTCATCCGGCTCGCTGTTCTTCTGATCCAGATAATTATAAACTGTTGCCGCAGTTGCGCCTGCCACCGCAAGACCAAAAAGAAGTTTTCCTAATCTAGACATATTGACCTCCTGTTGATTTTTAATCGGGCAGAATCCGCCCTGCTGTATTTCATACTACTCTATTTAGATATAAAATTAAAGACTCAAATTGTGATATTGCATTATTTACTCCTCTTTATTGAAGCGGGATTTATGCAATGTTATCATAATGAATAAGAGGCAGGGAAAGGGGGAAGCAGCGTTGAATGAAAAATTCTGGGATTTAAATAAGATCAAACAGAGAAGCATGATCGGCGGAGCGCTGAAAGTGTTTGCGCGGGACGGATTCCGGCACGCAAGCACCGACGAGATCGTCTTGGAAGCGGGCATCAGCAAAGGGCTGCTCTTTCACTATTTTTACAACAAGACCGGTCTTTATGAATTTCTTGCGGAATTCTGCGCCAGATTCGCTCTTGTTGAGCTTGACTCAGTGACAGGAAAGGCAGGGATCCTTCCATATTTTGAATTGCAGCGCAGGATCACCGCGGCCGAGTGCGCGGTCATGAGCAGATACCCTTATCTGTTCCTGTTCCTTGAGCGGGCGGCAAGTGATAATTCGTATGAAAACCTGGAGGACGTCCTGTCATACACTTCTTTATATACAGAGCGCCGCTCGGCTGTACTAAAGGAGTCGGTTCTCCCGCAAACGATGTCGCCCGAAGACGCCGGAAAGATCAGCAGACTTCTGGATCTTGCGAGAAAAGACGCCGCTCTAGGATTTCTTGAAAAAGGATCTTTTGATCCCGAAGGATTTACTGCCGGAATCAAAGATCTGGTAAATTTCTTTGAAAACATGTACAAATGAATTACTTCTGCAGCATAAATAAAGAAGCGCATGGATCAGGTCTTATCCATGCGCTTCATTCATTTGTCTGATCAGGATCACTTCGGCAGTTTGAAGGAACTCTTAAGGCCGACGATCCTGTTAAACACGGGAGCGCCTTCCTTCGAATCGTGGCAGTCCACGCAGAAATAGCCGTTTCTTACAAACTGGAACCTGTCAAAAGGCTTTACGTCTTTCAGCGCAGGCTCGGCATAAGCGCTGCACTCGATCAGGGAGTTCGGGTTCAGATTGAGGGATCCGTCTTCATTGTAAACGCCCTTCTCCTCATCTACGATGTTCTCGTAGAGTCTGACCTTGACCGGAACTGCTTCCTTCGCGCTTACCCAGTGGATCGTGCCCTTGACTTTGCGGCCTGTAAATCCGCTCCCGCTCTTCGTCTCGGGGTCATAAGTACAGTGAACCGCCGTCACATTGCCCTTCTCGTCGGTGTCATAGCCGGTGCATTTCACGAAATAAGCGTACATCAGGCGTACTTCGTTTCCGGGATACAGCCTCTTGTACTTGGGGATCGGAGCCGTCAGGAAATCTTCTTTCTCGATCCACAGTTCCCTGCCGAAAGGAATCTGTCTGACGCCCAGTTCCGGATTCTCAAGATTATTGTCGGCGTCAAGCATCTCTGTCTGATCCTCGGGATAATTGTCGATGATCAGCTTGAGGGGATTAAGAACTGTAAGCATTCTGCTGCAGCTCGGCTTGAGATCTTCTCTGATGCAGTACTCGAGCATCGCGTAGTCTGAAGAGGACTGGGCCTTGGAGATGCCGCTGAGTTCCACAAATTTCTTGATGGACTCAGGAGTAAAGCCCCTGCGGCGAAGGCCGGAGATACTCACAAGTCTGGGATCGTCCCATCCGTCTACGATGCCCTCTTCCACAAGCTTCTTGATATATCTCTTGCCGGTGACCACATTGGTCAGATACATCTTGGCAAATTCGATCTGTCTGGGGGGATGCACAAATCCGGCTTCCTTTACGACCCAGTCATAGAGAGGCCTGTGATCCTCAAATTCAAGAGTGCACAGAGAGTGTGTAATATTCTCGATCGCGTCCTCAATGGGGTGCGCATAGTCGTACATCGGATAGATGCACCACTTGTCGCCCGTATTGTGATGAGACATATGAGCCACTCTGTAGAGGATCGGATCTCTCATATTCATGTTGGAACTTGTCATATCGATCTTCGCGCGAAGAGTCTTCTCTCCGTCAGCGAATTCGCCGTTCTTCATTCTGGTGAAGAGATCAAGGTTTTCCTCAACACTCCTGTCCCTGTTGGGATCATTGATCCCGGGCTCGTCCAGAGTCCCGCGGTATTCCCTCATCTGCTCGGCAGTCAGGTCCGACACATAGGCCTTCCCTTTTTTGATAAGATCTACAGCGATCTCATACATCTGATCGAAGTAGTTGGAGGCAAAAAAGAGCCTGTCTTCATAATCAGCTCCGAGCCACGCCACGTCCTCTTTGATGGACTCCACGAACTCGCTCTTCTCCTTGGTGGGATTGGTATCGTCAAAGCGAAGGTTGAATTTTCCACCGTACTGCTGCGCCATTCCGTAATTGAGAAGTATACTCTTGGCGTGGCCTATATGCAGATATCCGTTAGGCTCGGGCGGAAAGCGGGTGTGGACGGTGTCATAAACGCCCTCGGCGAGGTCTTTGTCAATTTCCTTTTCGATAAAATGGCGGCTTACTCTCTCCTCTGCGGAGGCTGCCGCGTCATCTCTGTTCAGTTCTTCTTTACCCATTGCTGCTCCTGCTTCGTGTTATTGGATTTGTAAATGGTCACTCAAAATACAGATCAGGCGTCCTCCATGGAATAGTTGGGGGCTTCCTTTGTGATCTGGATATCGTGGGGATGGCTCTCCTTGAGAGATGCAGCCGTGATCTTGACAAACTGACCCTTCTCCTGAAGTTCCCTGATGTTATGAGAACCAGTGAGGCCCATACCGCTGCGGATACCGCCGCACATCTGGAAGATCACGTCCTCAACTTCGCCTTTATAAGCTACGCGGCCTTCAACGCCCTCGGGGACAAGCTTCTTGGCATTCTCCTGGAAGTATCTGTCCTTACTGCCGTTCTCCATTGCGGCGATGGAACCCATACCTCTGTAAACCTTGTATTTGCGGCCCTGGTAGAGTTCAGTCGCTCCGGGGCTCTCTTCACAGCCTGCGAGCATGGAACCCATCATACAGACATTGGCGCCTGCCGCAAGGGCCTTGGTCATATCGCCGGAGAACTTGATGCCGCCGTCCGCGATGACCGGGATCCCGAAATCTTTTGCCACGGAATACGCGTTCATAACCGCCGTGATCTGCGGGACGCCGATACCGGTGACTACGCGGGTTGTGCAGATGGAACCGGGGCCGATTCCTACCTTTACAGCGTCAGCGCCTGCCTTGATCAGGTCCAGAGCGCCTTCAGCCGTAGCGATGTTGCCGCCGATGACCGGAAGATCAGGAAACGCGTCCTTGACCATGCGCATGCAGCGCAGAACGTTCTCGGAATGGCCGTGAGAGGAATCAAGAACGATGACATCGACCTTGGCTTTTCTCAGCGCCTCGACTCTGTCGAGCACATTAGCCGTGATGCCTACGCCGGCTCCGCACAGAAGGCGGCCCTGGACGTCTTTAGCGGCGTTGGGATATTTGATATTCTTCTCAATGTCCTTGATCGTGATAAGACCGACGAGGTTGTAGTCGTCATCGACGATAGGTAGCTTTTCCTTCTTGGACTTGGCCAGGATCTTCTGTGCTTCCTCGAGCGTAATGCCTTCCTTTGCGGTCACAAGACCTTCAGAGGTCATCGATTCGCGGATCTTCTTGGAATAGTCAGTCTCAAACTTCAGATCTCTGTTTGTGATGATGCCGACAAGCTTTCTTCCTTCTGTGATCGGAACGCCGGAAATCCTGAATTTGCGCATCAGTTCCTCCGCGTCCTGCAAAGTGTGTTCGGGAGAAAGAGAAAAAGGATCTGAGATAACGCCGTTCTCGGAGCGTTTTACCTTGTCTACTTCTTCCGCCTGCGCTTCAATGGACATATTCTTATGGATAATGCCGATTCCGCCCTGTCTTGCCATAGCGATCGCCATCCTGTGCTCCGTGACGGTATCCATGCTGGCACTCATCATGGGAATATTAAGACGTATTGTCTTTGTGAGGTTCGTGCTGAGATCAACCTCGTTGGGAATAACTGTTGAATAACCGGGCACAAGAAGTACGTCATCAAAAGTAATACCTTCACCGATCAGTTTCGCCATTTTCTCCTCCTGTTCAATCAGTTTTATCTAAGTTGCCTGTTATCAGTTTGTAAAGACCTTCCTCGGGAAATATGTGCGGAGGATAGTAATGACCTGCGCTCCGTACTCCCCGACCATATCAAGGATCAGTTTGCTGCCGTCTTTCATCACGACTTCATACCGGAACGGCTTATTGCCGTCCTCACATGAACTGTAGTCAATAACAGTCAGGTTTCTGCCTTTGTACTCGTCGAGATGACCTGATCCTGACGGCGCCATCACTTCCATCTTGGTAAGGTCATAGACAGCAAGTTCTTTCCTCCGCTGCTTCTGCTGGATCTTCGCGACCCGGATCTCCTTGTCCACATAGACGTATTCATAATCTACCACGGTCTCCAGCCAGGAAAAGTATGCGCCGACAATGCAGCCGATTGCCGGAAGCAGCAGCGCAAAGTGTATGAGAAAAGCAGATAAACAAAAACACACTGAAAGGACGATCGCACCATAGTGGAGCGCCTTCATCAGTGTGTTCGTTTTCCTGTTGACCACGACTTCCAGGCAGCCTGTTTCCATATCCTGTACCTCATTTCCGACTTCAGATTATTTCTAACCATATTATATCAGAACATTTGATAATGCAAGGCATAAAAACCCTTATTTCACTGCCTTCCTGCGGGAAAACAAAATCCGGGGAGCGGCGTGTCAGCGGCTCCCCGGATCAGATCTGAACAGGTCAGATCCTCGTTTTAACAAAAATATCGTAGATTGCCCGAACAGCGATCTCAAAGTCAGTGTTGTCAACGCCGATAATGATGTTGAGCTCGCTTGAGCCCTGGTCGATCATGCGCACATTGACCTGGGCATGAGCGAGGGCGGAAAAGATGCGCCCTGCGGTACCTCGCATGGATTTCATTCCCCTGCCTACGACGGCGATCAGCGCGAGATCCGACTCGATCTCAACGGAATCAGGCTGCGCGTATCTGTGAATGGCGGATACGACTCGCTGCTCCTTGTGCATGAATTCATCTTCATGAACAACGATGGTCATTGTATCAATACCGGAAGGCATATGCTCGAAAGAAATGCCGTTGTCTTCAAAAGCCTGCAGCACCTTTCGGCCGAAACCAACCTCGGAGTTCATGAGCGCTTTGGAGACAGTTACCGCGCAGAAGCCCTTTTTGCCTGCAATGCCTGTGATGACATAGCCGGATTTCTGGCAGGTGCTCTCCACGATCCAGGTACCGTCGGCTTCCGGACAATTAGTGTTGCGGATATTGATCGGGATCCCCTCATGTCTTACGGGGAAGATCGCGTCTTCGTGGAGAACGGAAGCGCCCATATAAGAGAGCTCTCTCAGTTCCCTGTATGTGATAGTCTCAATGCCTACGGGATTATTGATGATCCTGGGATCTGCCACCATAAAGCCCGAGACATCTGTCCAGTTCTCGTAGACGTCCGCCTTGCAGGCTCTCGCTACGATAGAACCCGTGATATCGCTTCCGCCCCTGGAAAAAGTCTTGACATGTCCGTCAAGTCCTCTGCCGTAAAATCCCGGAATGACCGCTCTGGGTGTCTCAGAGAGAACCTTGGTGAGAACCTGATTGGTCTTCTCCGCGTCCAGATTTCCCTGTTCGTCAAAAAAGATCACATCTTTGGCGTCGATAAATTCATAGCCAAGATAGCGGGCCATGATGCGTCCGTTGAGATACTCGCCCCTTGAAGCAGCGTAATTGCTGTTCGGATTCTGGGTCATTATCCTCTCGATCTGAGCAAACTCTCCTTCCAGACTAAAGCCTGTAAGCCCGAGCCCTTCGATGATCTCCTGATATCGGGAGCGGATCTCATCCATCTCTTCTCCGAAATCTTCGTCCTTATAGGCTTTATTATACATTCTGTAGAGAAGATCCGTTACTTTGTCGTCGCCGCTGAACCTCTTGCCGGGCGCTGACGGGATGACATAAACCCTGGACGGATCACTTGTGATGATCGCGCCCACTTTTTTGAACTGTTCTGAATCCGCCAGCGAGCTTCCGCCGAATTTAACTACTTTTTTCATAAAATGATCCCCCGCGCAGCGCGCGGAGCTTGTCCTCCTGTATCAATTAAATCCTGATTAGTGACGGTTACAGACCGCCTACTAAGTAATAGCAGAATTTACTCAATCCTGCAAGAGACGAATGCACTGTTTGACACTGCTTAATGACTTCACTGCCTCTTCATACTCTCTCTCTGTCATTACGGCGGTGACAAAAGCTCTTTCGTCAGCGGGAGCTCCTTCGTAGTGCACCATGAAATCCGCGTGCAGAAGCTCTCCGGCTTCACGCTCTTCCTCTTTTCCTACCCTGACAAAATAGCGGTAAGACTCCTCCTTGGGATCTGCAATAGAAAGGATCTCTCCGCTCCAGTTGCATCCGATATTTCTTCCTATGTTCCTGGCGCATTCCATAACGTCGGAGACTACCGCGCTTGCGGTAGGGAACTTTCCCGCTCCCCTGCCATAGAACATAAGATCGTCCACCATATTCCCGTGGACAAAGACTCCGTTAAATACATCCTGTACGCTATGCAGGGGATGGTCTTCTCTCACAAGGAAAGGCGCGGTGCGGACGCTTAACTTGCCGTTCTCGAGCTTTCTGCTGACGCCGAGGAGCTTGATGGCTCTGTTTATGCTGCGTGCATAGCCGAAATCCACTGTTGTCACGCGGGAGATTCCTTCACAAGGGATATCCTCATACCGGACAGTCTTTCCGCTGATCAGGGAAGAAAGGATCGCGATCTTGCGGCACGCGTCGCGGCCTTCCACATCCGCCGCGGGATTTCTCTCCGCGTAACCCTTCTCCTGAGCTTCTCTGAGCGCGTTCTCAAAGGAAAGACCGGATTTTTCCATCCTGGTCAGGATATAATTAGTGGTCCCGTTCAGTATACCGAATACTGCGGTGATATCTTCCTGAGTAAGGCACGCGTTGATCGGACGGATCAGCGGGATTCCGCCTCCGACGCTTGCTTCAAAGAGATAGCTGCAGTTATGCGCTTTCGCGATCTCTAAAAGCTCCGGTCCATGGGCCGCTACAAGTTCCTTATTGGAAGTACATACACTGATCCCGCGCTCAAGGGCTTTTCTGGTAAAGGTGTAAGCGGGCTCCCTGCCTCCCATAGTCTCGCAGATCACTTCGATCTCACCGTCATCAAGAATATCCTGATAGTCGTGGGTCACTCTGTCGTTATAGGGATTGCCGGGAAAATCGCGAAGGTCAAGAATATATTTTACATAGATTCCCTGTGGGACAGTCTTTCTGATCACATCCTGGTTCCGGTCAATAACCTCAACAACTCCGCCGCCGACCGTGCCGAACCCGAGAACTGCCATCTGTATCATAACTATAATCTCCTTTTTCCGACGAGTAATTCAGTGAATATTATCTCTTCCCATGATCCTGATCTTCCTTACGCCTCCGAGCGCCTCGATCTTGCGGATCATTCCTCCTATGTCCTCAGTATTCTCCCTGATCTGCAGGCTGATGCTCAGGTCCGCGACCCCGCTGATCGGAATACTCTGATGGATAGTCAGTATATTGGCGTTGCAGCCCGATATGATCCCCAGGAGACTGGCAAGGATTCCCGTCTCATCGTTGATCTCACATGAGAGTGTGACGTTCATTCCGGACATACTGTCGTGGAATTCTTCGATATCGTCCTTGAATTTATAATAGGAACTTCTGCTGATCCCGGCCAGCTCCGCGGCTTCGTTTACCGTTCTGGCTTTTCCTGAGGCCAGCAATTCGTTGGCTTTGGCGACGCCCCTGAGCACTTCAGGGACTGCCCTCGCGCGAACAATATAGAATTCTGTCTTTTCGCTCAAAACCGTCTCCTTTACAAACGAACTCAATGACGAAACCTATACTATCACGGTTTATTCTCCATTGCAAGGACATTTGTTTTTCTGGAACGGACAGTCAGAATAATAAACGCTATTACTGCCGCAGCCGAGATATAAGAACACATCCTGATCCCGACCGGCAGATATCTGAATTCAATGGAATGCTTCCCGGCAGGTACAGGGATCGCCATCAGCCCGCCGTCAACTTTTTCGATCGTGACTTCCACTCCGTCCACAGCGGCGGTAAAGCCCGGGTCATAGGGAACTGAGAAGAATACCAGATTATCTTCGGGAAGATCTGCCTCTGCGGTAAATCCGCTTAACGTAAAACGGAAATCTTTGCAGGATGATTCTGCCCTCTCTCTGCAGTACCTCGCAAATTCCTGATCGCTCATGACCTGCTCATCAGCATGCCTGTCTTCCTCCATATACTTGCCGTATCTGGCGCATTGTTCCTCTGTGAGGATGATGTCCCTGACAAGCAGTCTGTCTGTCATCTCTCCCTTCTTCATGGAACTGTATTCCGCATCCCTTATAAAACTGTCGAAAGTGAAACCCATCGGAATATAATTGGAGTTTTCATAGATCCTGTATCCGTCTGTATCCGTATAGTCGTCATATCCGACAATACCGCCCTTTTCCTCGAGAGTCTCGGAAGGTTTTACAAGAGTATTTTCTATATAATAGCGTACGGAGAGGAGCGCCCTTGCGCCGGCCCTGTCGATCGGAAGTGTCGATTCTACTGTCCGGATCATTCCGATCTTTCTGTAAAAACTAAAGATGGAAGGATTAACCGTGCTCTCGAAGCAGTGGATAGTGGGATAACCCCACACCATCTCGTAGTTCGTCGACGTCCCGTCTGTCTCCACTCTCAGAAACGACGACGTATCCGGAAGTTCCGGTTTTGAATCCAGCATCTGTTTTCTCCACTTCACGCCTCCCGTTCGCGCGATCAGTGAGTTTCCGTTGTACAAAACTGCCAGATTGGTCAAAAGACAGCAGAATACAGCGGCGATGAGAAGCGCAGGCTTTCTGTATTTTGACAAACTTCTGACATTCGGCAGAATGATGAGGAGAAGTACCAGAATGAGAAGCTGAGCGGCAGTCGCCGCGATCTCGATGACAAGAAGGTCATTGTTGCTGCTGACAGAAAACCATTTTGTTTTCCCTTTCTCTATCACGGGAACAAGCGCGCTCAGCATGATCAGTACAGTGATGATCACAGTGACGCGGGCTGCCTTCATAAGTTCGGTCCTGCCGGCCGATTCGAGCGCGCGGGCTGTCATAGCTGCCATGATCAGGATGGGCATATAAAACCATCTCGCGTAGTACTCCGAGTTGAAAGCGCTGAAGACTGAATTAAAAAGAGGGATGAAAGCCATTACGCCGCACACCGCGATCATTCTGCTTTTCCAGGACCTGCGGAATACTTTCATATACGCGATCACGCCTGTCAGTGAAAAACAGGGCAGATAAGCAGCCAGCGAGCCGTTCTTTACCTGCTCTCCCGAGAAAAGAGTTGGCTTGGCGATGATATCCGGCACCATAAACAGTGATTTGATAATGGCCAGGGGAGTTACGCCCTCATCAAAGGCGAAGATCCCGTAGCCGTTTATGTAGTCGTTCAGACGGCTGTTTCCGCTGAGCCCGTACACCGACTGCACAAGGAAAAAAGCGGATATCAAAAGCCCCAGGATCCCGCTTAAGAGAACCCGGATCACATCGCCTGCTATCCTGTGGGGATCTCTTGACGGACAGTACCTCACAATATAGTAGATAAGGATGAAGATCGCCTGTCCGAAGAAGAAATAATAGTTTATGACCGACATCAGAGCCGTCATGAGCGTGAATCCGGCTGTTCTGTTCTTCCCGACAGCGTCGTCAAAAGTCAGAAGATACAGCGGGAAAAAAGCCGTCGCGTCGTGAAAATGCTGAAATACGATGTTGCAGGCCTGAAATCCCGAAAAAGTGTATAGCAGACTTCCGATCACAGCCCAGATATTACCGCGAACATTTCTTCTGATATACGCGTAAGAAGTTACCATCGCGGTCCCGTAGCGCAGGGACATGACAAAGGGAAGAATGTAGGGGATCGTCTTCTCGCCAAAAGGAATGGTCAGCCAGAAAAAGGGACTGCCCCACAGATAAAAGGACATACTCCCGCCCATGCTGCTTCCGAGGTCAATGTACGGATTCCAGAAGAAGCGGCCGCTGCGTACTGCCCTGTGCGCGAGTATGTAGAAAGGCACCTGCTGCACATTGTAATCACCGTAATAAAAAAAGATCCCGCCGTGATATATCAAAAAGGGAAGGACCGCTGCCAGATACAGCAGCGCTCCTCCCGCGAACAGCAATATATACTGAAGTATGTTCGAACGTTTAGTAGTCAAGATAGTGTCCTCTTACTCGCCTGTTGTCCCTGCAGCCTTTTCAGCCTCAATGAAGTCTTTCATACTGTTCATTCTTGCAAAGACAAGCGCGTATCCGTCGTCTCCGTAATTGAGAGAACGATTGACACGGCTGATCGTCGCGGTAGACGCTCCGGTCTTCTCCGCTATCTTGAGATACGTATCATGTCTGCGCAGCATTGTTGCCACCTCAAACCTCTGGGAAAGTGAGAGGAGCTCATTGACGGTGCACAGATCCTCAAAGAAACTGTAACATTCCTCTTTATTTTCCAGTGTCAAAATAGCTTCAAACAAACTGTCAACAGCTTCTGTTCTGATCTTTTTGTTCATACCCCGCTACTCCTTGCTCTCAAGTAATACTAACCTGCACATAATATTTTAGCATTGTAAAGTTTTAAAGTAAAGAGTTTGAGCAAGTAATTGGTAGTTGGTATCATTGTTCATCGATATAACATTTATCTGTTTTGTATCTTTACTTTTATGTTTACCTGTGCTATTTTGATAATGTTGCACAAATTGTTTTATTTTTCACAAACATTTGCGCTGTACTATTCATCACACAATTCGGAGGTAACAACATGAGTAAGGGTGTAGTCAGACGATTCAATAACCAGCGCGGTTTTGGATTTATCAGTGATTCGGAAGGAAACGATGTATTCGTGCATTATACAGGTATCAACGGCGAAGGTTTCAAGACCCTTGAAGAAGGTCAGGAAGTTGAATTCGACATTGTCCAGGGCGAGAAAGGCCCTCAGGCTGTTAATGTGACAAAGTTTTGATCATAATCATAAAAGCCGGACCGGCTGAGAGTCTTTTTTCTCTCCGCCGATCCGGCTTTTTTGTGCTTTTCGCCTCTGTTTCCGGGACCGTTTCAGATCTTATCCGCTGCTTCTGCCAGATCCTCAAGAGTCAGGTTGCCGCCAAACAGTGTCAGCGCGCTGCCCACTGTGACATCCATCCTTCCGCCGGACAGCTTTCCTATCAGTTTGAGGTCGCTCAAAGAGCGGACGCCTCCTGCATAGGTTATCGGGAATCCCGACATCTGCTCCCATTCACCCAGTAATGATACAAGAGTCTCTTCGATCCCGGACCGCTTTCCCTCCACATCCGCCGCGTGGATCAGGAACTCGTCGCAGCAGCCGGAAAGCCTGTCAAGCACATCTTTTTTGATCTCCAGGTCTGTAAACTTTTGCCATCGGTCGGTAACTACTACATATTTCCCGTCAATTCTCTTCCTGCAGCTGAGGTCCAGTACGATCCTCTCCCGCCCGGCTGCTCTTATCATTTCCGAGAGCGCTCTCTCACTTAACTTTCCGTCGCTGAACACATAGGATGTCACGATCACGTGAGAAGCGCCTGCGTCAAGAAAGGTTCCGGCAGTCTCAGGAGTGATGCCTCCGCCGATCTGCATGCCCCCCGGGAAAGCGGCCAGAGCGCCCATTGCCTGTTCCATGTCTTTTTTATATGCTTCTTCCCTGACAGAATTGAGAAGGATAATATGTCCGCCACGCAGATCCATATCTCTGTATACGGAAGCGTAATAGGAGGCGTCCCTGTCCGCAACGAAATTTTCCACAGCGGTTCCCATGGAGCGGTCCCCCTGGTCCTTCAGCGTGCTTCCCACGATCTGCTTGACGCGGCCGTTATGTATATCTATGCAAGGTCTGATGCGCATATCCTGCTCTCCCGCAAATCTGCCTTCAAAGAAGGGACCGCCGAAGCGGTCCCCGTGTTATTGTGTGATCAGCTGAGCACATCGCTCATGGTGTAGAATCCTGCTTTCCTGCCTGCCAGGTATTTTGCGGCCTCAACGGCGCCTTTTCCGAATACGGCCCGGCTGTAAGCCCTGTGCGAAATGGTGATCACTTCATCCTGTCCGGCGAAGATCACGTCGTGGTCGCCCACAATGGATCCCCCGCGGACTGCGGAGATCCCGATCTCTTTCACAGGTCTCTTCATCCTTCTGCCTGTGCGGTCGTAGACATATTCATACTCGTTTCCAAGAGCGGCGTTTGCGGCATCGGCAAGAGCCAGAGCCGTACCGCTGGGGGCATCGATCTTCTGGTTGTGATGCTTTTCAACGATCTCGATGTCGAATCCTGCCTGTGCGAGCTTCGGGGCGGCCTGCGCGATCAGAGCCTCGATCAGGTTCACGCCCACTGACATATTTGCGGATTTGAGCACCGCTATCTTTTCTGCCGCGCTGTGGAGCGCTTTAGTCTGCTCTTCGGAGAGCCCGGTGGTGCATACAACTACCGGAAGCTTCTTCCCGGTGCAGTAGGCAAGAAGTCCATCAATTGCGGATGCTGTGGAAAAATCAATGACCACATCCGCTTCCGGGCAGTCACTGAGATCTCTGTAAACAGGAAATCCGGCGTATGCGTCGCCAAAAGCGTCAACGCCTGCTACTACCTGTGTCTTTTCATCTTTTTCACATATTTCAGTGATGATATGTCCCATTCTGCCGCAGCAGCCGTGGATAATGATCCTGATCATTCTTTCTCCCCCTAATCAGATAAGTCCGAAATTCTGCATTGCCTTGCGAAGTCTCTCTGTATTTGCGGGCGTCATTTCCGTAAGAGGCATGCGAAGAGGTCCGGCGTTCTGGCCCATAAGGTTTACAGCTTTCTTGACGGGAATCGGGTTGACTTCGCAGAACAGAGCCTCGAACAGCTCATGAGTGTCCATCTGGAGCTTTGCGGCGCCCTTGACGTCTCCGTCAAAGAACTTCCGGCACAGATCATGCATTGCCTTGGGAGCTACGTTTGCTACGACCGAGATCACGCCGAGCCCGCCCATCGAGAGAAGCGGAACGACCTGGTCGTCGTTGCCTGAATAGAGATCGATGTTTCCGTCGCAGAGGGTCATGAGTTTGACGATCTGGCTGATGTCGCCGCTGGCTTCCTTGATACCGACGATGTTGGGAACATCTTTGACAAGTCTCGCTACTGTCTGGGGCAGAACATTTCCGCCGGTGCGGCTGGGCACATTGTAAAGGATAACGGGAGTGCCGGGCACTTCATCCGCGACCATCTTAAAGTGCTTGTAAACGCCGTCCTGGGTTCCCTTGTTGTAGTAAGGGGAAATGAGGAGCAGCCCGTCTGCTCCGTAAGAGGCGACTTCCTTTGAGAGCTGAATTGCGGTCAGGGTCCTGTTGGAGCCGGTGCCCGCGATCACAGGAACTCTTCCCTTGGTGTGTTCAATGCAGAACTTGCATACATCGAGATGCTCCTGCTCTGACATCGTGGCCGCTTCTCCGGTAGAGCCGCAGACAACGATCGCGTCCGTCCCGTTGTCGATCTGATAATCGATGATATCGGCAAAGGCCTCGTAGTTGACGGACTCATCCGTCTCCTTAAAGGGCGTCACAATTGCTACTGCAGATCCTTTAAAAACTGCCATTTTCCCATCCTTCCTACCGGCGCCCTGCGGCGCGCAGTCAATCAGAAATTCTTGAACTGCATGTTCCCTATCTCGGAGATCTTGTCAGCAAATTTGCAGACCTCCACATTCATCTCGCTTCCGGTAATGATGATATCCGTATCCGCGCGGGATTCCACGAGTTCCCTCAGATCATCCACCGAAATGATTTTCTTGTTGACGACTTCGAGCACTTCATCGAGGACCAGGAGATTACATTCGCCTGTGGTGAGCACTTTCCTGGCAAAATTCAGGCCGTTGCGGATATTGACCGCGGCCTCTTCCTGCTCTTCCTCGGTACGCTCCATGTAATCTATCTCCGATTTTTCAAATCGGAAGATCTTGATCTCAGGCTCAAGTCTTTTGGTGAAAGGACTGTCTGTGATCCCCTTTCCCTTGAGGAACTGGATGATGACGATACTGTCTCCCTCCGAAGCCCTTTTCATAGCGATTCCGAGCGAAGCCGCAGACTTTCCGTATCCATCCCCCATAAAGATCATTACTTTTCCAGAAGCCATAACGAAACCCCATTTGTTTCTATGCAAAAAACTATAATATCCCTATCACCATAGCACTTTTTACAGCTTCTGTAAATCGTCAATAGACGACGGAGCGCCGCTTACATTCTCTCAGGCGCTGAGAATCCCAGAACATCAATGCATGTGCTGAGAATGTCAAGAGTAAGCTTTAAGAGCGCGATCCAGCTTTCCTTTTTCTGCGTGTCCTGCTCGGAGAGAATCTTTGTGGAGTGATAGAAACTGTTGAAGTCATTTGACAGCTGATAAATATACGCACAGATTTTGTGAGGTGCGATCTCTGCATACGCATTGTCCATCATCGCGCCAAATGCCGCCAGGTCCGCCATAAGATCCTTCTCGGCTTTGCTCTGCGCCAGGCCGATCCTGAGATCAGACAGGTCTCTTCCGCCTGCCGCGGCATACTTGCCGAGAATGGATTTGATCCTTACGATGGTGTACAGGATATAAGGACCTGTGTCTCCCTCGAAGGAAGTGAATCTCTCGATATCGAAAATATAGTCCTTCGAGGCCTGATTGGAAAGATCTCCGTATTTCAGGGCGGCGAGAGCGACCTGTTTAGCCGTCTTCTCAGCTTCCTCGGGTCCGATCTCGGGATTCGACGCTATTTTGCCCCTCATCTCCTCGTTGATGTCGCTGATCAGATCTGAAAGCTTCATGACGCCGCCGTCTCTCGTCTTGAAAGGCTTGCCGTCTTTGCCGTTCATAGTGC
>Ga0256405_10001368_pt1 | contig 67113 bp, 55 predicted proteins | sample RumenRJG_02DNA_FD_189096 | JGI IMG/M metagenome (GOLD analysis project Ga0256405, IMG submission 189096) | Bovine rumen microbial communities from Lethbridge, Alberta, Canada - RJG_02 | ecosystem: Host-associated > Mammals > Digestive system > Stomach > Rumen | place: Canada: Alberta... | reverse complement strand
GTAGCTCTCTCTGGAGGTCCAAAAGCGTGTGAAGAGCCGGCGCATCTCAAAATCCGGGAGATCCTGCAGCGCTGCGACTTCCCGGTCAGAAAAGAAGTGCCCGGCGATAGACGAGGCGCGTCTTGCTCTGTCCGGGATCTGCTGAATATCGATTCCGATCGGCTGAGCGCTATACGCACAGACAACATAGTCTCCGGAGTGGGAGATATTGTAGTGAAAATCGGGATAAGCGGGGAAAAACGGCTTTCCGTTTGCGGACTTGGACTGCCCGGCTAGTTCCTCTGCTGAAGGGGCGCGGCCAAGGTAATCCCCGAGCGCCCTGACAAGCAGCAGCCGGCCTGCGGCGGATTCCGTTAAGGCCGCGGTATCCTCGCTGCGCAGGTCAGTAAGACAGATAATCAGTTTGCGCGGATCTCTGTTGATCAAAGTATTCATTCCACATCCTTCCTCCGTGTTCTGTCTCAGTATACTATCCGGCGGGACAAGTTGGCAATCCGGCCGCTTTGCGCGATACTTTTTGCAATCCCGGCACAAAAACATTTTACAATATTTCCTTTTGTGCTATAATTTCAAAGGTTGTAGGCTTTTTTAAGAAAACTTTTATAAAATGTTTTCAGTTAAAGCTTCTTCCAGGAAATGTTAGAAGGAGAATCATCATGAAAAAATCGAGAGCAGTCATCGCACTGATCGCAGTTGCGGTGATCACCGGACTTATGGCGTATACCGCACTTGTAGGTCTGGGCAGCGGGCACAGAGGATCTTATCACAACATCAAGCTTGGACTCGACCTTGCGGGCGGCGCCAGCATCACTTATGAAGCAGTAGGCGACACAGCCCCCTCGGCAGAGGATATGGCGGATACAGTTTACAAGCTTCAGCAGCGTGTTGACCAGTACAGCACAGAGGCGCAGGTCTATACGGAAGGCAGCGACAGGATCAATATCGAGATCCCCGGCATTTCCGGCGTCGAAGAGACCAACAAGATCCTTGAAGAACTGGGTAAACCCGGCTCTCTGTATTTTATCAGACAGACAGACGAGAGTGGAAATCAGAACTACGAGCTCGGAACTGACGAGAACGGCAATTACGGCTATGTCCTGACCAAGGATCTCGAGCAGATCATCGCGGACGGCGACGCTGTCCTTCAGGGTACAGACGTAGCGGAAGCCAAAGCCGGCTATCAGTCCGACAACATGAACAACCAGGAGATCGTGGTCTCCCTCACATTTACTGACGAGGGCAAGCAGAAGTTCGCAGATGCTACGACCAAGGCTTATGCAGCGGGCGAGAGCATCGGTATCTACTACGACGGCAGATTTATAAGCGTTCCCAGAGTTCAGGCGGCGATCACAGACGGCCGCGCGGTCATCACCGGAGAGAACACGATCGAAGAGGCGGAAAGCCTTGCATCCAACATCCGTATCGGCGGACTGAAAGTTGAACTGCAGAGACTCCGTTCCCAGATCGTAGGCGCCCAGCTCGGACAGGACGCTATCAGAACGAGTAAGACAGCAGGTATGCTGGGCTTTGCGCTGGTCGCGATCCTTATGTGCGTGGTCTACTGGCTGCCCGGTGTGTGCGCCAGTATTGCGCTCTGCATCTACATTCTGATCGTAGCGATCGTTATCAATGCGTTTGATGTCACTCTGACGCTGCCCGGTATCGCAGGTATCCTGCTTTCCATCGGTATGGCTGTTGACGCGAACGTTATCATTTTCGCGCGTATCCGTGAGGAGCTGCGCGCCGGCAAGAATGTTAAGATGGCGATCAAGAGCGGCTTTGATAAGGCCCTCTCCGCGATCATCGACGGAAACGTAACAACCCTGATCGCGGCAGCTGTTCTTGCGATCCTCGGATCCGGCACGATCAAGGGCTTCGCATACACACTGGCCATCGGTATCGTTGTATCTATGTTCACGGCTCTCTTCGTGACAAGGCTTATCATGAATATCGCTTACGCTCTGGGCGCAACGGATGAAAAGCTCTATGGAAAGGGAAGAGATGTCAACCTCATTGACTTTATCGGCAAGAGAAAGATCGTCTTCGCGATCTCCGGTATTGTGATCATCGCCGGATTTGCGGGAATGGCCATGAACGCCGGCGGCGGCAAGGGCGCGCTCAATTACAGCCTTGACTTCGTGGGCGGCACTTCCACAAATGTCACATTTAACGAGGATATGTCTCTCGATGAGATCAACGAGAAGGTGATCCCGGTCATCACAGAGACTACCGGTGACACGAACCCTCAGGTTCAGAAGGTCGCGGGCAGCAGCGAAGTGATCTTCAAGACCAGGGAGCTCGACGAGCAGAAGAGTACTGCTCTGGCAGTTGCGCTGCAGGATCAGTTCCAGGTTGGCAAGGACAACATTACCTCTGAGACGATCAGTTCCACGATCAGCTCCGAGATGAAGACAGCTGCCTTCAACGCAGTCATCGTGGCACTTGTCCTTATGCTGGCTTATATCTGGTTCAGGTTTAAGGATGCCCGTTTCGGCGCTTCCTCTGTTATCTGCCTTGCGCATGACTGCCTTGTAGTGCTTGCAGCTTACGCGATCATCAGGATCAGCGTCGGCAGCACATTCATCGCCTGCATGCTGACCATCGTCGGTTATTCCATCAACGCTACGATCGTCGTGTTCGACCGCGTGCGTGAGAACCTGGCTGTGAGAAAAGCCGGAACTTCTATCGGAGATGTAGTTAACACAAGTGTCAGCCAGACACTTTCCAGAAGTGTTTTCACTTCCCTGACTACATTCTTCATGGTACTGTCGCTCTACATCTTCGGCGTGGCTTCCGTCAAGGAATTCGCCCTGCCCCTGATGGTAGGTATTGTGGCCGGCTGCTGGTCTTCCGTCTGCATCGCAGGTCCCCTGTGGCACCTGCTGCGCACCAAATTTGCTTCCGCTAAGGATAATGACAATTCCGGAAGCAAGGGCGGCAACGGCGGCGGCACTGCTCAGGCTCCCAGGAAGAAGAACAACTCCAACCTGTCCAAGAAGGAGAGAAGACTCCAGAGACAGAAGGAAGCCGAGGAGAGAAATAAAGCGAAGATCACCGTCTGATCATAGTAAACTGACCCGAGGGAACGGATGGAGCGTCCGTTCCCTCGATTTTTCGCGTATTAATGATGGAGAGAGTCTTGAAGGAAAAGAAGTGGATCGTAACCACCAAGAGGGCGGATTTTAACAAAATAGCACAGGCCTGCGGGATCTCTCCCGTACTTGCGCGCCTGATCCGGAACCGGGATGTGATCGGGGAAGAAGCCACAGAAAAGTTCCTCAGGGGGACGCTGGAAGATCTTCATGATCCGGCGCTGCTGCCGGATGCAGAAAAAGCTGTCGATATTTTGGCAAAAAAGCGCAGGGAGGGAAAGCGGATCCGGATCATCGGGGATTATGACGTGGACGGGATCTGTTCCTCTTTCATCCTCTGGTATTCGCTGGGGCGCTTCGGTATAGAGGCGGATGCAAAGCTTCCCGAGAGGATGAGGGACGGATACGGTATCAATGAGCGCCTTGTCAGGGAGGCCGCTGAGGACGGCATCGACACGATCGTGACCTGTGACAATGGAATTGCCGCGGCACAGGCTCTGAAGACCGCGAAAGACCTCGGCATGACGGTGATCGTGACAGACCACCATGAAGTTCCCTTCAAACTGCAGGAGGACGGCAGCCGGGAGTACATCCTTCCGCCCGCTGATGCGGTTGTGGATCCGAAGATCCCGAAGGACCCTGCAGGGGGGACCTGCTACCCCTTTCATGATATATGCGGCGCGGTGGTGGCTTTTAAGATCTGTCTTCTGCTTGCCCGGAAGCTGTGGGGCGGGATGGAGAACGAGGAGTTCAGAGAACTCAGGCGCTATCTGATCCCTTTCGCGGGAATTGCCACAGTCTGCGACGTAATGCCGCTCAGAGACGAGAACAGGATCATCGTGAGAGAAGGGCTGGGTGAGGCCTCTTTTTCAAATAACACGGGACTGCAGGCCCTGATCAGTGTGACCGGTCTTGCGCAGACTCCTCTGACCTGCTACCACGCGGGATTTGTGATCGGTCCCTGTCTCAATGCGACAGGAAGGCTGGACACGGCATACAGGGGGCTGGAACTGTTCATGGAGAAGGATCCGGGCAGCGCGCTCAAAAACGCGCAGCAGCTCAAGGATCTCAATGACAGCAGAAAGAGCATGACCGCCGAAGGAACTGACGCGGCTGCTGCATTGATCGAAAGCGAAAAAATGCAGGACAGGCGTGTCCTTGTCATTCTTCTGAGAAATTGTCATGAATCTCTGGCCGGGATCATTGCCGGCAGGATCAAGGAGAGCATGCACAGGCCGGCTTTTGTCCTGACAGACTCGGGGGAGGGCGTGCTGAAGGGGTCGGGACGCTCCATCGAGAGTTACGATATGTACGCGGAGATGAACGCCTGCGAGGATCTGTTCATCAAATACGGCGGACATAAGATGGCCGGAGGACTCTCAATGAAGGAGGAGAACTTCGCCGAGTTCAGCCGAAGGATCGAGGAGAACTGCACACTCACGAAAGAGCAGCTGCAGGAAGTGATCAGGGTGGACATGGAACTTCCGCCGAGGTTTCTGGGGGTGGATATGACCAGGGAGCTGGCGCTGATGGAGCCCTGCGGGACGGATAATCCAAGGCCTCTGTTTGTCACGAGAAATATCCGGCTTCTGTCGGCCAGAGTGCTGGGCAGGAACAGAAACGTGGTAAGGCTCGGCGCGCAGGATGACACGGGCGCCAGAATTGACCTGATCCGGTTCGGGGAAGCGTCGGATTTTGAGCAGGACATTATCGAAACTGCCGGAAGAGGAGCCCTGGAGGGGCTTTTCAGAGGCGCCGGAAATGTTACAATAGATATGGTATATTATCCCGACATCAATGTCTGGAACGGAAGAGAGAGCATGCAGTACATTGTGAAGGACTACAGGATACACAGTTAGGAGACGGCATATGAAGATTGCGGAACTGATCGGCAAACTGGATTATCATTTCAATACTTTGGCAGGAGAAGTGATCATGGATCACGACAGGGTCCGGGCTTTGCGCGGGACTGAAGTGAGCGGGATCGTCAACGATTCCCGCAAGATCTCGAAGGACTGCCTGTTCTTCTGCATCGTCGGCGCGGTAAGAGACGGCCATGAGTTCGCAAGGCAGGCTCTTTTGGACGGCGCGGCCGCTCTGGTAGTACAGAAGGACCTTGACCTGTCCGATCTGGAAGGGAAGACACCGGTGAAGGAGCCGGTCATCATCAGAGTACAGGACACAAGATACGCGATGGCGTACATTGCGGCGGCTTATTACGGAAATCCGGCTTCCCGGATGAAGATCATCGGCGTCACCGGAACCAAAGGAAAGACCACCACGACTTATATGGTGAAATCGATCCTGGAAGCCGCAGGATTTAAGGTGGGCCTTATCGGCACCATTGAGATACTATACGGGGATGTCAGGATCCCGGCGCACAATACGACTCCGGAGTCCACGGTCCTGCAGAAGACTTTCCGCGACATGGCGGACGCGGGCATGGAGGCTGTGGTCATGGAGGTCTCCTCCCAGGCGCTCATGCTGCACAGGACCCAGGGATTCTTATTCGACCTCGGCATTTTCACGAATCTGTCGCCCGATCATATCGGTCCCAACGAGCACAAAGATTTCGACGACTACCTGCAGTGCAAGAGCCTTCTCTTCCGCCAGTGCAGGGTAGGTATCTTCAATGCGGACGACAAATATTATAAGAAGGTCATGGACGGCCACACCTGCAGCGTAGAGACTTACGGGCTGAGCCCTGAGGCGGATCTGCACGCGGAGAACCTGCAGCTTATCAAAAAGCCGGGAGAACTGGGCGTCGAATTCGACGTGAAGGGTCTAATGGACTTCCATGCGGAGGTGCCGGCTCCCGGACGCTTCAGCGTCTATAACGCGCTGTGCGCTATCGCTGTATGCAGGCACTTTAATGTCACGCCGGAGGATGTCCGGAAGGCGCTTCTGAAGGTACACGTCAGAGGTCGTATTGAGATGGTGAAGGTCAGCGATGATTTTACTCTCATGATCGACTACGCGCACAACGCGATGGCTCTTGAGAGCCTTCTTGCGACGCTCCGCGAATATGAGCCCCACAGGCTTGTGTGCCTGTTCGGCTGCGGCGGCAACCGCTCGAAACTGCGCCGCTTCGAAATGGGTGAAGTGAGCGGAAAGCTTGCGGAACTGAGCATCATCACATCGGACAACCCCAGGGACGAGGAGCCGATGGCCATTATTGAGGACATAGTTACGGGTATCTCCCGCACTGATGGAAAATATGTGACGATCCCCGACAGAAAAGAAGCGATCCGTTATGCGATCCGCAACGGAGAGCCCGGGGACATCGTCGTTCTGGCAGGTAAGGGACACGAGGATTATCAGGAGATCAAGGGTCACAAGTATCCCATGGATGAGAGAGTGCTGATCAGGGAGATCCTGGAGGAAGGCTGAGGAGAGAGACGAATAGGATTTGAGCAGATACGCGGAGATCATCATAGACATCGCCTATAACAAGCTGGACAGGCCGTTCACGTACAGGGTTCCCGAGAGGATGCAGGAAGTGCTGCAGCCCGGGAGCCTTGTTATGGTGCCGTTCGGCAAAGGAAATGTACTGCGCAAAGGCTATGTGATCGCTCTGAAGGACGACTGCGGCATGGATCCCGAAAAGGTGAAGGAGATCGCGGAACTTCCCGTCAATGACAGCGGCTACAGCGAGGATGACGACGGTGCGGCCGCGATCGCGCTCGCTGCCTGGATGAAGCGCCGGTATGGCTCCACGATGGCGGCGGCCCTGCGGACAGTGCTGACTTCGAGAAAGCCCGGAAAACCTGTCAAAACCAGGGAGATCGAACTCGCTCTCACAAAGGAGGAAGCGGAGAAGCAGCTGGAAATCTATGTCAGAAAGCATCAGGTCGCAAGGGAGCGCCTTCTTCGGGAACTAATGGAAGTTCCGAGGCAGCCCTACAGCCTGATCACGGGGAAACTGCATATCACCGCCCCGGTTATCAGGGCTATGTCTTCTGCCGGCGTGATCAGAGTCACCGAGGAGGAGTCACTCCGCAATCCTGTCCTGTTTGATAAGGCAGAAGAGGACCGGAAGGAGCTCAGTGAAGCGCAGAAAGCTATAGTGGACGGCGTGCTGGCCGATTTTGACGCAGGAAAGAGCACGGTGAGCCTGATCCACGGCATCACCGGAAGCGGCAAGACTGAGGTCTATATCTCCATCATCAGGGGGATCGTCGCCAGGGGGAAGAAAGCGATCATGCTCATTCCCGAGATCGCGCTGACTTATCAGACGCTGCTGAGATTCTACCGCTATTTTGGCGAGAGAGTGTCGGTGATGAACTCGTCCCTGTCCGAGAGCGAGAAGGCTGACCAGTGGGAAAGGGCCCGCAGGGGCGAGATCGACGTGATCATCGGCCCCAGGAGCGCCTTGTTTACCCCCTTCGCGGAGCTCGGCGTCATTGTGATCGACGAGGAGCACGAGGGAAGCTACAAGAACGAATCGATGCCAAAATATCACACGAGGGAAGTGGCTGAGGAGCTGGCAAGGCTCAAGAACGCCTGCGTTGTACTGGGAAGCGCGACGCCATCCCTTGAGTCTTATTACAGGGCGCAGAGCGGCACATATAAACTGTATACTCTGACGGAGAGACTGACGGGAGGCACGCTCCCTTCCGTGGAGATCGCAGATCTGCGGCAGGAACTCAGGAACGGTAACCGCTCGATCCTGTCGGAGCGGCTGCAGCAGCTGCTGGAGGACCGGCTCGAGAGGGGAGAGCAGTCCATTCTCTTTCTCAACCGGCGCGGAGTAGCGGGATTCGTATCCTGCAGGTCCTGCGGATCGGTCATCAAATGCCCGCACTGCGATATCTCGCTTTCCCTGCACAGAAATAACAGGCTGGTCTGTCACTACTGCGGCTTTGAGAGACCCGGCGTGAAGGAGTGTCCCGAGTGCGGATCTCCCTATATTTCCGGTTTCAGGGCAGGGACGGAGCAGATCGAGGAGCACCTGAAGATCAGGTATCCCGGAGCGCGGGTGCTGCGCCTGGATGCGGATACGACATCCCGGAAAGGGAGCTACGATAAGATCCTCTCTTCTTTTGCCAACCGCGAGGCGGACATCCTGGTGGGAACGCAGATGATCGTAAAGGGGCATGATTTTCCCGGAGTAACACTGGTGGGGATCCTTCTTGCGGATATGTCGCTGTATGCGGGTGATTACAGGGCGGCGGAGAGAACCTTCCAGCTCCTGACCCAGGCGGCAGGGAGAGCCGGACGGGGAGACATTCCCGGAAATGTAGTGATCCAGACCTACCAGCCGGAGAATTACGCGGTGCAGTACGCGTCTGCCCAGGACTACGAGGGGTTCTACAGGGAGGAAATGAACTATCGCTCACTCCTTCTGTACCCGCCGGCCGCGCACATGCTGTGCGTTCAGCTGCAATCCGATGACGAGGACAGGGCGGAAGGCTTCGCGGGCAGGCTCAGAGAGTTGTTTGTCAGGGATGACCCCGAGGTGCTGGTGATCGGACCCGCGAAGGGGTCTCTTACAAAGATCCGGGACCAATACAGATATGTCATCTACATCAAAGATGTAAATTATGATAAACTGGTGAGATGTAAAGACCGCGCCGAGGCGTTCTACGCCTATCTTGTGAAGATCGGGAAAGACCCGCAGGTGCAGGTGCAGTTTGACTTTGATCCGGTCAGCCCGTTCTAAGGGGTATTGGCCGGTCTCTTAATACTTAAATACAAGTTGAGAAAGGCGGAAAGCAGATATGGGACTTAGAATGATCAGAGAGCTGGGCGATCCTGTGCTCGGCAAAAAAGCCAAAGCAGTGAAGGAAATGACGCCCAAGCTGAAACAGCTGATCGCTGATATGAAGGAGACGATGTATGACTCTGACGGCGTGGGACTTGCCGCTCCCCAGGTGGGGATGCTCAAGAGGATCGTCGTGATCGATGTCAGCGCCGAACAGGATCAGCCTGTCGTCATGATCAACCCTGAGATCATTGAGCAGGACGGCGAGCAGATCGGCTGGGAGGGGTGTCTGTCCGTGCCCGGAAAGAGCGGTCAGGTGAAAAGGCCCCGCCATGTGGTCGCCAAAGCGCTCAACGAAGATATGGAGGAGTTCACCATCGAGGGAGAGGACCTTCTTGCCAGAGCGATCTGCCATGAGCTGGATCATCTGGACGGACATATGTATGTGGAACTCGTAGAGGGAAGACTCTATACGAATGAGGAACTGGACGAGATGTTCGCCAGGGAGAATGAAGAAGAAGCGGAGGAGCAGGCTTGAAGATCGTCTTTATGGGAACGCCGGATCTTGCGGCGGAAGTACTGGATACTATGATGAAGAGCGGCTGTGAAGTCACCCTGGCTGTGACGCAGCCCGACAGGCCCAAGGGGAGAGGAAGAGGCGTGATCAGGACCCCTGTCCACGAGTGCGCGGACAAGTGGGGGATCCCTGTCTTTTCACCCGAGAGAGTCAAGAGGCCCGAAGCGGTGCAGAGACTGCGCGAGGAGGCTCCCGACCTGATCGTGGTGGCGGCATTTGGCCAGATCCTCAGTCAGGAGATCCTGGACCTTCCCCGGTACGGCTGTGTCAATGTCCACGCCTCCCTTCTGCCAAAATACAGAGGTGCAGCGCCTATCCAGTGGGCGGTCATTAACGGAGAGGAAAAAAGCGGAGTTACGATCATGCAGATGGACGCCGGCCTGGACACGGGAGATATCCTGCTGCAGGAGGAAATCCCGCTCGCCGCAGACGAGACGGGAGAGAGCCTGTATGAGAAGATGGCTGAGCTCGGCGGAGAGCTGCTGGTAAAGGCGCTTCCCATGATCGAGGCGGGAACACTGACGCCGGTAAAGCAGGACAATGACGCCGCATCCTATGCCTCTATGCTCAAAAAAGAGATGGGCAATATCGACTGGAACATGCCTGCGGAGAAGATCGAGCGGCTGGTGCGCGGCCTCAACAGCTGGCCCGGCGCCTACACTTTTATGAACGGCAAGATGCTCAAGATCTGGGGGTCTGAGGTGACCGGCCGGGCAGCGCAGGGCGAAGCCGGCACTGTGGCTGGTACGGACAAAAAGTCCATCTTCGTCAACTGCGGCGAGGGCGTCCTTTCGCTTAATGAAGTGCAGTACGAAGGAAAGAAGCGCATGAGCACCCAGGCTTTTCTTCTGGGCGCGAAGGTGGAGCAGGGACAGAAGCTCACGGCAGAGCGCTGAAAGGATCAATAACAGATTCAACGACAAGCGGCAGATCTGTGACATACAGTTTCGCCGCTTTCCTTTATAATCAGACTTTCCGCGAGGCGGCAGCAGGAATGAGCAGCAGCGGATGACAGTAAAATACTGGGCAGGGAGTATATTTTGAACAGATTAGGCGAGAGAGAGGCCGTCCTAGAAATTCTGACCGGGATCAGGGAAAAGGGAATATACAGTCATATCGCGGTGAAGGAGATGCTGGACCGCTGTGAGCGTGAGGGCATGGACCGAAGACAGCGGGCTTTTGTCAAAAGACTGACAGAAGGCGTGATCGAGCGAAGGATCGAGCTTGACGACGTGCTGAGGCGATATGCCAAAAAAGGAGCCAGGATCAGGCCTGTGATCAGGGATATCCTGAGAATGGGGATCTTCCAGATCCTGTATATGGACTCGGTCCCGGATTCCGCCGCCTGCAACGAGGCGGTCATACTTACAAAGAAATATGGCAAGAAGGAGCTCTCGGGCTTTGTGAACGGGCTTCTGCGAAATGTAGTGCGGGATAAAGACGCAGGAAAGCTTACCGCAGACAGCGCACCGGCAGGCGGGGAACTCTCCGGGACCGGGGAACTCTCCCGCAGGTATTCCATGCCTGAATGGATCGTCAGCATGTGGCAGGAGCAGCTGGGCGAAGAGGAGACAGAGAAACTCCTCGAGGCTCTTCTCAAAGTGCGTCCGGTAGCGATCCGATTCGATGACCGGTGCAGTCAGGCGCGAAGGGAAGAGATCCTTACGCAGATGTCCGAAAAGGGTGTGAAGGCAGAAAAAGGACATTACCTGCCTTATTGCTATGAGCTTACCGGTACCGACAGCATTCAGGAACTTCCCGGATACAGGGAAGGCGCGTGGACAGTGCAGGATGAGAGTTCCATGATGGTCGCGGAGGCTGTGGGCCTTGCGGGCGGCGAGACAGTATACGATGTCTGCGCAGCGCCCGGAGGAAAGGCAATGCACTGCGCCTCAAAGCTGCTGGCCGGAAATGACGGAGCATCAGGAAAAGGCACTGTGCACGCTTTCGATCTCAGCAAGGGAAAAACAGCGCAGATCCTGAAGAATGTGCGCAGAATGCATCTTCCCAATGTGATCGTGGAGCAGAGAGATGCTCTTATTTCTGTGCCGGAGGAGGCAGGGAAGGCGGATGTCCTTCTGTGCGACCTGCCGTGCTCGGGACTTGGCGTCATCGGGCGCAAGAGAGATATCAAGTATCATGCGACGCCAAAGCAGCTCGCGGAACTGGCGCAGCTTCAGAAGGATATCCTAAGGAGCGCTGTTCCTTATCTGAAAGAGGGAGGCGTACTGATCTACAGCACCTGCACGATCAACGCCGGAGAGAACTCTGAGATCGCGGAGTTCATTGAGAAAGAACTGGGAATGTGCCCGGATCCGCTCGCCCCTTATCTGCCCGAAACAGTGCCCGGGATCAAGGGCAGTCAGCTTCAGCTTCTTCCCCATGTGCACGGGACAGACGGATTTTTCCTGGCAAGATTTGTCAAAATAAGACCGGATGATCAAGAGGAGACATAATGCAGGAGACTAAATGGGACATCAAGTCCATGACAATAGAAGAACTTGCCGGCGTCATGAAAGAAAGCGGATTTCCGGCTTTCAGGGCGAAGCAGCTGTACCGCTGGATGCATGTGAGCCTTGCCAGGAATTACGGGGAGATGACAAATATCCCGAAAGCAATGGCAGAGCGGCTCGGTAAAGAGTACCCTCTTACGACGGTGAGAATGATCGACCGGCAGGTCTCAAAGCTGGACGGGACGCAGAAGTATCTCTTTGCTATGGGGGATGACTCGCTGGTGGAAAGCGTGTTCATGCGCTACAAATTCGGAAACAGCGTCTGCATCTCCTCCCAGGTTGGATGCCGTATGGGCTGTAAATTCTGCGCTTCCACACTGGACGGACTGTACAGGTCCCTTGCGCCTTCGGAAATGCTCGAGCAGATCTATGAGATCAGCAGAGTGACAGGGGAGAGGATCTCTCACGTCGTTGTAATGGGGACCGGCGAGCCCCTGGATAATTATGACAACCTGGTGCGTTTTCTTCATCTTCTCACAGATGAAAACGGACTCAATATCAGCCAGAGAAATGTCACAGTTTCCACCTGCGGGATCGTTCCGAGGATCTATGACCTGGCAAAAGAGAACCTGTCCATTACACTTGCCCTCTCCCTTCACGCTGTTACGGATGAGAAGCGCAGGGAGATCATGCCGATCGCCAATCAGTACTCGATCGCGGAGCTGATGGAGGCGGGCCGGTACTATTTTGACCGGACGGGAAGACAGGTCACATTCGAGTACAGCCTGATCCGGGACGTCAATGACAGCGCTCAGGACGCGCAGATGCTGGCGGAACTGGCAAAGCCCCTTAAGGCGCATATCAACCTCATTCCGGTCAACCCGGTAAAGGAGCGGGGATACCTGCAGACCCGGGATGAAGGGGTGCGCGCATTTGAGAAAAAACTTGAAAAAAGGGGTATAAATGTTAGTATTAGAAGAGTATTGGGCAGAGATATCGACGGTGCCTGCGGTCAGCTTCGACACAGGCATCTGACGGATCTAAAACAGGAAACCGTGTCTGATAATGCAGGAGAGTAACAATGCCGCAGTCTTTTTCCATAACTGATATCGGTCTCAGAAGAGAGATGAATCAGGACTATGTTTTTTCCAGCGATCTGCCGCTGGGCTCTTTGTCGTGCCTGTATCTTGTCGCGGACGGCATGGGAGGCCACAGAGCAGGTGATCTCGCTTCGAAACTAACGGTGGAGACCGTTGTGAACCAGGTGGCCTCATCTGCGGGAGAGGAGCCTGAGGAGCTTTTGCGGGAAGCGTTTAAACTGGCGAACACGAAGATCCGCCAGACAGCTGCCAGGCACAGAGAGTATTACGGCATGGGCACTACGCTCGTGTGCTGCACGATCTGCGGGGAGGAGCTGCTTGTCGCCAATGTCGGGGACAGCCGTCTCTACAATTACACGGAGAAAGGCTTCATGCAGATCACGATCGACCATTCCCTTGTGGAGGAGATGGTAAGGGCGGGCACACTGGACAGAAGAGCGGCGAGGGTTCACCCTGAGAGAAATGTGATCACGAGAGCCATCGGTGCGGAAGATGAAATGAAGGTGGATTTCTTCAGGGTTCCGCTCTCGGAGTGCGGTCTGATCCTCATGTGTTCGGACGGACTTTATTCCATGATCGATGACGGAGAGATCGAAAGCGTGCTTTCGGGCAGCAAGTCTCTCGAAGAGAAGGCAGCAATCCTGATCGCGCTTGCCAACAGAGCCGGCGGAAAGGACAATATCTCGGTGATACTGATTGACACTTCCGGGGATAAGGACGGCGATCGCACCCGTTTATAACGGTGCATGTCGTTCTGAACGGATAGTTTTCCCGGTAAGTGGAGGTAGAACATGATTAAGATCGGTATGTTGATCGCAGACCGCTATGAGATCCTTGAAAAAGTCGGGACCGGCGGTATGGCAGATGTATATAAATCCAAAGATCACACTTTGAACCGCTATGTGGCGGTCAAGGTGCTCAAGCAGGAGTTTTCTGAGAACGCCAATTTCGTTTCGAAATTCCGTGTAGAGGCGCAGGCTGCAGCAGGCCTTATGCACCCCAATATCGTCAACGTTTACGACGTAGGCGAGGAGAAGGGGATCTACTACATCGTTATGGAACTGGTGGACGGGATCACTCTCAAGAATTATATCGCTAAGAGGGGACGGCTCGGATACAAGGAAGCCGTTACGATCGCTCTGCAGGTTTCCATGGGCCTTGAAGTGGCGCACAGGAACCATATCATACACAGGGACATCAAGCCCCAGAACATCATAATCTCCAGGGACGGCAAGGTGAAGGTCACCGACTTCGGAATCGCGAAGGCAGCCACCAGCGACACGATCACATCCAATGTCATGGGATCTGTCCACTACACCTCTCCCGAACAGGCCAGAGGCGGCTACAGCGATGAGAAGAGCGACGTCTACTCGCTGGGCGTTACCCTCTATGAGATGCTGACGGGCGAAGTGCCCTTTGACGGCGAGACGACAGTGGCGATCGCGATCCGCCACATTCAGGAGCCTATGCCTTCTCCCAGGAAGATCAATCCCGATATTCCCTACAGCGTGGACCAGATCGTTCTCAAGTGTTGTGAGAAGAGCCCTGACAGACGCTATCAGAATATGCAGGAACTCGCCGCGGACCTCAAGATGTCGATCAGCAATCCGGACGGGGATTTTGTAAAGCGCTATGATCCCAACGATATGGGAAGCACCCGCATGATCACGGACGAAGAGAAGGAGCAGATCAAGCAGGGAGTTAAGAACAGGCAGGAGAGCGTCGCCGCGGAGGCGGACGTCGAGGAGGATGTGATCCGCAGACCGACAAAGGTCGTTAAAAAGGTCAAAGAAGAGGTGGACTTCGACGATGACGACGATGATGTGGAGGAGCAGGAGCATTCCATGGACAGGATCGCAGCGATCCTCGCGATCCTCGCTGTAGCCATCATTGGCGTGATCCTTGTTATGATCATAGGCGGAAGGACAGGGATCCTGCCCGGAGGCGCTAATAAGAGTGATAAGACGGCCATGGCCGAGGAAATGGTCGTTATGCCCAATGTGGTGGGCATTGACGCATCGGCGGCGAGATCCGCGCTGGTGAAGGAAGGGCTGATACCGGAACTCACTTACGAGGAGTCCGACAAGTTTACAGTCGGCATCGTAATGCGCACCAGTGTCGAGGAGGGCACGCAGGTTCCGGTGGGAACAACAGTTGTCCTTACAGTGTGCGGCAACAGCGGATCGAAGATCCCTTCCGTAGTAGGGCTTACTAAAGATGAGGCTGTCGATCTTTTGACAGAAGCGGGTTTTAATGTAAATATCGCGGAAGCCAGCAGCGAGGAAGTTGAGGCGGGATACGTGATCAGCCAGGACCCTGAAGGCGATGTGCAGGCTGACGGAGGCTCCTATGTGACGATCACGGTGAGTGTCGGCCCGGATATGACCGGCAAGGTGGAGATGCCCAGGATCCTTGGAATGACTGAGCAGGAAGCGAGAAATACGCTCAATGCTTTCGGTCTCAAGGCAGGTAATGTCAGGACGATCATTGACTCCGATCCGGACAACAGGGGACTCGTGATCTCCCAGGATGTTGAGCCCGGTACGACGATCGAAGAGGGCACAGCCGTCAATTTCGATATCGCCGGACAGCAGACTTACAGTTATTCGGCCGATATCTCCGCTCCTACCAACAGCGAAGATCCTGACTATAAGGCCGGCACGTCCGTGCATATCGTGATCGTGACCGAGGACGGCCAGAAACTGCTTGATACGACAACTTCAGCCTTCCCTTACAGAATGGGATGCACAGGTATTACTTCCGAATACGGAACACTGACTATGGACTATGAAGTCACGATCGTGGAGACTGTGGAGGAAGAAGTACCGGTCACCGACGGTGAGATCTCTCAGGAAGGAAATTCGGGAACTGCCGCTACGGATAACGACGAAGGGCAGGGCGATACAAAGAAAGTGACCAGGACGGTCGAGAGGACTGAGGAAAGAACGATTACCAGGGATCTGACATTTACACCGGAGAACTGATCGCGAAGAGATTACTATGAAGGGCAAGATCATTAAAAGTATTGCCGGTTTCTACGAAGTCCATACGGGGGATAATATTTACCGCTGCCGGGCAAGAGGAGTATTTCGGGCGCTCGGCGTCAAGCCTCTGGTAGGGGACGACGTAGAGATCGAGATCACGGATACTGTGAGTGTTCCCATGGAGGGAAATGTGGTTCGTCTTCTTCCGCGGAGGAACGAGCTTGTAAGGCCCAATGTGGCCAACGTGGACCAGGCCCTCCTGATCTTCGCCATTACACACCCCGCGCCGAGCTACAATATGCTGGACAGATTCCTGATCACGATGAATCAGAAAAATCTGCCCGCGATCCTGTGCTTCAACAAACAGGATCTGGCGACGCAGGAGGAGATCCGGGAACTGCGGGAGACCTATGAGTCCTGCGGATGCAGAGTACTGTTTGTGAGTGTTCTCTCGCCGGATACGCTTGAGGAACTCCGGGAGATCCTTAAAGGAAAGACTACGGTCCTGACCGGTCCCAGCGGTGTGGGCAAATCGACACTGATCAATACGATCTGCCCCGGAGCGCGGATGGAAACGGGAGAACTCAGCCGCAAGATCAAGAGAGGAAAAAATACTACCAGGCACGTAGAACTCCTGGCGGGCGACGAGGAGACCTATCTTGTGGATACCCCCGGGTTTACATCTCTTTATCTGATGGATATGGAGCCGGAGGAACTGCGCCTGTATTATCCTGAGTTCGACAGCTATGAGGGCAAATGCCGGTTTGACGGCTGCGTCCACATGAGGGAGCCGGGCTGCGCGGTCCGCGAAGCTCTCGAAGCGGGGAAGATCAGCAGGATCCGCTATATGAATTACAGCGAACTGTTTGAAGAACTCAAGGGCAGAAAGCCGGACTACTCCAAAAAGAGCGGGAGAAAGCCGTAAAGCGGAAGTTTTTTAATGGCCGGGAAAAGAAATGGGTGGGTACCTGCAGGTTTAGACACCTGCAGGTACCTGTTTTTTCTGGCGGCGTTTTAAAAATCCGGCTTATATCGTATAATCCTCATAAGAGATGAAGGTGAACATGCCTGTTTTTGATGAAAGATAAGTTATGAAAGATCCAGTTAAGAGACTGAAGCAGACAATAGCAGTCGCAATCGTGTTTTTGATCATTTACTGCGTGATCATGCTGTATGTCTCGCAGCAGCACTATAGCGAACTGATAAGTATGGACACTGCGAACAAGACGGAAGCTGTCCGCGGAATCGTCGAGGGATACAGCAAAACTGCAGAGGAGATCGGAAAAGGCTTCTTTGAGGATCTGAACACGCAGGTGAAGCTGATGACGATCAGGCTTTCGAATCGGTTCGAGAACGGAGAGTTTATCGGGGACCGTTACAGCGAAGACGGTATGGTGGTCCGCGTCAGCAATGGTAAAGTCGAACTGCCCCGCGAGGCTGAGAGACTGTTTGACGTGATGCCGCCGGATATGATCACCGGGGAATATGCGCAGACCCGGACAACCTATAAAAGGGGAAGCGGATCAGACAAAGAGGAAGAGGTGTACCTGACCAGCGGAAAGATTGACGGTGAGTGGTACTATGTTAAGTGGACTCCTGTCAGTGAGCACGACACTTACATCCGGTCCCGTCTTTCGGAGGAGAAAATGTTTGGCGCGCTGAACTCCGCCGATGACGTAGAATTTCTCTGATCGCCGGCGGATCCGGAAACGCAGAGGACGAAGCGCCCCTTTTGTACAAAACGGGAGAGCTGTCAAAGTATAGCTCGCTCAGTGACCTCGGTATCACGAAAGAGGACCTGGAAAGCGAGAACTTCAGGGTGAACACGGATAACGGAAAGGAATATATCTGTACCCCTATTAAAGTAGAGAACCTCTCATTTACGCTTTTATGCTGCAACTCTGTGGAAGATGAGAAAGCGGCGTTTGTGGGAGATATCCTTATTCAGACCCTGTTTGCCGCCGTTTTGCTGGCGGGCCTGATCACATGGTGCTACTCGGTACAGTGGCTGGTGAAACGGGAGCTGCTCAGTGATGAGCAAAAGAGAAAATATAACCCCAAAGAGGTAAAAAAGCGGACGGCCAGGCTGGCTCTTATGTCATTAACTGTAGCCACCTTCTTTGCATTTACGACGGTTATGCTGCAGTATATGTATCAGGAAAACCAGATCGGCAGCAACGTGCTGGACATGCTTCATGCCCAGATTGAGGATGAGAGGAAGAACGCGCTGAGTCTGCATGAACTGGAGGCGGAAAGATATGTCCGGCTCGGAGATACGATCCGCGCAATGATCGCGGAGGAACCGGCGCTTTTGAAGAGAGAGAGATTTGCAGAGATCACGGATACGATCCGCGCGGACTATATGATCCTCTTTGACAGCAGCGGCGCTGAAAAAGCCTGCAGCCGGGAGTATACCGGATTCAGCCTGGCGGAGGACTCGTCAGACCCTCTTTATGATTTCAGAAGGCTCCTTAAGGGAATCCCGTATATAGTTCATGAAGCGGAGAAAGATATGATCACCGGAGAGGTGCGTCAGTTCGCAGGCATCCGGGTCAACGATCCCGATAATAAAGAAGAGTTTGCCGCGCTCCTGATCGCGCTTCCGTCAATAAATGCTCAGTCGCCGGAAGAAGAGGGAGAGAATCTGAGGCAGGTCAGACAGCAGGTTTACAGGCGTCTGCAGTCAAAAGACCGGATGGTCATGGAGATCGATCCGCAGACCCATAAGATCCTGTCCTGCAGCAGGGACAATCTGGAGGGAATTGATATAGAGAGTCTCGGCATAGATCCCAAGGGACTCAGAAACAGGAGTATGGGTTTTTATTATATCAGCGATAACTGGTATTTTGGCACAGCAGCTGTGACAGAGGATGCCATTAGCCTTTATCTGGCGGACAGCACAGGAATGTCAAGGATCGGTCTTCTCTTTGCTCTTATTTCCGGAGGGCTCTTCCTTGCCGGTTATGTGATCACGTCGGGATTCGCGCTGAAAGAGTATACAGATGAGAACTTCGAACGCTATGCGAAAGAGATGGAGGATCAGTCTGAGAAGTACATGCAGAAAATAAACAAGAGAGCGCCTTCTCTGACTCCTCTGGCGACCGACTGGAAGAATATGCTGCCGGAGCATAAGACGAAAACGATCCTGCAGATCCTGACGGGAATCCTGCTGATGGGCGCGCTCATTGCGTCGTTCTTAAACTCTCCATTTACCAGGCATTCTCCGCTGTATTTTGTCATCAGGGGAAATTGGACAAGAGGCATCAATTTCTTCTCCGTGATCGCCGTGGTCGTCATATTCTGCGCTGAGTATCTGGCGTATCTGACTGTGAAAGTAATATTCGTCATGCTCTACAGCCTTACAGATTCAAAGGGAGAGACTCTGTTAAGGCTTGTGCGCAGCTTCATTAATTACACCATGTTCATAGGAGCGGTTTGTGTGTCGCTTAGTTATTTGGGAATCGATACACAGACGCTGCTTGCGTCGATCGGACTTTTGTCACTGGCCATATCGCTCGGAGCAAAGGATATCGTGGCAGATATTCTGGTAGGCATGAGCATAGTCTTTGAGAAAACGTATAATGTGGGAGACATCATTCAGATCGGTGACTTCAAGGGAAAAGTAGTGGAGATCGGTGTACGTTCTACGAAGGTCGAAAACGGCACAAATGACGTCAAGATCTTCAACAACCATGAGATCGGCAATGTGATCAACTACAGCAAACGGAACTCGGTATGTGCGGTTAAGCTCAGCCTTCCGATCACAGTTTCGCTCGAGAGCCTGAAAAAACTGTTTGACAAGGAACTTCCTTTGGTCAGGGAGGCAAATCCCCATATCATAAGCGGTCCGAGATTTAACGGCATACTTGAATTTCAAGAAGATAAAATGATCGTCAGTATATCGGCGGAAGGCCGGGAAGAGGATATATACAGCATCAGACTGGACCTGAACAGGGCGCTTCAGTCCATGATGGAGCGGGAGCTCCTTCCGTATGTGCAGTCCGATATCGTTATCAATGTGAACGGCGCAGGCGCAGGGACTCCTGAGGACTCTTCTGTACCGGATCAAAAGGAGACAGAACCGTCGAAGAAGCGAAGATCAGAGTACTTAGAAAGGATGAAGTGATAAGGTAATATATGATGAAAAGCGAGACTGTAGAGAAACTCAAGCAATATGGCTTAACGCTGTTTTTGACTATACTGTGTTTATGCCTGATGATCTTTTCATTAGACTTATATCCTGTTGGAAATAAAGTCCTTTTATGGACTGACTCTGATCAGTATATGAGTATACAGCATTATTTCGGAAGTATTACCAGGAAGAATGATATTTTTTATTCGTGGAGTTGTGTGTTGGGAGGCAATGCACTTCCTCAATTGGCATATTACGCATTCAGCCCATTTAACATATTATTTATGTTTTTGGGGAACCATATGATATTTGCTGCTCATGCAGTTGCTTATTCGAAAATTACATGTGCATCTTTGACGTTTTGCTACTGCCTGAGGGATTATTATAAGGATAATTCGATCCTGATGAAATCACTGATGTCAGTGTGCTATTCATTCATGGGATACATTATTTTTTATAGTTGGAATACATCCTGGATGGACGGGGTGATTTTACTTCCTATACTTTTCGTAGGTATAAGAAAGATTATTTGCGGAAAAAATGCATTACAATATGTTTTGACATTAGCGTTAGCCTTAATATCTAACTTTTATATAGGCTATATGATATGTATAACTTCGGTAATACTATACATTGCTTCTTTGCTGTTATATGAAAAATCGTTTCTGAACGGATTAAGAAAATCTTTTATTACTTATGCATTATCATCACTATTTGGCGGCGGTTTGGCAGCGTTTTTACTGATACCGACTTTTCTGGGGCTGCCGGAAACGCGAAAACTTTCAGTACTTGATGCTCTTAAAGATATGAGTATCACTGTCAATCCGATGGTGATGATGTCCGGATTTTTTGCAGGCCAGCAAAACGATTTGGGTTATAATGCTCCGATGATTTTTATCGGTCTTCTGCCTTTTATTTTAGTTGTTTTGTTTTTTGTATGTAAAAAAGCAAATAATCGGAAAAAGATGGTGTACATGGCTTTAATAATCACGTTCATGCTGTCTTTTGAGAATAATTTTATTAATAGAATCTGGCATGGGATGTCGGATAATGTTTGTTTTAATTACAGATACTCGTTTGTTTTGAGTTTTATACTTCTTATTATTGCCTATGATGGATATTTATTGGTTATCAATAACAGTATAACTACTAATGAATACATTAAAACGGGTGTGGCTATACTGTTTCTGGCATCGCTTGTATTAAGCATAAGCGAAGCAGCTGACAAAGTAACTGTTCCTGCTATATCAATGGATGTCATATTGGTTTGTATTGTAATAGCGCTTTTCGCAAGAGGATATCATTCAAATAAGATAATTGCAGGTTTTTTAACTGTGTTGATCATATATTCATCCGTTGTGAATAGTTACTATTGTCTTAAAGGCTATGCGATCCGGACTTATCAAAGTTATGGTGAAATGAACGCGCTTATGAAAGAGGCCGAGGCAAAGATTAACGATGATTCATTCTATAGGATGGATAAGAGCGTTCGCTATGGAAGGTGTGATCCACATTTATTCAGCTTCAATGGCTTGTCAAATTATTCATCAACAGAAAATGTGGAGAAGTTAGAGTTTATCAGAAGATTAGGTGCATCACACATTTGGATGTGGGGCAGATATAATACTAATATGTCGGCATCGCTGGAATCGTTACTTGGACTTAAATATATTATAACTGATGCTGCAAACTCAAAGGATTACAGTCAGATCGGTAAGATTAATGATCTTTCAATCTTAAAGAATAACTATGCCCTTCCGATAGTGTTTCCTGCAGAATCTGTTATAAGTGTAGGGGATGAAAATGGCTTTGAATTGCAGAATATGATGTGGAACAGTATTACTGCTATCGATGAAAATGTTTTTGAACAGAATCGTATCTTAGAATTAAGCCCTGAAGAAAAACATGTCCTGAACGTAATAATAAATAACGAAGGGTCGGCATATATTTGTATTCCAAACGGATCATATTCTGAAGTAATAGTAAATAGTAACGGCATAGAAAAAGAAATAAAATATAACGAAGAATACACCGATGAGAAAATCATTTTCTATGTCGGAGAGTATAAAGAAGGAGATGAGCTTACTTTTACTTTTTCACCGACAGATGAAAACAATAAAATTAATAATCTGGATGACGTTACTTGCTATACAGAGATAAAGCATGCTTTGAAGGAGCACTCGGAAACAGCAAATAGTTCAGAATTGTCAATCGAAGAGAAAAAAAGCTCGATCATTGATATTAATTACACAGGTCCTAAAAGGATCCTTGCTTCCAGCATTCCGTATGATAAAGGCTGGAAAGCGTTTGACAATGGCAAAGAGGTAAAAACATATAATAACTGGGACCATTTTTTGGCAATTGAACTGGATGATTCAAATGATCATGCGGTAACCCTGAAATTCAGGCCGACAGGATTTCATATCGGCTGTATTATCAGCATATTGTCTTTGGCTTTTGTGGCTGCTTATGAAGCTGCTTTGTATTTAAAAAGGCGGCGGTCATGAGAATCGGACATGCTGCGGTGTAATAGCAGCATTTGAACAAATGCAGCCTGTGTTATAAAAGAATTAAGGAGATAGAGAACAAAATGAAATTAGGTATCGTCGGGCTTCCCAATGTGGGAAAGAGCACACTGTTCAACGCACTTACAAAGGCTGGGGCGGAATCGGCCAATTACCCTTTCTGCACCATCGATCCCAATGTGGGGATCGTTGCTGTACCGGATGAGAGGATCCGCCTTTTGGGCGAGATGTATCATTCCAAAAAAGTGACGCCTGCAGTTATCGAATTTGTAGATATTGCAGGTCTTGTCAAGGGCGCTTCTAAGGGCGAGGGACTCGGCAACCAGTTCCTGGCCAACATCAGGGAAGTGGATGCGATCGTTCACGTCGTGCGATGCTTTGAAGACAGCAATGTCATTCATGTGGACGGCAGCGTCGATCCCCTGCGCGACATAGAGACGATCAATCTTGAACTGATCTTTGCCGACCTGGAGGTCCTCGAACGCCGCATTTCCAAAGTGGCGCGCACGGCAAAGATGGACAAGGAAGCCGGGAAAGAAATGGTATTCCTTAAGAAGCTCAAGGAGCACCTTGAGAGCGGAAAGCCTGCTTCTCTTCTAGAGGATCTCACAGAGGACGAAGAGAAGTGGATGCAGACCTATAACCTTCTTACAGATAAGCCTGTGATCTACGCAGCCAATGTCTCCGAAGACGATCTTGCGGACGACGGCGCGGGCAACGAAGGTGTTCAGAAGGTGCGCGAATACGCGGCACAGACCGGGAGCGAAGTCTTTGTGATCTGCGCGAGCATTGAAGCGGAGATCGCGGAGCTCGATGATGACGAGCGCGCCATGTTCCTGGAGGATCTTGGCGTGAAAGAGGCAGGACTGGATAAACTGATCAGCGCAAGCTATCGTACGCTGGGGCTTATGAGTTTCCTTACAGCGGGAGAGGACGAGACCAGAGCCTGGACCATCAAGATCGGCACCAAGGCGCCCCAGGCAGCCGGAAAGATCCACTCGGATTTCGAGCGGGGCTTTATCAAGGCCGAAGTCGTCAATTATAAAGTGCTTCTGGAACTCGGCTCCCTGGCGGCAGCCCGCGAGAAGGGACTCGTAGGGATCGAGGGAAAGGAATATGTCGTCAAAGACGGAGACGTGATCCTGTTCAGGTTCAACGTCTGAGAAAATGAATATGACCGCAGTGCCCCGCCGGCTGAGCCGGCGGGGTATTTTTGTGTCATTTTCAAGGCCTTAAGAGAAGTCGACGGAAAAGTGTCGGAAATCTCGGATAATTGTCGGATTTTACCGTCAGTGTCGGCAGGATTGTGAAGAAAATCAATATTTTGGCATTATTGAATGGAGGACACCATAAATTGTGTCTTGTCAATGTCAATTCACGGGTCAATGAGTAGAAAAACAGGAAAATTTCGCAATAAAATTTAGCAAATTTTAAGAATAGAAAAATCCGCTAACAGTAAAATCTTGTGCTATCATAGTACAAGAAATATAAAATGGCGAAGGAGTCTGGACAGAAATATGGCGGATATGATGGGAGAAATGGATATAGCGTTTCCGAATCTGGGGATCTACCTGACAAATGTCCCCAAGACCATCATGATCGGCAATTTCGGCATCGCGCTCTACGGCATCGTGATCGGACTGGGAATGATCCTGGGGCTGACGCTGTCGGCGAATGTTGCGAAGAAGACGGGACATGATCCGGATGTGATCTGGGATCTGGCAGCTCCTCTGCTCATTTTCGGCATAATGGGAGCCAGGATCTACTATGTGATCTTTATGTGGGATTTCTACAAGGATGATCCCATTCAGATCCTGAACCTGCGCGGCGGCGGCCTGGCCATTTACGGCGGTATCATTGCCGGCCTGCTCACGATCTATATCTTTTGCAAGGTAAGAAAACAAAAATTTCCCCTGATCCTCGATTTTGTGATGTATGGACTGCTTGTCGGGCAGATCATGGGAAGATGGGGAAACTTCTTCAACCGGGAAGTTTTCGGAGAATATACGAACAACCTTCTGGCCATGAGGATTCCGGTCAGTATGGTGAGAGAGCGGGATATCTCCGCGTCGATCGCCGCCCACATGGCAGAGGGAACCAATTATATACAGGTGCATCCTACATTTCTTTACGAGGGAATGTGGAATCTGGCGATCCTGGTATTTCTGCTGCTATATCTTGAACACAAGAAGTTTGACGGAGAGATCGCCCTTCTGTATTTTGCCGGTTACGGGATCGGAAGAGCCCTGATCGAGTCGATCAGGACCGACCAGCTCTATATAACAGGGACGCATATCCCGGTTTCCATGGTGCTGGGCCTGGCGATGGCAGCTGCCGCGATCTGCGCGGAACTGGTCATCCGGTACCGGATCGCAAACAGAGAGAAGGCCGGAGCGGACAGCGCGAAGTGACTTTGAGCGCGCCGCGGCGGCTGTGATAGAAAGATAAGATCCCGCAGCGGGAAGAACTGCAGGGACTAATTTGAATGGGGCTGAAAGGTACCCTCTGTTTTGTGTACGCTTAATTTTTTCGGGACTATTGAAAAAGAGCAGGCCGCTTGGTATGATTGTGTAGAAAAGTGGTGCAAAGTGGAGGGAAGTGCAACATGTTCATGGGAGAATACAGTCATTCTCTTGACGGCAAAGGGAGACTGATCATTCCGTCCAAGTTCAGAGAGGCCTTAGGGGACAGGTTCGTGATCACGCGAAGCCTGGATCCCTGTCTGTGCATTTATACAATGGAGGACTGGGAGAAGTTTGTCTCCCGACTGAACAGCCTCCCCTACAATGTCAAAAAACAGAGGCAGCTGGTGCGTTTCTTCCTCTCGGGCGCTAATGAAGCGGAAGCCGACAAGCAGGGACGTGTCCTGGTCCCCGGAAACCTCAGGGAAGCCGCGGGGATCGATAAGGATGTGGTGCTTGTGGGCGTTGGTTCCAGGATCGAGATCTGGAGCCGCGGATCCTGGGAAGAGAATATGTCCAGCGATGAGATCAACGATATAGCAGAAGAGATGCTGGGGAACGGATTTGAAATTTGAACACACATCAGTACTTCTGGAGGAAGTACTGGACAATCTGGCGATAAAGCCTGACGGAATATATGTAGACGGAACCCTCGGAGGCGGAGGTCACTCTTTTCACATACTGGAGAGGCTCACGTCCGGAGGAAGACTGATCGGCATCGATCAGGATACGGACGCCATCCGGGCTGCCGGGGAGCGGCTCAGCTGCTTCGGGGATCAGGTGACGATCGTACATGACAATTACGAACATATTAAAGAGGTGCTCGAAGATCTGTCCATCAAGGCTGTGGACGGCATTCTTCTGGACCTTGGAGTGTCCTCCTACCAGCTGGACAATCCTGAGAGAGGGTTCACATACAGGACAGACGCGCCCCTGGACATGAGGATGGATCAGAGCAGTTCACTCACTGCAAAGGAGATCGTCAATACCTGGCCTCAGGAGGAGATCGCAAGGATCCTCAGAGAATACGGAGAAGAGCGGTGCGCCGGAAGGATCGCCGCGAATATAGTGCGCAGACGGCAGAACAGTCTCCTTGAGACTACGGGCGATCTCAGCGAGATAGTCAGGGCGTCTATTCCCGCCAAGATGAGGGAGAAGGGTGGAAATCCCGACAAGAGGACATTCCAGGCGATCCGCATCGCGTGCAACAGAGAGCTGGATGTGCTCAGAGACTCGCTGGATACGATGATCGACCTGCTTGAACCGGGAGGACGGCTTTGCGTAATCACTTTCCACTCGCTGGAAGACCGCATTGTCAAGAATGCTTTCAAGAGGAACGAGAAGCCCTGCATCTGCCCGCCGGAGTTTCCGGTGTGTGTATGCGGCAGGGAGTCGAAGGGAAGAGTGGTCACCCGCAAGGCGATCGCACCCGGCGCGGAAGAATTAAAGATGAACAGACGCTCAGCGAGCGCGAAGCTGCGCGTATTTGAGAAGAAATAAGACAACAGTACGGAAATGACGGACGTCAGAACTTTGGGAGGCGGACATGGTAAGAGCAACACGGGGATCAAACCGCAACAGGAAGAAGAACAGACAGAGCGACAGCATATATCACGGCTCTTTTGACGGCAACAGGCAGTCCTTTATCAACGGTACAGCTGCTCCGGATGATTTCTGGTCAGAGATCTCCCAGGAGGAAGTCCACAGAAGCAAAGCCGACCTGAGAATGGTGGCCCGCAGGAGCAGGGAACATGCAATGCAGATGAATCTGAGATATGCGATGTTCCTGGCTTCGCTTGTGGTAGTGCTCACTCTGTGCCTTGTCGGTTATATCAAGCTCAAGGCTGACATATCCGACACGAATAAGCAGATCTCTTCGCTGGAATCCCAGCTCACCGAGCTTCGGGCTTCCAACAATGAAGTCTACAACGAGATCGTCGGAAACGTAGACCTTGAAGAGATCAGGAGAATTGCGATCGAGGAATTTGGAATGAAGTATGCCAATCAGGACCAGATTGTGGTATACTCTGAGACCAAAGGCGACTTAGTCCATCAAGTTGCTGACTTGGATAACTGAGAGGGCAGCAGGTACTGCCCCATGACCTTTTACGGATTGAAGGAATTAAAGTGAGAAAAAACAGAGTAGTAGATGGAAAGAATACTCGCGGAGGAATAAAAAGATTCACTATTAGTATGCAGAGAAAGCTGGTAGTACTATTAGCTATAGTACTGCTGGCTTTTATCGGATTAGGGGTCAGATTATTCCTTGTCAACAGGGACAACGGACAGGCGTACTCCATGCAGGTCCTTTCCCAGCAGGCCTATGCAAACCAGATCATACCCTTTAAGAGGGGAAAGATCATAGACTGCAACGGAACAGTGCTTGCGGACAGCCAGCTGGTATATAACGTGATCGTGGACTCGAAGGCGATACTGGAGAAGGATATCTATATGGAGCCTACTCTGGACGCTCTCGAGAAACTGGGCGTCAACAGAAGCAGGATCAGGGAATATATTACGAACCACGCCTCCTCGCAGTACTATATCGCGCTCAAGAACCTCAGCTATCAGGCCAGGAAGGATTACCTTGATGAAGTTGAGAAAGGGATCGAAGCGGAAAAAAAGGCAAATGTTCCCGCCGCACAGAGAGTATACAGCAATATAAAAGGGATCTGGTTCGAGAGCGGCTATTCGAGGATCTATCCGCACAACGAGCTGGCGTGTGATGTTTTGGGCTTTTCAGGAAGCGGCAATGTCGGGACAGGCGGCCTTGAGGAGTATTACAACGATACTCTCAACGGAACGATCGGAAGAAAATACGGCTATCTCGACGATGCGCTCAATATCGAAGAGACCATGATCGAGGCGAAGGACGGCAACAATCTTATCCTCACTTTGGACGCCAACATTCAGAGTATTGTTCAGAAGTATCTGCAGAAGCATAATGACGAATACAGAAGCCTTGAGCACGAGGGCCTTGGAAGCAATAATGTCGGCTGCATCGTCATGGATGTCAACAGCGGCGAGATCCTGGCAATGGCGGGGACGCCCTTTTTTGACCTGAATCATCCTTCTGATCTGGCGGCCCTGTGGGGAATGCCCAAGCTCGACGCAAACGACGCGCCGACGGACGCCTATCTCTCCTACAAAGACATCCTGCTGATGTCAGAAGAGGATAAGCCCAGATATCTGAACGCTCTGTGGAGAAATTTCTGCATCAGCGACTATTACGAACCCGGATCTACTGCCAAGCCGTTTACGGTAGCAATGGGCCTTGACACCGGAACTGTGAGCCCGGATGATATGTATTACTGCGGCGGCTACCTGATGATCGACGGCTTTAAGATCAAATGCCACAATGTAGACGGTGACGGATGGTTTACTGTGGGACAGGCAGTAGAGTGGTCCTGCAATGTATGTCTGATGCAGATGGCCGAGAAGATCGGAAAGGAGTTCTTCACCAAGTTCCAGAATGTATATAATTTCGGACTTAAGACGGGGATCGACCTCGCCGATGAGGCGAGGACCGACCAGTTTATCTCTGACTCCACGATGACAGATTCCATGCTGGCCACAAACTCATTCGGACAGAATTTTGACTGCACTATGATCCAGCTTGCGGCCGGCTTCTGTTCCCTGATCAACGGCGGCAATTACTATGAACCCCACGTCGTCAAGAAGATCACAAGTCCTTCGGGCGTGACACTTAAGACGATCGAACCCAGGGTGTTAAAGAAGACTGTATCGGAATCCACCAGTGAACTGATCAGGGAATACACGATCCAGGTTGTCGAGGGGCACAACGGAACAGGATTTTCCGCAAGACCTGCCGGTTACAGAATCGGAGGAAAGACCGGTACCGCGGAGACGCTGCCCCGCGATAACGGTGAATATGTAGTTTCATTCATCGGATACGCGCCTGCGGAAGATCCTCAGATCGCGTGCTATGTCGTTGTGGACAGACCTAATGTTGACGGACAGGACGACCCTACTTTCGCGACCGAGATCGTCAGAAATATTCTCACGGAAGTGCTCCCTTATATGGGGATCTATATGTCGGAGCCTGTCACTGACGCAGAGAGAGAAGAACTCGAAGAATGGGGCCTTGAGGTCACTTATACGGGAGATGAGCCCTCGGATAAGTGGGATTTGGGCGAACCTTACCAGTAAAGGGCGCCGGACTCTTATAAGGAAGGAATAAACGGTAATTATGCGCAGCGGAATGGTTTTTATCAATATTGTTGTACCTCTGCTTGTAGGATTTGCGGTGAGCGCGGTTTCGGGAAGATACCTGATCCCGTTTCTTCGCAGGGTCAAGGCCGGTCAGACGGAGAGAACGGACGGGCCTCAGAGCCATCTGAGTAAGACCGGCACGCCGAATATGGGCGGGATCATGATCCTGCTCGGACTTGCGGCAGCCTGTATCACAGCCTGCCTTCTTCCCGGGATCGGAGGTTCCGAAGTGATCCCGGTGCTGATCCTCGCGGTAGGTTTTGGCCTTGTCGGCTTCATCGATGACTACCTCAAAGTGGTCAAGAAAAAGTCGGACGGCCTGAGTGCCAAACAGAAGATGGCGCTTCAGATCGTGATCGCTCTTTTGTTTGCGTTCTATATCACAAAGATCAACGCGATCCCGCTGACAATGAAGGTGCCGTTCGTGCCCGGGCTTTATCTGGATCTCAAACTCCTCAATATTCCGGCTTTTCTGTTCATTTCCGTGGCCACAGTCAACGGAACGAACTTTACGGACGGTGTCGACGGGCTTGCCAGCTGTGTTACGGTCGCGACTGCATTGTTCTTTACAATTGCTGCAGCTTTTGCCGGTTCCGGAGCGGCTGCGGCCGGCGGCGCGATGATCGGAGCGCTCCTCGGATTTTTGATCTATAACGCGAATCCCGCTAAGGTCTTTATGGGAGACACAGGCTCTCTGGCACTGGGCGGATTTGTCACTGCGATGGCTTACTTGCTGCAGCTGCCGCTCTTTATTCCGATTGTCGGATTCATTTACTTTATCGAAGTGCTGTCTGTGATCATTCAGGTCGCGTATTTTAAAAAGACACACGGGAAGAGGATCTTCCGCATGGCACCCATTCATCATCACTTTGAGCTGGGAGGATGGTCGGAAGTAAAGGTGGTCGCCATCTTTACGATCGTGACAGTCATTTTGAGTACAGCCGCACTTCTGGGCATCTGGGCATAAATTTATGTGGTCAAAATAGAGAAAGCACTGTATTATAATGGTTAGATTTTTTGGTCGTATTAGTGACTATATAAGAGAAAGATTTGGTAGGAGAAGAGGGCTGCTTGATTACAGTCTTCTTTTCATTGTCCTTTTTCTTCTGGCCTTCGGACTTGTTATGCTTTACTCGGCGAGCTCCTATGAGGCCAGCGTCGATCACGGCGACTCGGCCTTCTACCTGAAGAGGCAGCTGGTGTTTACCATCTTCGGACTGGTCCTTATGGCCTGGGTCTCATCAGTGCCCTACACGGTGTGGAAAAAGCTTTCCGTGCTGGCATATTTTGTCTCGATCGGACTGATCCTTCTGGTCATCCCCTTCGGTATGGAGGTAAACGGAGCCAAGAGATGGATCCGAATACCGGGACTCCCCATGCAGCTGCAGCCGGCGGAGGTGGCGAAGATCGGTGTTATCATTTTTACTGCCATGCTGATCGAGAGGCTGGGAAGAAAGAACCTGCGGACGCTGAGAGGATTTATCTTCACTATGATCCCGGGCACTATAGTTGCGATCATGCTCTGGAGGATCACGGATAACCTGAGTTCCGCGATCATCGTTGTCGCGATCGTATACGGAATGTGCTTTGTCGCGGCACCGGACTATCTTAAATACTTTGTGCTGGGAGCGCTGGTCATATTGCTGGCGGGAGTGCTGGTCATCGTGATCGTAAATGCTTCGGATACGAACTCCCTCGGTTTCAGAGGTGAGAGAATCCTGGCCTGGCTGGATCCGCAGGCTTATGCCAGCGGAAAGGGATACCAGACAATACAGGCGCTGTATGCGATCGGCTCCGGAGGTATCTTCGGAAAGGGACTTGGCCAAAGTATGCAGAAATTGGGTTTTATTCCCGAGGCGCAGAATGATATGATCTTTTCGATCATATGCGAAGAGCTGGGGCTCTTCGGCGCGATCAGCATCATGATCATGTTCGTACTCCTTCTCTGGAGGTTCATGGTGATCGCGAACAGCTCGGACGATTTCTACGGGGGCATGCTGGTCGTCGGTGTGATCACTCATATTTCCGTACAGGTGATCCTCAATATCGCGGTCGTTACCAACTCGATCCCTAATACGGGCGTGACACTTCCCTTTATCAGTTACGGCGGATCGTCCGTCTTCTTTTTGCTGAGTGAGATCGGGATCGTCCTTAGCGTCGCGAGAGGGCTGCGGGAAGAGGAACTGCGGCGGATGGAGAGCTGAAAAGAAAGATTTTGGATTATAATCTCGGAGGACTATGGGGCAGACTGCGGAACCTGAAGAAAAGAAAGAGAATATAGAAAAGCCTGACAGCGCCTCAATAGAAACCCCGGAAGATACAGCGAAGGCAGAGACGGCGGACAACAAGGACGTCGATGCTGCAGCTGAAGCTGAGGAGAACGGGACAGGAGAGGCTCCCGGCGAAAAGACTTCTGACGAAGAAGCGCCCGACGTAGAGAATCCTGACGTAGAGGATCCTGCCGGGAAGATTCCTGACGTAGAGGATCCTGCCGGGAAGATTCCTGACGTAGAGGATCCTGCCGAAAAGGCTCCTGACGTAGAGAATCCTGCCGAAGAGAGCTCCGGCGGAGAAGACGAAGAGGAGGACTTTGCTGACGAAGAGGACGAAGAGGATGAGGAAGAAGCCGAGAGCCTGCGGGCGTGGCTTCTGTTTTTGCTGGTCAGTGCGATCATAGCGGCAGTGGTCTTCGGGCTCGGCTTTGGATGTACTGTAAGAAAAGTGTATGTCAGAGGGAATTCCCTGTATACCAGCGAAGAGATCGCGGAGAAGGTGATCAGTGATGACTCCCGGCTCCGCCATAATACAGTCTTTCTGACGGCGCTGTATATGACGCCTTTCGCGCCGCAGATTCCTTTCGAGGAGAGCGTCAGAGTAAGCCCTGTTTCCTATGACGAGATCCGGATCACTGTCAAGGACATGGATATTGGCGGATTCATTCCTTACACCGGAAGAAATCTGTACTTCTCGACGGACGGGATCATTAAAGAAATCACACCGCTGGTTCTCAAAAACGCAACTTTCGTGACTGGTATCTCTGTTACTGAAGCGGAAAAGGGACAGAAGATGACGGCGGACAACGAGACCGGTCTGGCTATGGTGCTGGATATCCTTCAGACGCTCAAAAAGTATGATCTGAAAGCGGACTGTGTCGCGCTGACGAAGGCGGGAAATATCGTTATTTATTTCGATGAGATCAAGGTACAGCTCGGAAAGACTGATTTTGAACTCAAATTATCGAAGATATCACAGATCAATCCCTATCTGGAAGGGCGAAGCGGGACGATAGACCTTACAAATTATACTTCGGCAGACGAAAACATCATCTTGAAATAATTTTGTAAAAAAAAATAAACATCCATTGATTATTTCATTGTTCGATTGTATTATTATTTACGTGGTTATTATTTTTTCAGAATAAGGAGGGGCCAACCGTGCTGGAAATCAAAACAAATGATACGGAACCGGCTTGCAAGATTATAGTCGTTGGCGTTGGCGGTGCAGGCAACAACGCTGTTAACCGAATGGTAGATGTAGATGTTATAGGTGTGGAATTTATCGGTGTTAATACTGATGTTCAGGCTCTGAACCTTTGCAGAGCTCCCAGACTCCTGCAGATCGGTGAGAAGCTGACAAAGGGACTTGGCGCCGGCGCGAATCCGGAGGTTGGCCAGAAGGCAGCGGAAGAGAGCGCTGATGAGATCGCACAGGCTTTCAAGGGCGCGGACATGGTATTCGTCACCTGCGGCATGGGCGGCGGCACAGGAACCGGTGCGGCTCCCGTCGTTGCAAGGATCGCGAAGGAAATGGGAATCCTCACTGTCGGCGTAGTTACAAAGCCTTTCAGCTTTGAAGCTAAGAGCCGCATGCAGAGAGCTCTCGTCGGTATCGAGAACATCAAGGAGAACGTTGATACTCTGATCGTTATCCCCAATGACAGGCTTCTTGAGATCATGGATCGCAGGACCACACTTCCTGAGGCGCTCAAGAAAGCGGACGAAGTTCTTCAGCAGTCCGTACAGGGCATCACAGACCTGATCAATGTTCCTTCCATCATCAATCTGGACTTCGCGGATGTACAGACTGTCATGAGAGACAAGGGCGTTGCGCATATCGGTATCGGATACGGCAAGGGCGAGACAAAGGCAACAGACGCTGTTAAGATGGCAGTTGAGTCTCCTCTTCTTGAGACCACCGTCAGCGGCGCTACCGATGTCATCATCAACATCTCGGGCGATATCTCCCTGGCAGACGCTTCCGACGCGGCAAGTTATGTTCAGGACCAGGCCGGCGATGATGTCAACATTATCTTTGGCGCTATGTATGATGACAGCAACACTGATTCCTGTGACGTTACGGTCATCGCTACCGGCATCGGCAGCAAGGATACAGTTCCCATGAATAATTATCCTTTCGGTGCACAGAACACACGCAAGACCGGCAGCCAGGCTTCTTCTTACAAGAGCTCCTCTCAGAGAAGCAGCAGCTCACAGAGCTCAAGGAATAATGCGGGCTCAAGACCTGCACCTTCAACAAGCGCTCCCAGGAGCAGACAGGACAATGTCGAGATCCCGTCCTTCCTCAGGCAGCCCAGAAGATAACTTGGGGTTGAGTGAAAAGTTAAATTCAACATGTAAAGTTAAATTCCATACTGAAGACTAAGTTCCATAAATAGAGGGTTTGACAGCAGTTAAAAAGGCTATTAATGTAGAACTTAGCCCGTTGACGACCTGCTTTTGTAAAAAAGAGTATGCGGTCGCCGGCATGTGGAAGGTGATCCTGTAAGACTAAGTTCCACATGCCTGGTGTTGTCGGTATGGCTTCGTGTCTCTTAATCCGCAGGTTTATTTATGGTTTATCGGGTTACTGGCGGAAGGACTTCTTCCGCTCACTGCGCCTGTCAAGTGGCTTTCACGGCATAACGGGGCCCCTGCCCCATTATTCCATGGTCCACTTGACAGGCTTGTCTTTCGGTGTATATCAGCTCCGCCGATCACGGGGAGCTGGACAGCCGCAAGGTGCCTTCCCCGTGATCGCCTTCGCCACCATACACCGAAAGAGATAAAGGTGACGGCTCCGTAACGATCGGGGCTCTGCCCCGGACCCCGGCCTCCTCCAGAGAGCTGGTAGGGATGTATACTTACTTCTTCAGAAGATCTGGCGTGAGGATAACATCGTCCGGCTCGATCTTTCGAAGTCCGAAAGCTTTCATAAGCGTCTTCGAAAGCATCATTTCTGCTAATGCATAAGGAGTGAGTCCACCAAGGCTTTCTCTTGGAGCACTGTTGATATGGCTCATCATGCGATCGATGTCATACTGGGTGTAGCTGTCAAAGGAGGTCCCTTTCGGACAGATCTTTCTTATATATTCATGATTCTTCTCGCAATGAGGCTTCTGCCAGGAACACATCGGGTCACAGTAGTAGATGCTGGTACGGATCACGTTATCAATGCCGCACTCCAGAACGTCCGGATGAGCGAATTCCCCGCCCCTGTCAGTGAGTATCAGGGGGAATGAAAGACAGAACTCAATCGTGGAGATCTTTTTTTCCAGACGGTCAAAAACTGCTTCTACACGTTTTGCCTCCTTGCTGTCAAGCAGGAAAGCGACCATGAAGGAACAGCAGGCAAAGTGAAGGGTAAGAAGGACCTTATGGCTCCCTTCACAGCCGACTACGGTATCCATTTCCACGACCGGGGTATCCGGATGGGCCTTCATGTACTCCTGGTAGTTGTTGAACGTACGCCCTTCGAAGACGCGGGAATCTTCGATCTCTGTCTTGTGAACGTTGCGGACTTTATAGGCTACTTTTTTAGGGAGGTCTATGTTCTTAACAGACAGGGCCCCCTGTTCTATGTAGTTGTAGAGAGTTTTCTCGGAGAGCCCGATCTCCGGATGATTGTTCAGTATAGTGTATGGCGACTGTCCCTGACGGATCAGGGGAGCTACCAGTTCATCCAACACTTTAAGCTCCGTTTCGGAGATATTGATTCCCGTACGGGATTCCACCAGAACGGTCCTGTACTGACGGAATGCAGAGGTTGCCTTGTAATAGTATTTATCCAGCCTGCAGTGATTCTTTTTGCGACAGCCGTTACAGACAAAGGGAGCTTTATCCAGTAGGTCACAGTGGTAAGACTTTGGGATAAAGTCAGGACATATACGGTTACAATGAGGGCAGGTATGGCACAGCTTCTTGCAGGACGGCCTGCTGTTACTGCAGAGCTGCTTTCTTTTGCAGTCATGTGACAGGGCACATTTGTTGGAAGACTCATTAAAGGTATTGTGGCCATACAGGGTCCGGCGTTTTTTGATCTCCTTGGAAACAGTGGACGGATCTTTTTCTATACTTTCAGCAATCTTCCGCAGGGAGATTCCGGTATCCAGACCTTTCTCGATTGTTACCCTGTTGTCCTGCGTCATGTGCTTATGGTTTCCAGGTATAGCCTTTGACATAATTGCCTCTTTCTACTGCGGAGTAGGAGACAATATGAGATGCTACAGGAATTGGCACATTTGTGAAAGACTAAATTCCGGCACAGAGTAGAATTTGGATTTTCACTTAACGGAAGATAACTTGGCACAAGTAAATACTTGACAATTAACGGCTGTCCGAATATAATAATCGGGCAGCCGCAAGTTTGGGGATATAGCTCAGCTGGGAGAGCGCTGCGTTCGCAACGCAGAGGTCACGGGTTCGAATCCCGCTATCTCCATGAAATAAACCGCAATGGCATCAGCCGTTGCGGTTTATTTTTTTGCTTATGTAATATACGTAATTTTACGACCAATGTGGTCAATTATTTGAAAATTCGGTGAATTCGGGTCATTTTTTAAATGTTTTCCACAATTTACTCCACATTATCCACTATTTTGGCATTGACTGGGCAGGTCAATCATCTATCGGGATCTTCGGCTTTCTGGAAAACGGATGTTTCTTCTCCTTCGTCTCCTCCTCATCGATCTCGTCAAAAATAGAGCGCTTTCGAATATTGACGTAGTTGCTCCTGAGGGCATTTATGACATCCCGGACTTCTCTGGGGGAGATCGTTCCGCACTGCAGGTACTGAGGATCCGGATCATTGCCGTCAAGATAGTAAAGAGAACCCTTGCGGGGAAGGGATTCGGCACATCTCTGATTAAGAAGCGAGATAGAGTCCTGAGGAGTTCTCACTTTGAGGCTTACCGCTGCCGGAAAGCTTTCCCTGAGTCCGCGGAGACAGGCGGGATTGGAGGAAGCCAGGATCAGGTGGATCCCGCAGGGCCCGGCGAATTCCGTCATTCGCAGGATATAGGCCATTGCAGCCTGCTTGTTGGAATTGAACAGGCGCTGATATTCCGTGATAAGAACGATCCGGTGGCGGAGATTGCCGCCGCGCTCGTTGTACTGGAATATGTTCCGGCATCTTGCATTTACGAGAAGATTCGTTCTAAGATCGATCTCCCTGCTCATCTCGGAGAGCATTGCCATGGTGCTGCGGACCGAACTGAACACATGGCAATAGGGCAGTTCCGCATAGTTATCAAATCCCAGATTTCCGGACGAGCACAGAAAGAGCTCGATCTCATCGGGGGTTCGCTTGACAAGAAGACTTAAAAGGACACCCTCCAGGAATTCATCGAGACCGCTGCTCGGATTACCGCCGATCAGAAGATGAGGGATCTCCGTCAGTTCATGGATTACACATTCGCGGTATATATTCATTCCGATCGCAACAGGAAGGCCCTGTGAGGACTGGAATTCTCTGCTGGTGAGAAGATCACCGAGCCAGACAGGGTCGCGCTGCCAGGGAACATCGATGTAGACGCGCCCCTCGCTGCGGTACACCTGGATATCCTTGCGCAGGAAGATGTACCTGTAAAGGGGCTCCAGCTTCATGATCTTGCTGGCGCTCTTCATATCGTCCGGCCTGATCCCGAACCTTGTCATCATTGGCCCCTGCATGCAGACGTCCAGGACTCCGTGGACATCGTTCTCTGCCCACAGATCGAGCAGGTCGTCGATATAAGGAGTGAGGGCCTGGTCATTCCATCTTGTATGATATTTAAGAATATCCCTTGTATCGGGAAGAACAAATACTGCCATTTATTTCACTCATTTCTCGCTGATGTAAAGACGCCGCGCCCGGTGCGTAGCGATATTTGGATTATATCATGTTTGAATAGGGCATGGTATAATAATAAATACTGAGCAAAAGAGCAAAGGAGCCTTGGAAATGATCAGAATGATCGGACTGGACCTGGACGGCACACTGCTGACAGGAGATAAACGGCTTACAGAGAGAAACAGAGAGGCACTGGAGGAAGCCGCACAGAGCGGCGTCTTTGTCGTGCCGGTAACAGGCCGTCCGCTCGCGGGAATTCCTGAGCAGGTCCTGGAACTTCCCTTCATCAGGTATATTATCACATCCAACGGTGCAGTTACGACGGACCGCGCCGGGGGACGCCCGATCAGGGAGCGCTGCATGGCCAGGGAGACGGCGGAGAAGACGCTCATGGCCGCAGAAGGAGAAGGGATCATCCGGGAATTCTTTACCGGGGGATACGGATACCACGACTACAGCACCAGGAGACTATTATGGAAACGATTTGAACGGACGCCGGTGCTGAGCTATCTGGAGAAGAGCCGGATCCCGGTGGAGGACCTGTATGAGGAGCTTGGCGGGAGCGATACAATTGAGAACCTTTCAATCATGTGTTCCACACGGGAAGAAAAGGAAAGGATCCTGGCACGTGTGAGAAATATAAGCGGGATCCGGATCATCTATCCCTGGCCGACGGACCTGGAGATCACCTCGAGTGATGCGGACAAGGGAGAAGCGCTTCTGAGCCTGGCAGAGCTGCTCGGCTGCCGCAGGGAGGAAGTGATGGCTATGGGAGACGGAAACAATGACCTGGGCCTTATGAAGGCGGCGGGGCTGTCAGTGGCAATGGGAAATTCCGCCCCGGAGGTCATTGAAGCCGCTGACTATGTGACAACGGACAATGAACACGACGGAGTGGCACTGGCTGTGAGACGTTATATTCTTGGGAGAGGAGAATACTGATGTACGGCGCTGTTTTGGGAGATATTATCGGAAGTCCCTATGAATTTGACCAGAATAATATAAAGACGACGGATTTTGAACTCTTTTCGGAGCGGTCGGAGTTTACGGACGACAGCATCATGACTCTTGCGGTGGCTGAAGGACTGATGAACTGCGGGATAGACGCAGATGAGACTGTTATGAAGGAGTCTCTGATCGAGGCTATGAAGAAATACGGGAAGAGGTATCCCTTCGCGGGGTATGGGGCCAATTTCAGCATGTGGCTTGACGAGGAGGAGCCGCAGCCCTACAAGAGCTACGGAAACGGCAGCGCGATGCGGGTGTCCGCGGCCGCGTGGCTGTGCCAGGAGAGCCTGCAGAGAATGCTCCAGATCGCAGCAGTGACAGCGGAAGTGTCCCACAACCACCCCGAGGGGATCAAGGGAGCCCAGGCGACGGCAGCCGTGATCTTCATGGCGCTTCACGGGGCGACAAAGGAGGAGATCAGGAATACGGTCTCGAAGGTGTTCGGATACGATCTGACAAGGACCTGCGACATGATAAGGCCCGCCTATCATCATGTGGAATCCTGCCAGGAGACAGTACCGGAGGCGATCACTGCCTTTCTCGAGGGCGACAGTTTTGAGAATGTCATCCGTCTGGCGGTTTCTCTGGGCGGCGACTCTGACACGCTGGCCTGTATTGCGGGCAGCATGGCAGAGGCTTTCTATGGAGTGCCTGAGGAGCTGAAGAGGGAAGCGAGAGAGCGGCTTTCCGATGACCTGAGGGGAGTTCTGGACAGATTCGACAGAAAACTTGAGGAAGACAGGTTAGCGAGAGAGAATGACCCGGCCAGGATGAAGGCATGGAAGGAAGCGCTAAGACCGGCGCCTCCCGCGCGTGGAAACGCGCCCAAATTCCCGGGCAGCGAAGAAGTGGAGAAAACTCTGGAAGAGTTTTCGGCAGACCGGAGCAAAGAGAATCTGGTCCGATGCTTGGAAGCCCTTAGAAAGGCAATGCACGCCGGAGGAAATGTCCTGTTCCCGGTACAGCCTGTCAGAGTTAACGCGACCGGCGGGAAGGCTGCGGGAAGAGCGATCAGAATGAAACTGATCGCAACGAAGGACGGCAAGAACTGGCAGGTCGCCTACACAAGTGAGAACAGGTATAAGAGCGGATCTTCCGCCAAGGATCCGGCTCTTGCGGCAACGATCCGGCAGGCTCTGGAACAGTATGTCCCCGACGCGCCGGGATCCAACAAAGCGCCCGGCAATATCGCGGGCATTGTGCTCAATCCGGAGAAGAATCCGATCTTTCTCACAAGAGAGATGATCGCGAGTGTCCTGAAAGCGGAGGCGCGTGTTGTGAGAGCATCCCGCAGCGGGATCCTGGTGACAAAGGGAGATATCACTAAGATGAAGGCGGACTGCATTGTCAACGCGGCAAACTGCTCGCTTCTGGGAGGAGGCGGAGTGGACGGCGCGATCCACAGGGCAGCAGGCCCGGGACTTTTGGAAGAGTGCAGGAAACTGGACGGATGCCACACCGGGGAGGCCAAGATCACCGGCGGTTACAACCTCCCGGCAAAATATGTGATCCATACGGTAGGTCCCATTTACGACGGAGACGAGGACGATCCGAAGCTCCTCGCCTCCTGCTATAGAAATTCCCTGGACATCGCTATGAAGAGCAACATCCACAGCATTGTTTTCCCGAACATCTCCACCGGGGTTTACGGATATCCCAAGGAGGAGGCCGCGAGGATCGCCATGGGCACTGTGGGGCGCTGGCTCTCTGAACACAAAGGCTATGTCATGCACGTGGCGATGTGCTGTTTTGACCAGGAGAACTATGAGATCTATGAAAAACTTGTAAAGAGCGGACAGAAAGAGGATCAGAACGTCTGAAGCAGGGCGTCCACCTCGGGGCGCGTGGCGAGATCCGGGGAGAAAGCGCTGGCACTGCCTGCGGCGATGCCCATGCGGAATGCCTCCCGGAAATCTCCGGTCTCGAGATAGCCGCTTATAAATCCGGCCACCATGGAGTCGCCGGCGCCGACGGAATTTACAAGGATCCCCTTAGGGGCGGAACTTTTGAGTATCTCTCCGTTTTCGGAGATAAAGACCGCGCCTTCTCCGGCCATGGAGATCAGGACGTTCTCCGCCCCTTCTTCCTGAAGCTTCTTCGCGTAGGGGACCACTTCCTGCTGCGTGCGGAGCGTGACCCCGTAGATCTCACCCAGCTCGTGCTCATTGGGCTTTACCAGCCAGGGGCGGCAGGGAAGCGTTCCGACGAGGAGGTCCTTCTCGGCATCGACGACGATGCGGATTCCCTTTCCGGCAAGCCTTTGCATGATCCTTTCATAGACGTCGCGGGGGAGCGAGGCGGGAACGCTTCCGGAGATCACAAGAATGTCGCCGGAGACGAGCAGGTCAAGCTTTTCGTAAAGCTTTTCTATATCCTCAGCGGTGATGCGGGGCCCCTGGCCGTTGATCTCGGTCTCTTCGCCGGACTTAAGTTTGACGTTGATGCGGGAGAAGCCTTCCCTGACCCGGATCAGGTCGACGCCGCAGCCGAAGTTCTTCATCAGCTCCTCGATATCATCGCCGGTAAAGCCTGCCATGAACCCGAGAGCTACACTTTTGTGCCCCAGATTGCTAAGGACGATGGAAACGTTGATCCCCTTGCCTCCGGGAAGAATATTATCATAAGTGGTCCGGTTGATGACGCCGGGTTTAAAATCGTCGACCCTGACAATGTAGTCAAGGGACGGGTTGAATGTGACTGTGTAGATCATTCTGGTCCCAAGCCTCCTTATAAACTATTGCCCGCGGCTGTCTTTTATGAGCAGCGCTTTGCTTAGGGCGGGAACCGCCCTGGCGCCGGTCCGCCGCGCAGCCATCAGGTCGTAGAGAAACTCTGCCTGCAGTTCCGCCCGGAGCACCTCATAGAGCTCACCGGACATAGCGTCCTTTGCCCTGGAGAGCTTGTCGAGGAAAGGAACTTCGCAGGAAGCGGTTATGCTCTTTATGAGCGGAGCGGCATCTCTCCGGAATCCGATGGGACGGATCCACCCGCAGAGAGAGTGCTGCGTGTCAAAATACTGCATGGTCTCAGAGGTGATCCCTAAAAGGATGTGAAGAAGAGCCCTGGAGATCCTGGTATACGTATAGCTGCGAGTCTTCACCGCTGCGCAGAAATCGGAATAGATGGTAAAACCGGGCAGTTCTCTCAGGATTCTTCCGGCGAGATCCTGGGACACGTCCAGATAAGCGGTGAGGGCCTCCGGAGATCCCGCGCTGTACAGAGCGTGCAGGAGCAGATCTGAAAAGTCGTCTCTGCAGAGGAAAGGATCACTGTTTTGACGGGAAGCGATCATTTCCGAGCGGATCCGGGTCGCGCCGGCGCACTTTGTGCGCTTTATTGCCAGGGGTCTTATCGTACTGCCGCTTCTGAGAAGAGATCTCAGGTATTCTGTTCCCAGCAGATCATTGGGGGTGGAGGGAAGATCAGCGCCCTCCATGGCGAGAGCTCTCGCCGACGGGAAGGAGAGTCCCTCCCGGAGCCCGTCCCGCAGCGCGGCCTGAAACTGCTCAGATTCATCATTGAGCCTGCGGGAAGCCTCAAGGAGGAGATCCGTATCTCCGCTCTCCGAGCCGAAGGCGAGATCCGTGACAACTCCGAGATTCTCCATAAGAGCCACGGCTCCCCGGGCAAAATAATCCGCGCCGGAGCAGGACGCATACAGGGGCAGTTCCACTACAAGGTCTGCGCCTGCGGATAGAAGCGCCTCCGTCCTGACCTCCCTGGAGAGAATTGACGGAGCCCCGCGCTGCACATAATCTCCGCTGAGGACGATCACGATATAGTCCGCGCAGGTCTTCTCCCGCGCTTCTTTGATCAGATATCGGTGCCCCTCATGAAGGGGATTGCATTCCGCGATGATGCCGGTGACTCTCATGTCTGTAATGACCCTTTCCGTTCTGTGATCAGATAGGAGACCGGAAACCGCCTCCTGATTTCAATTATTTCATATAAGAAATAAAACTTCCATTATCAGGGGGAAGTTTTGTTCAAAAAAAGGGGCAGTTCTTGTTCCTCTTCAAATTAAGTGTATAATAAATAATAGAGCAGCATGCGGCAGAAGCCGGGTTAAAGTTTTATAGGAAACGGAGAGAAGAAAATGAATATTTTGGTAATCAACTGCGGCAGTTCATCACTGAAGTTCCAGGTCATCAATGCAGAGTCCGAGAAGCTCCTGGCCAAGGGCCTTTGCGAGAGAATCGGCATGGACGGTTCCTGCATCACTTATGAGAATAAGGCAGACAATACCGGCAAGGAATTCAATGAGATTCCTATGCCCGATCACAATAAGGCAGTCAGCCTTGTACTGAGCGCCCTGACCAACGAGAAGACAGGCGTTTTGAAATCTCTTAGCGAGATCGGAGCAGTGGGACACAGGATCGTCCACGGCGGCGAGAAGTTCACATCCTCTGTTGTTATCACAGACGAAGTTATCGAGGCGATCAAGGAAGTGTCCGATCTGGCTCCTCTTCACAACCCCGCTAACCTGATCGGCGTAGACGCCTGCATGAGTCTTATGCCCGGCACACCTATGGTAGCTGTTTTCGATACAGCTTTCCATCAGACAATGCCCGAGAAGGCTTATATGTATGCACTGCCTCTTAAGTACTACAGAGACTACAAGGTCAGAAGATACGGCTTCCACGGCACCAGCCACTCCTTCGTTTCCAAGGAAGCAGCTAAGGTCGCCGGCAGGGCTTATGATGACTGCAAGACCATCGTCTGCCACCTGGGCAACGGCGCCAGCATCTCTGCTGTCAAGAACGGCAAGTGCGTAGATACCTCCATGGGTCTTACCCCCCTTGAAGGCCTGATCATGGGAACCAGAAGCGGTGATCTTGATCCCGCGATCGTTGACTTCATCGCAGGCAAGGAAGGCATCACAGCAACTGAGGTTACCAATGTCCTCAATAAGAAGTCCGGCGTTTTCGCACTGTCTGACGGACTTTCCTCTGACTTCCGCGACCTCGAGGACGGATACAAGAGCGGCAACAAGTATGCCAAGCTCGCTGTAGACGCTTTCTGCTACAGAGTAGCCAAGTACATCGGCTCCTACACAGCAGCTATGAACGGCGTAGACGTGATCGCTTTCACTGCCGGTATCGGTGAGAACAGCGCATTCGTACGTGAGAACATTATGGCTTATCTCGGATATCTGGGTGTCACCTGCGACAAGGAAGAGAACGCGAAGAGAGAGGACATCCACAAGATCTCCACTGCGGACAGCAAGGTTCTGGTCTATTCCATCGCCACAAACGAGGAGCTGGCCATCGCTCGCGAGACCTACGAGCTGACCAAATAATAAGGCGGCGAAGGCTGCGCAAAGTCGACAAAAAATTGTTGACAAAGGGAATTACCGCAAGTATAATACCATTTGTGTGACTACTTGAACGGTAAGGAGGTGTAACGATGTCTATCTGCCCTAAGAATAAATCATCCAGAAGTCATAGAGATAAGAGAAGAGCAAACTGGAAAATGACTGCTCCGACTCTCGTTAAGTGCAGCAAGTGCGGCGCTCTTACGATGCCCCACAGAGTGTGCAGAAATTGCGGCTCCTATAATAAGAAGACCGTGATTGAAGTCGAAGACTGACGGATCATAGATTTATTGTGATCATGAACTGAATCAGAACTGATTCCAGGCGGATGCTGAAAGGCATCCGCCTGTTTTTTGTCAGAAAGCGGTCCCGCAGTAAAGCGCGGAGTCCGTCCGACTGATGTAAAGGGTTTGTAAGGCGGCTGTACTTGCATTATATGAGCCCTTTTAGTATATTAAATTCGTAACAGTATTCAGATTGTATGTTATTGGACTAAACAGAAACAGGAAATAGTATGAGTGAATTTGTACATGTAGCTGTAGATGCTATGGGCGGCGACAACGCTCCTTCCGAGATCGTAAAGGGCTCGGTGAACGCGCTGAACAGCTGCCCGAATCTGAAGGTGACATTTACCGGAAAAGAAGAGCTGGTGAAGGCGGAACTTGAGAAGCTTAAGTATCCCGCCGACAGAGTTCAGATCCTGAACTGCACGGAAGTGATCGCTATGGCAGAGCCCCCGGTGGATGCGATCCGCACCAAGAAGGATTCTTCGATCGTGAAGGGGCTGCGCCTTGTCAAGGACGGAGAGTGCGACGCGTTTGTAACTGCCGGAAGTACGGGAGCGGCTCTCGCCGGAGGCCAGCTTCTTGTGGGCAGGATCAAGGGGATCGAGAGACCCCCGCTGGCTCCGCTGATGCCTACGGCCAAGGGGCCGGTCCTTCTGATCGACTGCGGTGCCAATATGGACCCCAGACCTTCCATGCTCCTTCAGTTCGCACAGATGGGCTCGATCTATATGCGCAATATGACAGGGGTTGAGAATCCCAGAGTCGGGCTCGTCAATGTGGGCACGGAGGAAGAGAAGGGAAATGAACTTGCCAAGCAGGCCCATCAGCTGCTGAAGAATTGCCCTGACATCAATTTTGTGGGCAATATCGAGGCGAGAGAGATCCCGGAAGGCGCAGTCGATGTAGCGGTAACGGATGCATTTACCGGAAACGCCATTTTGAAAATGTACGAAGGTGTGGCGAAGGTGATCCTGCACGAACTCAAGGGGGCGCTCATGTCGACCTTTGTGAGCAAGATCGGAGCCCTGATGATCAAGCCGGCCCTCAAGGGAATGATCAAGACTTTTGATGCTTCCGAGTACGGCGGAGCACCGATGCTGGGGCTGAAGGGACTTGTGGTCAAGGCGCACGGAAATTCCAAGGAGGCGGAGATCGAGCACGCCCTGGAGCAGTGCATAACCTTTAAGGAGAAGCAGATTAACGAACTTTTCCGCAGCGAAATGAAACTTGATGAATTAGCGTCAGCCCGCAGAGTGAAGAAGAATACAGAAGAATAAAGGAGACTGATTATGGACGAAGATTTCAAGAAACTGTGTGCAATTATTGCCGATGTACTCGGTATCGATCCCGATGAGATCACTATGGATACGACATTTGACGAAGACCTCGGTGCAGATTCTCTGGATGTCGCTTCCATTATCATGGGAATTGAGGACGAATACGATGTGAAGGTTGATACGGAAGTAGCCGCCAAGGTCACTACCGTCGGAGAAGCGCTCGCCCTGATCAAGGGGGCGGCTGAGGGATGAGAAATTCTTCACTGGAAGTTCTGGAAGGACGTATAGGTTATCATTTCAAGGACAGATATCTTCTGGAATGCGCGCTGACCCATACGTCCTTTGCCAATGAGCAGAAAATACACCGTTATAAGGATTACGAAAGGCTGGAGTTCCTCGGAGATGCTGTTCTTGAGATGGTCTCCAGCGCTTTTCTGTATAATGAATACCCCGAAAAAAGAGAGGGAGAGCTGACCAAACTGCGGGCCAGCCTCGTCTGCGAGCCGTCTTTGGCGGATTGCGCCAGGACCCTTGGGATACCGGATTTCCTGCGCCTTGGAAAGGGCGAGGAGGCCAGCGGCGGGAGAGACAAGGAGTCTATCCTGTGCGACGTAGTGGAAGCGGTGATCGGGGCTATGTATCTGGACTGCGGGGAGGTGGAACCTCCGCGTCGTTTTATCATGCAGTTTATTCTGTCAGACAGAGACAGGGTATTCTTTTATGATTCCAAGTCGATGCTTCAGGAATGGGCGCAGGGGCGGGGAGAGACGCTTCGCTATGAGATCCTTTCTGAGTCCGGTCCCGAACATATGAAGCTTTATAAGACCGGCGTCTTTGTGGGAGACACACTGCTGGGCACCGGCGAGGGCCGCTCCAAGAAAGCGGCGGAGCAGCAGGCGGCCTATGCGGGGATCAGGAAGATTCGGGCAGCGGGACAGAAATCTGAAACCAGGGAATAAGCATAAATGTATTTAAAATGTATCGAGATCCAGGGCTTTAAATCTTTTGCCAACAAGATCAGATTTGACTTTCATAACGGAATTACCGGGATCGTGGGACCCAACGGCAGCGGAAAGAGCAATGTGGCGGACGCTGTCCGCTGGGTGCTGGGCGAACAAAGGGTCAAACAGCTGCGCGGCTCTTCCATGCAGGATGTGATATTTGCGGGGACTGAAACGAGAAAGCCCATGGGGTACGCCTATGTGGCGATCACACTGGATAATTCCGACCACAAACTTCCCACGGATTACAAGGAAGTGACTGTGGCGAGAAGGATCTACAGAAGCGGCGAGACGGAGTACCTGATGAACGGCGCGTCCTGCCGGCTCAGAGATATTCACGAGCTTTTCTATGACACCGGGATCGGCAAGGAAGGCTACTCCATCATAGGACAGGGGCAGATCGACAAGATCCTCAGCGACAAGCCTGAGGACCGCAGGGAACTCTTTGACGAGGCGGTCGGAATCGTCAAGTTCAAGAGACGCAAGGACATGACCCTTAAGAAGCTCGCCAGCGAGAAAGAGAACCTTGTGAGGATCAATGATATCCTCGCTGAGCTGGAGAAGCAGATCCCGACCCTGGAGAGGCAGTCGGAAAAGGCCAAAGTATTCTTCAAGGAAAGGGATTCCCTCAAGGCAAGGGATGTAAATCTTTTCCTTTTAGAAAACCAGAAGAATCTCGCCGAGCTGGAATCGGTAAAAGAGAACGAAGAGACAATTGAGAAAGACCTGAAAGAGGCTCGGGATCTCTACGACAGGAACGGACAGGAGTATGAAGCAGGCCGGCAGAAACTGGGCGAACTTGAAGGCGAGATCGAACAGATCCGAAACAGGATCACAAACGCCAGTGTCGTCAGGGAGAAGATCGAGGGCGAGATCAAGGTCATCGAGGAACAGGTACGTGCTGCATCGGGAAATGCGGAGCATTTCAGGACGCGGAGAGAATCCGTATCTGCCGAAATAGAGAGAGACCGGAAAGAAGAGGAGGAGATCCTCGAGAGGAAGAACGGGATCGACAGCAGCCTTGAACAGCTGCGCAGAGAGCAGACCAGGGCCAGAGAGAGCGCATCGGGGTGCGCCGACCAGATCATCCGCTATTCAAGACAGGTGGACCTGGGAAAGAGTGAGATCCTTCGGATCCTCAGCGAGCGCGCGACTATCAAATCCAGCATTGCCAGTCTGAGCGCCCGGCAGGAGGAAAATGAGAGAAGAAGGCAGGAACTGTCAGCCGGCATTGAGCAGGCTCAGTCCAGCGAGACCGAACAGACGCAGATCATTGACGATCTCAGGAGACAGTTCAGAGAGATCACAGAGTCCGTCAGAGCGCTCCAGGAGCGCCAGAAAGAGATAGAGTCAACTATTTCCGGCATGAAGAAGAGACTGGGGGACGAGGACGAGCAGCTGCGCGCCAGTCAGCTCAGGTTCCATCAGGAGAAATCCCGCCTCGACGCGCTGGTCAATCTGACCGAGAGATACGAAGGCTTCGGCGGCAGTGTCAGGAAGGTCATGCAGAACCGGACGGAGGAGAAGGGCGTAATCGGCGTAGTGGCGGATCTTCTCAAGACAGACAAAAAGTATGAGACAGCCATCGAAGTGGCTCTGGGCGGGAATATCCAGAACATCGTCACGGAAGATGCTGACACAGCAAGACGCATGATCGAACTGCTTAAGAGGGAAAAGGCCGGAAGGGCCACTTTTCTTCCTCTTAATGATCTCGGCAGGCCTCAGGAATTCAAGAATACGAAAGTGCTGCAGGAACCGGGTGTGATCGGTCTTGCAGACAGCCTTGTGCGCTGCGACGACAGGTACCGCCCTGTAGCGTCCTCCCTTCTTGGAAGGATCGTGATCGTGGACCGCTTCGACCACGCGGCGGCTGTGAACAAAAAATACGGACATTCTGTGCGCATGGTGACTCTGGAGGGCGAACTGTTCATGCCCGGAGGCGCCATCAGCGGCGGCGCTTACAAGAACAGCAGCAATCTTCTGGGAAGGCGCCGCGAAATGGCGGAACTTCAGGAGAAAGTCAGGGAAGCGGCCAGAGAGACGCAGGAACATGAACAGGCCATCGAGGATATCAAATCCGAGAGGACGAACCTCAGAACAGAACTGGAAGAAAACCGTCAGGCGCAGCAGGAAGCGTTCCTGAAGCAGAATACGGTAAGAATGAGCATTGCCAGCCAGCAGGAGAAGAAAAAAGAGGTGGCAGGCAGCGCGGAAGAAATGGCCAGGGAGCGCGAACTGATCGAGCAGCAGAAGAAAGAGCTCGAAGCCGAGCGCTTAAGCGCCGAAAAGAGACTGGCCTCTTCAGCCGACAGCGAAGAGAAGATGAACGCGGCGGTCAGCGAACTGGAAAAGAAGCTGGAGCAGCTCCGCAAAGAGGAGGGAGTTCAGACCCAGATCCTGTCCAAATGGGATACGGAGATCGAGAAGACGCTGCAGCAGCAATCTTTTGAACAAAAAGATCTGGACCGCGTACAGGAGGATCTTTTAAGACGCGGCAGAGAGCTCGAGGAGATCGACACAGCGATCGCCCGCGGCGACGCCGTTATCGAGAGCGGCACAGAGAGGATCCGCGGACTGAGAGAACAGCTCACAGGCTCAGAGGACGCTCAGGACGGAAGCCGCCGTGCCCTGGAGGAAAAGAATCTGGAGAGAGACAGTCTCAAAGAGGCTATGCAGAGGCAGCTTTCCGAGAAGGACTCTCTGTCCGAGCAGATCCATGCTCTCGACAAGGAGGAGGTAAGGCTCCACAACCGCAGGGAGCGCCTGCAGGAGGAAGTGGACAACCGCGTTGCCTATATGTGGAACGAATACGAGATCACCCTCAGCGACGCAGTGAAACTTCGGGACGAGGAGCTCAGCGATATAGCGCAGCTGAAAAAGGAGATCGCGGAGATCAAGGCAAGAATCAAGGCGCTGGGCAGCGTCAATGTGGACGCGGTCGAGGAGTACAGGGAGCTGATGGAGAGGTATACTTTCCTCAAGACCCAGCACGACGACCTCACAGAGGCGGCTGAGAGCCTGGAAAAGATCATTGCGGAACTGGATGCCTCCATGAGAAAGCAGTTCCGGGAGCAGTTCAGCAGGATCCAGGAGGAGTTCGACAAAGTCTTTAAACTCATGTTCGGCGGCGGAAAGGGCCGCCTTGAACTGATGGAAGACAGGGACATCCTGGAGGCCGGTGTGCGCGTCATAGCACAGCCGCCGGGGAAAAAGCTGCAGAATATGAACGCCCTGTCCGGCGGAGAGAAGGCGCTTACGGCGATCGCTCTTTTGTTCGCGATCCAGAATCTGAAGCCTTCGCCTTTCTGCCTGCTCGATGAGATCGAAGCGGCGCTGGACGAGAGCAACGTGGACAGGTTTGCGGATTACCTGCACAGACTTACGCAGTATACGCAGTTTATCGTGATCACCCACAGAAGGGGCACGATGCAGGAGGCAGACCGCCTGTACGGGATCACGATGCAGGAAAAGGGTGTCTCAGCCCTTGTCAGTGTGGACCTGATCGATGAGAAGGATCTTGTCTCCTGACCCCCTCGCTCATGACGCGGCGGGAAGTTTATAATCAGAAAATAAGAGGTGAATATGGGCTTATTTGACAGGCTTAAACAGGGGCTTAGCAAGACTAAAGCGAATATCTCCGACAACATGGACATCATTTTCAACACCTACGGGTATGAAAAGGTCAGCGAGGAATTCCTCGAGGAACTGGAAGAGACGATGATCATGGGAGATATAGGCGTTCAGACGACGGAAGAGCTTCTGGACGATCTGCGGCAGAAGGTAAAGGACGAGCGGATCAGGTACTGTCCTGACTGCCGCCAGGAACTGATCATGGGGATCAGAAATAAAATGAAGCAGGGCAAGGACGCCTATGATTTTGAAAAGGGTCCGGCGGTGATCCTTGTGATCGGCGTAAACGGGGTCGGCAAGACTACCTCTGTGGGGAAACTCGCGGCCAATTACCGCAAACAGGGCAAAAGAGTGCTGATCGCCAGTGCAGACACTTTCCGCGCGGCTGCAAACGAGCAGCTCACAGAGTGGGCCAAAAGAGCCGGCGTTGACATCATCGGAGCCGCTGAAGGCTCGGATCCCGCGGCGGTCGTCTATGACGCGGTACAGGCTGCCAAGGCGAGAAAGACGGACATCCTTCTCGTAGATACTGCGGGCCGTCTTCACAACAAGAAGAACCTGATGGCGGAGCTGAGCAAGATCGACAGGATCATTACGAGGGAGTACCCCGGGTGCTTCAGGGAGAACTGGGTGGTGCTGGACGGCACGACAGGCCAGAACGCGATCTTCCAGGCCCGGGAGTTTGCAAGTGTCACGAACCTGACCGGCATTGTCCTAACCAAGATGGACGGAACTGCCAAGGGCGGAATCGCTATCGCTGTTCAGGCGGAACTGGGGATCCCGGTCAAATTCATCGGCGTCGGAGAAGCGATCGAAGACCTGCAGAAATTCAACCCCGACCAGTTCGTGGACGCGATCTTCTATTGATAAATATTCAGCGCCCCTGGACGCTGTCGCCCCGAATGCGCAGCATTTGGGACGGACCTGCTGAATATAATTACGAAAGGACTTATACATGGGACTGAAAGAGAAACTGACACTGGAAAAATTCGAGGAAGCCTGTGAGGCGGTAGGGCAGGTGACACTGGATACCAGCCTGATCTACTCGGATTATTTCAGTGAGAGGACGGGAGGAAAGGTATATTTAAAACCTGAGAACCGGCAGAGAACAGGCGCTTACAAAGTGAGGGGCGCTTACTATAAGATCAGCACGCTCAGCGATGAGGAGAGGGCCAGGGGCCTGATCACCGCTTCCGCGGGCAATCACGCGCAGGGAGTTGCTTACGCGGCAAAGAGATTCGGCGCAAAAGCAGTTATTGTGATGCCCACCACGACGCCGCTCATCAAAGTGAACAGGACCAAGGCCCTGGGCGCGGAGGTAGTTCTCTACGGAGATGTATACGACGAGGCGTGCGCCCGCGCGCTGGAACTGGCAGCGGAGCACGGATATACTTTCATCCATCCTTTTGACGACCCTGACGTCGCGACGGGACAGGGCACCATCGCAATGGAGATCATAAAAGAACTTCCCCTTGTGGATATCATTCTGGTACCCGTGGGCGGAGGCGGGCTTGCCACCGGTGTTTCCACTCTGGTCAAGATGCTCAAGCCCGGCACCAAAGTCATCGGCGTTGAGCCGGAGGGCGCAGCTTGCCTCAAGGCCTCTCTGGAAGCCGGGAAGGTGGTGACGCTCCCTGAAGTAAGCACCATTGCGGACGGCACAGCCGTGAAGACGCCGGGTACGCAGATCTTTCCTTATCTGCAGAAGAATCTGGACGAGGTGATCACTGTGCCGGATTCAGACCTGGTGGTCTCTTTCCTCGACATGGTGGAAAACCACAAGATGATCGTTGAGAACTCCGGCCTTCTGACTGTAGCAGCCCTCAAACAGATCAAATGCAAGGGCAAAAAAGTGGTATCCATCCTCAGCGGCGGCAACATGGACGTCATCACGATGTCCAGCGTTGTGCAGCAGGGACTGATCATGAGAGACAGGATCTTTACGATCTCGGTCCGTCTTCCCGACAAGCCGGGCGAACTGCACAGAGTGTCCGGCATTATTGCCGGTGTCAACGGAAACGTCATCAAGCTGGAGCACAACCAGTTCGTCTCCATCAACCGCAACGCGGCGGTGGAACTGAGGATCACGCTGGAGGCTTTCGGTACAGACCACAAGAAACAGATCATCAAGGCGCTTTCAGATAACGGTTACAAGGTCCATCAGGCAGTGGTGAGTATTTAACGATATTTTGGCCCTGTCCGGCTTTTCAGGAATTCCCGGAGCATTTAAATGGAAAACAGAGAACCCGAAAAATCAAATCCGAATCATAGAAGAGTGTTCTATTTTCTGAACATCCTTTTGCTGTGCCTGATCACAGTCGCGTCTCTGGCGATGGCAGTGGTCCTCTTTGTGCGCCTCGAGAGACTCAGAAGTGAAAAGCAGGAGGAAGGCTCTCTCTATACGGACAGCCAGATCGAGAAGATCAGATACGGGGCTGCCCAGTCGGAACGCAACAGGATCCTCCTTGAAATCCAGTCATCCTTCGAATCCGGCAACAGCACGATCTCAATGCTCAGGAACCTCTTTCCGGGGGATCTTGTCGTTATGTGGGAGGGCCGGTACTATTTCTATCCTGTAGACAGGTACCTTGAGACAAATCCATTCTCCGTGATGGACTTCGCCCTGGGTGAAAACGGAGCGATGGAGTATATCGGAGAGGACACAGGCGTAACAGTGAACAGAGGCATTGACGTCTCTGCTCTTAACGGGGAGATCGACTGGACCAAAGTCGCAGAGGACCAGATCGCGTTTGCAATGATCCGGGCCGCGGTAAGAAATACCGACGGGGCGCTCGAACAGGACGAGAGATTCCAGGAAAACATGAGCGGCGCCAAATCCGTAGGGATCCGGACCGGCTGCTACGTCGACCTCGACGTGGACAACGAAAAAGAGGCTGAGGAGATCGCGGATTTTGTTCTCTCGAACCTGACCATGAGCCAGCAGGAGATGGGCGCGCCGGTTGCGGTGCGCGTGCAGATCCCCGATCATTCCAGTTCCCTCAGCGGACAGACCAGAGAGGAATGGACCCAGGGAGTCAGGGCTTTCTGCGCCAAAATAAAGAAAGCAGGCTATGAACCCGTTATCTGCGCAAACACTGCTGCTTTCCACATGCTGCTTAACATGGCGGAGCTTGAGGAGTACGACAAGTGGATCGCGGACTACGGAGACTATCTGTATTTTCCTTATAAATTCAGGTGCTGGCAGTACAGCCTGAAGGGGACAGTGAACGGCATCGAGGGGGATGTGGCGCTGGATCTGAGTGTATCGAAGGAGTAGGGGCGCCGGATTTATTGTGAGTAAAGAAAAAACACTTGACACTTGCGTATGGGGACTGTAATATAGTGCAGGTGATGGAAAAGATCGTTGAACAGGGCCTTTTATATGATTTCTACGGCTCGCTTCTCACAGGGCATCAGCAGAAGATCTATGAACAGGTCGTCTATGACAATTTATCATTGAATGAGGTCGCTGAGACCGAGGGTGTCAGCAAGCAGGCGGTGCATGATCTTGTGAGAAGGTGTACGGTGATCATGCGCGGATACGAGAACAAGCTCGGAATGATCCGCCGCTTCGGCAAGATCAGGGAGTCCGCTGACAGATTAAGGCAGGTCGCTTCCTCCGAAGAGATCCCCCAGGCGCAGGCATCTGTATTGCGCAGGATCGCGGACGAGATCTGCACGGATCTGGAGACCTGAAGAAGCCTGCACAGAGCTATGCGCCGATCATCGGCGTACAGGGCAAAGTACAAGATTTCAGAGGATCGTCTATATGGCATTTGACAGCTTAACAGATAAGCTAAACAGTATATTCAGCAAACTGAGCGGCAAGGGCAAGCTCACAGAGAGCGATGTCAAGAGCGCGATGCGCGAAGTCAAGATGGCTCTGCTCGAAGCAGACGTCAACTTCAAGGTTGTCAAACAGTTTGTGAGTTCCGTCCAGGAAAGGGCGGTCGGCGAAGAGGTCATGAACGGCCTCAATCCCGCGCAGATGGTCATCAAGATCGTCAACGAAGAGATGACTTCGCTGATGGGAAGCGAGACTACGGAGCTGCAGCTGCAGCCCGGCAAGCAGATGACCGTCGTGATGATGGTCGGTCTGCAGGGCGCAGGTAAGACTACAACAGCAGCCAAGATCGCGGGCAAGTTCAAGCAGAAGGGCAAAAAGCCCCTGCTCGTGGCGCTGGACATCTACCGCCCCGCGGCTATCAAACAGCTGCAGGTCAACGGTGAGAAGCAGGGCGTCGATGTTTTCACAATGGGAGACAGGCATGATCCGGCCGATATCGCGAAGGCGGCGATCGAGCATGCTGATAAGAACAAAGAGAATCTTGTCATCCTCGATACTGCGGGTCGCCTGCAGATCGACGAGGAGATGATGCAGGAGCTCTCTGACATCAAGAAGGCTGTGACCGTTCACCAGACCATTCTGGTAGTGGACGCCATGACCGGTCAGGAGGCCGTCAACGTTGCCAAGACCTTTGACGAGAAGGTAGGCGTAGACGGTGTGATCCTTTCCAAGATGGACGGCGACACCCGAGGCGGCGCGGCGCTGTCGATCAAGGCAGTGACCGGAAAGCCCATTCTGTATGTAGGTATGGGCGAGAAGCTCTCCGACCTCGAGCAGTTCTACCCCGACCGTATGGCGGGCAGGATCCTCGGCATGGGAGACGTGCTGACCCTCATCGACAAGGCTCAGCAGAACCTTGACAAGCAGGATGAGCAGGAGAGCCGCGACATGGTGTCGCATCTCAAGAAAGGCAAGTTCGACTTCAACGACTACCTCAACAGTCTCAAGCAGATGAGGAAGATGGGCGGCCTTTCAAGCGTTCTGGGCATGCTTCCCGGTATGGGGATCAACAAGGATCAGCTCGACAACATGATCGATGAGAAACAGCTCAAACGCACAGAGGCGATCGTACTGAGTATGACGCCTGAGGAGAGAGCAAATCCCAAGCTTCTCACACCTCAGAGAAAGTTCAGGATCGCTAAGGGATCCGGCAACGATATCGCCGACGTAAACCGCTTCATCAAACAGTTCAACCAGATGTCCAAGGTTATGAAGCAGTCGGGAGTCGGTAAGAAAGGCAAGAGGCGCAGAAACGTCAATCCGTTCGGCGGAATGGGCGGTTTCGGCGGAATGGGCGGCATGGGAGGAAGAGGAGGATTCCCCTTCTGACCTGCATTTAACATAGTATGAATCAGAATTTATTCTGTTCAAAATATCGCGTTTGGCAGTGACCTGCCAAAGGACGCACAATTTCAAAAGCAAACATTTTCTTAAGGAGGAAATCAAAGTCATGGCAGTTAAGATCAGATTGAAGAGAATCGGTGAGAAGAAGGTACCGATGTACAGAATCGTGGTAGCAGAGGCATCCACTCCCAGGAACGGCAGAGCCATCGAGGAGATCGGAACTTACAATCCCAACACAAATCCCGCAGCTGTCAAGGTTGATGTTGACGCAGCCAAGAAGTGGATCGCCAACGGCGCACAGCCCACTACTGTTGTCAAGAAGCTGTTCAAGCAGGCCGGCCTCAAATAATTAAGATCAGGGAGTACTGATCACTAAGTTCGGACCTGACAGTCGGAAGGGATATTTATGAGAGAATTAGTTGAATTGATCGCCAAGGCGCTTGTCGATCATCCCGATGAGGTTGTCGTCACGCAGACGCAGGAGGGCAAGAGCATCCGGATCCAGCTTCATGTCGCACCTTCTGACATGGGCAAAGTCATTGGCAAACAGGGCAGAATTGCTAAGGCAATCCGTTCTGTTGTCAAGGCTGCCGCTTCAAGAGAAGATATCAGAGTGGATGTGGACATCGACTGAGCAGCCGATTGAATAGCTTATCATGCGGCGGCAGCGGGCAAACGCTGCCGCCGCTTTGTGAATGAGGAAAGATATGGTATCTAGATTTCGAGTGGGCGTGATCGCCGGAACACACGGGCTCCGCGGCGAGGTGAAGGTGTTTCCCACCACGGATGAGCCGAGGAGATTTCTGGACCTCAAACAGGTCATTTTGGATACGGGGCGCGAGGAGAGAATACTGAAGATCCGAAGCGTCAAATTCTTCAAGAAGTTCGTCATTCTCGGTTTTGAGCAGATGGACAGGATCGAGGACGTGGAGAGACTCAAGGGGTCGGAGCTGCTGATCCCCAGGGAGGACGCCATAGAGCTGGAAGAAGGGGAGTATTTTATCCCGGACCTGCTCGGACTTACGGTTACGGCGGATGACGGGAGAGAGCTCGGCGTCATTAAAGATGTGATCGAGACAGGCGCCAATAATGTCTATGATGTGAGAAATGATGAAGGGAAGAGCATTCTGATCCCTGCCATCCCCGACTGCATCCTGGACGTGAACCTGGAAGAGGGAAGCATGAAAGTTCATCTTCTCCCCGGACTGGAGAACCTGTGATATGAGATTCTATGTTTTGACACTTTTCCCTGAGATGATCGAACAGGGGCTGGCGACGAGCATAACCGGAAGGGCGATGCAGAAAGGGCTTGTCAGTCTGGACGCGGTCAATATCAGGGATTATGCCGCCAACAAGCACAGAAAAGTGGACGATTACACTTACGGCGGAGGAGCCGGCATGCTGATGCAGGCGCAGCCCGTCTATGATGCATGTATGGCGGTGCAGAATACGCTTGAAAAGCCGGCCAGAGTTGTCTACATGACGCCTCAGGGCAGCACCTTCAACCAGGTGAAGGCGCAGGAACTGGCGCAGGAGGAGAATCTCATCATTCTCTGCGGCCACTACGAGGGGATCGACGAGAGGGTTCTTGAGGAGATCGTCACGGATGAGATCTCGATCGGCGACTATGTCCTTACGGGCGGCGAGCTTCCGGCCATGGTTGTGATAGACACGGTATCCAGGCTGATCCCCGGCGTGCTCGGAAACGGCGTCTCCGCGGATACGGATTCGTTTATGAACGGACTGCTGGAATATCCTCAGTATTCGAGGCCGGAAGTCTGGAGAGACAAGAAAGTGCCGGCGGTACTTCTGTCCGGTGACCACGCGAAGGTGGACCGCTGGAGGAAGGAACAGTCACTGGAGAGGACAAGGCTCAGAAGGCCTGACCTGTATGAAAAGTATATGGAAGAACACCCGGATGCGGCAAAATATTGCAAATAATATTTTGCTTGCATACGCGCGGGTGTTGTGGTAAATTATTAATGTTGCTTTGGCAGCATGTCCCAAATCTAAGACGGTCCTCTGCCGCAGCCCGTCAGGCGGTGAATGACGGCAAGAACGTCCCCAGTATAAAGGAGATTGAAATGAATTACGAAATCATCAAGGAACTCGAGAAAGAGCAGCTGAAGGAGAACGCTCCCCAGTTCAGCATCGGTGACACAGTACGTGTTCACAACAGGATCAAAGAGGGTAACCGCGAGAGAATCCAGATCTTCGAGGGAACAGTCCTGAAGATCCAGGGCGGCGGCGCGAGAACTACTTTCACCGTCCGCAAGGAATCCAGCGGAATCGGCGTTGAGAAGACATGGCCCCTTCACAGCCCCAACGTTGAGAAGGTCGACGTTGTCAGACGCGGTAAAGTCAGAAGAGCGAAGCTCAACTATCTCCGCAGCCTGAGCGGCAAGAAAGCCAAGGTCAAGGCTCTGAACGACCGCTGATCAATAAAAGCGAGTTTGAAGGTATGCCGCGCTGTGAATACAGTGCGGCATATTTAGTTTATAAAAAAGGGAGGAGCGGATGGATTATCAGTGGTATCCGGGGCATATGACAAAGGCCCGGAGGATGATGCAGGAAAATATCGGCCTCGTGGATCTGGTGATCGAACTGGCGGACGCCAGGATCCCGCTTAGCAGCCGCAATCCGGACATCGATTCGCTTTGTGGGAATAAAGCCAGGATCCTTCTTATGACGAAGGCGGATATGGCGGATCCGGCCAGGACGGCGAAGTTTCAGAAATACTTCGAGGACAAAGGCTTTATGGTGATCGCCATGGACGCGCGCACCAGAAAAGCCAATGAAAAGATCAAAGCGTATGTGGAAAAGGCATGTGCCGCCAAGCGTGAGAGGGACAAGAGAAGAGGAATCGTCGGACGTCCCCTGCGGGCGATGGTCGTGGGAATCCCCAATGTCGGGAAATCTACTTTTATCAATTCTTTTGCCGGCAAAGCCAGCGCCAAGACAGGCAACAAGCCCGGTGTGACAAGAGGCAAACAGTGGATCAGGCTCAACAAAAATCTTGAACTTCTGGATACCCCCGGAATTCTGTGGCCCAAGTTTGAGGACAGACAGGTCGGAGTCAACCTGGCTCTTACAGGCGCGATCCGTCAGGAACTGCTCGAGGAACAGGAACTGTCCCTTGAACTGCTCGATTTCCTTCAGAGAGAGTATCCCTCGCTTTTAAAAGAGAGATACGCCCCGGAGGACGCGCGGTGGGAGTTCCCGATGGACAGCGCGAAGCTCCTGGGAGAGATCGCCCTGTCCCGGGATCTTCTCAAGACGGGCGGTGAGCCGGACTGGCAGAGGGCTTCAAAGATGATCCTGGACGATTTCAGAAACGGAAAGACAGGCAGGATCTCTCTGGAAACGCCGCCGGAAGGAGGAGATAGCAGTGAGTAAAGAGCTTAAGAGCATTCTTTCTAATGTGCTGTATATCGCGGGAGTCCTGCTTCTCTCTTTTCTGATCGTTCGCTACGTGGGACAGCGCACGGAAGTGATCGGAAATTCTATGGTGCCTACTCTTCAGGACGGGGATCAGCTGATCACGGATAAGATCACGTATCGCTTCCGGGAACCGGAGAGATTCGATATCATCGTCTTTCCTCATGAGCCGGTGAATGAATTCTATATTAAGAGGATCATCGGAATGCCCGGCGAGACTGTTGAGATCAGCGAAGACGGCGGGATCTACATAAACGGCGAATTGCTGGAAGAAGAGTACGGCTACGGGATCACGCAGCCGCAGGAGATGGCGGAGCCGGTCGTCCTGGGGGAGAATGAATACTTTGTCCTCGGAGACAACAGGGAGGTAAGCCTGGACAGCCGCTATAAGGAAGTGGGGAATATCCCGCGGTCCATCATTATCGGAAGAGCGTGGCTGCGCCTGTATCCCTTCAGCGGATTCGGACTTCTTACGGGAAAGTGATTACGGAAAGATTATTATGACTGAGAAACAGAAGATCAAACTGGAACTGGAGAAAGAACGGATCAGGGGAATGCGGGAGTTCGAGACAACACTCGTAAAAGATGCTCTCGGCACAGAAGTGTTCGTGATCGCGGGGATCGACGAGGCGGGAAGAGGCCCGCTCGCGGGACCTGTGGCGGCGGGAGCGGTCATTCTGCCTGCGGATCACGACATCCTGTATCTGAATGACTCCAAGAAGCTCTCGGCAAAAAAGAGAGACATGCTGTTCGATCAGATCAAGGAAGAAGCACTGGCGTGGTCCGTCGGCCTCGTGGACCCGGCCCGCATCGATGAGATCAATATTCTTCAGGCAACTTACGAGGCGATGCGCCTTGCAGTAAGTCAGCTGAAGGTAAAACCGACCGTGCTGGTCAACGACGCAGTTACGATCCCGGGTATTGCGCTTCCCCAGGTTCCTGTCGTCAAGGGAGACGCAAAGTGCATTTCCATTGCGGCCGCCTCTATTTTGGCCAAGGTCACCAGGGACAGGATCATGGAAGAGATGGATGAGAAGTATCCGGAGTACGGATTCGCGAAGCACAAGGGGTACGGGACGAAGGAGCACATGGACGCGATCCGTGAGCACGGGCCCTGTCCGATCCACAGAAGGTCCTTCATCACCAGGATCGTACAGGAGTGACGGGAGGTGTTCGGAAGTTGCCCGGAGAAAACCTGAGAAAGACAGGAAAAGAAATGGAGGATCTGGCCGCGGAATATCTGTCGTCGCGAGCTGTCAGGATCCTGGAGAGGAACTTCAGGTCGCGGGAGGCGGAGATCGATATCATCGGGCAGCAGGAAGAGACGCTGCTCTTTGTCGAAGTGAAGGGCCGAAAAGCCGGTGAGAAGAGCGGCAGCGGACTTGAGGCGGTGGGCGCCGCCAAACAGAAGAGGATCTGCAGGTGCGCGGACTTCTACATGCACGAAAAGGGCATTGATCCCTTCAGCACAGGAATCCGGTTTGATGTGATCGCGATCACGATACCGGATGAAAAAGAAGGGCCTTTATCGGGAAAAGAGGACTGCGGCGTCCGGTGGATCCGCAATGCCTTTCCCTACATATCCTATAGCCGCACAAAGCCGCGATGGAGAGTGTGGTAAATGAGAACAAAAAAAGAGGCTGAGAAGCAGCGGGACTATCCCGCGGCTTCCCGGCCTCTTCTTATGTGCTGCTGAATGCGCTTTATGTCCGTCAGAATTCCGTCTGGTCGAACTGCATCTGCTCAAATTCGCTCTGCTCGTTGCGGTTGATCTTCTCAAGGATCCCGTGGATCTTACCCGTCGAGGTGCTCATATTGGAGATGTCGATATCGTGGTTGATGAAGTCGATGAGCATCGCCGTGAATTTGCTCATGTCCGCAGGCTCAAACCACACTCTGTCCGCCAGTTCCGGCGGCTGATAGGTGAGGTTGGTGGTGACGAGCTTATCAAAATATCCTTTCTCGTAAGCTCTGTCGAAGACCTCCAGACCATCTGTGAACAGACCGAAAGTGGTGCACAAAAAGACTCTTCTCGCGTGCATGTTCTCCTTGAGTTGGCGGGAGGTATCCAGAATGGATCCGCCGGAGGAGATCATGTCGTCGATAATGATGGCGTCCTTGCCGTCGAGGTCTGTGCCCAGGAATCTGTGTTCCACGATGGGGTTCTTGCCGTTAACGATCGTGGAGTAATCCCTCCTCTTATAGAACATTCCCGTATCCGCACCGATCACGTTGGCAAAATATACAGTCCTGTCCAGCGCGCCCTCGTCAGGGGAAATGACCACGATGTGTTCCTTGTCCACGATCAGATTCGGGACGGAGCGCATCAGGGACTTGAGGAACTGATAGGGGGATGTAAAGTTGTTGAAATCCACCAGGGGATTGACGTTCTGGATCCTGGGATCATGGGCATCGAAAGTGATGAAATTCTTGATCCCGAGGTCGCAGAGTTCCTTATACATGATCGCGGCGTCCAGAGATTCCCGGCCGCTTCTCTTGTGCTGGCGCCCCTCATACAGGAAAGGCATGATGACATTGATCCTGTGGGCCTTGCCGTTGATGGCGGCGATCACTCTCTTGAGATCCTGGAAATGATCGTCGGGAGACATGTGATTTGTAAAGCCGTTCATCTGATAGGTTATGGAGTAGTTGGTGATATCCACGAGAATATAGACGTCCTTGCCTCTGGCGGAATCCTGCAGCACAGCTTTTCCTTCGCCGGTTGAGTAGCGGGGCAGAACGAGAGGAAGCCTATAGTCTTCCTCATAATATCCCTCGTAAGTGGGGTCATCCCGGTGCTCATTGTGGTCGCCCAAACGGAAGTAGCGGATCCACCTGTTTATTTTCTCACCGAGTTTTTCCGCGGAAGGAAGAACGATCAGGGCAAGAGGCGCAACGGGGTTGCTTGTCTGCTCGAGTTTGTCATGTAATATGTGATCTGTGGCCATGAAATCTCCTTCATAAGTGTTAATTAAAACAGGAAGTTAGTGCTGCCAAAAGCTGCAAAGCCTTTAATTCAATACCATTCTATAGGCAGAAGTCGAGAAATACAAGTAAAAGCGTTGTTTACATTGAGGGCCAGATTGGATAAAATATAGAGACATATGGATTCTTAACAGAAAGGTATATAATGAGCAAGAAGAAAAATAAGCCTATTGTGGCAGTGGTCGGAAGGCCCAACGTGGGCAAGTCGACGCTCTTCAATGTTTTGGCGGGAAGACAGATCTCCATCACGGAGGATACGCCGGGCGTTACAAGAGACCGGATCTACGCGGACTGCAGCTGGCTGAATTATGAATTTACACTGATCGATACGGGAGGCATCGAGCCGGACTCCGGAGATGTCATTCTCTCGCAGATGCGGGAACAGGCCCAGATCGCGATCGATATGGCGGACGTCATCATATTTATGGTGGATCTCAAGACAGGCCTTGTGGACTCCGACATGAGAGTGGCGGATATGCTGCGCAGGGCGCAAAAGCCTGTGGTGCTGTGCGTCAACAAGACCGACAACCCCACCAAACAGATAGCGGATGTCTACGAGTTCTACAACCTGGGGATCGGAGATCCTTTCCCGATCTCATCGGCCAACCGCACGGGAATCGGCGATATGCTCGACGAAGTGGTGAAATACTTCAAGTCGGGGACCGGAGAAGAGGAAGAGGACGACGCGGTCTATGTGGCGGTCGTAGGAAAGCCCAATGTCGGAAAGTCTTCCATCGTGAACCGGCTGATCGGCGAGAACAGGGTCATTGTCTCCGACGTCGCCGGAACGACCAGAGATGCCATTGACACCCGAGTAAAACACGACGGAAAGGAGTACGTCTTTATCGACACGGCGGGACTTCGCCGCAAGAATAAGATCAAGGAGAACCTTGAGCGCTATATGATCGTCCGCACGGTAGGTGCTGTGGAAAGAGCGGACATCACGATCCTCGTGATCGACGCTCAGGAGGGCATCACGGAACAGGACGCCAAGATCGCCGGGATCGCCCATGAGAGGGGCAAGGCGATCATCGTCGCGGTCAACAAGTGGGATCTTATCGAAAAGGATAATCATTCCGTGAAGAAGTTCACGGACAAGATCCGCTCCGTTCTGTCCTTTTTGTCCTATGCGGAGATCATCTTCATCTCGGCGCAGACGGGACAGAGACTGGTGAAACTCTATGACGAGATCGATCTTGTGAGCGCGAACCAGAACATGCGCATCCAGACCGGCGTTCTCAACGAGATCATCAGTGAGGCCTGCGTGATGCAGCAGCCGCCGAGCGACAAGGGCCACATGCTCAAGATCATGTACGCGACCCAGGTAGGGGTGAAGCCTCCGACATTCGTCCTGTTTGTCAATACGAAGGAACTGATGCATTTTTCCTATCTGAGGTACCTCGAGAACAGGATCAGGGACGCTTTCGGGTTCAGGGGGACACCCCTCAAATTCATCGTGCGCGAGCGCGGCGAGGATAAGAAGTAAGAGAGTAAACGCACATTAAGAAGCCGTGAGCGGCACGGTTAAAGGAGGAAATGTGATGTTCGGACTTAGAATTTTATGTCTTGCACTCGGATACTTATTTGGTTGTTTTCAGACTGCTTACATTCTGGGCAGGATGAAGGGCATTGATATCCGCGAATACGGAAGCGGAAACGCCGGAACGACAAACGCGATCCGTGTTCTGGGCACAAAGGCAGGTCTGCTTGTATTTGTTGGCGACATGCTTAAGAGCTTGATCGCGCTCCTTCTGGTAGGTGCGATTTTCGGAAAGTCCCACCCCGAAGCGGTGTACCTTCTCAAATCCTGGGCATTTTTGGGCGTCGTGCTTGGACATGATTTCCCCTTCTATATGAATTTCAAAGGCGGCAAGGGCGTAGCAGTCATGGCCGGATTCGCGTTCGGCTATCACTGGAGCTTCATTCCCAGCTCCATCCTGCTGTTCTTTATCCCTTATCTGACCACCAAGTTCGTGTCCCTGGGATCCCTTATGGTTTACGGCGGCACATTTATCCAGATGATCATTGAGGGTCAGATGGGCGTTTTCGGACCTGCCGGCCAGGCCACCCTGATCGAGATGTACGTGATCCAGTTCTTCCTCACATTCATGGCTTATTACAGACACAGAGCCAACATCGGAAGACTTCTGAGCGGAAATGAGAGAAAGACTTATCTCTTCAAGACCAACTCCGAGAAACTGGACCTGGGCGATAAGAAGTGATCGCGATATTTTGACAAAAGGAGAAAAACGTTGGCTAGAATCGGTATGATCGGCGCGGGAAGCTGGGGAACAGCTCTGGCTGCTCATCTGGCTGAATGCGGCCATAAAGTGGAGATCTGGTCCATCATGCAGGACGAGGTGGACATGATCAACAATACCCATCAGCAGTCCGTCAAGCTTCCGGGCGCCATTTTGGACGAGACGGTGACTGCGAGCACGGACCTTGAGAAGGTCATGCGCGACAAGGATATGCTTGTACTGGCTGTTCCTTCCGCGTTTGTCCGGAGCACCGCCGGGAATATGGCAAAATATTGCAGGTACGGACAGCTCATCGTATCTGTGGTAAAGGGAATTGAAGAGGATTCGCTTCTGACTATGACGGAAGTGATCAAAGAAGAGATCCCTCACTGTGAAGCAGCGGTTCTGTGCGGTCCCACCCATGCGGAGGAAGTCGGCGCAGGACTTCCCACAGCGATCGTGGCCGGAGCATCCCGCAGGGAAGTGGCGGAGTATATCCAGTCCGTATTTATGGGAACCAACTTCCGCGTATATACAAGCCCCGATATGCTGGGCATGCAGGTCGGCGCGGCGCTCAAGAACGTCATCGCGCTGGCGGCGGGCTGTGCGGACGGCTTGGGATACGGAGACAACACCAAAGCTGCCCTGATCACCAGGGGCATCGCCGAGATCTCCCAGATCGGCACCAAAATGGGCGGAAAGCCGGAGACTTTTTCCGGCCTCACCGGCATCGGCGACCTGATCGTGACATGCGCCTCCATGCACTCCAGAAACCGCAGAGTCGGTATTCTGATCGGCAAGGGAATGACGGCTGACGAGGCTATGAAGGAAGTCAAGCAGGTCGTAGAGGGCGTTTACAGCGCGAAAGCCGCACTGCAGCTCGCGGATAAATACGACGTGGAGGCACCGATCATCCGCACTGTGAGCCGGGTCCTGTTCGGAAACGAAGCGCCCGGGCAGGCTGTGGAAGACCTGATGCTGCGCGAGGGCAGGATCGAGAGCAGCGGGCTGCAGTGGCAGTAACGCCGCACACTTTTTGAAAGTAATACATATCAGCACCGGGCGGCCTCCATCGTCTGGGGGTGCTAAGGTAATGGTTGCTAATATAGATTTAGGAGAAGAAAAAGATGGAAAAGAACATGAAAATCTATGAGGAACTGCAGGCCAGAGGTCTTCTGGCACAGCTCACGGATCCCGCCGAGATCAGAGATCTTGTCAACGACGGCAAGGCAACTTTCTATATCGGCTTTGATCCAACCGCTGATTCTCTGCACGTCGGCCACTTTATGGCCCTTCTTCTTATGAAGAGACTGCAGGAAGCAGGCAACAAGCCCATAGCGCTCGTAGGCGGCGGCACAGGTATGATCGGCGACCCCTCCGGCCGCACGGATCTTCGCTCCATGATGACTGTCGAGCAGATCGACCACAACTGCGAGTGCTTCAAGAAGCAGATGAGCCGCTTCATAGAGTTCGGCGAAGGCAAGGCCATGATGGTCAACAACGCTGACTGGCTCAGGGATCTCAACTACATCGAATTTCTCAGGGACATCGGCTCCTGTTTCAGCGTCAATGAGATGCTCCGCGCAAGATGCTACGAGCAGCGTATGGAGAAGGGCCTGAGTTTCCTCGAGTTCAACTATATGATCATGCAGGCTTTCGACTTCTACAACCTGTACCGGACGTACGGCTGCAATATGCAGTTCGGCGGCGACGACCAGTGGAGCAACATGCTGGCCGGCACAGAGCTGATCCGCAAGAAACTCGGCAAGGACGCTTTCGCCATGACCATCACCCTTCTGCTCAACTCCGAGGGCAAGAAGATGGGCAAAACAGCGAAGGGCGCAGTCTGGCTCGATCCCGACAAGACTTCTCCTTACGATTTCTACCAGTACTGGAGAAATATCGGCGACGCGGACGTCCTTAAGTGCCTGCGCATGATGACTTTCCTTCCTCTTGAGCAGATCGATGAGATGGATAAGTGGGAGGGCGCTCAGCTCAACACAGCCAAGGAGATCCTTGCGACAGAACTGACCACTCTGGTTCACGGAAGCGATGAGGCCGCCAAGGCTAAGGCAGGCGCGGAAGCGCTCTTCAGCGCGGCTACGCCCGGAAATATGGACAATGTCCCCACCGCTGTGCTCGCGGCAGAGGATTTCAATGAAAACGGAGAAGTCGATATTTTGACCATTCTCGTTAAGGCAGGCCTCGAGAAGTCCAGAGGCGATGCGCGCAGAGATGTAATACAGGGCGGCGTCACTGTAGACGGCGAAAAGGTCCAGGATTTCAAGGCCGTATTCACAAAGGATGCACTCAAGGACGGCAAGCTCGTCAAGAGAGGCAAGAAGAGTTTCAAACTCGTCAAAAGCTGAGGAATGCGCAATGCCTGTAGTATGAAACTGCAGGCATTGTTTAAAGACGACGAATTTTCCGCGGCGCGGAACTGATATCAGGAGGAACATAGATGATAGCAGCTGATGCAATTGTGAAATGTCTTGAGGCTGAAGGGGTGGAGTATGTCTTCGGTTATCCCGGAGTCGCCATCTGTCCTTTCTACGACAGCATTTTAAATACGAATATCAAGACCATCCTGGTGAGACAGGAGCAGAACGCGGCACACGAGGCCAGCGGATATGCCAGGATCTCGGGCAAGGTCGGCGTCGCCGTTGTCACAAGCGGTCCCGGCGCGACCAATCTGATCACGGGCATTGCCACGGCTTTCGCGGACAGTATCCCCCTGGTCTGCATCACCGGACAGGTGGACAGCGGCCTTATGGGAAGCGACGTCTTCCAGGAGGTCGATGTGTCCGGTGCCTGCGAATCTTTCGTCAAATTCAGCTATATCGTGCGCAAGGCATCGGATGTTCCCCGGATCATGAAGGAAGCTTTCCACATTGCCAGCACCGGCAGAAAGGGACCTGTCCTCATCGATATTCCGATCGACGTGCAGAAAGCGGAGATCCGCAAATTCGCGTATCCCGAGAGTGTCAGCATCCGGACCTATAAGCCCACAGTGGTGGGACATGCGGTCCAGATCAAAAAAGTGATCAAAGAGCTCCAGAAGGCCAAACGGCCTATTATCTGCGTCGGCGGCGGCGTGCACCTGAGCAGCGGCGCCAAAGAAGAAGTGCGCAGATTTGTGGAGGAGAAGGATATTCCCGTGGTGTGCACCATGATGGGACTGGGCGTTCTTCCCACCAACCATTTCCTCTTCTACGGGATGGTCGGCAACAACGGCCAGGCTTACGGAAACAGGGCCATGAACGACGCGGACATGATCATCATGGTCGGCGCGAGAGTTGCGGACCGCTCCTTCAGCCAGCCTGATCTGATCACGGAGAACAAAGTCCTTGTTCATATCGACGTAGATCCCGCCG
>Ga0256405_10001367_pt1 | contig 67135 bp, 71 predicted proteins | sample RumenRJG_02DNA_FD_189096 | JGI IMG/M metagenome (GOLD analysis project Ga0256405, IMG submission 189096) | Bovine rumen microbial communities from Lethbridge, Alberta, Canada - RJG_02 | ecosystem: Host-associated > Mammals > Digestive system > Stomach > Rumen | place: Canada: Alberta... | reverse complement strand
TGACCATTCAAGTCCCAAGTTTCCCTCTCCAGCAGGCCGGTTCCTCCTTTTTACAACAAAGGTAAGGAATTCTGCCTTACTAATCAAAGATTATCCCATCTTTTTCTTAGACGCTGCAAACTTAGAGCTTCAAGTCCGTTCCATAGAATGGGAGGAAAATGGGACTTACACCGACTTTGGTACGGACTTACAAGAGAGTTAGTACAGAGAAAAAAAATAGCGCTTTCCACAAGGGAAAGCGCTATCTATATTAAGTCTAAAAGTATCAGGGACATTATTCAGCCTTAGCATCCTCTGCTGCTGGTGCCTCAGCCTCTACAGCTGGAGCTTCTGCAACTGGTGCCTCTGCTGCTGGAGCCTCAGTAGCTGCAGCCTTACGGCTACGACGAGTCTTCTTAGCAGCCTTTGGTGCCTTAGCCATGTTCTCATCGAAGTCAACGAGCTCGATGAAGCACATCTCAGCAGCGTCACCCTGACGAGTTCCGAGCTTGATGATACGAGTATAACCACCAGGACGGTTAGCTACCTTCTCTGAGATAACCTTGAAGAGCTCAGTAACAGCGAACTTGTTCTGGAGATAGCTGAATACTACACGACGGCTATTTGTTGTATCATCCTTAGAACGTGTGATCAGTGGCTCAACGTACTTCTTGAGTGCCTTGGCCTTAGCGAGGGTCGTAGTGATTCTTTTGTGCATAATCAGCGAAATAGCCATGTTTGCAAGCATAGCATTACGATGAGATGCAGTACGACCCAGATGGTTGAATTTCTTATTGTGTCTCATTTTGAGTTTTAATCTTGATTAAGTTTATACTTGGTAATATCAGTTCCAAACGACAGATTCAGACTCTCGAGCAAATCATCAAGCTCTGAAAGCGATTTCTTACCAAAGTTACGGAACTTAAGGAGGTCAGTCTTATTGTACTGAACGAGGTCTCCAAGTGTATCAACATCAGCAGCCTTAAGACAGTTGAGGGCACGAACTGAGAGGTTCATGTCAACAAGACGTGTCTTGAGAAGCTGACGCATGTGGAGAATCTCCTCATCAAACTCCTGATTGCCCTCGATGTCTGGGTTCTCAAGAGTGATCTTCTCGTCAGAGAAGAGCATGAAGTGATGAATCAGAATCTTTGCTGCTTCCTTGAGTGCATCCTTTGGGTGGATGGAACCATCCGTGCTAACCTCGATGACGAGCTTATCGTAGTCAGTCTTCTGCTCTACACGATAAGGCTCTACAGCGAACTTAACGTTACGGATTGGGGTGTAGATTGAGTCAATTGCGATAACGTTGACATCAGTGCAGAACTGGCGATTCTCATCAGCAGGAACGTATCCACGGCCCTTGTTGATAGTCAACTCAATCTGCATTGAAGCTTTTGAATCTAAATGACAAATCACCAAATCTGGGTTTAACACTTCAAATCCAGTCAGATACTTGTTGATATCACCAGCTGTAAACTCAGTAGAGTTCTCAACGGTGATAGAAACTTTCTCGTTCTCGAATTCATCTACTATCTGCTTGAATCGAACTTGCTTCAGATTCAAGATCATGTTGGTCACGTCTTCTTTTACGCCGGGCACAGAAGAGAATTCGTGCTCCACACCATCAATACGGATGGTGTTAATGGCATAACCCTCGAGCGATGAAAGCAGAATGCGGCGCAGGCTATTACCGATAGTAATACCAAAACCAGGCTCAAGAGGACGGAATTCGAACTTGCCGAACTTGTCATTGGCCTCCAACATTACAACTTTATCAGGTTTTTGAAATGCTAATATCGCCATTAATTTAATGATTATTTAGAGTACAACTCAACGATTAACTGCTCCTTGATAGTCTCAGGAATATCTGCACGCTCTGGACGATGCAGGAACTTACCAGCCTTAGCTGCATTGTCCCACTCAATCCAAGGGTACTTGCTGTGGTTGAAACCTGCGAGATTTGCCTCGATTACCTCGAGAGACTTTGACTTCTCACGTACACCAACAATCTGACCTGGCTTTACAGAGAAAGAAGGGATGCTAACCACCTTACCGTCAACAGTGATGTGCTTGTGACCAACAAGCTGACGAGCAGCACGACGAGTTGGAGCTAAACCGAGACGATAAACTACATTGTCAAGGCGGCTCTCAAGAAGCTGAAGGAGGTTCTCACCCTTAATACCTTCCATCTTTGAAGCCTTCTCAAACAAATTACGGAACTGGCGCTCGAGTACACCGTAAGCGTACTTAGCCTTTTGCTTCTCTGCCAACATGACACCGTACTCAGACTGCTTTCTGCGACGATCGTGGCCATGCTGTCCAGGAGCGAAGTTTCTCTTGGACAAAACTTTTTCTGTACCGAGGATGGTTTCACCAAAACGACGGTCAATTCTTGATTTCGGACCTGTATATCTAGCCATTTTGCTAAATGTATTTCTTTGATTAATGAATATTAACTGGATATTCCGGAACAATCCGGACATTCCGTAATTTTATTATACGCGACGACGCTTTGGAGGACGACATCCGTTGTGTGGAAGTGGAGTGCAATCAACAATCTCCATTACCTCGATACCAGCTGTGTGGCAAGCGCGGATAGCGCTCTCACGACCATTACCTGGCCCCTTTACGAATGCCTTAACCTTGCGAAGACCGAGATCGTAAGCAACCTTTGCACAATCCTCTGCAGCCATCTGAGCAGCGTAAGGAGTGTTCTTCTTGCTTCCGCGGAATCCCATCTTACCAGCTGATGACCAAGAAATAACCTGACCCTCAGAGTTAGCAAGGGATACTATGATGTTGTTGAATGAACTGTGAACGTGAAGCTGTCCAACTGCATCAACCTTGACATTTCTTTTCTTGTTAGTTGTTGCCTGTTTCTTTGCCATGACTTTTAACTTTTAGCTTTAAACGTTAAACCTTACTTAGTGGCCTTCTTCTTGTTAGCAACAGTCTTCTTCTTACCCTTACGAGTACGTGCATTGTTCTTAGTGCTCTGACCGCGAACAGGAAGACCATTACGATGACGGATTCCACGATAGCAACCAATATCCATCAGACGCTTGATGTTCAACTGGATCTCTGAACGGAGATCACCTTCTACCTTGAATTCAGCGCCGATAATTTCACGGATCTTGGCAGCCTGATCGTCACTCCACTCGCTGACCTTAAGGTCACGGCTGACACCGGCTTTATCCAATATCTTTGCTGAACTACTTCGACCAATACCATAGATATAGGTCAATGCGATTTCGCCACGCTTATTCTGGGGCAAATCTACTCCAACAATTCTTATTGCCATGTTGTGATAATGTAAATAAAAAAGTTAATTTGAAAAATAAGTTTTTAACCCTGACGAAGCTTGAACTTAGGGTTCTTCTTGTTGATAACGTACAGACGGCCCTTGCGACGAACAATCTTGCAGTCTGGTGTACGCTTCTTTAATGATGCTCTTGTCTTCATATTATATATAAGATATGATTATTTGTATCGGAAAACGATACGACCCTTGGTAAGGTCATAGGGACTCATCTCCACCTTGACCTTATCACCTGGAAGTATCTTGATGTAGTGCATCCTCATCTTGCCAGAGATGTGTGCTGTTATAGGACAACCATTCTCCAATTCGACACGAAACATAGCATTGCTAAGAGCCTCAACTATGGTTCCGTCTTGTTCTATAGCAGATTGTTTTGCCATAATAAGTTTATATATTTAAAACGCGTTCTATTTCTTCAAATGTAGATAAAATCTCAGCCTTGCCCTTGCGTATAGCAATAGTATGCTCAAAATGTGCGGCAGGCTTTCCGTCACGGGTCTTTATAGACCATTTGTCTGGAGCCAGATAAATATTGCGAGCGCCCAACGTTACCATTGGTTCAATCGCAATACACATACCAGCCTTCAACTTTGTACCATTGCCCCTACGACCATAATTAGGAACCTGCGGATCCTCGTGCATTTCCTTGCCAATACCATGACCGGTCAGTTCACGCACAATACCATAGCCGTATGATTCACAATAGTCTTGAACAGTCTGCCCAATATCACCTAAGTGATTCCCTGCAACAGAGCATTCAATCGCTTTGTACAAACTCTCTTTGGTAACAGTCAGAAGTTTCTTCACTTCATCAGAAACCTCACCTACCTGAAACGTGTAGGCAGAGTCGCCATTATACCCAGCAAGAAGTGTGCCACAATCGATAGATATGACATCCCCGTCATGCAAAACGGTATTCTTGTCAGGTATTCCATGGACTACAACATCATTGACAGATGTGCAGATGCTTGCGGGGAAAGGCCCTCCAAAAGGATTTGGGAAATTCTTGAAAGTAGGAATTGCTCCATGGTCTCTGATGAATTCCTCAGCAATTTTATCCAATTGGAGGGTCGTTACACCTGGTTTTATATTCTTTGCTAACTCTGCAAGGGTCAAACCAACCAACTGGTTTGCCTTACGCATTAGCTCAATTTCATCTTCAGTCTTAAGAAATATTGCCATTCCTTATTTAAGACAAAATTTAGTATGCACTAACTCCGTTCTGTGGACGTGTGCGACCAGAAGTAAGCAGGCCGTCATAATGGCGCATCATCAAATGAGACTGAATCTGCTGGAGTGTGTCGATAACAACACCAACAAGAATCAAGAGAGATGTACCTCCAAAGAACTGAGAGAAAGCCTGTTGTACGTCAAGCAAACTTGCAAGGGCTGGCATGATTGCGATGAAAGCAATGAAGAGAGAGCCTGGGAAAGTCAAGCGAGACATGATTTCCTCAATGTAATTGGCTGTATCCTCACCTGGCTTTACACCTGGAATGAATCCATTGTTGCGCTTCATATCCTCTGCCATCTGAGTTGGGTTCAGGGTAATAGCTGTATAGAAGTATGTGAAAGCAATAATGAGAATCACATAGATTATACAGTATGGAAGACTTCTTGTATCCATAAGAGCCTGAGCCAAACCGACCATGTTATCACTGCCGATAGCCTGCATTACAATAGCAGGAATGAACATGATGGCCTGTGCAAAGATGATAGGCATCACATTAGCAGCGAACAACTTCAGAGGGATGTACTGGCGTACACCGCCGACCTGCGAATTTCCAACGAGCTTCTTAGCATACTCTACAGGAACCTTGCGGGTTGCCTGTGTGAGAAGGATTGCTGCACATACAACTGCATAGAGAATGAGGATCTCAACAATGAACATCACAAGTCCACCACCAGTAATCGCTGTGAAACGACTTGATACTTCCTGAATGAAAGCCTGTGGGAAACGAGCAATGATACCAATCATGATAATCATTGAGACACCATTACCAACGCCCTTGTCCGTAATGCGCTCACCGAGCCAGAGAATGAACATACTGCCAGCAGAAAGGATGAATACAGCAGGAATCATGAACTCAGTCCATGAAAGACCTGATGCAAGTGCGCTTGCAGATGTCATCTTCAGGTTCAGAAGATATGAAGGAGCCTGGAAAAGAAGAATTGCCACAGTCAGATAACGTGTGTACTGAGCAATCTTCTTATGGCCGCTTGCGCCCTCGCGTTGCATCTTTTGGAAAGATGGAACAGCGATAGCGACAAGCTGCATTACGATAGACGCAGAGATGTATGGCATAATACCAAGCGCAAAGATTGATGCGTTGGAGAATGCACCACCGGAGAACATATCAAGAAGGGACATAAGTCCACCAGCTGTCTGTTCTTGAAGCTTTTCGAGATTTGCTGGGTTAATACCAGGCAGAACTACGAACGAACCGAAACGGTAAATTGCAACAAAAAGGACAGTGATGAGGAGTCGCATACGCAAATCCTCAACCTTCCAACAGTTCTTCAGTGTCTCTATAAATTTTTTCATTTACTTAAAGTATAACAGTGTTACCACCTACTGCCTTGATTGCCTCTTCAGCAGTCTTAGAGAAAGCATTTGCCTTAACTGTGAGAGCAGCCTTGATCTCACCGTTAGCAAGAACCTTTACAAGTTCCTTGCCGTTTGTAAGACCTGCCTCTACGAGCTGATCGATACCGATCTCTGTGTAGCCCTTGCTCTCAGCAAGCTTCTGGAGTGTTGACAGATTAACTGCGAAATACTCCTTGTGGTTGATGTTCTTGAATCCGAACTTAGGAACACGACGCTGGAGAGGCATCTGACCACCTTCGAATCCAATCTTTCTCTTATAACCAGAACGAGCCTTAGCACCCTTGTGACCACGTGTAGAAGTACCACCGAGACCAGAACCTGGACCGCGACCGATACGACGACGTGAGTGAGTAGAGCCAGCTGCTGGCTTCAAATTATTTAATTTCATAGTCGTTCAGTTTTATTAAATTAAAGTTTAGTCAACTACCTTAACCAAGTGGTGAACCTTGCGAATCATACCACGGATAGAAGCATTGTCCTCAACCTCTACTACCTGAGAGATCTTGTGAAGGCCAAGTGCAAGGAGAGTACGCTTCTGGTCGATAGGCTGGCCGATACGGCTCTTTACCTGCTGAATCTTTATTGTTGCCATTGTGTAATCCTCCTATTATTAACCGTTAAATACTTTGTCCATGCTAACGCCACGGTCGTGAGCTACAGAACGAGCATCACGCATCTTGCTGAGAGCAAGAATTGTAGCCTTTACAAGGTTGTGAGGGTTTGAACTACCCTTAGACTTTGAAAGCACGTCAGTGATACCAACACTCTCGAGTACAGCACGCATAGCACCACCGGCTACAAGTCCAGTACCCTTTGCAGCTGGCTTCAGGAATACCTGAGCACCACCGAATGAAACCTCCATCTCGTGAGGAATAGTACCGTTGAGAACAGGAACCTTAACGAGGTTCTTCTTAGCTGACTCAACACCCTTTGCGATAGCTGCTGTAACCTCACCAGCCTTACCAAGGCCCCATCCGATTACACCATTACCGTCACCTACAACGACAATAGCAGCGAATGTGAAGGTACGACCACCCTTTGTAACCTTTGTTACACGGTTAATAGCAACCAGTCTATCCTTTAATTCAACGTCACTGTTTACTTTTACTTTATTCATTGCCATATATCGTTTAGAAGTTAAGACCAGCATTACGAGCGCCGTCAGCGAGAGCCTTAACGCGTCCGTGATAGAGGTAACCGTTACGGTCGAAAACAACAGCTGTGATTCCAGCTGCCTTTGCCTTCTCAGCTACGAGAGCACCAACCTTCTCTGCCTGCTCAATCTTTGGGAGAGCCTCAAGACCGAGTGAAGATGCAGAAGCAAGTGTCTGACCGGTAACATCATTGATAATCTGAACATAAATCTGCTTGTTGCTGCGGAACACGCTCATACGTGGACGCTCTGCAGTACCATTTACGCTCTTACGAATTCTGTACTTTATCTTGATTCGTCTTTCTATTTTCTTTGTTGTCATGATCGTAATGTTTTAAAGGTTACTTAGCTGAAGCTGACTTACCAGACTTTCTGCGAATAACCTCGCCCTGGAACAGGATACCCTTGCCCTTATATGGCTCTGGCTTACGGAAAGAACGGATCTTAGCACAAATGAGACCGATAAGCTGCTTGTCGGCAGATTCGAGGATGAGGAGAGGGTTCTGATTACGCTCAGACTTTGTCTCAACCTTAACCTCAGCTGGCAGCTGAATGAAAATTGGGTGAGTATAACCGAGTGCGAACTCGATGATGTTACCCTGATTAGATACACGGTAACCTACACCTACGAGCTCGAGCACCTTCTTATAGCCCTCGCTTACGCCTACTACCATGTTGTTCACGAGTGAACGATAAAGACCATGGAAAGCCTGCTTCTGCTTTATGTTTACTGGGCTCTTCTCATCAACTTCAAATACGATTTGATTATCTTCAATCTTAACGATGATAGAAGGATCAACTTTCTGTGAAAGCTCACCCTTAGGACCCTTCACGTTAACAACATTATCCTTGAGGGTAACTGTAACGCCTGCAGGGATATTAATTGGTAATTTACCTATTCTTGACATTTTTTAAATCCTCCAATTAATATACATAGCAAAGAACCTCACCACCGATCTTGAGCTCGGCAGCCTCTTTGTTTGTCATTACACCCTGGGAAGTGGACAAAATAGCGATGCCCAATCCGTTGATAACACGTGGCATATCCTTGTAACCAGTGTACTTACGAAGACCTGGTGTAGATACGCGCTTCAAACACTTGATAGCGTTTGTCTTTGTCTGTGGGTCATACTTCAAGGCAACCTTGATAGTGCCCTGAGGACCATCCTCTACGAACTTGTAGTTCAGGATGTAACCCTTCTCGAAGAGAATCTTGGTGATTTCCTTCTTCAGGTTTGACGCAGGAACCTCAACAACACGGTGATTAGCCATGATTGCGTTTCTGAGTCTTGTCAGATAATCTGCTATTGGATCTGTCATAAAAAAAATTGTTTAATTAATCGGGACACTCCCGACAATATTAAATAAATAGAAAATTGTTTGTTATTTTCTTATTCAGGTAATGAGGCTGTAAGGCTTGATCTATCATGTGATTTCTCACAAGACATGTGGGCAGTTGGTAAAAACAGCCACCCGACAAGCGCTTACACCTTAGAACCTTAAATATAGATTGCTGTTGTTTACCAGCTTGCCTTCTTAACGCCAGGGATAAGACCTGCAGAAGCCATCTCACGGAACTGAATACGAGAGATACCAAACTGACGGATATAACCCTTTGGACGACCCGTAATCTTGCAACGGTTGTGCAAACGAATTGGGTTAGCGTTCTTTGGAATGCTCTGGAGCTTGCGAGCAGCCTCGTATGCCTCAGCTGGATCCTCTGCTGTGTTAACAATCTTCTTCAGAGCAGCACGCTTCTCAGCATAACGAGCAACGAGCTTAGCACGCTTAACCTCGCGGGCTTTCATTGATTCTTTTGCCATATCGATTAATCGTTTTTAGCGTTTTTGAAAGGAAGACCAAATGCCTTGAGCAGTGCATAACCCTCTTCATCAGTCTGAGCTGTTGTAACGAAGGTGATGTTCATACCCTGAATGCGGTCGATAGAATCGATGTTGATCTCAGGGAAGATGATCTGCTCCTGGATACCGAGTGTGTAGTTACCACGGCCATCAAGCTTTGACTCAATACCCTTGAAGTCACGGATACGTGGGAGAGCAACACGAACGAGCTTCTCGAGGAACTCATACATACGCTCACGACGCAAAGTTACCATGACACCGATAGGCATCTTCTTACGGAGCTTGAAGTTTGCGATATCCTTCTTTGAGTATGTAGCAACTGCCTTCTGACCAGTAATTGCAGTGATCTCATTGATAGCAACATCAACAATCTTCTTATCCTGGGTAGCGTCACCGAGACCCATGTTGATAACGATCTTCTTCAGGACAGGAATCTGCATTGCTGAAGAATAGTTGAACTGCTTCTGCAGCTCAGGAGCGATAGTGTCCTTATAGACTTTCTTTAACTGTGCTGTATCCATTACTTAATCTCCTCCCCTGACTTTTTAGCTATACGAACGACATTCTTACCCTCGTGCTTGATGCTTACGCGAGTAGCCTTACCGCTCTTTGGATCAATGAGGCTAACGTTTGATACGTGGATTGGAGCCTCCTGCTTTACGATACCACCCTGAGGGTTCTTTGCAGATGGCTTTGTGCTCTTAGAGACCATGTTGATGCCCTCTACGATAACACGCTGATCCTCTACCAAGACCTTCTGTACATTACCCTTCTTGCCCTTGTCCTTACCAGCAAGAACGATAACTGTATCGCCTTTCTTAATATGTAGCTTACTCATTTTCTTGACTTGAATTTAAATGTTAATTAAAGAACCTCAGGTGCAAGAGAAACGACCTTCATATTTACTGCACGGAGCTCACGAGCAACAGGACCGAAGATACGGCTACCACGAAGCTCACCAGCGTTGTTGAGGAGAACGCAAGCGTTATCGTCAAAACGGATGTATGAACCGTCAGCACGACGAATCTCCTTCTTTGTGCGTACAATCAAAGCCTTAGATACTGCACCCTTCTTCATATCAGAAGAAGAAATAACGTTCTTGACAGCAACGACGATTACGTCGCCCACGCTTGCATAACGACGGCCGGTACCACCGAGTACACGGATGCAGAGAGCCTCACGTGCGCCGCTGTTATCACATACTGTAAGTCTGGTTTCTGTCTGTATCATATCTTACTTAGCCTTTTCAATTATTGAAACTAATCTCCATCTCTTAGTCTTAGAGAGTGGACGGGTCTCCATGATGAGAACTGTATCGCCTACATTAGCCTCGTTCTTTTCATCATGTGCATGGTACTTCTTTGTCTTCTGGACAAACTTACCATATATAGGGTGCTTCTCCTTGAACTTAGAAGCAATAACAATGGTCTTATCCATCTTGTTGCTTGTAACAACACCCTGTCTTGTCTTTCTTAAATTACGTGTTTCCATCTAAACCAATGTTATTTGTTAAGTTCACGTGAACGAAGAACAGTCTTCATACGAGCGATGTCACGACGAGCAGCCTTAATCTGTGATGGATTCTCGAGAGGAGAAATGTTGTGGTTGAGCTTCATTGTAGCGAGAGCTGCCTGTGCATTCTCCAACTTCTCTACCAATTCCTTGGTTTCGAGTTCATTTACTTCTTTGATCTTCATACTTCATTAAGCTTTAGCGTCGTAATCACGACGTACGACAAACTTTGTTTTAACTGGTAACTTCTGAGCACCGAGACGGAGAGCCTCCTTAGCGATGTCAAAAGAAACGCCTTCTACCTCGAAGAGGATACGACCTGGAGTAACTGGTGCAACCCATCCTGCTGGGTCACCCTTACCTTTACCCATACGTACGTCTGCAGGCTTACGTGTGATTGGCTTATCAGGGAAGATACGAATCCAAACCTGACCCTCACGGTTCATGTAGCGGTTGATTGCTACACGTGCTGCCTCAATCTGGCGACTGTCAATCCACTTTGGCTCAAGAGTCTTGATACCAAAAGAACCGAAAGCCAGCTGTGTACCTCTGTGGGCGTTGCCTTTATTGCCACGACCATCCTGAGGTCTTCTATATTTTACTCTTTTAGGCTGTAACATGTTAGCTTCTTACTTTTTTAACGGTTATTGTTTCTCTTACGATTACCGCGACCATTGCCACGATTGTTGTTTGAGCGACCATTGTTCTGCTTCTCCTGTGAGAAATTAGGAGTGAGATCACGGTCACCGTAAACCTCACCACGGCAAATCCAAACCTTGATACCAAGGAGACCTACCTTTGTGAGGGCCTCAGCCTTACAGTAATCGATATCTGCACGGAATGTGTGCAGAGGAGTACGACCCTCCTTCAACATCTCTGCGCGAGCGATTTCAGCGCCGTTAAGACGACCTGAGATCTGAACCTTGATGCCCTCGGCACCAGCACGCATAGTGTTCTGGATAGCCATCTTGATTGCACGACGATAAGCAATCTTGCCCTCTACCTGGCGAGCGATTGAGTTTGCAACGATGTTAGCGTCGAGCTCAGGCTTCTTGACCTCGAAGATATTGATCTGAATCTCCTTCTTGTAAAGCTTCTTCAGCTCTTCCTTCAACTTGTCAACATCCTGACCACCCTTACCAATGACGATACCCGGACGGGCTGTGCAAATAGTAATAGTAACGAGTTTCAAAGTACGCTCGATGACGATACGGCTTACGCTGGCCTTAGCGAGACGCTCGTTAAGATACTTACGGATCTTGAGGTCCTCAGCGAGGTTGTCTCCGAAGTTCTTACCACCGAACCAATTTGAATCCCAACCGCGGATAATACCGAGTCGGTTTGCTATTGGATTAACTTTCTGTCCCATTCTATTCTTTATTTATCTTCATTAGTTTTGGTATCAACAAACAGAGTAACGTGGTTGCTACGCTTACGGATGCGGTAGCCACGACCCTGAGGTGCAGGTCTCATACGCTTCAAGGTTACGCCCTCATCGACGAATACCTTAGAGATATAGAGTTCACCGTCTTCTGCCTTACGCTCGTTCTTAGCTTCCCAGTTTGCGATAGCTGAGCGAAGGAGCTTCTCAACGTCAGCAGATGCTGCCTTCTTTGAGAAACGGAGTACGCCAAGAGCGCGATTAACCTCCATGCCACGAATCATGTCCACTACGTAGCGCATTTTACGTGGAGAAGAAGGAACGCCAACGAGCTTGGCAAAGTATAATGATTTCTTGGCTGCTTTTCTGTTTTCAGCCGCAATATGTTTTCTTGCTCCCATTATATTTCTGTAAATTTAAATGGTTATGGACCTGTCTTAGCGCTTGTTACCAGCGTGTCCACCGAAGCGACGTGTTGGAGAGAACTCACCGAGCTTGTGACCAACCATGTTTTCAGTTACATAGACAGGGATGAATTTGTTACCGTTATGGACAGCTACAGTGTGACCTACGAAGTCAGGAGAGATAACTGAAGCTCTTGCCCAAGTCTTAACTACGGTCTTCTTTCCGCTCTCATTCATTGCGAGAATCTTCTTCTCGAGAGAAACGTTGATATATGGACCTTTTTTAAGTGAACGACTCATAATTTCTTTTCGTTTTGAGTTAATTACTTCTTGTTAGCTCTTTCAATGATGTACTTGTTTGAAAGCTTCTTAGGTGCACGAGTCTTGAGACCCTTAGCGTACAGACCCTTACGTGAACGTGGGTGACCACCTGACTGACGGCCCTCACCACCACCCATTGGGTGATCTACAGGGTTCATAACAACACCACGGTTGTGAGGACGCTGACCCAACCAGCGAGAGCGACCAGCCTTACCTGACTGCTCAAGAGCGTGGTCTGAGTTACCAACGGCACCAACAGTAGCCTTACAAGCGCTCAAGATCTGGCGAGTTTCACCAGAAGGGAGCTTAATTACACAGTAACTGCCTTCACGAGAAGTCAACTGAGCGAAATTACCAGCCGAACGAACGAGGAGCGCACCCTGACCTGGGCGAAGCTCGATGTTGTGGATAACGGTACCTACTGGAATGTTAGCAAGTGGAAGACAGTTACCTACCTCAGGAACTGCTTCTGCACCAGACATAACTGTTGTACCCACCTTAAGTCCGTTTGGAGCAATAATGTAACGTTTTTCACCATCTGCGTAGAAAAGAAGAGCGATGCGAGCTGAACGGTTTGGATCATACTCGATTGTCTTTACTACAGCAGGAACACCATCCTTCTCACGTTTGAAGTCGATAAGACGATACTTCTTCTTGTGACCACCACCAATGTAGCGAACGGTCATCTTACCGGTGTTATTACGACCGCCGGTAGAACGCTTACCGTAAACGAGAGACTTCTCTGGCACGGATGCAGTAATATCCTCGAACGTGCCAATAACTTTGTGTCTTTGACCAGGGGTAACTGGCTTTAATTTACGTACTGCCATTTCTTATATTATATATTGCTATAAAAATCAATTACCTCGCCCTCCTTAACGGTGACGATAGCCTTCTTGAAGGCGTTCTTCTGACCCTTGATAAGACCTGCCTTTGTATAACGAGCAGAACGCTTACCAGCGTAGTTCATTGTATTAACGTCTTCAACTGTAACATTGTAACGAGCCTCAACCTCTGCCTTAATCTGGAGCTTGTTAGCCTCTGGGCTTACGATAAAACCGTAGCGGTTTGGCCTCTTTTCTGTGATCTTGGTCATCTTCTCAGTGACCACTGGCTTAATGATAAATGCCATAATTCAATTCTCCTTTTTAAGTTTACTTTGTTAAAATCTCGTCGATTACCTGTACTGACTTCTCAGAAACTACAACTACGTCTGCATTAAGAACCTTATATGCATTGATAGTGTTAGCTGTCATAACCTCAGCCTTCTGAAGATTACGTGCAGACAGATAAACATTCTTATTAACTTCTGGTACTACGAGAAGAACCTTCTTGTCCTCAACGTTGAGGTTCTTTACTACATTAAGGAACTCCTTAGTCTTTGGAGCCTCGAATGTGAAGTCCTCTACTACGATGATGCCGTTCTCCTGAGCCTTGTAAGAAAGTGCGCTCTTACGTGCAAGAGTCTTAACCTTCTTGTTGAGCTTGAAACGATAGTCGCGTGGCTTAGGACCGAAAACGCGACCACCACCTACGAGTACTGGAGAGTTGATATCACCACGACGTGCACCGCCGCCGCCCTTCTGACGACCAAGCTTACGTGTAGAACCAGAAATCTCGCTACGCTCCTTTGACTTTGCTGTTCCCTGACGCTGGTTAGCAAGATACTGCTTAACGTCGAGATAGAGAACGTGATCGTTTGGCTCGATTGCGTAAATCGCATCATTCAGGACAACCTTACGTCCAGTTTCCTGACCATTGATATTTAATACGCTAGCTTCCATTACTTCTGAATTAAGAGGGTTGAACCATTACATCCAGCTACAGAACCCTTAATGATAAGGAGATTGCTCTCTGGAATTACTTTTAACACACGAAGGTTCTGAGTGGTAACACGCTCGTTACCCATATGGCCACCCATACGCATACCCTTGAATACTTTTGCTGGATAAGAACAAGCACCGATAGAACCTGGCTTACGCAGACGGTCGTCCTGACCGTGTGTAGCCTGACCTACACCGCCGAAACCATGGCGCTTCACAACGCCCTGGAAACCCTTACCCTTAGAAGTACCAACAACGTCAACAAACTGTACGTCATTGAAGATCTCCACAGAGATAGTGTCACCGAGGTTATAATCCTCGTCAAACTTGAACTCGGCCAAGTGCTTTTTAGGTGTTGTGCCTGCCTTCTTGAAGATACCCATCATAGGCTTTGTTGTGCGGCTCTCCTTTGCCTCTGCAAAGCCGAGCTGAACAGCCTTATAACCGTCCTTCTCGACGGTCTTAACCTGAGTAACAACACAAGGACCAGCTTCGATAACAGTGCACGGTATATTCTTACCGTCGGCACTGAAAACGGATGTCATTCCGATTTTTCTTCCAATTAATCCTGGCATTTCAATTTAAATGTTTAAAAATATTGTTTGATAAATTTGTTTTTATTACACTCTGTTTCGGAAGAGGCCGGTTTGCACACACACGAAAAAAGACCGCCCTAAAGCGTTCTTATTCAGCGAGTTGATAGATAAAACCGAGGTTTTTCCAGCGCAAATTTCGCCTTTCCGGGTGCAAAGGTACTAATAATTAATGAATTACGCAAATTTTTTGCGAATTATTTTACAAATTTATTTAACAAAAAAATCCAGTCCGCAAAAACAGACTGGATTTTATCTATTAGAGTTTTCAAGAAACTACACCTTGATCTCTACCTCAACACCAGAAGGAAGCTCGAGCTTCATAAGTGCATCGATAGTCTTTGTTGTAGAACTGTAGATGTCGATAAGGCGCTTGAAGTCTGAAAGCTGGAACTGCTCACGGCTCTTCTTGTTAACGAATGTAGAACGGTTAACGGTGAAGATACGCTTGTGAGTTGGAAGTGGAATTGGACCGCTTACGATAGCACCAGTAGCCTTAACAGCCTTAACGATCTTCTCTGCTGACTTGTCAACTAACTTGTGGTCGTACGACTTCAGCTTGATACGGATTTTCTGACTCATAATCTTTGATAAATTTGAATGTTAATATTTGAGAGGAAGAAGTCCGTAAAGAGTCATTTGCTCACGGACTTCCCATTATTGCTTATCGTGAATTACACGAGGTCTGCACGACCCTTGTTCTCCTCGAGGATAGCCTTAGCGATTGAGCTAGAAACTGCCTCGTGGTGATCATACTCCATTGAAGAAGTAGCACGACCTGAAGTGATGGTACGGAGAGCTGTTACATAACCGAACATCTCTGCCAGTGGAACCATTGCCTTAACGATCTTAGCACCGCTACGAGCATCGTCCATACCCTGAACCATACCACGACGCTTGTTCAAGTCACCGATAACGTCACCCATGCTCTCCTCTGGAGTTACAACCTCTACCTTCATGATAGGCTCCATGAGAACTGGACCTGCCTTTGGACAAGCATTCTTGAATGCGTTACGAGCAGCGAGCTCGAATGAGAGCTGGTCAGAGTCAACTGGGTGGAAGCTACCGTCGAGAAGAGTAACCTTCAGACCAGTTACAGGATAACCGCCGAGTACACCGTTCTTCAAGCAATCCTCGAAGCCCTTCTGAACTGCTGGGATGAACTCCTTAGGAACGTTACCACCCTTAACCTCGTTGATGAACTGGAGATCGCCCTCCTTGTAATCCTCGTCCTTAGGACCGATGTTAACGATGATGTCAGCGAACTTACCACGACCACCAGACTGCTTCTTATAAACCTCACGGAGATTAACCTCACGTGTGATAGCCTCCTTGTAGTTAACCTGTGGCTTACCCTGATTACACTCTACCTTGAACTCACGCTTCAAACGGTCGATGATGATATCGAGGTGAAGCTCACCCATACCTGAGATAACGGTCTGGCCGCTCTGCTCATCAGTACGAACTGTGAATGTTGGGTCCTCCTCAGCGAGCTTAGCAAGACCGTTGTCAAGCTTAGCAACGTCAGCCTGAGACTTTGGCTCAACTGCGATAGAGATCACAGTATCAGGGAATGTCATTGACTCGAGTACGATTGGGTGCTCCTCATCACAGAGAGTATCACCTGTACGGATATCCTTGAAGCCTACGCCAGAACCGATATCACCTGCAGCGATAACGTCAACTGGGTTCTGCTTGTTTGAGTGCATCTGGAACAGACGGCTTACGCGCTCCTTCTTACCAGAACGTGGGTTGAATACGTAAGAACCTGCCTCAACCTTACCTGAGTAAACGCGGAAGAATACGAGACGACCTACGTATGGGTCTGTAGCGATCTTGAATGCGAGAGCTGCTGTTGGATCGTCCTCAGTAGCCTTGAACTTAACCTCTGTGCTCTCGTCGCCTGGCTCTGTACCGATAACCTCCTCGTTGTCAAGTGGAGAAGGAAGAAGAGCACATACATAGTCGAGCATTGTCTGTACACCCTTGTTCTTGAATGAAGAACCGCAGAGCATAGGAACACACTTCAACTCGAGAGTACCCTTACGGAGAGCAGCGATGATTTCCTCTTCTGTGATGCTGTCGAGATCACCGTCGAGATACTTCATCATAAGCTCCTCGTCGAACTCAGAAGCTGACTCGAGGAGCTTGTCACGCCACTCGTTGCACTCGTCAACGAGATCAGCTGGGATATCCTCTACGTCATAGTCAGCACCCATTGTCTCATCGTGCCAAAGGATAGCCTTCATCTTAATGAGGTCAACGAGACCCTTGAAGCTTTCCTCTGCGCCGATTGGAACACAGAGAGCAACTGGGTTAGCGCCGAGAACCTCTCTCATCTGAGATACTACGTCGAAGAAGTTAGCACCTGAACGGTCCATCTTGTTAACGTAGCCGATACGAGGAACATTGTACTTGTCAGCCTGACGCCATACGGTCTCAGACTGTGGCTCAACACCACCTACTGCACAGTATGTAGCAACTGCGCCGTCGAGTACGCGGAGTGAACGCTCTACCTCAGCTGTGAAGTCAACGTGTCCCGGAGTATCGATAAGGTTAATCTTGTACTGATTACCGTTATACTTCCAGAAACAGGTTGTAGCAGCAGATGTGATAGTGATACCACGCTCCTGCTCCTGAGCCATCCAGTCCATGGTAGCGCCACCTTCGTGTACCTCACCAATCTTGTGGGTCTTACCTGTATAGAAAAGAATACGCTCTGATGTGGTTGTCTTACCAGCATCAATGTGAGCCATAATACCGATGTTACGGGTCAAATGAAGATCATGCTTTGCCATTTCTTTATCTCCTCATTTAATTAGAAACGGAAATGTGCAAATGCACGGTTAGCCTCAGCCATACGGTGCATATCCTCCTTACGCTTGAAAGCACCACCCTGGTTGTTGTATGCGTCCATGATCTCAGCAGCGAGCTTGTCAGCCATACCCTTACCACCACGCTTACGAGCGAAGATGATCATATTCTTCATTGAAATAGACTCCTTACGGTCAGCACGGATTTCCATTGGAACCTGGAAAGTAGCACCACCGATACGGCGGCTCTTTACCTCAACCTGTGGAGTGATGTTGTCGAGTGCCTGCTTCCAAATCTCAAGAGCAGACTTCTCCTCGTTTGCCATCTTTTCCTTGACTGTCTCAAGGGCAGCATAGAAGATTTCGTAAGATGTGTTCTTCTTACCATCGAACATAAGATGGTTAACGAACTTTGACACTTTCTTGTCATTGAAGACTGGGTCTGGAAGGACCACGCGCTTCTTTGGTTTTGCTTTTCTCATTTTGTTGTTTGAAAAATTTTAAATTCTGCTTGGGGGCTGTCTGTTTCCTTGTCTTCAACGCTCTCTCCAGAGCATTTACTCAACCGTCACTAATAACAAATCTCCAGCAAAATGATGTTAAATGTACATTATATATATGTACTTGCGTACAATTTCTTGCACTAAAAGAAAAATAAAACTACCATTTGCCATTCAACTATGCAAATGGCAAATGGTGGTATTGGCTATTACTTCTTAGCCTTTGGACGCTTAGCACCGTACTTAGAACGACGCTGTGTGCGGTTAGCAACACCGGCAGTATCAAGAGTACCGCGAACGATGTGATAACGTACACCTGGGAGGTCCTTTACACGACCACCACGTACAAGTACGATTGAGTGCTCCTGAAGATTGTGACCCTCACCTGGAATGTAAGAGTTAACCTCCTTAGAGTTTGTGAGACGAACACGGGCTACCTTACGCATAGCCGAATTAGGCTTCTTAGGGGTAGTTGTATACACACGCACGCACACACCGCGACGCTGAGGACATGAGTCCAAAGCTGGTGACTTGCTCTTGTCTACAAGTACCTGTCTGCCTTTTCTTACCAATTGTTGAATTGTAGGCATAATTTAATTTGTTTAATTTATTTATATTATTTTATTTGTACTCAATACATTACACACTCCAATCAGGGCATAATACACCTTTTTTGAAGCGTTTCGGGGTGCAAAGGTACGAATATTTTCCGAAATTACCTAATATAAATAAAGTTTTGTTATAAGCGCCACAATTCTTTAACTTATTTTAACTCTTGCAAGTCTTTTTTAATTCCCGATTTTCCGCACATTTTCCCCATTTCCTCGTTTCTAACCATTTTTCACAACCCGTTTACCCCTACCCTTCACCTTCGTAGTAGGTCCGATGTAACTCCCATGTAAGTCCGTTGCAAGTCCCATGTAACTCCCATTCACCTCCCATTCCATGAAAGGGCGCTTGAACGGATTAGAAGCGAAGGAAGAGCGAAGGAGAAGCAGACCTGAGAGGGGGTTCTCTTTCCCCCTTAGAACAAAACAGTAAAAATCCGATACAGAACGAGTTCTACATCGGATTTTTATTGGCTTCAATAGAAAGGGAGGGGTTAAGCCTCGCCATTACCAAATGGGTTGGCAGTACGAGGTCCCTGTGGAGCCTGTGGCTGTCCGAGGTCTATTGTACCGAACTCCGACTCATAGCGCATGATATTCTCCTGAAGAGCCATAGCGAGACGCTTTGCGTGCTCTGGAGCGAGAAGGATACGACTAACAACCTGAGCCTTTGGCTGACCAGGAAGCATACTTGCACAGTCAACAACGAACTCTGCGTGTGAGTGACTGATAACTGCGAAGTTAGAGTAAATACCTCTTGCCACCTCTGGTGACACCTCTATCTGAACCTGCTGTCCAGCCTGCTGATTCTTATTGTCCATTTTGTTTAGATTCTATGTTTTTAAGTTAATAATTAATGCAAAGGTAATAAAAACTTTTGATACCTCCAAATTTATCGAAAATAAATTTAGGTGCTGACTGCTCCAAACCACCAACACCCAGCACCTATCACCCAACACCTAGATTTTTCTAATCAAGGTGAGCCCGTCACGAAGCGGAATCATGACTTTCTCCACCCTATCGTCATTTGCAATGACATCATTAAAGTCGCGTATTCCTCTTGTCTGGTTGTCCCTCGCATATTCAGGATCAATCACATGACCGTCCCACAAGGTATTGTCGGCAAGAATCCATCCACCTTTCGACATCAAAGGAAGCACCATCTCGTAGGTCTCAACGTATGTACGCTTATCCCCATCAATAAATGCCATATCAAAAGAGATTTCTTTTTCAGAAGCGATACGAGGAACCTCCTCTATGGCATTACCTATTATAAATGATATCTTTTCACTAAGCGGAGAACCTTCTATCCACTTTCGGGTAAAGTCCTCCTGCTCGTCATTTATCTCAAAGGTATAGAGATGACCGTCGTCTGGAAGTCCCTCAGCAAGACACAAAGCCGAATAGCCGGAGAAAGTACCCACTTCGAGTACATTCTTCGGTTTAGCCATTTCTACGAGCATCTTTAGCAAACGTCCCTGAAGATGCCCGCTTGCCATACGACCATGAAGCAGACGGACATTGGTGTCACGATAGAGACGATAGAGATATTCCGGCTCTTTGTCCGAATGTTCCCTAACGTATCTGTCCAGTTCTGCCTCTCCGTCAAGGGTAGTATGCGTCGGATCCTGCGTCTTAGACTTTGCCATTGTTTATTTTTGATTAAAGATGAAGGGAATAAGGAATAAGGTTTGTTTGTCTTTTAGACTAAAAAACTATCAAACATTATTCCTTATTCCATCACCCTTATTCCTTTATTCACAGAGAGCAGAAATTGCCAGACGGTAAGAGTCAAGTCCAAAACCACAGATCACGCCTTTACAAGCAGCAGAGATAAAGCTATGATGACGGAACTCCTCTCGCGTGTGTACATTACTAATATGTACCTCTATCACAGGACAACGAAGTGAACGGATACAATCGTGAAGAGCCACACTTGTATGGGTATAGGCTCCAGCATTAAGGACGACACCATCGTATGTGAAGCCCACCTCCTGCAACTTGTTTATCATCTCACCCTCAATATTGCTCTGGTAATATTCCAGTTCAACATTAGGGAAACGCTCTTTCAACTTAGGGAGATAAGCCTCAAAAGAAGAATCTCCATAGATTCCAGGTTCACGAACTCCGAGAAGATTCAAGTTCGGACCATTCATTATCAGTATTTTCATTTATATTTTTCTTTCTACTTTATTCTTTAATCTATTTACTTTACTCTTTACCCTCCCTTAATATTTCAATCAATTCCTTCATTCCCTCACTCGCACCTTTCTTTATATGTGTGAGATTAGCCCGAGTAGCAACGGCATTAGGGTCAATAAGATACATCGGTATTCCCGGACGGCAATACTGCACAAGTCCGGCTGCTGGATATACGTTCAAACTCGTACCTATGATTATGAAGATGTCAGCCTGTTGTGCTTCCTGAGCAGCATCATACATGTTAGGTACATTCTCCTCGAAGAACACGATGAAAGGCCTCAAAAGACTTCCGTCGCCAGCCTTCTCGCCATGAGGAACCTCAAGACCCGACTCTCCGAAGCCCTCATGAGGAAGGGTCACGTGAAAGCGAGGGTTATCTACATCCCTACTTGAGCACATCTTCATCAACTCACCATGAAGGTGAATGATTTTTGAGGAACCAGCCATCTCGTGAAGGTTATCCACGTTCTGGGTAACGATGGTCACGTCGAAGTCCTTCTCCAGTTCCTTCAAAAGAAGATGTCCCTGATTAGGCTTCACATCACGATACTTGGTACGGAGCATGTTGTAGAAATCATTCACATAGCAAGGATCCTGCTCCCAACCCGTATGGCTGGCAACTTTCATCACAGGATAATTATCCCATAGACCGCCAGCATCGCGGAAAGTGGTCAGACCACTCTCGACCGACATCCCCGCACCTGTCAAGACAACTATTTTCTTCCTCATAATTTAAATAGCTTTTACGTTGTTTTATAGCCGAATATCAGGCATTAATTCTTAACAATGCACAAAAATAGTAATTTTTTTCGGAAATACACTAAAGTAATCGGAGAAAAATGTTAACTTTGCACCTTGATTAAATATTTTTCCACAAAAAACGATTAAAATTCACATGGATAATGTAAGCTACGCCCTCGGACTGGGCATCGGTTCCCAGCTTAAGAGCATGGGCGCAGAGAGTCTCAACATCGACGATTTCGCACAGGCAATAAAGGATGTGCTCAACGATTCAGAGCTCAAGATTTCAATGGCTGATTCACAGAAGATTGTACAGAAATTCTTCCAGGAACAGGAGGCTAAGCAACGCGCTGCTATGGCAGAGACCGGCAAGAAGCTCAAGGCTGAAGGCGAGGCTTACCTTGCAGAGAATGCAAAGAAAGACGGTGTAATCACAACAGCTTCAGGACTTCAGTACACAGTACTCAAAGAGGGCACAGGCAAGTCACCAAAGGCTACCGATACAGTAGTATGCCACTATGAGGGTTTCCTCACCAACGGCACGGTATTCGACAGCAGCATACAGCGTGGCGAACCAGCAGCATTCCCACTCAATGGCGTTATCGCAGGCTGGACAGAAGGCCTTCAGCTCATGAAGGAAGGCGGCAAGAACCGTTTCTTCATCCCTTACCACCTCGCTTACGGTGAGGCTGGTGCAGCAGGCTCTATCCCTCCATACGCAGCCCTCATCTTCGATGTAGAGCTTATTGAGGTGAAATAAAGGAGCCCCCGGAAATTCCGGATAATCCGGACAGCCCGGCAAAACCCAGATAAACTAGAAAATAACTAAAATAAAAAGAACAAAGAAAATGAAAAAATTCACTTTCGCAGCAATCGCGCTTATCGCTGCACTTGCTGCATCATTCTCTTCTTGCGGCAACAGTCCCAAGGCTAACCTCAAGAACGACATTGACACTGTAAGCTACACCATCGGTATGAGTCAGACTCGCGGCCTGAAGGAATACCTCGTTAACCAACTCGGTGTTGATACCACCTATATGGACGCTTTCATCAAGGGTCTCAACGAGGGTGCAAAGGCTGGCGACGACAAGAAGACTGCAGCTTACTATGCTGGTATCCAGATCGGTCAGCAGATTTCTAATCAGATGGTTAAGGGTCTCAATCACGAGCTCTTCGGTGAGGATTCTACAAAGACAATCTCTATGAAGAACTTCCTCGCTGGTTTCATCGCTGGTACAACAGGCAAGAACCAGCTTATGACTATGGGCCAGGCTGACTCAATTGCTGATGCGAAAGTCAAGGCTATCAAGGCTCGTGAGGCTGAGAAGCAGTATGGCGACAACAAGGCTGCTGGTGAGAAGTTCCTTGCTGAGAATGCAAAGAAGGAAGGCGTGAAGGTTCTCGAAAGCGGTGTTCAGTATAAGGTAATCAAGGAAGGTTCAGGCGAGATTCCAAAGGACTCTTCAATGGTTGTAGTAAACTATGAGGGTAAGACCATCGACGGAAAGGTATTCGATTCTTCATACGGCAAGGAGCCTGTAACATTCCCAGCAAACAGAGTAATCAAGGGTTGGACAGAGGCTCTCGTTCACATGCCTGTAGGTTCAATCTGGGAAGTTTACATTCCACAGGAACTCGCTTACGGCGAGCGTTCTACTGGCCAGTTCGAGCCTTTCTCTGCACTTATCTTCAAGATTGAGCTTTTAAGCATCAAGAAATAAAAACAGATAAGAAATGAAGAAAACTTTATTTATTATAACAGTAATGATGGTGGGCTGCTCAATGCTCACCATCGCTGCTAATGATAAGAAGAAGAAAAGCATCGCCCCTGTTGCTGTTCCAGAGCGCACAGTTCTCGCCAACAGCAACGACACCCTGAGCTATGCCGCAGGTATGTCTCAGACAAACGGACTTATCCCTTACCTCACAAGCCAGTTGAAGGTTGACACAACCTATATGGCTGATTTCATCGCTGGTTTCAAAGAGGCTATGAATAAGACTGAAGATCCTAGCTACAATGCCCATGCCGCTGGTATAGAGATTGCAAAGATGCTGAAGGAGCGCTTATTCCCAAGCATCGAGAACGAACTCAAGGGTTCTCCAGAGGCTCTCGTACGCGATAAATTCGTTGAGGGTTTCGTTGCAGCCCTCAAGAAAGATACCTCTATCTACAATCAGCAGACATCTGCAAGCTATTTTGAGGCTCGTATGAAGGCTAACCACGAAGCCAAGCAGGAAAGACTCTATGGAGCCAACCGCGAGGCTGGTAAGAAGTTCCTTGCAGAGAATGCAAAGAAGGAAGGTGTCGTAACAACTCCTTCTGGTCTTCAGTACAAGATTCTGACAAAGGGCACAGGTCCTATCCCTACAGCTTCTCAGGAAGTAAAGGTAAAGTATGAGGGCAAGCTCCTCGACGGAACAGTTTTCGACTCTTCATACAAGCGTAGCGACCCAATCACCAAGTTCCGCTGCAATCAGGTTATCAAGGGTTGGACAGAGGCTCTCACCATGATGCCTGTTGGCTCTACATGGGAGCTTTACATCCCTTACGAGCTTGCTTACGGTGATGCTGATCAGGGCAAGATCAAGCCTTACTCTATGCTCATCTTCAAGGTTGAGCTCATAGGCATAGAGGGCTTGGAGGCAGATAAGCCTGCAGAACCAGTCAAGGCTGCCCCTGTTAAAGCAGCTCCAGCAAAGAAGCCTGCAAAGAAGAAGTAAATCTCTTTTTCAACAAATAAAAGATAGAGTTTCATCATCCACACGGGAGGTGAAACTCTATTTTTTTGTTTCTCATCCATTGTTAATTCTCCATATATTGCCCATCAATTCCCCATAGATACTCCATCGAAACTATGGACCATCTATGGAGTATCTATGGAGTATGTATGGAGTATCCTATGAGAAAGAGCAGACATTTACATAAGAAAACACCCAGGAAACAGAAATTATCAGAATGTCTGGAACAAAAAAATTGTGTCACAAGCTATTATAAATAGTTTGTGACACAAAATAAATTATAATTAAGGATTATCTGTTATAGGCTGTAACTGACGCGCCATTTACACTTGTACCATTCTTAATAAGTTCTACCGCATAACCAACATAGCCAGAATAGTACGGAACGTCTACCACTTTTGTTCCTGCATATGTGTCACATTGTCCATAATCGACCGGCTTTGATTCTCCTTTACCACCAGTCAAAGAATATGTATGCACCATAAATTTCACATATCCTGTACTACTGAGAGTGAAGTCGATCTTAAGGCGATTACCACCCATAGGCGTCAATTTAACCGCATCACCAGAAGTCACTGTGAATGATTTTGTATCCAAACGCTTTCCATCACCATACATTTCACAAGTATATTGTCCTGGTGCTAAATTAAGACCAGTCCATGTATAGCTTCCATTATTAACATTTGAAATCTTATACGTAGTATTATTAACACCTACTATTTTCAGGTAACAATTGTTAGTTTTTGCATTGGTCAAGGTGTAATTAACCGTGACTTTGCTGGTTGATGAAGCTGCAACACTATTTATTTTTCCAGTTACCTGTGGTATAATTGGCACAGTGAATGTACGTGAATCAAATTTCTTATCATCAACCCATATTTCACAAGTATATGTGTTTCCAGCTTTTAAATTAAGACCAGTCCATGTATAGCTTCCATTCTTAACATTTGAAATCTCACGCGTAGTATTAGCAACACCTACTATTCTCAGGTAAGATTTTTCAGGAAAATTATCACTTTTTGAATGGAACATGCTGTAATTAACCGTGACTTTGCTGGTTGAAATATTTGAAATTTTATCAATATGTCCATATTTTGTTACAGTTACCGACTTTTGATAACATGGAGAACCATTTACATAAAGAATCAAATTATACTCACCATCTCTTGCTGTAATAGGCAAATTAACCGTTGCAGGACTTGAGCCCAGTGTTACCCTAGAACCAACAGGACCTGTCGCCTGACAGATCATCCACACAGAATTATTCGAACTGTTTGATGTGTAACTTACACTAAATGTGCTGCTGCTTTCATTGTAAGTAACAGAATTAATCTGAGGATTTGCTGCTTGCACACTACACCATGTTGTCAGAAAACATGATAAGAAAAGTAAAAATTTTTTCATTTTATAGGTTTTATTATTAAATTTGTGTCCGCAGAATTTGTATTTCGCCAAAACCAAAGAGGCGCGGACATCCCCCTCTGGCGGTGATAACAGCAATGATAATTCGTCATTTTTCACTCTGAGCATGAAAAATTCCTCGAGAACCTCCCCCAATTACGATAAAGGCAATAAGGAATCTATGCGTTTCTTTATGAAACAACATACCTTGTGACAGAGCTTAAACACTCAAGATAAGGAGGACAGATAATAGAGATGTAGTTATAATAGGTCTCATCATTCGTCTTTATGTATTCTTATGTGTTGACTACGTTTACATCGTCATGCAATAGTGCAAAAGTATGAAAAATATTTCAATAACAGTCAAAATACAACACACTTTTACAATTATTGTCAATATTTTTAGTATTATTTAAGACTTTTGGACGCATTTGCAACACAAATTTGCACACTTTTGCACATCAATTAAACAAAAAACAATGCAAAATTGGGTAAGTTTTTTGCATTATCTAAAGTATAATGAAAAAAAGAATCTCTATCTTGATTCTATTATCCTCTTTATATCCAATCTTTATTTGATTTTATAAATACATTAGACTATTCAAGCAATAGGAACCACACAAAAGAGAAAGTCCCCTTTGAAGTTAATATTTCAAAGGGGACTTTTTATGGACAACTAAGAATTTTTATACCTCTTCTCCAAACAAGGTGGCGGAAGTGCTTCCTGTTATTCTTACCCTAACGGTTTCGCCAATATGGTGATTGCCTTTATCAAATACCACCATTTTGTTCTGCTCTGTGCGTCCGCAAAGCTGTTCGCGGCTTCGTTTGCTATAGTTCTCAACAAGGACATCAAACTCCTTACCCTCGTCAAGTTTGTAGTTTTCTGCAGAAAGCTCATTCTGAAGGGCAATCATCTCATTAAGCCTTGCAATCTTAACATCCTCTGGAACATCGTCAGGAAGATGCTTTGAGGCGTATGTGCCAGGGCGCTCTGAATACTTGAACATAAAGGAGCTGGCATATCCCACCTCTTTCATAAGAGAAAGCGACATCTGATGATCCTCTTCCGTCTCTGAGTGATAGCCAACAAATATATCAGTTGTAATAGCACAATCAGGAACAATACGCTTGATTGCCTCCACCCTACTCAGATACCACTCACGGGTATATTTTCTGTTCATCAGTTTCAGAATCCTGTCACTACCGCTCTGCACAGGCAAGTGGATATGCTTGCAGACATTCGGCATATCGGCTATGACATGAAGAGTATCATCGCTCATATCCTTCGGATGAGAAGTAGTAAACCTCACCCTCATCTCAGGAACAGCCTCAGCAACCCTTCTAAGCAGTTCTGGGAAAAGAATAAACTCGTCTGTACCTTCCTTCGGGAACTTATAAGAGTTCACATTCTGACCAAGAAGCGTGAGTTCCTTATAACCTCTGTCCCTTAGATCCACACATTCTTTCAGGATGCTTTCAATATCCCTTGAACGCTCACGACCACGGGTATAAGGCACGATGCAATAATGGCAGAAATTATTACAACCACGCATGATACTCACAAAACCCGATATCTTCATGCCATGAGCACGCTTTGGAAGCACGTCACGATATGTCTCCGTCAAAGAGAGGGTTGTATCAATAGCATTCTGACCAAGCTCACATTGCGCAATAAGGTCGGGCAACGTGAGATAAGAGTCAGGACCAGCCACGAGATTAGCATGGTGGTTCTCAATAAGGTCATCCTTGACACGCTCAGCCATACAGCCGAGCACGCCAAGGATTACTTTCTTACCTTTATTCTTGTTGATGTTGTGCAGAGCCTCCAAGCGATGATAAATCTTGTTCTCTGCATTTTCACGTACTGAGCAGGTGTTAAGGAACACCGCATCAGCTTCTTCAATATCTTCTACTGTTTCATAGCCAGCCATCTGCATTACTGAGGCAACAACCTCAGAGTCAGCAACATTCATCTGGCATCCGTAAGTTTCTATAAAGAGTTTCTTCATTGTTTTCTAAGGTTTTAAGGTTTGGAGGTTATGAGGCTTGAGGTCTTTCGGTTTATGACCTCCTAACCCTACAACCCTATAACCTTATAACCATATTATTTCTTCTCGTAGTCATTAAGCTTCTTCAGGAAGAATTCCTTGAAGTCGCTCCACTTGTAATAGCATCCCTGAACAGGCTTCAGTTCTGGAATCAAGGCCTCATTCTCATTATGCAGAATCTTGAAGATTACATCCTTGTCCTGATCATTCTTATGATAGAAAATGAACTGAACATTACATGCCATAGGGAATATGCGGTAGTTAAGCCAGCCACTCTTGTCAAGATCCTCAAGACTCACTTTCTTGTCATAACCGTTAAGGTTAAGGAGGCAGACGAGAGGCATAACCATTGTGTCATGACCATAGCGCAATGTAGCACCTGGATGTGGGAGGGCAAGACATGAATCTGCCTCAGAGATTATCTTTCTGAGGAGGTTACGCTGTGAATAGCCCTGTACGCCACCGCTCAATGGTGAACTGCCATAATTTACATACCAGAACGCATTACTGCGACACCAAAGGTCATAAACCTCATCCTCTGTGAAGAGGTCATACATATTGAACTTATGACGAAGCTCCGTGCTCTGGATGTTAGAAGCAAGCTCGAATATCTTTTCGATGAGCATATACGCATCAATCTTACGACCACGAATCTTGTAGTCGTCAAGGAAACTCTGATCCTTGAAGAGAAGCTTCATGATACGGTCACCTGTTCTATGCTTCATTCTGAAGTCAATATACTCCTGACTCTTCTCGCCCTGTCTCTTCAAAGCACTCAGAACAGAGTCCGACTGATTCATGTAATACATATCATGACGGCTTGCATCATGGGTGATGTTAAACTCAGGATTCATTGAAGCCAACTGCAGAAGGGCATTCTCCATAGAGAGGATACAACGGATAACGGTTGTTGACTTCGCATCAATATTCGTCTTACCCTTGAACACCTCTGGGAATCTCTCAACCATACGCTTCGCAATACCACGATGCTGCTCTGCACCAAGCTGTGTAAGTTCTCCGTCACGACCTCTTGCCTCCTCGCGAATCTGACCAATCTTATTAAAGACCTCAAGTCCCTTCTCCGTCAACATACCTGCATCAGCTGCCTTCTTCATGGCATTGAATGGTACGTCATAGTCCATAGGACCGATAAGATAGCGAGAGCCATGACGGCCATAATGACTGATATAGTATGGGGTATAGCCTGCAGGAGCAGGAGTAAGAGCTTTCTGAGGACCAGGATAAGCCTTGTAGTTAGAACCAGAGAGAGTGATATCCTTACGGAAATCCTCACGTGCCTGCTGTGCCGACACAGCAACAGTCATACATAGCGCAACGGCTGAGACCAAAAGTTTAGAGTAGAGTTTCATCACAATGTCTTTAAAATTTTAGAAAAAGATTTATTTACTTGCAAAGTTACGAAAAATCGGGAACATAACAAAAGAATTCATTCTTTTTATTTACCGAGAGGGTGTAACTTAACAACAGAATGGTACAAAGATACAAAAAAAGGTTGTAATCAAGAAGCAATTTGAGAAAATTAACGCATTAAAATCTATAAACAAAGGAAAAAGTCAGACAAATGCGACTTTTCACAATATTCTTTCACCTCAATCGATTGCTTACAAATGAAAAAAACGCCCTTCTGGTATCTCGAATGTCAAACCAGAAAACAAGCGCAAATCTGATTTTTCCGATCAGGCACAAATCCTCTTGAATAATCGCTATTCCTTCGCTAATCCTCCGCTCTTCTTCCTAACCAAACTTGCTCTTCCTCCGCTCTCTCACCGACTTTGCACCGACTTTGCACCGACTTTGGTACGGAGGATCATAGGAGGAAGAGCGGAGCTACATAGGACAATACTATGAAGTGCTAAGATTCGAAAAACGCAAATAGGCAAATCGAGTAATCTGACAAAAAAACGCTACTTATTTGTAAGTATTTTCTTTCGCTTTACTTGTTTTTGTTTGCATAATATTCGCACGTAAAAATATCATTCTGTATCTTTGCAAATAAAACATTTAAAGATGAAAAGTAATACAAAAAAAAGTTTATAGTTATGTTTAAAAAGTATTTTATAGTTTTCTTACTGTCTTTGGTGATATTTTTCTGTGTCTGCTGGGTAAGAGCACAATCATGTTACCTCGCATCATATACATTCACATTATGCTATTTTGCATTTACATACGCTTGTTTGGAGAAACAGAAGTTTCAAGACACCTTGAAGAATGTATATGTGTGTATTGCCGTTATATTGGGATTTACTCTGATAGAGTCTCCTTTGTATATAATGGATTTCTTGGGTTCAGCAACTTCGGCTATGATTGTGCTTTTTACTATAATTAGTGTATTATTAGCGCTACTTTGCTGGATTGAGAAGAGGTTGATTACAACATTCTTGTCTCTGGTAATAATCGTGTTACTCAATACCTGTGCATTACCTCAATGGGTTAAATTCGTCATGGAACGATATCATTGAAAATGTCAGGTCTCTAATAGAGAAAAGGCTCTCATGCGAACATACGTGAGAGCCTTTTGTATGTATTATTCCAGTTTCGCTTGTTCGTTATTGCCTGGAAGGCAACACCATGAGTAACCGAGGTGCATACTCGACGAAGGAGAGGATGCCCTCGGATATAGAATCTCCATCAACTGATCAGCCTGGAAGGCTGTACCTGATTGACGATGTACTGTCCTCCAGGAGTAGTTGGGGAATTGGCACTATATATCCCCGCACATCCTCGTTTCACTCGTATGTACGGGGTTACGAATAGTACTGTCTTCCAGACAGTTTCGGACAAGCGGAACTTGAATGTATTATCCGTTCATGGCCACAAGGTACTCCTCGTTGGAGTTGATTCGCTAATCCTTCGCTCTTCTTCCTAACCAAACTCGATGAAGGTCCGCTCTATGTCCCTTCCTGAATGGGAGGTTCATCGAGTTTGGTTAGGAGTTACATAGGACTTACATAGGGCCTGCTTGGGAAGAGCATAAGGATTGAAAAAACAGGAGAATTGTTTGGAAAAAGAAAAAAAATTGCAGAAAAGTGTGAGTTTTCAGATTTTATTAGTATCTTTGCCCTGTCATTCCCTATCAACCTAAACTTGATAATGACAATAATGCCCGACGAACCTTAATCAGAATGAAAAGAACGATAATATCATTGCTATTAACCATATTGATTCTGCCAATCCATGCAAAGGATATTGTGTGGTTTGACGGAACTAATCCTGTGACCTATAGCGTTCTGACGGATAGGGACCTCGTGGTTGAGACTGCCCTGAATATGTTCTCTAACGATATGCTTGAGGTTACAGAGGCATACGCTATCCCCGAGGCTCCTTCAAAGGCAACGATTCATATCTACCAGCTCGACAAGGCTGCCGACAAGGAAAGACAGGATTTAGCGAAGATGGGCTTTGACATCAGCAAGATAACGAAAGGGCATGATGCGTTCTCAATACGTTGTCACAAGAAAAACATTATAGTGGTCGGGGCTAACGGACGTGGTGCAGCTTATGGTATTCTCGAACTGTCACGCATAGCAGGCGTCTCTCCCTGGATATGGTGGGGAGATGTTGTTCCCGAGATGAAAGAGCGCCTCACCATCAACAGCCGCTTTACCACCATGCAATCAGCAAGCGTGGAATATCGCGGAATATTCCTCAACGATGAGGACTGGTCGTTACGCCATTGGAGCTACTCTAACTATGAGAAAGGCAACTTTGGACAAATCGGAAGGAGGACTTACAAGCGCATCTTCGAACTTCTGCTTCGTCTTCGCGCCAATACTATCTGGCCGGCTATGCACGAGAAAACCACTCCTTTCTTCAAGGTGAAAGGGGCAAAGGAAGAGGCTGATTCCTTCGGGATTTTTGTCGGGACTTCACATTGTGAGCCTCTTCTCCGAAACAACGTAAGCGAATGGGACACGTTCAGGCAAGGGCAGTTCAATTACTTTACCAACAAGGAGAACATACAGAAATACTGGGCGGAGCGTCTTGACGAGGTTAAGGATAGCCGAAACAATATGTTCACTATCGGTATGCGAGGCATTCACGACGGTCGTATGAATGGTGCAAAGACCGAGAAAGAGCAACTTGAGGGACTTCAGAATGTCATCAACGACCAGCAGGAACTTATCCGCGAGCATATTGGCGACCCGAGCAAGCAGATGCAGGTGTTCATCCCTTACAAAGAGGTGCTCAAGGTGTATGAGAACGGACTAAAAGTGCCTGACTACGTTACACTTATGTGGTGTGACGACAACTACGGATATATCACTCGTCTCAGCAACGCCCAGGAACAGAAACGAATAGGCGGAGGTGGCGTTTACTATCATCTCAGCTATTGGGGAAGGCCTCACGACTATCTGTGGCTTACCACCACTCAGCCAGGTCTTATCTATAACCAGATGCGACAGGCATACGACCATAACATGCGCAAGATATGGATCGCAAACGTTCACGACCCTAAGGTTGCCGGCTATGACCTTGAACTGTTCCTCGACCTCGCATGGAATATCAACTGCACGACAAGCGAGACCGTTGGCGACCACTATAGGAAATGGCTTGTCACCCAGTTTGGCGAGAGTGCCGGTAACTTTCTCTTCCCTGCCATGAGCAAGTTCTATCGCCTTTGCGGAGAGCGCAAGCCAGAATTCATGGCTTGGTCAGAAACCGAACTGTCCGACAGGGACAAATACGACCGTGGAGTATCTCCTATCAGAAATACGGAGTTTACCCACGCTTTTGGCGATGAGATGCAACGCTATCTCGATGACTACGAGGCAATAGTAAAGACTGTCTATGAGGCAGAGGATTCTGTTTCGCCCGAACTAAACGATGCCTATTTTGCCATGATTGAATATCCCGTATGTGCCGCAAGGGCTCATGCGGTAAAGATTCTTGAGGCGCAAAAGGCACGACAACTGGCTAACGGCCGTCCGGGAAGAAACAAGGAAGAACAAGAGGAGGGAATGCGTATTGCCTGTGCCAAGGCTCAGAAAGCATATCATGAGATAGTAGGACTCACCAATTGCTACAATATCTCAATAGCCAATGGCAAATGGGAGAACATAATGGATATGCATCCGCGCGACCTTCCTGTCTTCGGGGCTCCGGTACTTCCCATGCTTTTGTCAGGAGAGAACATGGAAGAGGAACTCAGTAAAGTACATGAGGCTCATGGCGAGAACATCCCTTATAGTTGGATAGCGAGAAAAGAAGGTTTCATCGCCCGCAACTGTAATGATTACGACCGATCCTCTCCCCGCTCCCTTTTAAAGGGTGAGAGCCAGAATGCAAAGAAGTCTTCCTTTAAGGGAGATTTAGAGGGTCTCCACTTCATCTCCATGCTCGGCCATAGCATGAAGGCCATTTCACTTCCCAAGGGCTCTTCCCTCACCTACTCCTTCGTATCCGACCAAGAAGCCCCTGCCATTCTGCGTATTGCCCTCATTCCTACTCACCCTCATGACAAAGGCGACCTCAGATATGCTGTAAGCATTGACGGAGGCAATGAGACCGTCATTTCAATAAAGGAATCATACAACTCCGAGCAATGGAAGAAGAATGTTCTTCGCGGTCAGTCTGTGAAGAGCGTCAACATCAGTCTCACAAGGGGCGAGCATACTCTCTCCATACGCGCCCTCGACGATAACATCATCCTCGACCAATGGATGATTGACTTCGATAAGAAGCGGAAGCATTATCTGTTCCCGATAGATTGATAAACCTCGGCCTCTCCCCCCGCCCTCCCCCGTAGGGAGGGAGCTGGAGTGCGCAAATCCATTGGTTTGGGGAGAAGGTTTGGGGAGAAGGCTTAGAGATTAGTATTTTTGTTTAGTGTGCTCCATCGCCTTCCGGCTCCCTCCCTACGGGGGAGGGCGGGGGGAGAGGCCGTAGCCTTTTTATATATTTATACCATAACTCTGCTTCACCTCACTCATCACGAAGGTACTCTCGATAGAGGCAAGACTTTCAATCTCACCAAGTTTATTGAGAACGAACTCCTGATACTGCTTCATATCACGCGCGCGAACTTTTAATAGATAATCATACGCACCAGAGGTATTGTAACATTCCGTCACCTCCGGAATTCGCATGATGCGACGCACAAACGCATCCGCAATCTCATGATTTATCTGCTTTAGCTTAACCTTACAGAACACAAGAAGTCCCTGATCCAATTTCTCAGGATCAAGTACGGCAACATACTTAATGATATAGCCATTCTTCTCCAGGCGTTTCTGACGCTCAAATACGGGTGTCGGGGTCAGATGAACGGCATCAGCCAACTCTTTTGTGGTCAATTTCGCATTTTTTTGTAGCGTTTTCAGTATCTGAATATCAGTTTCATCAAGCTTTTCCATACTTTTTTAGAGTTTTATTCTATTTGAGAGGCTTTTTCACCTCCCAATCAGAAGGATTTTCTATTTCAGATGCAAAAATAGTGATATTTTCTGAATATCACAAGAAATTTGGAAGATATTTCTAAAAATATTAATTTTGCACTCGAAATCAAAACCTCCGAAGTTTCACTCGGATAATTTCAAGATAACAAGAATATTAACATACCCCTTTCTCACCCGGGCGTCCTCTCTACGAGGAGAAACAACGGGGGGAGAGGCTAAAAGAAAGGAAAAAAACTATGAGCAAGAAGAATTATCGTTTTGAGACATTACAGCTTCATGTAGGACAGGAACAGGCAGACCCAGCAACCGATTCACGCGCTGTGCCTATTTATCAGACTACAAGTTACGTATTCCATAACTCTCAGCATGCAGCCGACCGTTTCGGACTTCGCGATGCAGGTAATATATACGGTCGTCTGACCAACTCTACACAGGGTGTATTCGAAGACCGTGTAGCTGCTCTTGAAGGTGGTGTAGCAGGTCTCGCTGTTGCCTCTGGTGCAGCTGCCATCACCTACGCTCTCCAGAACATCGTGCAGGCTGGTGACCACATCGTAGCAGCCGACAACCTCTATGGTGGTAGCTACAACCTCATCACCCACACCCTCTCTACTCAGGGTATCAGCAACACCATCATCAACGTAAACGACCTTGACGCTCTCGAGGCAGCAATCAAGCCTAATACTAAAGTAGTATATGCCGAGACATTCGGCAACCCTAACTCTGACGTTCTCGACCTTGAAGGCGTTGCAGCCGTTGCTCACAAGCATGGTATTCCATTCATCGTCGATAACACCTTCGGCACACCTTATCTCATCCGTCCTCTTGAGCATGGAGCAGATATCGTTGTACATTCAGCAACCAAGTTCCTCGGCGGTCATGGCACATCACTCGGTGGTGTAATCGTTGATGGCGGTAAGTTCGACTGGAAGGCTAATCCTGACAAGTTCCCTACCCTCGCAAAGCCAGATCCATCATATCATGGCATAGTATTCGCTGATGCTGTAGGTGCTGCTGCATACGTTACACGTATCCGTGCCGTCATCCTTCGCGACACAGGTGCAGCTATCTCTCCTTTCAACGCATTCATTCTCTTGCAGGGCGTAGAGACTCTGAGCCTTCGCGTAGAGCGTCACACAGAGAATGCTCTGAAAGTTGTTGATTTCCTCGCTAAGCATCCAAAGGTAAGCAAGGTCAACCATCCTGCTCTCGAGAGTCATCATGACCACAAGCTCTATCAGAAGTACTTCCCTAACGGTGGCGGCAGCATCTTCACATTCGAGATCAAGGGTGGACAGGAAGAGGCTTGGAAGTTCATCGATGCCTTGCAGATATTCTCTCTGCTTGCCAACGTAGCCGACGTGAAGAGCCTGGTTATCCATCCTTACACCACAACCCACTCACAGCTCTCTCCTGAGGAACTGGCAGAACAGCACATCACTCCTTCAACCATTCGCCTGAGCATCGGTACCGAGCATATCGACGATATCATAGAGGATCTCAGCCAGGCATTCGACAAGATTTGATATTGTTAGTATAAGGACAAAAGACTAAGGTCAAAGGACTAAAGCTATGAGCTAAACCCTTTGACCTTAAACATTTTGAAACTTAGACTTTAAGCTTTAGACCGCAGACTCAAACTTTATACAAAAACAAACATGAACAAATTTATAATCGCAGATAATCAGGAGCTTACGCGCTTCGCCTTGGAGAGCCTTATCCGACAGAAAGGGTACGGAGAGATATTCAGCGCCCACGACAAGGCCGGTCTCGTGCAATTACTGAAGGAACATGAGGATGCCGTTGTCGTACTCGATTACACGCTATTCGACTTTGCCGACGAAAACCAGCTTCTCATCATCGCAGAGCGTTTCGCATTGGCACAATGGATTCTCATCAGCGAAGACCTTACCCCTCAGTTCCTGCGCAGTATCGTATATCTGTCAAATCAGTTCAGCATCGTGTTCAAGGACGGCACGCTACGCGACATACGCGACGCCCTCGAAGCCGTAAGCCATCACAATCGACATATCAGCCAGCGTGTGCTTGAGACTATCCTCAACCAGCAGCAACAGGAGCAGGAGGAACAGCCAAGCATACTGACAGAGACCGAGACAGAGATTGTGCGAGCCATTGCCCAGGGCAAGACCACGAAAGAGATTGCCAACGAGCGTTTCTCAAGCATACACACCATAACCACGCACCGCAAGAACATCTTCCGGAAACTTGGCGTCAACACCGCCCACGAGGTCATCAAATATGCCCTCAGAGCTGGTCTCGTTGATTCTTCCGAGTTCTATATTTAAGGGTTTAAGTTTAGAGGTTAGGGGTTAGAGAATAGCAGATCAGCACTCTAACCCCTAAACTTTTTACTCTAAAACTCTAACCCCTCCACTCTAACCTTCTTCCCCCCTATGCAGGGGGACTGAGGGGGTCTATACGATTATCCCCCGCAGCCTTCACAGGCTACGAGGGACATATTGACTTTATCAAATATATTAATATTGCAACTAAAACCCCGCAGCCTTCACAGGTGACGGTTTTTGATTACCTAAAAAATCTCATAGCCACCTGCATAAGGCAGATGAATATGAATACATGAAATTACGCTGCAAATATAAGATTAATTTTCGTAACCTCCAAACATTTCTACAAAAAAATGCAAAGAAGCACACTCGCAACCCTTTGCAGGTTACAGGTAGGGTGTGTGTTTAAAATATGATAACTATGATAACCATGATAACCGCAAGGCTATCCAATTACGGGACACGAAATGATTATCCCCCGCAACCTTCACAGGGTACGGAGGATGGTCTGTAAGTTTCTCCCCCGCAGTCCTTCACAGGTTACACGGAGGTATTTACACTTATTTTGATCTTATCATGAAAAATAAGATTTACTTGCTGCAAAGGTAAGATTAATTTTCATAACCTCCAAACATTTTTACAAAAAAGTATTAAGGGATTAAGAAATTAATGGATTAAGAGATTAATATATTAAACGCGAAGTCGCTAAGTCGCAGAGTATTTTTCATTGTTCACTTTTCATTTCCATTAGTGTCTCCGCGCCTTTGCATTCTTATAATTTTCCACCAGCAAGGGCTGTAAGCCCGACACCTAAAAGGGCGGTTCGTAAGAGCCGTTATATGAACAACATTATCTAATCTGAGGTCTGAAGGACCGACACTTATTGTATATATTTAGGTGTCGCACCTACAGCGCTCACTAAAAAAATCGTCATAGCAACAGCCCTTGCGGACTGCCCTGTTAGGTATCGCACCTTCGGCGCTAACTGTTCGCTATGGCTCACCAAGCTACGCAAGTCGTCAAACTCACGTTTTATAGCAAATTGTAAATGGTATAAGGCATGTGTAAGGGTAAACGTCGAAAGACAGGGGGGTAAATGTCGAAAGTTCTTTTGAAGATAGCCAGTTTCTTCATACCTTTGCATCAGAAATCAGAAACAAAAAGTCTAACAATAAAAAAACTAGAAATATGAAAAAGATGATTTTCGCCCTCGTGGTAATGTTCGCAATGACAATGAGTGTTAATGCAAAGAGTAATGACACATCAATGTTCTTCAAGAGAATGAGTTGCTATCTGGAACTGGACAAAAATCAGATGGAGACAGTCAAGGTTTCAATGGCTGAGTTCAACAAATCAATGGAGGCTCTCTCTCATAAAAGGGGCAGAGGTATGGGCTTCAGATCTGCCAACAAAATCGTGGATCGTCACAAGAAGCAGATGAAGCAAATTCTCAACGATAAGCAGTACAAGAAATACGAAGAGATATTTGACCTTACCGTACGCAACACCGTTAAGATCAATATCGAGCGTATTACTTCAGCAAGGAAGCATATGACTGGTATGATGAATACAAAATCATAAGAGAACATCAATTCCATAAAATTATTCGAGTTCAAGTTTAAGTTAGTACAACATAAGGAAAACTCCCTGTAACGCACATACGTTGCAGGGAGTTTTTATAAAATATCTAAGGGGATGTTTACGACTTTAGCCTATTGCAATATAGTCAATATTTCTGCGTTATAAAGTTACAACCTAAGAACTAAGAATAAATGAAAAGAAATACATTCAAAGCAATGGCTCTGCTAATACCAGCATTTTTACTGGCATCAACAAGTTGTGTAAAAAACAAACAACACTCACCAAAGGCAGAAGCAGCACAAGAAATCAAAAAGCCAGAAATATCTCCACTTGATTCCGTAATAAGGCATGACTTCAAATCTTCAAATGAAATGGCTTTTTCGCTCTTTAAGCAAGTGGATAAGCAAAAGCGTAGCGGGAACTTCATGATTTCACCACTCAGCCTAACTAATGCACTTGCTATGCTTGCCAATGGCGCAGACGGCACTACGCTAAAGCAAATCGCAGATGTATTAGGCGCAAAAGACATGAGTGTTGATAAAATTTGCATGCAGTATAGGGATTTGGATGTCTATCTCAAATCAATTGACAAAGAAACTTCTTTCGCCAATGCCAGTTCAATATGGATAGACAATAAATTTCAGGTAAAAGCTGCCTTCATCAAGAATAACAAAGAAATATTTAATGCTGAGGTTTACAATGAACCTCTAGCTACAGAGAAGACCAAGAACGACATCAATTCATGGTGTGACAAGCATACAAACGGTCATATTAAGGAAATACTTCACAATCTACCGTCTCCAGATTCAAGGATGCTGCTCATGAATGCCTTGTACTTTAACGGGAAATGGGCTTCTGCATTCTCCAAGGAAGACACTAAGGAGGAATTCTTCAAGAACTCCGATGGTTCTAAGTCAAAGGTGAATATGATGCATAAATTCGAAGGAATGAGAGCTTGTGTCTGTGATAAATTTGATATTGTAGAGTTCCCCTATGGGAAAGGTGATTTTGGCATGGTGGTAATCCTTCCACATAAAGGCGAGAATATTGATATTTGCCTAAAGAATCTTAGTAGTAAGCAAGTTAATAAGATAGAGAGTAACTCTGACTTCTATTATGTCAGTGTTCGTATGCCTCACGTGGAACTAAATGATGAGACAGATTTCAATAGCCCTCTGAAAACTTTGGGCATGACCGATGCTTTCTCTATAAAAAATGCCAATCTCTCAAAGATATCTGATAATCTCTATGTTTCGAACATCATACAGAAAACTTCCATAAAGGTAAACGAGCAAGGAACAGAAGCTACAGCCGTAACATACGATGTTATCAAGGCAAAAGATGAAGATGAACCTAAGCCCAAGATACTTGAATTCTATATGGATCGCCCATTTGTGTATCTAATCCGCGAGAAGATAACAGGAACAATCCTCTTCATGGGTAAGGTAAGGAGATTATAAAAGTCTCCCCCCCACGAGGTCATCAAATACGCCCTCAGAGCCGGTCTCGTTGATTTTTCCGAGTTCTATATTTAAGGTTAGGGTGTGTGTTTAAAATATGATAACTATGATAACTGTGATACCCTAAATCTGTTCAACTTTTGTTCGTGTTACTCATAGGCAAGACAGTCGCAAAATTCAAGTTACAGGTTTAAGTCTAAAAAATGGTTATCATAGTTATCACAGTTATCATTTTATATAAAGACACCCTGTCTTTTTCGCACTTCTACTTTAATAATAATAAATAATTAATTATTTATTATTATTAAGCTTAAAGGGAAGAGAAAGGGTGTGTGTAAAAAATATGATAACCATGATAACTATGATAACTTTGTGTAAAATCGAGTCAACTTTTTCAGTACAAGGCATGTCTATCAAAGATCACGAAAGGAAATGCAAACTCAGATTAACCTCCCCTTTGGCCGTCGAGCTAAACCTTCATAACTCATCTCTCTTCACTCTTAACTTACCTTCGCTTCTAATCCGTTTCAAAGCCGTTCCAAATCCGCTCCCTACAATCCTCTAAATTCCTCTGCATAGGCGGACTTGAATAGTACTCAAGCTTATGATTATGTTAACTTCATTATAAACAATTAAAAATTGAAATCCCAAACGCAGCTAATGAATAGATGATACTATAAAATATTGATGTTAAGCCTATTAGAGAAACCAACTCAGGATTTTCACTCTTTACGCGACAAGCATTTTGGTTATCACAGTTATCATAGTTATCATATTTTAAACACACACCCTACCTTATAATCTCCCCTACCCCATACAATAAAAATCCCTGCAACGCACGAACGTTACAGGGATTTTATATTTAGAGTGTTATTCAATTCTTAGAGGTCTCTGTCAGAGAACTCGAGGACGTTGCGGCGGTTAGCCTGAAGACGCTCATAGCCTTCCTTGCTACCTACAATAATCTTCTCGAACTCACGCAGACCTGTACCTGCTGGGATGAGGTGTCCGCAGATTACGTTCTCCTTCATGCCGAGGAGTGAATCGCTCTTTCCACGGATAGCAGCCTCATTGAGCACCTTCGTTGTCTCCTGGAATGATGCAGCAGACATGAAGCTCTTGGTATGAAGAGCGGCACGTGTGATACCCTGAAGGATCTGTGTAGAGGTTGCAGGGATAGTATCACGAACCTGAATAGTCTTCAAGTCACGACGCTTGAGGCTTGCGTTCTCATCACGGAGCTTGCGGGCAGAGATAATCTCACCTGCACGTACGTTCTCTGAATCACCAGCGTTGATAACGTACTTCTTACCCCAGATACGATCGTTCTCCTCTGCGAAGTCGAGCTTATCAACGATATCGCTCTCAAGGAAGCATGTATCGCCTGGCTCATTGATCTGTACCTTACGCATCATCTGACGAACGATAATCTCGAAGTGCTTATCGTTGATCTTTACACCCTGCAGACGATATACATCCTGTACCTCGTTCACGATATACTCCTGAACAGCGGTAGGACCCTTGATGGCAAGGATATCGTTTGGTGTGATTACACCGTCAGAGAGTGGAGTTCCGGCACGTACAGCATCACGGTCCTGAACGAGCAACTGCTTGCTTGTTGGAACGAGGTACTTGCGCTCCTCACCAGTCTTAGATACGATTGTAACCTCACGGTTGTTACGCTTGAGCTGTGGGTTGATCTTAACCTCACCGTCGATTTCGCTGACGATAGCTGGGTTGCTTGGGTTACGTGCCTCGAAGAGCTCTGTTACACGTGGCAGACCACCGGTGATATCACCTGCACGGCTTACGGTACGTGGAATCTTAACGAGGGTAGCACCAGACTCGATTACCTGTCCGTCGTCAACAACTACGTGACCACCTACAGGGAAGTTATAGCGTCCGAGTACCTCACCGTTCTCGTCGATGATCTCACAGGTTGGGATCTTTGAACGGTCCTTAGCCTCGACGATAACCTTATCGGTCATACCTGTTGTATCGTCGGTCTCAGCGATGTATGTCATGCCCTCGACAACGTCGTGGAACTTAACCTTACCCTTGAACTCTGTAACGATGACAGCGTTGAATGGGTCCCAACGGCAGATCTCGTCGCCCTTCTTCACTACATCACCATTCTTATAGTAGAGTGAAGAACCGTAAGGTACGGCCATGTTAGAGAGTACGACACCTGTTGTAGGGTCAATGAAACGAACCTCGGCAAGACGGCTTACTACCATCTCACAGTCACGGCCGTCTTCCTTGAATGGAACGGTACGGAGCTCATCGAACTCAATACGTGCCTCTGCCACCTTACAGGTAACTGCAGCATTAGCAGCTGCACCACCAGCGATACCACCGGCGTGGAACGTACGGAGAGTAAGCTGTGTACCTGGCTCACCGATAGCCTGAGCTGCGATGACACCAACAGCCTCACCCTTCTGTACCATGCGCTGTGTAGCAAGGTTACGACCGTAACACTTCTTACATACACCCTGACGTGACTCACAAGTGAGCACAGAACGGATTTCTACCATCTCGATGCCGGCATCCTCGATAGCCTTTGCACGAGCCTCGGTGATTTCCTCACCTGCAGGGCAGATAACCTCGTTGGTATGTGGGTTGATAACGTCGTGTACAGAAACGCGGCCAAGGATACGCTCATAGAGACTTGAGATAACCTCATCACCATTCTTGAGGGCTGTGCAGAGAAGTCCGCGTAGTGTACCACAGTCGTCCTCGTTGATGATAACGTCGTGTGAAACGTCAACAAGACGACGTGTGAGGTAACCAGCGTCGGCAGTCTTCATAGCGGTATCAGCAAGACCCTTACGGGCACCGTGAGATGCAATGAAGTACTCGAGCACAGACATACCTTCCTTGAAGTTAGAAAGGATAGGGTTCTCAATGGTTGGACGGTCGTCGGCACCTGCCTTTGTAGGCTTAGCCATCAGACCACGGATACCTGAGAGCTGCTTAATCTGGTCCTTAGAACCACGGGCACCAGAGTCAAGCATCATGAATACGGCGTTGAAGCCCTGGTCTGCCTCGGTCATCTCCTTAAGGAGGATGTTACCGATATCGTTATTTACGTGTGTCCAAGTATCGATAACTTGGTTATAACGCTCGGTATCGGTGATGAAGCCGAGGTTATAGTTATCGGTGATTTCACGAATCTTATCGTTACCAGCCTTGATGAGCTGCTCCTTCTCTGGTGGGATGATGATATCGTCAAGGTTGAATGACAGACCTGCGAGGTATGCCATGCGATAACCAAGGTTCTTGATACCATCAAGGAACTCACAAGCACGTGCGAAACCAACAGCCTTGATAACGTCAGCGATGATATCGCGGAGTGACTTCTTAGAGATAATTGTGTTTACGAAGCCCATCTCACGTGGAACGAGTTCGTTGACGATAACACGACCAACAGAAGTCTCGACAGTATGACGGATGTACTTGCCATTCTCGATGTCCTCAACAACAACCTTTACAGGAGCGTGGAGGTCGCAACGCTTCTCATTGTAAGCGATGATAGCCTCTTCTGGACCATAGAATGAGAGTCCCTCACCCTTTGCGCCTGGACGCATCTTTGTGATGTAGTACAGACCGAGCACCATATCCTGTGAAGGTACGGTGATAGGAGCACCATTAGCAGGGTTGAGGATGTTATGGCTCTGGAGCATGAGGATCTGTGCCTCGAGTACTGCCTCGTGAGACAATGGGAGGTGCACAGCCATCTGGTCACCGTCGAAGTCGGCGTTGAACGCAGTACATGCAAGTGGGTGGAGCTGGATAGCCTTACCCTCGATGAGCTTTGGCTGGAATGCCTGAATACCAAGACGGTGAAGTGTAGGAGCACGGTTCAAGAGAACAGGGTGTCCCTTCATCACGTTCTCAAGGATATCATAGATGATAGGCTCACGACGGTCAACGATACGCTTAGCTGACTTCACAGTCTTCACGATGCCGCGCTCGATGAGCTTGCGAATGATGAATGGCTTGTAAAGCTCGGCAGCCATAAGCTTTGGCAGACCGCACTCGCCCATATTGAGTTCAGGACCTACAACGATTACAGAACGTGCAGAGTAGTCAACACGCTTACCGAGGAGGTTCTGACGGAAACGACCAGCCTTACCCTTCAGGGAGTCAGAGAGTGACTTCAATGGACGGTTGCTCTCGCTCTTAACAGCGCTTGACTTACGAGAGTTGTCGAAGAGAGAGTCAACAGCCTCCTGAAGCATACGCTTCTCGTTACGGAGGATAACCTCTGGAGCGTGGATCTCAACGAGACGCTTCAAACGGTTGTTACGGATGATGACACGACGATAGAGGTCGTTGAGGTCGGATGTAGCGAAACGTCCGCCATCAAGTGGAACGAGCGGACGAAGCTCTGGAGGTGTGACAGGAAGGATCTTGAGAATCATCCACTCTGGACGGTTCACATCCTTACTTGCACGGAATGCCTCTACAACCTGAAGACGCTTCAGTGCCTCGTTCTTACGCTGCTGTGAAGAGTCGTTGTTTGCACTCTCACGGAGCTCTGCTGCAAGTGCGTCGAGGTCAAGGTTCTGCAGGAGGTAGTAGATAGCCTCTGCACCCATCTTACAAACGTACTTGTTTGGATCGTCGTCATCGAGATAGTCATTGTTTGGATCGAGGTAGCTGTCAACGATGTTGATGTACTCTTCCTCAGAGATGAGGTCACCTACATGTGTACCGTTAAGGTCGCCGCTACCGTCTGGTGCCTGTACTGGATGAGTACCGTTCTTACCAGCCATAGGACCTGGCTTGATAACGATGTACTTCTCGTAATAGATTACAGACTCCAGCTTCTTTGTTGGCATACCGAGCAGATATCCAATCTTGTTTGGAAGGCTGCGGAAATACCAGATATGTGCAACAGGAACCACGAGTTCGATGTGGCCTGAACGCTCACGACGTACTTTCTTCTCTGTTACCTCAACACCGCATCGGTCACAGACGATACCCTTATAGCGGATGCGCTTGTACTTACCGCAGGCACACTCGAAGTCCTTTGTAGGACCGAAGATGCGCTCGCAGAAAAGACCGTCACGCTCTGGCTTATAGGTACGGTAGTTGATGGTCTCAGGCTTGGTAACCTCACCGTATGAGTTCTCAAGGATTTCCTCAGGAGAAGCCAGACCAATAGTGATCTTGGTGAAGTTATTCTTTATTTTTGTATCTTTTTTGAAAGCCATATGTATTTACAATTTGACTATTTACTATTTACAATTTACTTATTCTTACAATCCTTTTCAATTGTAAATTAATCAAGCTTAATGCTAAGACCGAGGCCGCGAAGCTCATGGAGAAGCACGTTGAGTGACTCTGGGATACCAGGAGTTGGCATTGGATCACCCTTAACGATAGCCTCATAGCTCTTAGAACGGCCTACAACGTCGTCAGACTTGATAGTAAGGATTTCCTGAAGCACATGAGAAGCACCGAATGCCTCGATTGCCCAGACCTCCATCTCTCCGAAACGCTGACCACCGAACTGTGCCTTACCACCGAGTGGCTGCTGAGTGATGAGAGAGTAAGGACCGATAGAACGAGCGTGCATCTTGTCCTCTACCATGTGACCGAGCTTCAAGAAGTATGTGATACCGATTGTAGCAGGCTGGTCGAACATCTCACCTGTCTCACCATCATAAAGGTGTGTAGAGCAGTAGCGTGGGAGACCTGCCTTGTCGGTCCACTCATTCAAGTCGTCAAGCTTAGCACCATCGAAGATAGGAGTAGCGAACTTAACACCAAGCTTCTTACCGGCAGCACCGAGAACAGCCTCGAATATCTGACCAAGGTTCATACGTGAAGGCACACCCAGTGGGTTAAGAACCAAGTCAACTGGACGACCATCCTCGAGGAATGGCATATCCTCCTGACGAACAACCTTAGATACGATACCCTTGTTACCGTGACGGCCGGCAAGCTTATCACCTACACCAATCTTACGCTTCTTGGCGATATAAACCTTAGCCATCTGCTGAACGCCTGATGGGAGGTCATCACCGATAGAGATAGCGAACTTACGGCGCTTGAGCTCAGCATCAAGGAGCTTGTACTTGCGGATGTAGTTCATAATCAGACGCTGGATGAGCTTGTCTGTATGGTCATCGCCAGTCCAGTTGTTAGACTGGATGCCGTCGAACTCAAGGTTTGCAATAGCAGAAGCAGTGAACTTGCTACCCTTTGTGATGATCTCAGCACCTGTGTAGTCCTTAACACCCTGAGAGGTCTTGTCCTCTGTGAGAGTAAGGAGCTTGTCAACAAGGATTTCCTTGAGATCCTTAGCCTTTGCCTCGTACTCCTCGTCAATCTTAGCAAGGATGATCTTATCCTGCTTCTTAGACTCACGGGTCTTAACGGCACGAGAGAAGAGTTTCTTATCGATTACCACACCTGAGAGTGATGGGTTAGCCTTCAATGAAGAATCCTTAACGTCACCAGCCTTGTCACCGAAGATAGCACGGAGAAGTTTTTCCTCTGGAGATGGGTCGCTCTCACCCTTAGGAGAGATCTTACCAATCATGATGTCGCCTGGCTCGATACGTGCACCGATACGAACGATACCGTTGTCATCGAGATCCTTTGTAGCATCCTCTGATACGTTAGGAATATCAGCTGTGAATTCCTCCATACCACGCTTTGTCTCACGAACCTCGAGGGCATACTCATCAACATGAACAGATGTAAGGATATCCTCACGAACTACGCGCTCGTTGAGTACGATAGCATCCTCATAGTTGTAACCCTTCCAAGGCATGTAAGCAACGAGGAGGTTGCGTCCAAGTGCGAGCTCACCATTCTCTGTAGCATAACCCTCAGTGAGGATATCGCCAGCCTTTACACGCTGTCCCTTCTCACAGATTGGACGAAGGTCGATGGTCATGTTCTGGTTTGTACGGCGGAACTTAGGAATACGGTATTCCTTGATAGCAGGCTCGAAGCTAACGAACTCGTCATCCTCTGTGCGATCATAGAGAATACGTATTGTTGTTGCATCAACATATTCGATTACACCCTCGCCCTCGGCAGTAATCATAGTACGTGAATCCTCACATACCTGCTGCTCAAGACCTGTACCTACGATAGGAGCATCGTTATGCAGCAATGGAACTGCCTGACGCATCATGTTACATCCCATCAATGCACGGTGACCGTCATCATGCTCAAGGAATGGGATAAGACCAGCACTTACAGATGCGATCTGCTGTGGAGATACGTCCATGAGGTTAACCTCTGATGGTGGAACTACAGGGAAGTCTGAGTTCTCACGACACTTAACGACCTCACGGATGAAGTTACCGTCGTCCTTAAGTGGAGCATTACCCTGACCGATGATCTGATCCTCTTCCTCCTCAGCAGTGAGATATACCACATTCTTATTGTCAAGGTCAACAACTGAGTTGTTTACCTTACGATATGGAGTCTCGATGAAGCCAAGATTATTGATCTGGGCATACATACAGAGAGATGAGATAAGACCGATGTTTGGTCCTTCAGGAGACTCGATAGGACAGAGACGGCCGTAGTGTGTATAGTGTACGTCACGAACCTCGAAACCTGCACGCTCACGAGAAAGACCGCCAGGACCAAGAGCAGAGAGACGACGCTTGTGTGTCACCTCGGCCAGAGGGTTGGTCTGGTCCATGAACTGAGAGAGTGGGTTTGTTCCGAAGAACGAGTTGATAACGCTTGAGATTGTCTTTGCGTTGATAAGGTCAGTTGGTGTGAAGACCTCATTGTCACGCACGTTCATGCGTTCACGAATAGTGCGGCTCATACGTGCAAGACCGATGCTGAACTGATTTGCCAACTGCTCACCTACTGTGCGTACACGACGGTTTGACAGGTGGTCGATATCATCAACAGTAGCGTTTGAGTTGATGAGGTTGATGAGGTACTTGATGATCTCGATGATATCCTCATGAGTCAAAGTACGAACATCCATGCTGGTGTCAAGGTTCAGCTTCTTGTTGATTCTGTAACGACCAACCTCACCGAGGTCATAGCGTTTGTCAGAGAAGAAGAGGTTCTGGATAACCTCACGTGCGCTCTGGTCATCAGCAGGGTCAGCATTACGCAACTGACGATAGATATATGTAACAGCTTCCTTCTCTGAGTTTGAAGGGTCCTTAAGCAGGGTATTGAAGATGATACCATACTTAGAAGCAGACTCTGCAGTCTTGTGAACAAGGATTGTTCTCTGCTCAGAATCAAGAATCTGGTCGATATTCTCCTTTGTGATCTCTGTCTCGCGCTCAAGGATAACCTCGTTACGCTCGATAGATACAACCTCACCTGTATCCTCATCTACGAAGTCCTCATTCCAAGACTTCAGCACACGAGCAGCAAGTGTACGGCCAAGACAAGCCTGCAGGTTCTTCTTGTTCACCTTAACCTCCTCAGCGAGGTCGAAGAGCTCAAGAATCTGCTTATCACTCTCATAGCCGATAGCACGGAGAAGAGTTGTTACAGGCAGCTTCTTCTTACGGTCGATGTAAGCGAACATGACATTGTTGATGTCAGTTGCGAACTCAATCCAAGAACCCTTGAATGGAATGATACGTGCAGAATAGAGCACAGTACCATTAGCATGGGTACCCTGACCGAAGAACACACCTGGAGAACGGTGGAGCTGTGATACAACAACACGCTCTGCACCATTGATTACGAATGTACCGTTTGAGGTCATGTAAGGGATTGTTCCGAGGAACACATCAGAAGTGATGGTCTCGAAATCCTCATGCTCAGGGTCAGTACAGAACAGCTTCATCTTTGCCTTCATAGGCACGCTGTATGTCAGACCTCTCTCAAGGCACTCCTCGATAGTGTAGCGAGGCGGATCAATGTAGTAGTCCAGGAACTCCAGGACGAAGTTATTACGAGTGTCTGTAATAGGGAAGTTCTCTGCGAAAACCTTGTACAGACCATCATTCTTACGATCCTCTGGTGGGGTGTCCAACTGAAGGAAGTCGCGGAATGACTTGAGCTGCACATCAAGGAAATCCGGATATGGCATCGGATTCTTGACGCGAGCGAAGCTTACTCTTTTTTCGACTTTTGCTGCCATTAATTAATGAATCTAAAAATATATATTTTTGTTATTATTTATTTTCCGCTTAATAGTCTCTCACAGGATATCCTCTCACTTTCACACTATTAAGACAACAAAAAGGTTAAGACCCACCTACTTAGTAGATCTTAACCAGTTTGTTTTTATGTTGGTAACTGGAAAATCCGGATATTCCGGAAACTCCAGTCAGCAAGAGCCATATTACTTGAGCTCTACCTTAGCACCAGCCTCTTCGATAGCCTTCTTAAGGTTCTCAGCCTCTGCCTTTGAGATACCCTCCTTGATCTTAGAAGGAGCACCGTCAACGAGATCCTTAGCTTCCTTAAGACCGAGACCACAAGCCTCCTTAACAGCCTTTACAACAGCGAGCTTAGCGCCACCTACCTCAGCGAGAACAACGTCGAAAGAGTCCTTCTCCTCTGCACCAGCAGCATCACCAGCAGCAGCTGGACCTGCAGCAACAGCAACAGCTGCAGCAGCTGGCTCAATACCATACTCGTCCTTGAGGACCTGTGCCAATTCATTTACTTCCTTAACTGTGAGGTTTACGAGTTCCTCAGCAATAGCTTTAATATCTGCCATTTTATTTAAAAATTTAATTTGTTTATACTTTTGTTTTTGTTATGTTTCCGGAGAATCCGGTAAGCCGGTAAATCCGGTAGTTCCGGTAGAACCGGGAATGATTTATGCCTCCTTCTTTGAGAGAGTCTCGAGGAGACCGTGAATCTTGCCACCAGCTGAACCCTGGAGTGCAGAAACAACGTTCTTTGCAGGAGACTGAAGAAGAGCAACGATATCGGCGATAACCTCGTTCTTGCTCTTGATTGCAGCAAGCTGTGAGAGATTCTCAGCACCAACGAATACCATTTCCTCAGCATAAGCAGCCTTGAGAGTTGGATTTACATCCTTGAACTCCTTGAGAAGCTTAGCTGGTACGTTAGCTGTCTGACAGAACATCAGAGCTGTAGTACCCTTGAGAGTATCGTAAAGAGCAGAGAAATCAACATCAGATGCATCAAAAGCCTTGCGCAGAAGCTTGTTCTTTGCAACAACGAGCTTAATCTCGCTCTTGAAACACTTACGGCGAAGTGCGCTTGTGTCAGCAGCATTCAAACCTGTCAAGTCAACAAGGTAGAAATGTGGATACTGCTTCAACAGCTCACCAAGCTCGGTGATGATAGTATCTTTTACTTCTTTTTTCATTTTACAAAACTTTTAGAGTTACTCGGCTGATTTAGGATCAATCTTGATACCCTTACTCATAGTGCTTGAAATAAAGATACTCTTGATGTATGTGCCCTTTGCAGCAGCTGGCTTGAGCTTGTTAACGGTAGAGATGAACTCCTTAGCGTTACCGAAGATCTGATCTGCTGTCATTGATACCTTACCAATAGATGTGTGGATGATACCAGTCTTGTCAACCTTGAAGTCAATCTTACCCTGCTTAACCTCCTTAACAGCCTGTGCAATGTTCATTGTAACAGTACCGCTCTTTGGGTTTGGCATGAGGCCACGAGGACCGAGGATACGACCGATAGGACCGATCTTACCCATGCAAGAAGGCATAGTGATAATGACATCAACGTCAGTCCAACCACCCTTGATCTTTTCGATATACTCATCAAGACCAACATAGTCAGCACCAGCTTCCTTAGCAGCTGCCTCCTGATCAGGAGTACAGAGTGCGAGCACACGAGTAACCTTACCAGTTCCGTTTGGAAGTGACACAACGCCACGAACCATCTGGTTAGCCTTACGAGGATCTACACCAAGACGAATGTCAACATCGATAGATGCGTCAAACTTTGTTGTAGTGATTTCCTTGACGAGTGCTGCAGCCTCAGCAAGAGTATATGCCTTGTTAGCATCAACCTTACCAGCAACTGCCTTTTGATTTTTTGTCAATTTACTCATTTTCTTTGAAGTTTTTTCGGTACAAACGACTTACGTCTCCCGGAAATGAATTACTTAAGCAGGAAAATCTCCCTTTACAGTGATACCCATGCTACGTGCGGTACCAGCGATGAGACGCATTGCAGACTCTACTGTGAAGCAGTTGAGGTCTGGCATCTTGTCCTCTGCGATTGTTCTGATCTGATCCCAAGTTACCTCTGCAACCTTCTTACGGTTAGGAGTAGAAGAACCTGACTTGATCTTGGCAATCTCCTTCAGCTGAACAGCTGCAGGTGGAGTCTTGATCTCAAAGCTGTATGATTTGTCAGCGTAGTAAGTGATAACAACAGGAAGTACCTTACCTGCCTTATCCTGGGTACGGGCATTGAACTCCTTGCAGAATCCCATGATGTTGATACCCTTAGAACCCAGAGCAGGTCCTACTGGAGGTGAAGGATTCGCAGCGCCGCCTTTAATCTGTAACTTGATAAATCCAGCAACTTCTTTAGCCATTTTTGTTAATATTAAAATTGTGTGAAATGTATATAAAGTCAACCTGATACAATCATGTTCCCCGTAACCCGAGAACAATCCGGTATTAAGCCTCCTTTTCTACTTGCATAAAACCGAGCTCCAGAGGTGTTTTACGTCCGAAGATCTTAACCATCACCTTCAGTTTACGCTTCTCAGCATTCACCTCTTCGATGACACCAGAGAAACCGCTGAATGGACCATCAGTAACCTTCACGATTTCATCAACCATGTATGGAATATCAACTTCCTCTACAAGTACAGTATCTTCTGCTGTACCGAGCATCTTGTTGATGTCAGATTGACGAACAGGTGTAGGATCATCCAAACCACCAAGAAAACCGAGGCAATTAGGCATGAAGCGCAAAGTATGGGCCATATCTCCTATGAGATTGGCCTCAACAAAAACGTATCCAGGAAGAGCAACCTTCTCTTTCACAACACGCTTACCATTACGCAAAGCAGCATGCTTCTCAACAGGAAGGAGAACCTGATTAACATTTGAACGGAGAAAATCGTTGTGACTCATCTCCTTCTCAATGTATTCCTTCAGTTTTTGTTCCTTTCCGCTGACAGCACGCATTACGTACCATTTCATTCCTTTTTCAGCCATGATTTTCCTTAAAAATTAGTTAGGATAAATTGTACTCATGACAAATTTGAAGATCGAGTCCATACCGAACACCACAACTGCAATGAAAAGGGAAGCAGATAATACAACCATTGCAGAATGGGTCAACTCAGATCTCGTTGGCCAAGATGTTTTATGCGCAAGCTCATCATAACAAGCCTTGCAATAATTTACTATCTTATTCATATTATCTTTCTTTTAGCACGAGAGGCAGGAATCGAACCCACATTGACGGTTTTGGAGACCGCTCTCCTACCATTGGAGGACTCTCGTAGATAGTGTAAAGTAGAAAGTTTATAGTGTAATGTAATTACCAACTTCTACTTTACACTTTTATATAGAGGAGTATAAAGGTATCGACACTAATCTTTACTCTTTACACCTTACTCTTTCTCGGATATTAATCCTCGTATACCTCTGTGATCTGGCCAGAACCTACTGTACGACCACCCTCACGGATAGCGAAGCGGAGACCAGCGTTAAGAGCAACAGCGTAGATAAGCTCTACAGTGATCTCAACGTTATCACCAGGCATTACCATCTCAACACCTGCTGGGAGTGTGATCTCACCAGTACAGTCCATTGTGCGGAGATAGAACTGTGGACGATACTTGTTACCGAATGGAGTGTGACGACCACCCTCTTCCTTCTTCAGTACATAGATAGAAGCCTTGAACTTCTTGAATGGCTTGATCTGTCCTGGGTGACAGAGAACCATACCACGCTTGATCTCAGCCTTATCAATACCACGGAGGAGAAGACCTACGTTATCACCAGCCTGACCCTCATCAAGGATCTTACGGAACATCTCAACGCCTGTTACAACAGACTTCTTGTCCTCACCAAGACCGAGGAGCTCAACCTCATCACCTACGTGAATCTTACCAGTCTCGATACGACCAGTAGCAACAGTACCACGACCTGTGATTGAGAATACGTCCTCAACTGGCATAAGGAATGGCTTATCGAGGTCACGTGGAGGATCCTGAATCCATGTATCACAAGCATCCATAAGCTCCATGATCTTGTCCTCCCACTCAGGTACACCGTTAAGAGCACCAAGTGCAGAACCGCGGATGATAGGAGTATTGTCACCGTCGAAATCATACTGAGAGAGAAGCTCACGCATTTCCATCTCAACGAGCTCAAGCATTTCCTCGTCGTTAACCATATCACACTTGTTGAGGAATACAACAAGACGTGGAACGTTTACCTGACGAGCGAGAAGTACGTGCTCACGAGTCTGTGGCATAGGACCATCAGTAGCTGCAACTACGATGATTGCACCATCCATCTGAGCAGCACCAGTTACCATGTTCTTTACATAGTCAGCGTGTCCTGGGCAGTCAACGTGAGCATAGTGACGCTTCGCTGTCTGATACTCAACGTGAGCTGTGTTGATAGTAATACCACGCTCCTTCTCCTCAGGTGCGTTATCAATCTGATCGAATGACTTAACCTCAGAGAGACCCTTCTTAGCAAGAACGGTTGTGATAGCTGCAGTCAAAGTTGTCTTACCGTGGTCAACGTGACCAATGGTACCAATGTTTACGTGGACTTTGTCACGTACAAAATTTTCTTTTGCCATTGTTTTCTAATTTTATTATTATTACTCGATATTGTCTAGTTTAGACTCCTCGCTTTTCTTTTTTCCATGCAAAAGCCCCTTGGCTAATGAAGCCACGAGGTTAAGAATGATGAGCTGTAACTGAGAGTTGAACTCAGGACCTCTTCCTTACCAAGGAAGTGCTCTACCACTGAGCTATTACAGCAAGTGGAGCGGAAAACGGGGCTCAAACCCGCGACCCCCAGCTTGGAAGGCTAGTGCTCTATCAACTGAGCTATTTCCGCATTGTCTTTTGGAAGAAAAAACGCGAGAATAAGCAATCCTATACTCGCGTTAACCAACTTGAGTGGGTGGTGATGGATTCGAACCACCGAAGGTAAAAACCAGCAGATTTACAGTCTGCCCCATTTGGCCACTCTGGTAACCACCCTCAGAATATATGCGTCCCTTTGCTTCTGAAACAACCTCCTATCTCTTATAGGAGAGCCTCTTGTCGGATTCGAACCAACGACCCCGAGATTACAAATCACGTGCTCTGGCCAACTGAGCTAAAGAGGCAGGTTTGCACCTTTTTGAGACCCCCAAAAGGGCTCATTTTTCGATTTCGGATGCAAAGGTACGCATATTTTTTTAAATCACCAAACTTTTCTAGAAGTTTTTTAATGATTTCTAGCTTTTTCCTTGATTTTTGCCAATTTTACCTTCAGAGCGTCTACACAGAGGTCAATGCCCTCTTCAAATGTATCACATGTCTTCTCTACGAAAACAGGAACTCCAGGTATGCCTACGTTCATGCTCACATTTTTATTCAGAGCAGTAGCAGGCTTGACAACCTTAAGTTGCACCTCAACTTTCTTTATATCATCGTAAGACTTTGAGAGTTTCTCTACCTTCTTGTTGACAAACTCCTGTAATTTCTCCTGTGCGTCAAAATTGACTGCCTGAATCTTAATTTCCATGGTTAACTTGTTTTTAAAAGTTAGACATCTGCCCGGGGATGGGCTTTTTTGTAAATTCTCTTAAGATCCTCGAACGTCACATGTGTGTAAACTTCAGTCGTTGCTATGCTCTCATGACCGAGCAGCTTCTGGACGCTACCCAACTGAGCCTCATGGTTAAGCATTGAAGTGGCAAATGAATGTCGGAGTACGTGCGGAGAGCGCTTCTTCATCGAAGTTACCAGGGAGAGCTTTTCACGAACGGTGGAATACACCCACCCGTCTGTAACTCTTTCACCCTTGTCATTCACAAGGAGAGCCTCATTTCCACATCGGGCTACACAGCCATCCCGCATTCCAATATAATAATGCAGGACATCCGCAAGTTCATCAGTCATTGGTATCAGGCGTTGCTTACGTCTCTTGCCCGTCACCTTAATCTCATTATTTATGAAATTAACGTCGGTATCATCAATGCCAACGGCTTCTGCCCTTCTAATTCCAGTAGAATAAAGCAACAATAACAAAGTGCGCGCACGCACATCATTAAAATTGTCCATATCCCATTGAATGCCATCAAACAACCTTTCTGCTTCCGATTCCTTGAGGAACACCGGCAGGGGCTTCTGCTTCTTGGGACCTGTAACCAGATGAGCAGGATCCTTATCTATCAGTTTTGCCTTTAGAGCATAACGATACATGGATTTCACCGCACTTAGCTGCTTGCAAACATAGGTTGCTTTACAACCCTGTTCCATCAAACCGCTAATCCAGTCACGCACCACATCGGCATCGGCTGTTTCGAGGGACTGACCATCGAGCGAGCTAACATACTCCGAGAAGTTATTGATAGCATCGCGGTATGTCTTAACGGTCAAAGGTGATGCCACCCGTTCCGTTTCCATATACCTGAGGAAATCATCGATAATCATGTGGCGAATTTACTGATTAAAATTCAGACCACAAAATAATTTAACAAATTTTAAATTATTCTTCGTTCTGACGCAGCTGCTGTACATAGATTGCGTGCTCCATCTTGAGGCGCTTGAGTACAGAAGGCTTGTTGAACTGCTGGCGAGAGCGGAGCTCCTTAACGACACCAGTCTTCTCAAACTTTCTCTTAAACTTCTTCAGCGCGCGCTCGATGTTCTCGCCTTCTTTTACGGGTACAATGATCATTTTGTTTTGTTTTAAATTTAATAATGTTGTAATATAAAAAATGTATTGCCTAAGGTTATGTAAATGCCCAAAATGACAAACACACCAAAAGCGGGTGCAAAATTACTCTTTTTCTGCGAGATAGACAAATAATTTTGCGAAAAAAGCATTTATTTCCTTGCGTTTTGTCGATTTCCGCCTAAAAATTGCTATGTTTTCACATAATTTATGTATATTTGCCATCAAATTGGGACACCTAAAACAAAACCACAAAGAATTTCTAATTCAAAATCACATAAACTAATCATGCAAACAAAAAAAGTAATTCTATCTGCCCTACTCGCTATCGCAACAACCGGAGGTTTTGCCCAGGGACTCGCTAACAACCCTCGCGACACACAGGCTCAGCAGCAGGGCTATTATTCTCAGCCTTATGCCTTTGTTCAGGCACAAGGCGGTCTGAACACGACTCTCGCCTCAGGCAACGTAATGAAACCAACATTCAGTATTGCGGGCGGTTATATGTTCTCTCAGGCAATAGGCCTTCGTCTTCACCTCAACGGAATGAACTCAAAGAACGGTTTTGAGAACGTTGGCGACAAATACCAGTTCAAATACATCAACACCAACCTCGACCTGATGGTAAACCTCACCAATTTCGGAAAGAAGCCAAACGCTCCGTTCAATATCTATTTCGTAGCTGGTGCCGGTCTTGCATATTGCTGGAATAATGACGAGTTTGCAAATATTGCAAGCAAGGGTTATATAAAGGAAGACATCAGCAACGCATGGATAAACAAGACTCACAAGGATCTGATTAGCCATAACATCCGCGCAGGCCTGCTTTTCGACTACGACATCATGAAGAATGTCTCTGTAGGTGCCGAGTTCGACTTCAACAACCTCAGCGACCGTTTCGACTCTCGCTATAGTGGCAGTAGCGACTGGATGGCAACAGGTCAGATTTCCGTTACATACAAGTTCGGGCACAAAGCCTACGGTAGCGACCGCGTTTACCCGACCAAGGCAAAGTAACTCTATCAGCAATCCATAAATGGAGGAGTTTATAGACATAAAGAGCGGCACAAGCCCATATCGACAAGGGCAGGCGCACGCTCTTTCTTTATGTCAATTCATTTTAATAGAAAATAAACACCCGATAGCGCCCTGAAAGGGCAATGAGCTATTAGCCCAGGGCATCGCCCTGGGGAAATTGGAGGGATAGCTAACGCCCTGTAAGGGCAAAAGCCCTAACATGAAGCAATGCTTTTGCCCCTTCAGGGCGAAATTACTTATTCGCCATACCTAGGGCGATGCCCTAGGCTATAAGCTTGTTGGGCTTTCAGCCCGCTGTTCAGACAAACGCAAACAATTATAAACTAAAAAACATGATACGAAGAGCAGAAAAGAAAGACATTCAGGGACTTATAAACCTGTTATACCAAGTAGATGCCGTTCATAACGGCATTCGTCCTGACCTGTTCAAAGGCAACACCTCCAAATATACAGAGCTGGAACTTGAGGAGATTATCAACGATGACAGCAAGCCCATTTTCGTCTATGATGACGGCAAGATATTGGGACATGCCTTCTGCCAGATTAGCGAGGTTAAGAACCACAGGCTTCTGCAGGATGTCAAGACTCTGTATATAGATGATATCTGTGTGGATGAACAGTCACGCGGTCATCACATCGGAAAGGCTCTTTATGAATATGTTTACAGCTATGCCAAATCAATAGGTTGCAACAATATCACGCTGAATGTATGGGAAGGAAACGATTACGCCTATAACTTCTACAAGCAAATGGGAATGCATATCCAGAAAACAGGTATGGAAGCAATCCTGTGATATTGTTCGGTTCTGCCTTCACATTAAAACGATTCTGCCTTTGTCGCAGAATCGTTTTTTCTTTGCTCTTCCTTCGAAGATACTCCATCGTTACTCCATCGTTACTCCATCGCAAGTCCATCGTTTCGATGGAGTATCGATGGACAATCGATGGATTATCATAGGAGGAACAAGGGAGGAATACCCGTCTGTCTTATTATTGGATTAATAATGTGACAAATCATGATTATAACATAAAGAAAGTCAGGCTCTATTATAATTTTTTTTAAAAAGGTGGCATTTTTTGTGACGTTATGTTAATGATTGGGGTTTCTGAAGCTTTTTTGAGTGTTTTTCGGATTTTTATTAGTAATTTTGCAACAAATAAAGTTTATATTCGGATAAAACCAATTTTTTTAATTCAAATTATAACAAAAATCAAAAGATGAAAAAGTTTTTTTCTTATTTCATGATTTCCATGTGTCTTCTCGGCACATCAGTAGTAACATCTTGCGGTAGCGACGATGATGACAACGAAGACAGTCTTCCTGAACTCAAGTACAAGGATGATGCCGCAATCTACCAGCTAGATGAGGAGAATAACAATGAGGAAATTGTTTACATCGAGCTTACAACTGCTGGTAATTACTTTATACAGTATGTCGGAGGTGCACCAGAAAATAGTCCAGTTGCGATGAAGAGATTCGAGTGTAGTACTTTCACAAAGAACTCTGACGGCACATACCAGCTCAACGACAAGAACGTAACTCTCAAGATCGAGTCAGCAGGTGGCAACAAATATAATATCACACTTGGTGACAAGTCATATACAGCAACAAAGGCAGGCTCAGGTTCAAAGGCTACTTTTCCAAATGCAGACCAAATTTGTCGTTCATGGAGAGTCAAGAATGTATACGCCGAGATTAAAGAGTTAACTATGGCAGAACCATTAAAGGTGAATGCAGATAACTACAAACAGCTTATAAACAAGCTCAACGAAAAAAATCGCATTTTACCATATTTTGTTGAATTAGACTACATTAGCTTCAGCAACACCTACAAAGATAGCAGCCACCTTTGGTATGTAGGAAAGACAGACAACTCTATTGCTCGCGGTGTATGGCAGTGGAATAATGGTAAGATTACATTTGATGACTCTACAGAATATATCGATGTAACATTCGAAGGGTCTACAATGAAGTTCAATCACAAAAAGATTGATGGTTCAACAACTATCGAGTGGGGATACGAGTTTGTCGCAACTCCTTTCAAAGTAAAATAAATCCTATTAAAGAATATAAAAAGGGATGCTCAACGGCATCCTTTTTTTCGTACCATTACACACCATATATAAATACATGTTTTTATATAATCATGTGAATTATAACATCGCCATAATACAGGAAACCATCAGATTTAAGCCACACCAAGTCTCTGTCTTTTACGAAAAGGCAAATACAGGAAGCGTTTGTGCATAACACTAAATATCATATTAGCTCACCTCTGCGTGTTTGTTTCATGTAAACATACAGAACAGCAAACACAAATACGAACATCTAAATACATTTGCATAGCAATTAGCTATCTATGAAACCATAGAATTAAAAACGAGGAATTATCTTGTATTTAATAACTAAAAAGAATAAGGCCTATATATGTTTTTATAGTAGTGGTTTATATGACATTATACTAATTATTGAGAATAAAATCACTTTTTTGAGTGTGTTTTGGATTTATATTAGTAATTTTGCAAAAAATAAAGTTTTTATTCGGTTAAAACATTTTTTCAAATTATAACAAAATCAAAATATGAAAAAGCTTTTTTATTATTTCATGATTTCCATGTGTTTTCTTGGCACATCAGCAGTAACATCTTGCGGTGGAGACGATGATGACAAGGACAGTCTAAAGAATCTCCCATACGAGGCAGATAAAGACAGTCTCAAGAATCTCCCACACGAGGCAGATAAAGACAGTCTCAAGAATCCCCCACACGAGGCAGATAAAGACAGTCTTAAGGATCTCCCATACGAGGCTGATGCAGCTCTCTATGAGGTGGCTAACAATTCAGACAAGATCGGATACATCGAGCTCACATCTGCAGGCAACTACTTCATCGAGTACAAGACAATGGTAAAGAGCAAGGCTGCAACTATCAATGTAAACGATGCGGAGATTTCTCTCCCATTCGCATCTGCTGACAAGAACATCACACGTGCTACAATGGATAACTTCGAATATGGCACATTTGAGAAGAACTCTGACGGTAGCTACACACTCAAGGACTGGGACAACGCCATCCTCACTATTAAGCAGGAAAGCAATGGAAGCTACACAATCACACTTGGTGAAAGCACATATTCTGCAACTAGAGTGAATCGCGTTCCAACTTTCGCACTTCAGAGCCAGATCTGCCGTTCTTGGAAGATGAGCAAGGTATATTTCAAAATGGAGCAGAACGTGATGGGTGTTAAGACAAGCATCAACGAGGAGGCTGGCAGCTACAAGGACCTCATGAAGAAGCTTCAGAAATATTCTAATACAACATATGATAACGTTGAGAATATTGATTACATCAGCTTCAACAATACAGGTTCTTATGTCGTTAAGACCGACAACTCTATTGATCGCAACTACTGGAGCTGGTCAAACAACAAACTCTACTTCACCAATAGCCCAAACGTTGGTTGGGACGTAACATTCGACGGTTCAACAATGAAGATGGACTACAAGATGTCTTTTGATGGAGGCGAAGCAATGTCTTCAACATTGGAGATGGGCTACGAGTTCTATGAGAGACTCATCTAAGATAAAAGGGATGCTTAACGGCATCCATTTTTTGTGTGTTTTTTCTAACGAGCAAATATTATCTTTTCAAGTTTCGGAAGTAGCATGGAAGGCTGTACCAGATTTCTCCTGATGCAACTTCCGCGATGTACTGTCCTCCAGACAGTATATAGAAAGGGATATCGTAATCCCCGCACATCCTCGTTACACCCGTATTTACGGGGGTACTAATAGTATTGCCTTCCAGGCACTTCCGATAGTCTTGCTGATGAGTATAACGAATAAAAGTAAATTCTCATCTTGCCATTTCGCATTATACTTAACGTGAGTTCGATGAATTGCCCTTAAGACAAACAGCAAGCTGTTTTTAACTGACAATAATTACCAATCTTACCAATCTTCAACCAATAAAAATGGATATTTATGGAAAAAGATTGCGTAGATTGGTAATTATTGTCAGTTCAGCATCGTAGATGCGTTTACATTGAATTCGTCGAACTGACGTTACTTATTCCCCATAGAGAGGGGGAAAACAACAAAGTTATGCATAATTTGAAAAAAAATTGTGAAAAAGATTGGCTTTTCAAAAAAAAAGTGTAATTTTGTGACGAAAATACAATCTAAGCAAAATAAGACCTTCCAACAATAACATAATGCTATGAACAATGAGCTATCCGCACTTCTACAGATTCTTGACGACTCGGATCAGATGATTCAGGTATGTGACGTGGAGACACACTCCATGCTGTATGCCAACGCACCTATGCTGAAGGCTGCCGCACATAGCGATATCCCGTATCTTGGGCAGAAATGCCATAAATATCTTATGGATAGCGATGTGCCGTGCTCATTCTGTCCGTATAATAGCATGGACAATGGCGAGCAGATTGTCAAGGATGTAGAAGATTGTACGGGAGTCTATTCAATAAAGATCAAGTTCATTGACTGGAAAGGCAAAAAGGCATTGTTGGAATATTTTTCCGATGTTACGGAGATGCGCCGCTCGGAGAAGAGATACAAGACCGAGGTTGATGCAATTGTCAGCTCTATCAGTATGGCTCAGGGTATCTGTCATGTCGATATCAACGACAGGAAACTTCTCAACCTCAATATGCAGCAAGACGTGTTGTCTGGCATAGAGATCACCTCTTCTGATATGCTTCTGCAAGCCATAGAGGACGAGATTACCACAGCAGAAGCAAAGAAGGAGTTCCGACGTGTCTTCTCCTATGCCTATGTTCAGGAGACCTATGAAAAGGGCGAGATGGCGATAACGCTTGATACGGAGGTAAGGCATCAGAACGGAGACATAGTGCCAGTGCGTTTCGTTGGGCGACTGGTAATCAACCCGACAAACAACCACGTGGAATGTATCGCCTTCAACTACGACATAAGCAAGGAGGTGAATCTGAAGCGCGAAATGGAGATGACCAACAAGCTAAATAATGCGCTTGCTGACGAATACTCCACAATCTTCTCCGTCCATCTTAAGGAAGGCATTATGCGTATCCACAAGATGGATCCTAACCAGAATGCGCATAAGTTCAATTTCCCTTCCGTGGTTCCTTTTGACTATTTCTTCACGCTTTATATTGATACCTTCGTAGTTGAGGAATATCGTGAGGAGTTTCGCAAGGTAGCCAATCTTGACAACCTTCGCCGTCGCGCATATTGTGGCGATTACAACATATCAATCCGTTTCAAGACAAAGCCGAATAAGGCTGGTCAGGAGAATTTTGAGGCGGTGGTAATGCCAGTAGATGTTCATGACCACAATAACATGGTTGTAGGTTGCAAGTGTATTGACAAGCTCATAGCACGTGAGGAGCACGACAAGAAGATGCTCATGGAATCTCGTGAACAGGCAGAGGCGGCAAGTAAGGCTAAGACCGCTTTCCTCTTCAATATGAGCCATGATATCCGCACGCCTATGAATGCCATCATGGGCTTTACCAATCTGCTTAGTAAGTATCAGGACGATCCTGTGCGCCGAGCAGAATTTATCCGTAAGATTAGTGAATCAAGTCATGTGCTGTTGTCTATTATCAACAACGTTCTTGAGATGGCCCGAATTGAGAAAGGCGCCATGCAGCTTGAGGAAAGCGTATGGGATGCCAAGACGTTCAACGACACCCTTTTCACTATCTTCGAGGATATGATGAGCCAGAAAGGACTTCATTTCTCTCGTTCCATCAATGTGATGCACAAGAACGTGTTCTGCGACCCGACAAAGCTTCGCGAGATATTCCTGAATATTGTATCCAATGCGTATAAATACACCCCAGAGGGTGGCAAAATTGATATGAACACCATAGAAATCCCTTCTGACCGTGAGGGCTATGCCATGTTCCGAACAGTCATTACCGATAATGGAATTGGTATGAGCAAGGAATATCTGCCACATCTCTTTGAGGAGTTCTCGCGCGAGCATAACACCACACAGGGCAAGGTGGAAGGCACCGGACTTGGAATGCCTATCGTTAAGCGACTGGTCGAGATAATGGAAGGTACTATCGAGGTAGAATCGGAACTTGGTGTTGGCACAAAAGTAACCGTCACTATCCCGCATCGTATAGCTGACACATGTGCTATAGTCTCTCACAAGGGTGTGGATGTTGATCCTTCCCTATTTCATGGCAAGCGCATCCTACTTGTGGAAGACAACGAACTTAATGCCGAGATTGCCATTGAGATGCTAAAGGAGATGGGATTTATTGTAGAGCACGCCTACAACGGACAGGAATGTCTGGATATGCTCGATAGTGCTCCGGCCGACTATTATAACATCATCCTCATGGATATCCAGATGCCGATAATGGACGGATATGAGGCTACACGAGCCATCCGTGCCCTTCATGACTACGAAAAGGCTAATATCCCTATTCTTGCCATGACTGCGAATGCCTTTGCAGAAGACAAGATTCAAGCCTTCCGCTGTGGTATGAATGCCCATATAGCCAAGCCTATTGATGTGGCAGAACTGATGAAGGCGCTCGCAAGTAATTTGTAGTTAGCCTAACAGATTTTCTGCCAAATTCTTGTATTATCCAAGATTAATATCTATATTTGCACCCGATTAAACATTCTAAACTATTATTCTATAGAAATTTCAAGACGATGAACAGGAATCTGTTATCTGCAATAACACTATCAGTTTTTGCACTTACATTAGGCAGCTGCACAGGCAACGGCAATTCTGCTATTACTAATGCGACGGACAGCATCGAGGTTACTTCCTGCGATTCTGTAAAGGTTTCTGCCGATGGTCATTTTACCATTATGCCAAAGAAACCAAGCTATTCTCTCAATTCGCTAAAGAACGTGGTTGTGCCTGCGTCATTCGAGCTTTCCGATTTTGACTGGGACAAGCGCACTCTCACCATGACCGTTTATTACGAAGACCTATATGACGGGAAAGCAGTTGACAAGATGCGTGCTGGCGATACTATTATTTTCGATGATAGGACAATAATAGTGGAAAAGATAGAATGGCAAGATAGTCTTATGATTATCAATGACGGTCCTACGGGAAGAGCCTGCTACTCAAGTGAAGAGGTAAAGAAAGAACAGCAGCGAATAGATAGTATTAAACGTGCTAATGGTGGACATTATGAATATGGTGCTCTCCTTGAGAAAAAATATAATGGGGAATACCGTTCTGTGCATGATCCAAGTCCTTTCTCTGTTTTTCATAAGATGGGTAAGGTAACTCTACCTTTAAGCAAGGATTTCGTTTTCTTTAACTATAAGAATGTCGATGAAATTGATCATTACGATACTATCCATGTCAATCATCAGCAGTATATGGAGAGCCGAGAATTTATAGATTTTAGCTGTTGTGGTACTTTAGTAAAGATTGAAAATGGAGTTATCACAAGCATCACTCGCTCTTACGTTCCGTAATTAAGAAAAAAGAATTTTTACACTACTCTGCAACTCATCACCCTCAACACTGTATCGCGTTGAGATATAAAAGGTTACAGCGGTGATTCATTTAGTTTCACTCGTCACCCACTCATCACCCGCACATGGTATATCTTTCTGATATAGAACAAGTTGCAAGGTTGATTCACTCGTCACCTTTTTCAGGGTGACGAGTGGGGATAGGGAGAATCGCGTGCCTAATGAATTTATTATCAGCAAGATACCTTTGTTTGGGTGATGAGTGTGGTGACGAGTGATACAGGGTGAATCAACGCTATAATCCTCAATGTCACAATGATTTACAGCATTACGGGTGACGAGTGATGAGTTTTTGAAAACTCTTTTTTTGAACGTAAAATTGCAATCCCTACATTACAATTTCCTAGTCTCATAGACTCAAGTCCGATTCTCCTTCGCTATAAGTCCGATTCAAATCCGTTCCTATGATTGGGAGGGAAATGGGACTTACACCGACTTTGGTACGGACTTACATAGGAGTTATATTGGAAATATTTACTATGCAGCTATGAACCCTTTCTTGCAAGATTTTCTATACGCTTGGAAGAAACAGCAAAGCAAAGAGGGCGGAAAATATGCTCTTCTATCCACTTTTTGCAATTTTTACGGGGAAAACGAACAATAATTGAAAAATAATTCGTAAATTTGGAGCGAAATTTTCAAACAATACGCTTATGAATTTGACAATCTCAATGAATACAGTTCTAAACTTCCTGCATTCAATGTCACTATCAACGAGTAACAAGCGTTGGCTTGCAGACCATCTTTATGAGGAAGTAAGGGCTGAGGAAAAGGCGACTTCTGTAAGCAAAGCCAAGCGAAAGTTGACCGAGAAGGAGAAGGACGAACAGTTCTTCAGCATGGCTGGTGCATGGAAGGATGACCCTATTGGCGATGAGATGCTTGAAGCTATCCAGATCGGACGACAGCCTTCAAGTTACGAACGCAAACTGGCTTATTTTGAAGAAGATGAGTAAGAGAAAGTATCTGCTTGATACCAATATCTGTATCTTCTTTCTACAAGGCAAGTATGGAATAAAGGAGAAGATACAACAGGTTGGGCGCAAAAATTGCTGCATTAGTGAAATAACTATTGCAGAACGACTTTATGGTGCTGCATATAGCCAATCAGAAAAACACAAGCATGACGTAGAAATTATATTGGAAAACTTGACCTTAGTTCCCCTTTACGACACTCTGCCTACCTACGCAGAGGTGAAAGCCCAATTGAGACGTGCAGGATTACAGATAGAAGAGTTTGATATGCTTATCGGTTCATCTGCCGTCCATCATGGATATGTGATGGTGACAGAAAATGTTAGTCACTTTGAGCGCATCCCTGGCATTAAGATTGAGAACTGGGTGGAAAGGGCATAGAAATAACCGTTATTCCCATTTTCTTTTTCGTCGAATTACAATAATCAAATTGTTTATTCTTGACAGTTTTTTGAAAAACAACACCCCTTTTGACTTTGAAATCAAAAGGGGTATATATTTATTATTGTATTTAACTGGGGGAATACATATAAGATTCTAATCAAAACCGTTCTAAATCCGTTCCTATGATTGGGAGGAAAATGGGACTTACACCGACTTTGGTACGGACTTACATAGGAGTTACTACGGAATTACTGGAACATCATACGCTCTAATTCATAGACACGTGTAATCTCAAAATAAATCTGAGATTTATCGTAGTATTTGCTTGTTTTATTCAAGGTGATGACATCACAATTTGATGTTGCAGCTTGCATTTTATATTCCCATAAATCCAAAAAGAATCGCATAAAACAATATTCATCACTTACCTTTGTGACATAGAAGGGGTGTTTAGCCGAGCCGTCTCCTGTCATGGCTATTGTATTAAATATCCTCATAGCCCTATTAAAATAGAGCTTTGCATCTTCCTTTGTTACGCCACTATTGGATGTGGATTCATTAGCCATAGAATATAATATTTGGCCTGCATGATTCAACGCCTCCAAGTTAAGCGGGTTAATTTCAAGGATTTTCTTAGCAGTTTCAAGGCTTTTCTTCATAAGACCTTTATCCTTTTGCTTGTACATCTCGTTTTTCAGGCTTTCTTCTTTATCATTTGTCAGAAAAGACTGCCCGTAAAACGCCAAGATTCTATCTTGGTAGGTTAAGGTTGTGTCAAGGTTGACTGCAGATAGTCTGGCAACCAGGTCTTTCACCTTTTGTGGATTCTTATCGACTTCTTTTCTTATCTGTTCCCAGTCAACTGGAATAATCTCTCTTTCTTGAGCAACAATATTTGTCGCTATAAACAACACAAAGATTAATGCGTATAAATGTTTCATTACGTTTGACATTTTTATTGTAAATTGTAAATAATATAAGCTATTAAAGTCGAGAACTGTCTGGAAGACAGCACCATGCGTAACCCCGTACATACGAGTAAAACGAGGATGTGCGGGGAATTACACCAATCTTCCAACTACTGCCTGGGAGGCAGTACATAGAGAATGAGAAAACACATTAGGTACAGCCTTCCAGGCTGATATTGCGGATAGGGTACTCATTATCCGTGGGCATCCTCTCCTTCGTCAAGTATGCCCACGGTTACGCATAGTATAGCCTTCCAGGCTAATAGGACACTCATGAATATCGGTTATTCTGTATAATTATGATCAACAACAATGAACACCTGCATATCTGGTACCAAAGGCTGTATCTCTGTGGTGAGTTGGCTGATGAGAGCAGCATCATCGTGGACGGAGATATCAGGAACGACATCTACAGAAAGCATATTGTCTTTCTCTGAGTAGTAGAAGCCATGCACCTGAACGATGTCCTTGTGAGCTGCGAGAGTCTGCATAACCTTCGCCTGTAGTTCGGTTCGTCTGTTCTCGCCTGTGGCTATGGCATAGACTCCAACGGTCATTATGATGCCGTGACGCTCGTACATCTGCATCGAGATTTTGCGTGTCAGGCCATGAATATCGTGTGCTGACATAGTATC
>Ga0256405_10001366_pt1 | contig 67161 bp, 53 predicted proteins | sample RumenRJG_02DNA_FD_189096 | JGI IMG/M metagenome (GOLD analysis project Ga0256405, IMG submission 189096) | Bovine rumen microbial communities from Lethbridge, Alberta, Canada - RJG_02 | ecosystem: Host-associated > Mammals > Digestive system > Stomach > Rumen | place: Canada: Alberta... | reverse complement strand
ATACGTTTCTTTCTTTACAGCCGTCATTTATGGTGATGTCTGACATGCAGTCGTGGCGCGAGGATGTGCAGTGCCGTCTTGCCTACGACTATGAAGGCCGCAGCTTTTATGCGGGTGTGGGCTACAGCCCCGATGTCAGTGCAACATTCATGGTTGGCGGTAACTTCCACGGAGTCAGTCTCGGCTACTCCTATCAGATGTACACTACGGGCGTGGGACTAATCAACGGTTCGCACGAAATAACTGTCGGCTATCAGACCGACTTGGACTTCTTCAAGAAAGGTCGTAACCGCCACAAAAGTGTAAGATTCCTTTAAGAACTCAAAAACTTAAGAACTCACGAACTCAAAAACTCATTATATGAAAAAACTCTTATCAATTGCCACACTTGCAGCCACATTGCTGATGGTCTCGTGTATGGGCGGAACTAACCGTTCTGGATCAGGAGCAGCAGGAGGCGAAGTGACTGGCGTGAGCGGAACTACAGTTCAGGAGCCGGCTCCTTACGGCATGGTGCTTGTGAAGAGTGGTTCACTGAAAATGGGAACTGAAAAGACAGACTCCTTATGGGGAAAGCAGATGCCTCTGCGTGATATCTCTGTAGATGCATTCTGGATGGACGAACATGAAGTAACCAACTCCATGTATCGTCAGTTTGTGTATTGGGTACGTGACTCTATCATCCGTGAACGACTTGCAGATCCTGCTTACGGAGGTGATGAATCGTTCAAGATAGAGGAAGACAAGAATGGTGACCCTATCACTCCTTACCTCAACTGGCGTAAGGCAATTCCTTGGCGTAATCCGGACGAAGACCAGCAACGCGCAATAGAGAGTGTCTATACCTACCATCCTTTCGATGGCACAAAGATGCTCGATGCAAGCCAGATGATCTATCGCTACGAGACCTTTGACTATACTATGGCAGCACAGCGCAAGTACAGGCTCAATCCAGAGGAACGCAACCTCAATACTGATGTTAAGGTTGATGCAAGGGATGTGGTGATGATATCCAAGGATACAGCTTATATCGACGACGAAGGTTTGATTCATCGCGAGACTATCACTCGTCCGTTGTCTTCAATGTGGGACTTTGTCAACACATATATAGTAAATATATATCCTGACACCACCTGCTGGGTGAACGATTTCAAGAATGCTGAGAATGAAATCTACATGCGTCAGTATTTCAGCAATTCCAACTATAACCAGTATCCTGTAGTAGGTGTAAGCTGGGAACAGGCAAACGCTTTCTGCCACTGGCGTACAGAATTCCTGATGCGCGGACTTGGTCCAAGTGCCAAGTACATTCAGCGCTATCGTCTCCCGACCGAGGCGGAGTGGGAATTTGCTGCTCGTGGACGTGACGGCAACGAACTCCCTTGGGAGCAGGACGACGTGAAGAGCGAGAAAGGTTGCTTCTATGCTAACTTCAAGCCCGATCGTGGTAACTATACCAAGGACGGCAACCTCATTACAAGCAAGGTGGGTATCTATAGTGCCAATTCCAATGGACTCTACGACATGGCTGGAAATGTGGCAGAGTGGACATCAACCGTATTCACGGAAGCGGGCGTTCTCTCCATGAGCGATATGAACCCTGAGCTTCGCTACAATGCAGCCAAGGAAGATCCTTATGCACTGAAGCGTAAGAGTGTTCGCGGCGGTTCGTGGAAAGACCCGGAGAGTTTCATAAAGTCGGCTTGGCGTTCTTACGAATATCAGAATGTAGGTCGCTCATTCGTCGGATTCCGTTGCGTACGTTCATACGTGGGTTCAGCTGGAAAACAGAGAAAACAGAAGTAAATAACATATAAAGTGAAGAGTGCAATCGTTCGGCTTGCCGAAAGGCTACGGGTAGGCGAGCTATGCTCGGGAATCGCTCCGAGCAACGCTCCGGAGAACATTGAATGAAGAATTCACTATACCGAAAGAACTTAAGAACTCAAGAACTCAAAAACTTAAGAACTTATTAACATGGGAAAGACCAGAAGAAGCCTTAATGCCATCCAGGCATGGCTACATACTAAACCAGGACAGACATTCCTCAACTTAGCATATTCATGGGGTGCATCCATCGTTATCCTTGGTGCCCTCTTCAAACTGACACACATTGCCGGCGCTGACCTCATGCTCTTCATCGGTATGGGAACCGAAGTCATTGTGTTCTTCATCTCAGGTTTCGATATTCCTTGGGAGGACGATGACGATGATGCAGCTGTATCAGATCAGGCTAAGCAAGAAGGTGGAGACGGCTCCGACGAGAGTCAGGCAGCTCCTGCCGTAGCTTCAGGCGCAGTCGGCTCACCGGTAATAGTTGCCGGTGGCAATGTAGGTGGCGGACCAATCATCATCGGTGGTGGCGGACCTGCAGTTGTCGGTAATATCCCTGCTGGAGCAACAGGCGCAGCAGTACAGGGTGAAGGTGCAACCATTGAATTTGCCGGAACCGCTGGAGCACCTGCTTCTGACGAACCTGTCGATGCAGCAACTTTGGCAGCAAACATCGCATCTGTTCAGGTGCCTCAAAGTCCATTTATGTCACCGGAAATGAAAGAAGCTACAGAAGCATACGTCAACCAGCTCAACGAACTCACCGAGATTCTGCGTCAGGTGGCAGAGCAGTCTGCACGTCTTACACGCGACTCGGAAGAGATGGAGACTATGAACCGCACACTTACCGGCATCAACCGCTTCTACGAACTGCAATTGCGCAGCGTAGGTCAGCAGTCGGCAACTATCGACGACGTGAACACTCAGACCAAGCGTCTTGCCGAACAGCTTTCTGAACTCAACGGCGTTTATGCCCGTATGGTGGAAGCATTAAAGATGAAGATCAACTAATCTTAAATTAGGAAATCAGAAGATGGGAATCCAAAAACGAAGAGTCTCACCGCGTCAGAAGATGATTAACCTGATGTACGTTGTGCTTATGGCAATGCTTGCGCTCAACGTGTCCTCAGACGTGCTTAACGGTTTCTCCCTCGTTGACGAAGGACTGAACCGCTCAGCCAATAATGCATCTTCGCAGAACTCTGCCATCTACACCGAGATGGAGGCTGCCATGAAGCAGAATCCTGAGAAGGTGCGTGAATGGTATGACAAGGCGCATCTGGTGAAAACCATGTCAGACTCGATATATCAGTTTGCTGAAGACCTGAAATGGCGAATCGTTCGCGAAGCCGACGGTGATGAGGCAGACCTTCATAATATCAGCGGCAAGGAAAACCTTGAAGCTGCTACTCACGTCATGCTGGCCCCAGGAGTAGGGCAGGGCGATGAACTCTACGAAGCCATCAACCGCTACCGCACACGTATCGTGGCTATGGTCAACGACTCGTCACAGCGTCGTATCATCAGCGACAACCTCTCCACCGAAGTGCCAAAGAAAGGAAAACTGCTCGGAAAGAACTGGCAGGAGTATATGTTTGAGAATACACCTGTGGCTGCAGCTGTCACACTGCTAACAAAACTGCAGAATGATGTCCGCTATGCTGAAGGTGAGATTCTTCACCAGCTCATTTCCAACATCGACGTGAAGGACGTTCGTGTGAACCAGATTAACGCCTATGTCATTCCTTCCGCACAGACTGTCGTTCGTGGCGGCAAGTTCTCTGCACAGATTATCATGGCTGCTGTGGATACAACCCAGCGTCCTGAGATATACATTGGTAATACTCTGTTGAAGTCCTCTCACGGAATGTATGAGACTATATGCAACTCTACAGGCGATTTCACACTGCGTGGATTCCTTGAGATGCGTAATGGTGACGGAGAAACTATCCGTCGTGAGTTCAGTCAGCCATATACTGTTGTTGAACCTTCTGCAACCGTGTCTGCGACTATGATGAACATGCTCTATGCTGGTTATCAGAACCCTATCAGCGTCAGTGTGCCTGGAGTGCCAATCAACCGCATCAATGCCACTATGTCGGGTGGTTCGCTCACCAAGAAGGGTGATGGCAGCTATATTGCCGTTCCTTCAGCAGTGGGTTCAGATGTGACCATCACTGTAACTGCCGACAATGAGGGCAGACAGCAGGAAATGGGTAAGTTTACATTCCATGTGCGCAAACTCCCAGATCCGTCTGCGTTCCTCGACGTGCGTGATGCAAACGGCAATGTCAACCGCTACAAAGGTGGTGTGCCAATCGCCAAGGCTGCTCTGCTTGCCACTCAGGGTGTGAGTGCAGCCATAGACGACGGACTGCTCGATATTCCGTTCCGTGTCATCAGCTTTGAGACAGTCTTCACCGACAACCTCGGCAACGCACTGCTCGAGAAGTCGGCTGGTGCAAACTTCTCTGACCGCCAGAAGCAGATGATGCGTACACTCGGTCGTGGAAAACGTTTCAATATATCACGTGTACATGCCATAGGACCTGACGGCATCGAACGTACACTTCCCTATGCACTTGAAGTTATAGTAAACTAAATTAGAATTTGATTATGAAAAGAGTTCTGTCAATCATAGCGGTGGTAATTCTTCAGACCTCTATCTTCGGGGTCGATGCCATAGCACAACCATCCAAGACCCGTGTCAATGGTGCTACTACAAGTACCACCACCACTACGACTTCTAGTACGAATCGTACAAAGGCAAATGTGAGTCGTGCGGATCTGATGTTCCCTACAGCTGTGTCTATGTCTGACGAGGTGATGTGGCGCCGCGATATCTATCGTCAACTCGACTTGATGGCCGACGACAATGCAGCCCTTTACTATCCTCAGAAGCCAAACGGTAATGAGATGAACCTCTTTGCTGTAATGTTCCGTCTGTTCAGCACAGGAAAACTCCCTGTTTACGAACCCACTCAGAGCGGTGTGGAGGATTTCAGTGATGCCAACCGCATGCATTTCAAGGATTTCCTGGCAAAATGGGGCATCCCCTATGAGATGGAAGGCAACCGCTATAAAATCGAGGATATCGATATTCCAAGCGATGAGGTCAAGGGATTCTTTGTAAAGGAGAGTTCGTACTACGACCAGAATACAGCGACATACAACAAACGTATTACAGCACTCTGTCCGCTGCTCTACCGCAGTGACGACTATTTCTCCATGGACGAGCGTCAGTGGCCGCTGTTCTGGGTTAAGATGGATGACATAGAGCCTTATCTCAGCCAGTATATGGTGATGACTTCGAATGTCAATAATGCAGCTCGTATGTCCATAGCCGATTATTTTGCCACTAACCGCTACAAGGGCAAGATATTCATGACCAACAACATGCAGGGCAAGTCGCTCCAGCAGCAGGTTGCTCAGCGTGACGTGGCTGCTACCGACACACTCAACATGATTGATCCTACAACCGCGCGTCAGCTCAAACTCCTCAATAGCGAGCAACTGCGTATAGAGAAGGAGATGTCTGACTTTGAGGAACACATCTGGACAACTCCTGTTGACAGTGCTGAACTTGCAGCAAGAGACTCCATCGCTGCCGCTAACGCAAAGGGTAAGAAAGCCAAGAAATCATCTTCTGGTAGTAGTTCTGCATCCTCTTCACGTTCGTCACGCCGCAGCGAATCTGCAACTAAGACCAAGAAGGAACGTTTATCATCTTCATCCTCTTCTTCGAGCGGTCCCCGCGTCTCAGTACGAAGACAGAGACATTAAAGACCCCCTCTAACTCCCCCAAGGGGGAGGAAGTGAAGAGTGAAGGGTGAAGTGATGGTACCGGTGCTGTCACTTCACCCTTCACCCTTCACTTTTTTTGCACAAAATCACGTTTTTGTGCAATCAAATGCACGTTTTTGTACAACTTGTGCATTTTTTTGTATCTATATGAATTTATGTGGGATTAAATTCCTAACTTTGCACACTGAAACCAACTATGGGTATATTGTGTCCGTATGTTACGGATTGTACAGCCTATAGGTTTTTGTATTTATTGCATAGTATTTGTCACATAAATTTTGTAGAAAGACAAAACCAAATATTTTTTTATTACAAAGTTTTTATGAGTTTAAAAATCATTGTACTCGCAAAGCAGGTTCCCGACACACGTAATGTCGGTAAGGACGCTATGACCGCTGAAGGAACAGTGAATCGCGCCGCACTGCCTGCAATCTTCAATCCTGAAGATTTGAATGCATTGGAACAGGCTCTGCGCCTCAAGGAGCAGAACCCTGGTTCGTCAGTTGGAATCCTCACGATGGGCCCTCCACGTGCAGGTGAAATCATCCGTCAAGGACTTTATCGTGGAGCCGACACAGGTTGGCTTCTTACAGACCGTCTTTTTGCCGGTGCCGACACTTTGGCAACAAGCTATGCACTTGCTACAGCCATCAAGAAGATCGGTGACGTTGACATCGTAATCGGTGGTCGTCAGGCAATCGACGGTGATACAGCTCAGGTTGGTCCTCAGGTTGCTCAGAAACTTGGACTCAACCAGGTTACTTATGCAGAAGAGATTCTGAAGATTGAAAACGGTAAGGCTACCATCCGCCGTCACATCGACGGTGGTGTGGAAACAGTTGAGGCTCCACTGCCAGTGGTAATCACTGTTAACGGAAGTGCAGCACCATGCCGCCCTTGCAATGCCAAGCTTGTTATGAAGTACAAGTATGCTACATGCCCAATGGAGCGTCCTGCAGAGAAGGACGAGCGTATGGAGGCACTCTATGCACAGCGTGACTACCTCACACTCAATCAGTGGTCAGTAGCAGACGTTGACGGCGATGTCAACCAGTGTGGTTTGGCAGGTTCACCAACCAAGGTGAAAGCCGTTAAGAACATCGTGTTCCAGGCTAAGGAGTCGAAAACTTTGACGGCTTCTGACGCTGATGTCGAGGGAATGATCAAAGAATTGTTGGAAGAAAAAATTATTGGCTAACGAGATATGAACAACGTATTTGTATATTGCGAAATAGAAGGTACTCAAGTACAGGAAGTATCTCAGGAATTGCTGACCAAGGGTCGCAAACTCGCTAATCAGCTGAACGTGGAACTCCACGCCGTTGTTGCCGGAACAGGCATCAAGGGTAAGGTGGAAGACCAGATTCTCCCTTACGGTGTTGACAAGCTTTTCGTGTTCGACGCACCAGAACTTTTCCCTTACACTTCAGCTCCTCACACAGACATCCTGGTTAACCTCTTCAAGGAAGAGCAGCCACAGATTTGCCTCATGGGTGCAACTGTCATCGGTCGTGACCTCGGTCCACGCGTAAGTTCTTCGCTCACCAGCGGTCTTACTGCCGACTGTACTCAGCTTGAGATTGGTCCTTACGATGAAGCTAAGACTGGCAAGCACTTCGACAATCTGCTCTATCAGATCCGTCCTGCTTTCGGTGGTAACATCGTTGCAACAATCGTTAACCCTGAGCACCGTCCACAGATGGCAACTGTACGTTCAGGTGTGATGCAGAAGTCTCTCTACGAAGGCAACTGCCGCAAGGAAGTTGTGTTCCCAGAGGTTTCAAAGTATGTTAGCCCAGAGGCATTCGTAGTTAAGGTGCTCGACCACCATGTTGAGGCTGCAAAGCACAACCTCAAGGGTGCTCCAATCGTTATCGCCGGTGGTTACGGTATGGGTTCAAAGGAAGGCTTCGATATGCTCTTCGACCTCGCCAAGGTTCTTCACGGTGAAGTCGGTGGCTCTCGTGCCGCTGTCGATGCAGGCTTCTGCGACCACGACCGTCAGATTGGTCAGACTGGTGTAACTGTTCACCCGAAGGTTTATATCGCCTGCGGTATCTCTGGTCAGATCCAGCACATTGCCGGTATGCAGGATTCAGGCATCATCATCTCTGTCAACAGCGATCCCGACGCTCCAATCAACAAGATTGCCGACTACGTCATCGTTGGTACAGTAGAAGAGGTTGTTCCAAAGTTAATTAAGTACTATAAGCAGAATAGTAAGTAACATGATTAATCCCGAAATAGAATTTCACCTTCATCACCCATTGATGAAGCGTGTCGTAGAACTTAAGGAAAAGGGCTACGAAGATGCAAAGACATACGCCGATGCACCAGTTGACTACGAAGATGCAATCGAGAACTACAAGCGCATCCTCGACATCACAGGCGATGTAGCTGCAAACATCATCGAACCAAACTCCGAGAGCGTTGACCTCGAAGGTCCACACCTCGAGAACGGTCGTATGATCTATGCAAGCAAAACATTCGAAAACCTCGACGCTACTCGCAAGGCAGGTCTTCACGGAATCAGCATGCCACGTCGTTACGGCGGTCTTAACCTCCCTAACGCTGTGTTCTCAATGCTCAGCGAAGTAATCTCTGCTGCCGACGCAGGTTTCCAGAACATCTGGTCACTCCAGAGCTGTATCGACACTCTCTATGAGTTCGGTTCAGAGGAGCAGCGCCAGAAGTTCATCCCACGCGTTTGCGCAGGCGAAGGCATGTCTATGGACCTCACTGAGCCAGACGCAGGTTCTGACCTCCAGCGCGTAATGCTCAAGGCAACATACGATGAGAAGGAAGACTGCTGGCGTCTCAACGGCGTTAAGCGCTTCATCACCAACGGTGACTCTGACATCCACCTCGTACTTGCTCGTTCAGAGGAAGGCACAAAGGACGGACGCGGACTCTCTATGTTCATCTACGACAAGCGCGATGGCGGCGTAAACGTACGTCATATCGAGCACAAGCTCGGTATCCACGGCAGCCCAACATGTGAGCTTACCTACAAGAACGCTAAGGCTTACCTCTGCGGTGACCGCAAGCTCGGTCTTATCAAGTATGTCATGGCACTTATGAACGGTGCACGTCTTGGTATCGCTGCACAGTCAGTAGGTGTTGAGCAGGAAGCTTACAAGGAAGGTCTTGCTTACGCTAAGGAACGTGCACAGTTCGGTCAGAAGATCATCGAATTCCCAGCTGTTTACGACATGCTCGCACGCATGAAGGCTAAGCTCGATGCTGGTCGTTCACTCCTCTACATGACAGCACGCTATGTAGATGTTTACAAGGCACTCGAAGACATCCAGCGCGACCGCAAGCTCACTCCAGAAGAGCGTCAGGAACTCAAGAAGTACACTCGTCTTGCTGATGCGTTCACTCCTCTTGCAAAGGGTATGAACTCTGAATATGCAAACCAGAACGCTTACGATGCAATCTCCATCCACGGAGGTTCAGGTTTCATCATGGAGTACAAGAGCCAGCGCCTCTTCCGCGACGCACGTATCTTCTCTATCTACGAGGGTACTACCCAGCTCCAGGTTGTTGCAGCTATCCGCTACATCACCAACGGCACACTCCTCGGCATCATCAAGGAAATGGCTGAAGCACCAGTTTCTGCTGAACTCCAGTCACTCAAGGCACGTGTTGAGAAACTCATCCCAGTTTACGAGGATGCCCTCAACTACGTTAAGTCACTTGAGAATCAGGAAGCACACGACTTCCTCGCTCGTCGTCTCTACGACATGACAGCAGAGATCGTGATGTCACTCCTCATCCTCGACGACGCAACCCGCGCACCTGAACTCTTCGCTAAGTCTGCAAACGTATATGTTCGCATGACAGAGGAAGACGTTCTTGGCAAGGCTGCCTACATCAAGAACTTTACTGTAGCAGACCTCCCATCTTTCCGCGCTGTAGAGCCAGAAGCTGAAGCATAATCACTTCTCACTATATTCAAACTCCCCATCGCATCCTTTTGCAGTGGGGAGTTTTTTTGTTTAACATGTTTAATCGTTGCGCAGCAACATGTTTTATCAAGGATTTCATTAAAGATTATTGTTGGATTTCTTGGGAGCTTTTTCCAAAGCGACCAATGTTGAGAACTTGACAAATAATAAAAAAATAAAAATTCTATAAAAATCCTCAAAAGCACTGTTATAGACATCTGCGGAATCATTGCCGGTGTTGGCGGTTTCTTTATGGCGTTGCAATTCCCTGGCCAGGCAGAGCAACTCTATGTGATGGCTGTTGTGGCTGTTGTGGCACTGATTATTCCAGGTCTGGTTGTATATATAAAGAATAAATCATAGGAGACCAGAGCAATGTTTACACCATTAGACCCCCTGCTACATTCAGAGCTTCGACTGGCTGTCATGTCCCTGCTTGTAACTGCGGATGAGGCTGAGTTCCCGTATATCAAGGAGCAGACGGGAGCGACGGCAGGCAACCTCAGTGTGCAGATAGACAAGCTGTCTGCTGCAGGCTACATCGAGGTTGAGAAGACCTTCAAGGGTAAGAAACCCTGTACACTTTGCCGCATCACCCCTGTTGGTCTGAAAGCCTTCGAGGACTATGTTGAGGCATTGAAAACCTACCTCAATGTGACCTGATTCCCATTGAAAATAGTCCCACAGCGTTGTGGGAAAAAAGTTTCAGCCACAGTGGAACCAAATTTTCACTGGGGCTGAAACTTTTTTTTCTCTCTCAGCGAAACTTTTGTTTCTCTCTCACTGAAACTTTTGTTTCTCTTCGGTGATACTTTTTTACTTCTGTAGTTTAACGATTTTGGTTGACTATTTTCAGCCTTAATTGTAATATGGGTTGACTTTGGTTAATACATATTTTTAATCTCGGTTGTCAATTATTGTTGCTTATTTATGATATCAGTTGATTGTGTTTCTGTAAAAAATATTAAGAAAAATGAAGATTGTTTAAGATAAAATACTTATTTTTGCAAAATGTCTAACTAAACACCTCTTTTGACTAACAATTTAACACCTTTAATTATATGAAAAAACACGTTCAACCTATTAACAGACTTAGTCGTCTGTCATGGCTGAAGGCTATGCTGATGACTGCAGTGTTGCTGCTTGCTTTTGGAGCCGACGAGGCTTCGGCATGTAAGCTTGAAGACACATACCGTTACAACGTGACGTTGGAGGGTACTCACCAGCTGAGGCTGAAGATGCCGCTCTACGACAAGGACGACTACGACTGCTGGATAGTCTCAGGTGCTGTGTATATCCAGCCGGAGGGTGGAAGCAAGGAAACCCTATTCTACTACGAATCGCAGAGAGACATCGACCGCGGCGATTACCTCCCCCGTATCTACAGCTACCGAGGCGTGGATGGTACGATGATTCTCTATCGCGACCGCGGTTACAGCAATGTGAGCATCGGCACCAGCAAGGGCAATGAACTCTGTCCGTGTGTGGACAATCAGGACTACGCCATTGTGAACCTGCTGTGGGACATCCCCTATAAGTACCGCGGCAAGAAAGTTACCATCTCGTGGAGCATCCACCACAATGGTAACATGACTGAGTACAACAAATGGATAGGTATCGATCCCACGACCATATTCATTCCTACAGCTCCTCAGCTGCAGCATCCCATGCTCATGGATCCAATCATCTCCTACGAGACAGGACATCCTAATCAGATTCTGGTGCCCTATATGATTGCGACCAACAAATTGCAGAAGATGACAGCCCACTATACCGAGGTCTATCCGTCGGGAAGTGTCAACAGGACTGTCACCCTTCCAACCACGACGTCCGACTTCATGCGTCTGCCTGCCGACGTGTGTATCAAGGAGTTCTATATCGAGTCAACTTATACGGACACTGAGGACAAGACGCAGACTACCCAGTCCACGAAGTGCGACCTGCCGATTCTGCACCATCCTCAAGGTCTCTCCGCGTCCATGCAGCCGAATGGCAAGGTGCTGCTGCGATGGAAAGTGAACAATTACACCTGGAAGGATATCTCCAATACGGATACATGGGAGATTCAGCGAAACGTAACGGGCGATCCCACCAACGCTGAGTGGACCAGTATGGGTCAGCTGAATTACGACGACAAGGAGAGCGAATTCACTTTCGAGGATGAAAATCTGCTGGCATTCTACCAGCAGGCTCCCGTCTATTATCGTGTCAGGCGTGTCATCACAGCTGTATGGGGCTGGACTCCAGAGAGCGGCTATGCCACCACCATGCTGCCTGCAACGCTTGCGCTGCCTTCCATCACAGAGGCAACCGTGAGCCGCAATGGCACATGGAACGACAACGAACATAGCGTATTGCTGAAATTCAAGGGACGTATGCTGACAGACAACTTTGCCACAGCCACTCCCGAATACGACAAGAACAACTACCTGGTGTTGCGCGACTCCAACGACTGGAAACTCTTCGTGCGGCTCGTGAAGGATGCCAACGGCTCGAAGGATATCCATGCCATCATGGCTGCCGACATCACCACGAGCTATTCAGTCGGTTCCCTGAGCGACTTCCCCTACCAGGGAATCTTCAATGGAAACGGACACACGCTCACTGTCAACATCGATGGTGGCAGCGTTTCGGGCATGGCACCGTTCAACCGTGTGAAGAACGCCACGATTAAGAACCTGCGCGTTGTCGGAACCGTCAGCGGCGGTATCCACTCAGCCGGTTTGATAGGCTTTGTCAGCTCGGGTACGGCAACCGTTGAAAACTGTCATATCTCCACGCAAGTGACAGCACAGGGAAATTCAACCAATGCTCCCCATGCAGGAGGTATTATCGGACATGGTGGTACGACAACTATAACTATCCGCAACTGTCTGTTCGATGGAACGGTCATAGCCGACAATACCACCGGAAAGGACATGAGTGACAGCTATGTTGGTTCGTTCTTAGGCTGGTCAGACAATGGTAGGCCACAAACAATCACGAACAATCTTGAACGTGGTACATACATTGGTATCTCACACAACGGTGCCAACTACATAAATTTAGGCGTACCAACAAACATTGGCGGCACCAACAACTACAACTCCAACAACTGGGGTGAGACGAACAAGACCACAGGACTTGCACCCGACCAGTTGGCATCAGCCTTGGGCAGCCAGTGGAAGGTGGAAGGCGGCACCGTATTGCCCAAAATGAGTACAGATGATGAAAGCGCTCATAAAACCCTGATTTGGGACGACCGTGCCAAGGTGGTGCTGAATGTCAATAAATATGTAGACGTCACCAATGACAATACATTTAGCATCAGCAGCGAAGATGACTGGAAAGCCTTCGCGGCAGCGGTGAAAGCGTCAAAGGGGGACTATGCAGTTAACTGCAAACTGACGACCGATATCACCGTAAGCGAGCCCTTGGAAAAATACTCAGGCTTCATCGAAGGTAACGGTCATACCATCACGCTTAATCTCACAAAGTCCAACTTATATTATTCACTCATCCGATATGGCTATAGTATCATAACCATTCGTAATCTGAATGTTAAAGGCGTAGTTAGTGGTAGTAATTACTGTGCTGGGCTTATTGGGATGTTGAGCAACGACATGGCCAACCTAACTGTCGAAAACTGTCATGTTTCAGCAAACATATCAACATCCAATGATGGTTATGCAGCTGGATTTGTGGCTAATGCGAACTCTGGTAAAGTAACCCTCCGTAACTGTCTTTTTGACGGGAACGTGTCTTTTACCGGTTTGAACTCTTACTCTATGGTTGCCTCTTTTGTCAACCGCTCTCATAGAGCGCAGGATATGACGGTGGAGAACTGTCTGGAGAATGGCACCTACAATGGATATAATAATGTAGTAGCCGTTGGCTATTACGATGGAAATAGCCATAAAGCATGGGATGGTGGCATCAATGTCTGGACATACGCTACCATTGGTTTCAAAGAGATTAACCACATAGGCGACGGGACTCCTGAGCAACTTGCTGCGAAATTGGGCAGTCAGTGGCAGGTAAAGGATGGCAAGGTCGTTCCCATTAAGGATAATGGTCCTCTCTACACCGAACGTCGTGAACTGACAGACAATGAACGACTTGAAGGACAGCTGACCATGGATCTGAAGACCTCGTGTGTTGACCATGTGTTCTACCTGTCAGTTGAGCCAGGCGAATCCACCATGCCCCTATCCGTCGATGACGAATTTGCAGTTACCAAGACCGAGACGGGCGACCTGGCAGTTTATAAGTTCGACAACAACGTGGTGATTGGTGAAGTGAAGGCAGACACGTTGCAGAATGCCGTGTCGTTGTCGTGGGAATGTACCCGCGGACTTGCCGACTACTTCCGCATCAAGCGCTACGACAAGCAGACTCCAGACAAGATTGAGGTGCTGGAGGCTGAGTATTCTGAAATGGCATACATGGACCGCACCGTGCGTCCGCAGCACACCTACACATATATTATTGAGGGTGTGACTCAGTGCGAGGGTGAGAACGTGAGCAAGGCAACGGTTGACGGCTGCTGCGTACCGACAGGTATGGTTCGCGGATATGTGCGTCTAACCAATGGAACCGGACTGGCTGGCTATACAGTCGTCGCCGAGCCTGTAGGAAACATTCCTGGAGCCGAGGTGAAGTCGTGCGAGACCGACGAAACCGGTTACTTCGAGATTGGCGGACTCGTCTATAGCAAATATGGTGAATACTCACTGAGTGTGACCGACCCAAACCGAGAAGCATCGTTCGACTCGCAAATCGTCACCTTCGATGAGGATGTGAACCTGCAGACCAACATGATATTCACACAGACAAACTATTACATCTTCTCCGGTTACGTGCTCTACGAGGGCAGTAGCATTCCTGTATCGGGTGTCCGCTTCCTGCGCGACGGAGTAGAGGTGGTCAATTCCAATGGCAAGCCAGTCACGACCAATAACCAGGGAGCCTTCGAGGTAAGTATTCCTCAGGGCAGCCACCAGATTCAGATTGTGAAGGACGGTCACGTCTTCCAGAACAATGGTTACTACATAACCGAAGGTGCACTGCCTGACTCTACTTGGCATAACTGGCAGAAGAGCATCAGCGAAGTCTATCTCTGGGATCAGACCAAGGTGAACCTGCAGGGACGCGTTGTCGGTGGTAATGATCAGGGACTTCTGGCTCTGGGCAAGTCTCTCTCGAAGAACAACCTGGGTGACGACATCACCATTGTTATGCAACTCGAAGGTGACAACACATCTTGGATTGTGCGCGACCAGCTTAACTCCTCTGTTACCGAACGCCACGACGAGTTCTTGCACGGTGTTAACGACACAACTAAGGTTGACGCATACCGCCACCGCATAGTCATACATCCTGACCTGAAGACAGGTGAGTACAGCGTGCCGATGTATCCGGTGAAATACAAGGTGACGGAAGTATATGCAAAGGGTTATTCAACTCTCTTCCAGACAGGTATGGTCAGCGAAACCATCGACCTGAACAACTATCACAATGGCGATACCGCGGTTTATTCACGCATCTACCACAGTCAGCCTACACTCGACATCTGGCAGTTCAACGGTACTCAGGATCGCTACTACGGTATCAAGCAATATACATCTCAGGACAATGCCGGTATACGCGACACGGTGGTGCTATGGCGCAAGACCGACAGTGGCGGCAAATATACGCTCGACTATCCAGTGTTCATGGCAGGCGCCTCGGTACCTATGGTTCTCTCAGCACGTGAGGAATACAGATATAACAACGATGCATTCGGTGATCTCGACATCGTACAGCTCGACGGCGGACGTGTGATTGCCGGCAACCAGCTGGTGGGCTACGACCAGACCGACGAGATAGATCTCGACGACGAAGGCCAGGGCACATACGTGTTCACTCCGCAGAACCTGACCTTAATGCTTGAAGACGATATGGCGCTGCGCACTCTGAAGTTCACCCTCGAATACGATGGCAGCTTCTACGACATCAAGCCGATTGAAGCCTACGTGATGGCTGCACTGGCAAAGCCGCAGGGCAGACGAATCATTGCAGGTCAGAATACTCACCTTATCGACATTCTCCGCGACCCGCCAGGAGCCGGCAGTTCTGCATACATAGAGAAAGGCTCGAAGATGAGCTACAGCTACAATGCCGACTATAATGTGCAGATGGGTGTCAACATGAAGGTGGGAGTAGGTTCAGGTGCCAATTACTACACAGGTATCTGGGCTGGTGTCGGAAGCGGTACCATTGCCGGAACCACGGCGTCCAGCGACAACCTCGGTAGTCTGTCGTACGACCTCGCTACTTCCTACTATCAGGACTGGAGCTACGAATACGAGTTTGAGACCAAGGAGAAGATATCCACCAGCAGCAATGTGAAGGAAGTGGGTATGAACTCCGACGTATATATTGGTATGACCGACAATGTTATCGTTGAGGATGCTGTTGCTGTTCGTGCAGTGAACAGTGCTGCTATGCAGCGTCTGTTTCCTGGTATGGGTGGCAAGACCACGGTCAACGGACACGTATTCGACGTGACGGGTACAGCCAAGGTGCTGGCACGTGGATGGGACGCAGAGAAGAAAGACTCTGTATATCTCGTTCGTGACGAGGTGATGCAGCTCTCTTCAAAGATAAATACCACTTTTGCTCATTCTCAGAGCTACCTTCTTACCGAACTTATTCCGACACTCCTGCGTACACGAAATGCCTTGCTGATGGATTCAACCACCACAAGCACTTACGCCCAGACATTGGCGAACAAACAGAAGAGACCAGTCTATGTGAGCAAGGTTTCCACAACCAATCCGTACTTCTCAATGGAAAATTACTACGACACGTATAAACCAACGGGAGTAAAAGACGAGTGGACCGACTCCATAAAAGCCCTGAACTCCCAGATAGCTACATGGGTGGGATTCATTGCTGCCAACGAGAAGGAGAAACTGGAGGCTTATGACTTGGTTAAGGTATATGACTTCGACGGACGCTCGGAAGTGGAGTACAGCGAGTCGTTCACGACCTCAGAGGGCCTGCACCGCTACTGGAAGATACCGAGTGCGGTGAACCTGACAGGTGAGGACACCTTCAGCAGAAGTACCAGTAACAACTCGAAGTATTCCATGACTAACGATGACGACTATAATATCGTAGCCGTGGACTTCAAAGCCGGCGGTGTGAAGTTCAGCATCAACATCACTCCTCTGTTCGGCTTCGACTTCAACTACCAGAACGGCAAGAGTGAGGAATACAGCAAGGAGACGGGTTTCACTCTCTCGTGTGATCGTAAGTCAAGCCTTACGGTGGCTGTGTACAAGACCCGTGAAATCAGTTCCGACAGCATTGCCAAACTGTCCAATTTCTTCAAGTCGGACAGCCTGAATGTGTTCTACAAGCATGTTGAGGACAACCTTAAGAGCATCTACAACGGTCGTCCGGGCAGCAGCAATACCACAAGCTACATAACTAGCATTAGCGATGTGCCTAAATACAGGAACTTGGTGTTCCGCACTCTTGCCGGTGCTACAGGTAGTCCATGGGAAGAGGAGCGACGGACTATGTTCTACAACCCAGGAACCATCCTCGACCACGGAACAGAACAGATTAACAAACTGCGTATATGGACGGAAGTGCCGAGCGTGTCGAACGTGCCCTACGGCGAGCCGGCGCGATTCACTCTCTACATGGTCAATGAGAGCGACCTGCCCGACCGAGTGTCACATTCATTCAAATTCTACTCCGACGACGCAGCTAATCCAAAGGGTGCCAAGATATATATCGACGGTGTGCCTCTGAACGGTGGAGGAGCAGACATCTGGCTCGATGCCAATGAAGTTGTTGAGAAGCAGGTGGAGGTGTATGCCGGTCCTGAATACGACTACGAGAACCTGGCAATTTGCCTCTTCGACGAAGACGACCTTTCGCATATCTACACAACAAACATATCCGCTCACTTCGTGCCGTCGGCTGGAAAAATAAACATCTCCAAGCCTGGTGACAAGTGGGTAGTGAACACCGAATCGGCCTACGACGAGGACAAGGAGGCATACTATCTGCCTGTTCATATCGACGGCTTCGACGTGAACTTCCGCAACTTCGACCACATTGAGCTGCAGTATAAGCTCTCGAACCAGGGCGATAAGGACTGGGTGAACGTATGCTCCTACTATCCGAATACGGAGGAGGGTGCACGTCTGATGGCTCTGGCTTCGGGTGAGAAGAAACTGATGGAGCACGACGGCTACATCGATGCCTTCTTCTACGGCGAGACCGACCCGATTGAACAGTACTACGACATCCGTGCCGTAACTTTCTGCCGCCACGGCAACGGTTACCTGACCAATTCTTCGAACATCCTCACAGGTATCAAGGATACCCGCCGTCCGCAAGTGTTCGGCACTCCACAGCCTGTGGATGGTATTCTCGGCATCGGCGATGACATCATCCTCCGATTCTCAGAACCGATTGCAGGAAACTACCTGTCGGAAGTAAACAACTTCCAGATTATCGGACAGACCAACTCAAGCAATCTCTCTCTGTCGTCGTCGCTTCACTTCAATGGATCTGGAGCAGCCTTGGCTCAGGCAGACCGCAGTCTGGAGGGACGTTCGTTCACTGTGGATGTGATGCTTAACCCCGAGCATAATGGACAGCCAATGACATTCTTCTCACATGGCTTCGATAATTATGCAATGGAACTCGGACTTACCGCCGACCACCGGCTCACAGTTGCTATCCAGCACAACGATACCATACCTGCAACCGTGTTCACAGCCGACAAACCTTGCAAGTTCGACGGCTTAAGAGAGGTGTTCTTCCTCTTCGACACCGATGTCGATGAATTCACGACCAAGATATCCTTCTACGACGGAAATACAGAGGTTGGCTCATTTACCTATCCTAACGTTTATTTAGGTTCGGGAAGCATTATCCTCGGTAGGTCGGTTAACGAATTGCTGAAGGGCTTTAAGCATTACACCGGTGATATGCTGGAATTCCGACTGTGGAACCATGCGCTCAGCAAGGCTGAGATGAACAGCTATCGCCAGAAGAGACTTAACGGTTATGAACTGGGACTTCTCGACAACTATCCTCTTAGCGAGGGTAAGGGCAACTACAGTTACAACCGCACTGCCGGAGGCAGCGACCTCATGATTATCGGACCGACGTGGAAGATGCCTGACGGAATCGGTATGAAACTCGACGGAGATAAAGGTTTCCGCCTTGACAGCAGACCTTTCAACCGTTATGACCATGAAGACTACACTATGGCGTTCTGGTTCCGCACCGAGGATGCTAACGGAACTCTCTTCTCAAATGGTCCTGCTACTACCGAACCGGGTGCCAAGTCGCACTTCAACTTCGCAGTGAAGGATGGAATCATGAACCTGAGCCTGAGCGGACTGGAACTTAGTACGTCGTCTTATATAAGTGACGGTAATTGGCACCATGCGGCTCTGACCGTGAACCGTTCAAACAATGTGGGTAGCCTGTATGTCGACACTAAACTGACGAATACCTTTGCAGTGGATACGCTGGGAGGTGTCAGCGGCAACTTGCTGGCGGCTGGTGCTACATACGTGGATGCAAACACGGTGAAGGACGCAATCCATGGTCATATCGACGAAATAGCAATGTACGAAATGGCCCTCACAGAGAATGCCATCAAGGCTTTTGCCTCTAATACTCCTACCGGAGAGGAAATGGGACTTATGGCTTACCTGAACTTCTCTGAAAACGTGCGCCAGGCGAGCAACGAAATCAAACTGATGCCGACTGGTGTCAGCCTGCGTCGCTACAAGGACACAACCACAGGAGAATTCACTTCACAGTGCGATACGATTGTGGCTGAGGCTGATGTGAATCGTTGCTTTGACAGAGGAATCTATGCTCCAATGCACGACCCTCAGTCAATGGAGAATATCAAGTTCTCCTACGTGGCAGACGGTAAGGAACTGCTCATCAACCTTGATGTGCCTGCTGCAAGCATAGAGAAGACCAACGTTTTGATTGTGGTCAACGACGTGGCAGATATGCAGGGCAACATCATGGCTTCGCCAACAGTGATGGATCTCTATGTCTATCGCAATCCTTTGCGCTGGTCCGACAAGCACAAGCGTCTTACGGCTAAATATGGTGAAGAGCAGACTTTCGAAGCTACGGTCAAGAACCTGAGTGGAAAGACCCGTAACTTCACTCTGCAGGGACTGCCTTTGTGGATGACTGCCTCTATGACCAGCGGCTCGGTTGCTGCTTTGGACGAAGAGGTTATCACTTTCACCATCTCTCCATATACTAATATAGGAGACTTCGAGGAAGTGGTTTATCTGGTAGGTGACGACGGCATGACCGAGCCTCTGCCTATTACCCTGAAGGTACGCGGCACTGTACCTGACTGGGCAGTTGACGAGGCATTGCTGCATACCAATATCACCATGAATATAATCGGACAGGTGATAATCGAAGAAGAAGTGGCACGCGATGAAGACGACATGTTGGCTGTGTTCGATAAAAACCACCGTCTGCTTGGAGTCGGTCACTGTGCAACCGATAAAAACAACGGTGCAAACGACGGCCTGATATATCTCAATGTCTATAACAGCAACTATGCAGAGATTGATTTGTATTTCGAGTTCTACGAAGCTTCTACTGGAATCATACACAAGATGATGCCTATGGCCGATTTGATCCAATTCAAGCACGACACTGTTCTGGGAACAACTACCGATCCTGTGCAGTTTGGAGCGAACAATGGCGTGGTACAGGCTATACCACTGAAGAAAGGCTGGAACTGGGTATCTGTCAATGTTGAACCATCAATCAGCACTGTCGGGAAACTGCTCAACAACGCCACTAAGTGGGAGGTTGGAGATGCTCTCGAGGCTGAACGACCCAATGGAAGCTATAGCCTGCTGAGCTACAAGGCTTCGCCCAATCCTTACGACCCCAACAATCCAATCTATTCTTGGGACTGCTCCGACTCAACCTTTACTGTTGACGCAACCAAGATGTACCGATTCTATTCAAACAGTGACAAGATAGGCTATATCTACGGATTCACCAGCTATAAAGCAATCACAGTGAAGAAGGGCTGGAACCGCATCGGATACATTTCGCAATTCAACTTGCCTTTAGGTACAGCAATGGCAGAATATACCGAAAAGGCTTCCGCAGGCGACATCATCAAGAGCCAGAGCGAGTTTGCCGTGCTCTCAGTCGATGCGCATGGCAACAAGCAGTGGAAGGGTACGCTGGAGTTCCTGAGAGTAGGCGAGGGCTATATGCTTAAGCGTAATGCAGACAGTGAAGTCGGATTCCTCTATCCATACTATTTCTCCAATTCCCGTTACAATGGCAGCAACGCCCGTCGCCGCATGCCTGCGTTCCAGAACGTGAGCGGATCAAGCATGACTGTAGTGGCTGTGGCAGAAGGCGTGGATGTGATGCCGGGCGACCGCCTCACCGTTTACAACGGAGCAGAAGTCTGCGGCATTGCAGAAGCCGATGCACAGGGAGTATTCTACCTCAATGTAGGTGAAGTGGCACACTCCACTCTCAACACTTCACTCTCATTCACTCTGGAGCGTGAGGGCGAGACCATCGCAGCGACATCAAGTCCTCAGATGAGCTATGTGAACAACGCAGCCATCGGCACTCCTGACAATCCTACTGCAATCAGCTTCCTCGCTGCCGACAACCTCTACGGCGACGGCTGGTACACTGTAAGCGGTATCAAGCTCAACGGCAAACCATCCCTCCGCGGAGTCTATATCCATAATGGACAGAAAATAACAATTAAGTAATAGAAACATTATGAAAAAGTTATTATATTTATTAATAATGATTAGTGTGGGAGTGTGTAGTTGCAGCGATGACGATGACAAGCCTGCCACACCCTCATTCCTGAAGACAGGCAAGGCTACTGTTCCTGCAAATTGGGTTGCTCCCGACTATTCACTCTACGAACTGACCATGTCGGTTCAGGTGCAGCTTGGCGACACCCTGAAAGACTTCCAAAGCAGTGGCGACATGATGTGTGCCACCATCAACGACGAGGTACGTGCCGTCACCAAGCCAATGGTCAACGGCACCATCACCTACTATCCTCTGTCAATCGCCGGCAACGGCGGCGACATGAAGGTAAGTCTCCACTACTACTGTGACCGCCTGCACCGCATCTACACCATCACCCATTGGACCCAGTTCAATGCCGCAGCTGCGCCTACAGGTGAAAGCAGCATTTATCGCCCCTGCTTCACCTCAGGACTCTAAACACCTCTTTTGACTAACTAATCTACACCTGTAATTTTTATGAATAACAATATGCATATTAATGAAGAGGCAGCTCGCTGTCTGCTTTGTAATGATGCACCATGTAGTCGTGCTTGCAAGAAAGGCGATCCTGCACGGGCTATCCGTGCCATTCGCTTTGGCAATGAGAAGTTGGCAGGCAGGTGGGTTGCCGAGTGCACAGACGATGATTTGGAAGCTGCCGAAAAAGCCTGCATCCATTACGACAGACCAATACGCATCAGGGAGATGTTGAGTGGTTGCACTCAAGGCTCGGTACTATCTACTCTTCCCTCGCTCGCCATCGACTTCTGCGGCATCCGCTGCGAGAATCCTTTCTTCTTGGCATCTTCGGCTGTCTGCACCAACTACGAGATGGTGGCGCGAGCTTTCGAGGCAGGTTGGGCAGGTGTATTCTTCAAGACAATCTGCATGCAGGAGATACGTGAGGTGTCGCCTCGTTTCGACGCCTGTCAGCAGGATGGGACTTCGGATTTCTACGCTTTCCGCAACATGGAACAGTTGAGCGAGAATCCAGTGGAAATGGACTTCGACATTTTGCACAGGTTGAAACAGAACTATCCTTCCAAGGTTGTCATTGCCAGCATAATGGGGCAGACCGAGGAGGAGTGGATCAGACTGGCGAAGATGGCAGAGGCAGCAGGCGTGGATGCGGTGGAACTGAACTTCTCATGTCCGCAGATGCGACTGACAGGCATGGGTAGCGATGTAGGACAGAATCCCGAACTGGTCACTTTCTATACGGCGTATGTGAAGCGTAGTGTCTCAATTCCAGTTATTCCGAAGATGACACCAAACATAACTCACATAACGGAACCGGCGATGGCAGTATTCTTCGCAGGTGCAGATGGAGTCTCAGCCATCAACACTATCAAGAGTGTGACGATGGGCGAACGCGCCAAGGTAAACACCCACAAGACCATATCAGGATTGTCCGGACGCGCTGTGAAGCCTATCGCCCTCAGGCATATTCTGGAAATGGCACAGAGTCCTATGATAAACGGCTCGCACGGCAAGAAACTCGACATCAGCGGCATAGGAGGAATAGAGACATGGAAGGATGCATTGGAGTTTATCCAGCTGGGATGTCGCAACGTGCAGGTGTGCACAGCAGTGATGCAGTACGGCTACCGCATCATCTCCGACTTGATTCTTGGCATGCAGCACTACCTTGCTGAGCGAGGCATCACATCGCCCGATAGCATAGTGGGTGAGGAACTGCCCCACTTTGTGACACCCACTTTTTTGGATCGTGACACTATCGTCTATCCAAGGATTGACCGTGACAAGTGTATTGGCTGTGGACGTTGCTACACCTCATGCATGGACGGCGGTCATCAGGCCATCGCTTTCGATACCGCGTCCCGCCAGCCCCGCATCGTCGGCACCAAGTGCGTGGGCTGTCACCTCTGCCGTCTGGTATGCCCCACAGGCGCCATCGGCACGACCAAGCGCATACACAAGAAAAAATAAAACATAAACAATGGGAAAAAAGAGGAAAATCTATGAAAATCCTGATTGACCGCATACTTCAAGACGGTCGCAGTCTGGAAGGAGTAATCCTGAAAGTAGATAAGTTCATCAACCATCAGATGGATCCATATCTGATGAAGCAAGTGGCAGTAGAGTTTATTCGCCGTTTCAGCGATTTGAATGTGAATAAAATCATCACGGTCGAGGCATCAGGCATTGCGCCCGCAGTCATGCTGGGCTATATGATGGAATTGCCGGTGGTATTTGCCAAAAAACAGAAACCTTCAACCATGCAGGAAGCTTATGTCACCACCGTCCACTCGTTTACTAAGAATAGCGATACAACCCTCATGATTAGTCGCGAATATCTGACTGCCGCCGACCATGTGCTATTCGTTGACGATTTCCTTGCTTACGGCTATGCCGCTACAGCCATCCAAGCCATCTGCCAGCAGGCAGGAGCCACTATAGAAGGCATGGGATTTATTATTGAAAAAGAGATGCTTCATGGACGTGAATTCTTATCCTCCAGGGGCATTACCCGCATTGAGTCGCTTGCAATCGTTGATTCGCTTGAGAACAACATCATTCACTTCAAGGAAGAAGAATAAATTCTGGGAACAAACTTCAAAAATCTATTACCCGTAGCCTTTCTGCCGCTCCTTTGGCAAAAGCTTCAGCCCTCAATTCTGTATTGCCACCCTTACGTGGGCTTCCGGATAAAATCAGTATATTCATACTTAATCAGACAACGGTAATACCTATCATTTCTTATAGTTCATTTAAAGTAATCACTTCGCAACCTTGTTTGGCGTAATACTCCAGCATCTCAGGCAGTTTCTTTAGATCATAGCTGGTGACACAATCAGAGAAAACATGTACAGTATAGCCAGCTTTCCGCATGTTGAAACAAGTGGACTTCACACAAGCGGTAGCATCGGCACCAGCGATATAGAACTCTGTGATTCCGTTTTCCGCAATGAACGTCGCAAACGCCTCACTCGTCAATGCGTTACTCTTTGTCTTCACAAAGATAGTTGGACCTAAAGTACCTGCCAATAAACCACTTTCACCTTGTCGAACTTTGCGAAGCAATGAAAGCCTTCAGTTTCTTGTTGAACATATCAGGCTGCTCCATGTGGATGAAGTGTCCGCAAGTGGTCAGTTCAGTATAGTCGAGGTTAGGATAGAGGTGTTCCATCTTCTGCTTGTTGTTTGGATCAAGGTCACTGTTCTGTGTACAGATGACCATGACGGGCAGTATGATGGCACGTCCGTTCCACCATTTCTTTTCAATAAGGTTCTGCATAGTGCTCGAAGCCACATACTGGGGTGTCTTGGGCATCACCGACATGGCATAGTCGTTTATTTCCTGAGGCGTTTCCTTGCCAGCCAATGACGATACAAAGCCCGCAATCACCTCGCGACATTCCGGACCGTCGAACGCATGTCCGAACTGATTGACCGCTTCAATATATTCCGGAGTCTCTGTACCATCATAGAAACAATATACGCCGTCAACATCTACCAATGCACCTTGATGATTGGTTGCCATCAGTGTCTGCCGACATACGGGCGTTCCAAGACTATGACCTACGAAGACGGCATCCTTGATACCATTCGCATTCAGCACTTCATCAATAGCGTGTGCAAAGAAATCAAGTGTGTAATCCACGTGCGGCTTATCGCTCTGTCCATAGCCAGGCAGGTCGATGAATACGAGTTGCAGGTCTTTCTCATCACGGAATGCCTTAAACTGCTTTTCCCAAGTGTTCATGTCGCAGCCAAAGCCGTGAACGAAACAAATGGTCTTGGTATCAGAGTCATCCGACTCATTCCATATTTTATAATGTACGCGTATACTATCGTCAATAGTAACATACTCTGATTTCAGTTCACTAAGCGTTTGCGGCTGGCTGCAACAAGCAGTCAGCATCAGCGCGAACAACAAATATAATACTGTTTTTTTCATTTCTTTCATATTTCTTTTTGCGTTTAGTTGTTTGACACCGCAAAATTACGAAGAGTTGGGAAATCTGTCAAATATCTGGGATATTCTGTTCGGTTCTGTGACGAGTGGTATTGTTTTCAACAACGTGCTGCGCACGATGATTGAGTTTTAATTAAAATCGCAAATCATTTGGGTTGAATAATAAATATGTATATCTTTGCAAATATTCTAAATTATTCAAGCAATATGAAAAAACTGAAGTATTAAGTGAAGAGTGTAATCGTTCGGTTTGCCGAAAGGCTACGGGTAGGCGAGCTATGCTCGGGAATCGCTTGGGGCAACGCTCCGGAGAACATTGTGATAGTACCGGAAAACTTAAGAACTCAAGAACTAAATAACATGAGAAGATTTGCTTTTCTCCTTATATTGTGGGTTGCGACATTATGCCTGAAAGCTCAGATGACGATGTCGTTTCCTTCTGTAGCAGGTGTCAGTACTAAGTCATTGACCACTGGTACTACGCTTGTTGAGTTCCCTGAAGATGTGAATCTTTCGACAGTGATGTCGGTTGCCAATGTTCAATTGATTTGCAATTCGTCCGGCGCACCCAATTCCATATCACTCAACGAAGCAAAGAGAATAAGCAAAGAGATATACGACCTGCAGGGACGCCGAGTGGCTGTGCCTGACAAAGGATTCTATATCGTCGGAGGCAGGAAAGTGCTAATCCAATGATTATACAAACTAACTAACACAAATAAACAGGATTTTTATGAAACGAATAGCCCTCTTGATTGCGATGCTGGCGTCGATACTGATGCAGGCTCAAAGCCCTACGGAAGGGGTGCTGACACAGGAGTTCGTCGGCGAAAGCGTGATGCAGAACGACCTGATGCAGATGCTGGCGAATTTCGCCAAATACATGAAGGATGACTTCCAGGACTGCCAATACCCAAACAGCAGGGACGAGGTGTGTGGATGCTTCAAGGGTGAGGCAACGATGAGGAGCAACGAACAGGGCGTTCGTCCCAATGCTGACCTGAGCATGATTTGCGCCTTCCTCGTGAAGTACGGGAAAGGGGCAGGAGTGACATTGCCAAGCGGTGTGACATGGAACGACCTGGAGTCGATGGCAATGAAATCGCTGGTGTTTGCCTACAGCACCCACAAGGCCAACAAACTGAAAGTGTGTAGCGGCGGTGACTACTGGGGATCGACCAGCACGAACGACCATGTGTGGGAATCGAGCCTCTGGGCAATGTCGGTGGCCTACAGCGCATTCTTCCAATGGGACAAACTATCGGAGGCTCAGCGCGGATATATTTACAATCTGCTGAAGGCGGAGTGCAACTACGAACTCTATCGCTCCATTCCTACGGGCTACGCTGGCGACACCAAGGCGGAGGAGAACGGATGGGAAGTGGATGTGCTGGCTGCTGCATTGGGTCTCTTCCCCGACGACGAACTGGCTCCTAAGTGGTTTGAGAGAATGAGGGAGTTTGCCATCAACTGCTATTCACACGAGAATGATGCCAAGAACTACACGGTGGTTGATCCTGACTACAACAGCAAGACCGTTGCCCAGCTCTATAAGGGGCAGAACCTCTATAGCGACTACACGCTGCAGAACCACAATATGTTCCATACATCGTACCAGAACGTGGTGATGCAGGAACTGGGCGAGGCTGCACTTGCACTGAAGATGTTCCAGATGGGTGTGAAAGGTGAGGAGAAATGGAAGAGCAATGCCTTGATGCACAACAATCAGGAGGTGATGGACGAGGTGATGAACTGGCTGGCAACGAGCGACGGTGAACTGGCAATGCCCAATGGCAACGACTGGAGCCTCTTCCTCTTCGACCAAATCACCAGCTACTCTACTCAGGCTTGCTTCCAGCGCGATGCCAACGCTCTGCTGCTGGAGAACCTCGCATACAAGAATATCAAGGCGCGACAGACCACAACCACTGATGGCTCGTGGCTGCTGCGTGCCGATGTCGGTGCGCGACGTATGGGTGTGGAGGCTCACCGAGTGATGATGACATGGCTCATGCACAATGTGATGCCTACAGCAGACATGCAGGCTCCGACATGGGAAGAATTCCAGAAGAAGTTCAGCAAGACCAAGTATTTCCCTACTCAGAACATAGTAAGAAGCATGACCAAAGACCGCTTCACCTGCTTCTCATGGAACGAAGGGCTGAAAGACTACTCGGGTGTGATAGTTCCTAATGACATCTCGACTGCAAAGATAATGGTGCCGTTCCGTACTCACAACACTGGCAACATCCTCGGCACATACAGCCGTAGCGACAATACAGCCGTGATTAAGGGACGATATACTTTCTTCGATGACGCTTATGCCATGAACGGAAAGATTATGGCTAACGGAGGACAGATACCACAGGCGTTCGCCATGTATTCCACGAGCGGCAATGCAGTCATCCTGATAGATGCGCTCAAGGCAAATACTGCCACTACAGTGTCGGCAGAGCAGGGCGGAATGATGGGTATCTCAATGGATGAATTCACAAACCTCACCCGTACTATATATTATGAAGGCGGACAGATGACGGTTGACGGAACAACGATGAAGACATGGAGGAGCGAGTGGGCAAATATCGACAACGCAATAGGTTTTGTGTGCAAGAAAGCGAATAACCAAATGGGTTTCGGCGACCGCTCTAACAACAACTCCATCATGACGGCAAAGATATATCCGTCGTTCTCCAACTCCTCAAGCAGCGTGGGCACGAAGATGAACCATATCCGCAACTTCGTGTATTACTGCAATGTGGATGCTGAGGCAACAAAGGTTCTTTGCGAAGGAGTGCAGGATCTCACTCTTCTTGGCTCATGGCCGGAAGGCTGGCACGGAGTGGTGGTTCCTGATCCCGACGGTACTCAGTATATGTTGCTGTCAAACCTCTTTGCTTCCGACACAACTCCCTGGACAGACTTGAGCATAAGCTGTCCGCTTGGTGCACCCGTATTCACACAAAACACGGCAATTGCCAACGGAGTGTCAACCGCTACATTTACTTGCAAGCAGAATATGCACATTGCCAACGAATTCAAGGTGTTCGTAGCTGGTGCGCAGTCTTTGACGGCTATTCAGGCTGAAGGTGACAGCCGTGCTGTTTATCTGAAGAACAACCTTTTATATGAGCAGATGGTTACCGTTACTATTATTAATGCATCGGGTGAGCAAGTGACAGACAATGTGATGGTTCCAGAATCAGGCACAATTCTTGTCTCACTTTCAGATAACAAGATAACCGCTACGAAAGCGGATTTTCCTCAAGGTGACACCGAAGTGGAGGGAGTTGATGTCACCGCTGAATACCTGCTGAATCCCTCGTTTGAAACAGATGACATTGCAACTCTCTCTGCGGTGAACAACAATTCGGACGGACTGCGTGGCTATTCGGTTACAGCTCCGACAGGGTGGACTCGCACGGGTGACGACGTGGTGTCGCTCATAGTCAATGCCAACTGCTACACAGACAATAACTTCGGAAAAGTCACAAGTCTGGCTGATGGTTCGCAAGCATATTACATGCGAATGGGGTGGAACAATGGAACAACTGTGCTTTCTACCCAAACAGCTCAGTTGCCAGAGGGCAAGTACAGGCTGTCCATTGACCATCGAAGCGGCTATGCCAACTCTGCCGCATCGTCGTTCTGTTTCAATGTGGCTGGTGAGAAAACTTATTTCCCACACACCTTCACAACAGGAAACGCATCTATGTTCGAAACTGCTGAATGGGAGACCTTGAGTACGGATTTTGAACTGACTGAGTCGGCCGCTGTTCCTGTTGTAATCAGCATCGAATGGCTGTCGGGCGGCAGTTGCATCATGTTCGACAATGTGCGCCTACTGAGTTTCGCACCACAGGAAGAAGTCGGCGTGACCTCTCCTTCTGGACAAAGAAAGGCGACTTCTTCTGTGATATATGACATGGCAGGACGACCTGTAGGTACATATACTCAAGGATTAAGCAATTCGCTAAAACATGGATTGTATATTATTGATGGACACAAAATAATAATTAAATAACACTTTATTATCACAATTACAATGAAAAAACTAATGACTTTGGTTGCCTTTTTGGTGGCAATGACACTGGGTGCTAATGCCCAGAAACCAATTAAGAAAGCTCCGGAAGGAGGAAAGAAAATCAGTAACGAACTAATCGGTATCTTCTTCGAGGATATCAGCAGCAGTGCTGACGGCGGACTCTATGCAGAACTGGTTCAGAACGGATCGTTTGAGTTCAACACCTCTGAACGTGATGGATGGGGACCTGGTACAGCTTGGTCTTTCCAACGCCCGGGACACTCTCTTGGTTACATGAAACCACGTATGGACAATCCTCTCAACGAGAACAATCCTACTTACATGCGTATTCATATCGAACGTGTGAAGGAGTATTATGACTACAAAGGATGGAAAGGCGTTGGTCTGCAGAATAAGGGTTATGACGGAATCAGCGTTAAAGCTGGTGAGAAATACGATTTCTCTGCATTCTTCCGCAATATGAACCGTCAGGATGACAAGGATATCCGTATTGCTCTGGTTCAGCCACAGGGATGGGGCAAAGATCCTAAGGTGATCGCTGAGACTGCCATTAACGTGAATGCAGTGGAGTGGGAACGCTATGGTGCGGAACTTGTTCCTTCGGAAGACTGCAAGGATGCAGAACTTCTGATTCTGGTGCTGACTCCTGGTGATATCGATATCGATGAAGTGTCACTTATGCCACAGGATACATTCAAGGGTCATGGACTCCGTAAAGACCTGGCTCAGGCTCTTGCCGACCTTCATCCTAAGTTCATGCGCTTCCCTGGCGGATGTGTGGTTCACGGTGGTGGTGACGGTTTCTGGAATACCTATCGCTGGAAGAACACCCTCGGTCCTCGTCAGCAGCGTGTCGGTCTGAAGAATACATGGGGCTACCACCAGAGTATGGCTCTTGGATATTATGAGTACTTCCTCTTCTGCGAGGACCTTGGTATGCAACCCCTCCCAATCCTTCCTTGCGGAGTAAGTTGTCAGGGAACCAACGGTGGTTGGAGTATGAAGGACCAGGCTCAGGATGTAGTGCCAATGGACGAGATGGACGAATGGGTAAACGATGCTCTTGACCTTATCGAATGGGCAAATGGTGATGAAACCACATGGGGACGTGTACGTGCTGCCGCAGGTCACCCTGAACCATTCAACCTCAAATACCTCGGTATCGGTAACGAAGAACGCATCTCTCCCGAGTTCTGTGAACGTTTCCGCTATATGTACAAGAAAATCCATGAGGCTCATCCGGAAATCATAATCGTGGGTACGGCAGGTCCCGGTTCACATCCAGGTAATCCAGACCTTGAGAACGGATGGAAACTGGCAGAGGAACTGGATATGCCTCTCATCGATGAACACTATTACGAACCAAACACATATTTCCTTAACAAACGTCAGTACGACAGCTATCCACGCAATCGTAAGACTAAGGTTTATCTGGGAGAGTATGCTGCTAAGGACAAGAAACTTATCGATGCTCTTGCAGAAGGACTTTATCTCCTCCACGTAGAACGCAATGGAGACGTTGTTGCAATGACCAGCTATGCTCCTCTCTTTGCTCGTAAGAACACGACTAACTGGAATCCGGACCTTATCTATTTCGACAACGAACGTCCGTACCTCACCTGCAGCTACTATGTGCAGCAGCTCTTCGGTCTCTCCAGTGGAGATTATTACTATGGCGACTGTGTGAAGTTTGACGGTGATGCAGCTGATGTTATCCAACCTGCAGAAAACAGCCACTATGGTCAGTCGGTTGTGCTCAACACCAAGACCCGTCAGCTGTTTGTGAAAATCTGTAACGCAAGTGCAGAACAGAAGACAGGAACCATTGACCTGTCACGCTTCAAGTCCCTCAAGTCCGTTGCAACCAGAACCATACTCACAGGCAAACCCGACGCCGAGAACAACTACGACGCTCAGCCAATCGCTCCCGTAAAGGAAACAATTAAGATGAAAAAGAAGATGAAGCTCGACATCGAACCATATACCTTCATAATGCTTCAGGTAGCAATGTAATTGCATTAGATTTCATTCTATCCAATAACAGAGAACCCTTAGGACCGAAATGGTCTTGAGGGTTCTCTTTTTTTATGCTTTTGCTGGGAAAACGCCCCACTTTTATGTAAAAATGAAAACTGTTGATTTTGAGAGGGAAAAGAGTTTTAAACATGGTGTTGAAAACTTTTTTCAAAATTTTTTATAATTTTTGTGGGGAAATGTGGGGAATTTTTGTACATTTGCAAAAATTTGATGCAAAAACTCTCTGCATTGCACAAAATGATGGTGCGTTGTGGAGACAAAAACCGTTTAGATACGACTAAAGTTCAAAGGAAATGAGATTCATAGGTGACTATCCAGCAAAGACCGATGCCAAAGGACGCGTGTTCCTGCCGGCTGCATTGCGCAAGATGCTCAGTGCGGCAGGAGAGGAGCGTCTGGTTCTTCGTGCGGATTTGTTCCAGCAGTGTCTAGTTCTCTATCCTGAGAGCTTGTGGGAAGAGATGCTCGACGAAATGCGCATGCGTCTTAACCGCTGGAATGGTCAGCATCAGACAATGATGCGTCAGTTTGTGGCTGAAGCTGAGATTGTGGAACTCGACAGCAATGGTCGTTTCCTGATTAACAAACGCAAGTTGCAATATGCGAAGATTGATCAGGATGTGCGATTCCTTGCAGTTGACGACCATATTGAAGTATGGGCTAAAGACCAACTGGAAGCTCACCTCGCTACATCTGATTCTCTGGGTGACAACCTGCAGGAACTGATGGGAAAAGGGAGTGAAGAATAATTTTTAATTTTTAATTAGTCTTTTTCTTTTGGAGCGGGAGATTGTATACCATGTGCCTGTGATGCTTAATGAAAGCGTCGATGGATTGGATATCAAGGCAGGAGGAGTGTATGTTGACGTCACATTTGGCGGAGGCGGGCACTCGAAAGAGATTCTGAGTCGTATCCATAAGGCTGGTAGCGGACATCTCTATTCATTTGATCAGGATGCTGATGCAGCAGACAATGCGGAAATGATGGATTCGGATTCCTGTTTCACATTCGTGAGATGCAATTTCCGCTACTTGAAGAATTTCCTGCGTTATTACGGTGAAGAGCAGATAGACGGCCTGCTTGCAGACCTGGGGGTTTCATCTCATCATTTCGATGACAGCGAACGCGGCTTTTCATTTCGCTTCGACTCCAAACTGGATATGCGCATGAATCAGAGCGCACGACTCACAGCAGCTGATGTGGTAAACACCTATAGCGAAGAGCAGCTGGCTCAGGTACTCTACCTCTATGGAGAACTACGTCAGAGCCGCAAGTTGGCTTCAGCAATAGTCAAGGCTCGTCAGAAAAACCCTTTGCAGACAGTCGGACAGTTTATAGATATCTTGCCAGGAATGAGCAACGAAGGCCAGCAGAAGAAAGATCTCGCAAGAGTGTTTCAGGCATTGCGCATAGAAGTGAACCATGAGATGGATGCATTGCGAGATATGCTAAACCAGGCAGTGGAGATGTTGCGTCCAGGTGGCCGTCTGGTAGTGATTACATACCATTCGCTTGAGGACAGAATCGTAAAGAATATGATGCGTACAGGCAACTGTGACGGACAGGAACAGAAAGATTTCTTCGGAAGAATCAGTGTCCCCTTGCGCTTGGTGAACAATAAAGTGATTATTCCTTCTGCAGAAGAGCAGACAAATAATCCTCGTAGCCGCAGTGCGAAACTGAGAGTCGCAGAGCGTATATGAGAAGATTAAATAATTGCGTATATGGCTAAAAAAGAACTACAAAATACAGATTCCTTTGACGAAATGAAACGTCGTGCATTGGAAGATTATGAATCAGAAGACGTCGATGATGCTGTCGTGCCCGATGACGATGAGGAAGAAGAGGATGATGAAGAAAATGCCGAAGAAGAGGAAAATGAGGTGATAGAAGAAGAGGTAAAGGAGAAAGAGACGGAAGACAAAGAGGAAAAGAAAGAGAGAAAGGCTCGTACGAAAAAAGATCAGCATGAAAAGGAAATAAAGGAGACGATAGAGAAGTACACTGATGATGAGGATCTGAAAGAGGATAAATTCGGACATGTTTCCCTTCGCTCAATCATTGGAGGTGATATATTCCAAAGCCGCTTTTTCCTTAAGCAGATTGCTTTCATCTTCTTTGTGGTGATTCTTCTGCTTCTTTATACCGGAAATCGTTATGCAAGTCAGCAGGACATCATAACCATAGACTCGCTGGAACTGCAGTTGCAGGAAGAGCGCTATAAGGTCCTCACTCAATCGAGTGAACTAACCAACGCTACTCGTCAGTCAAAAGTTGAGGAACAACTCCTCGAAATGGGTGATACAACGCTGTTCTCATCACATACTCCTCCATTTGAGATAAAAAGCGAAAGCCCCTCAGATGTCACCAAGGAAGAGTGATGGTAACCCGATAAGAGATGATAAAAAAGTAAAAATGATAATAAACATTTTCTCGAGTGAAATTCGATAAGAAATACATATCAGGGAAGTTCCCGTTTATAGTTGCGCTTGCAATCCTTGCCGCAATCGGAATACTCTATTTCATGCTGAAAACTATGACTGTTGATCGTGAGAAATGGATGAAGGAGCGCTTTGAGAACTATAACGGTGAAAGAGACAGCGTGCCTAAACCCCCAATGCGCGGAAATATCCTTTCTGCCAATGGAGAACTGATGGCAAGCAGCCTGCCTAATTATAAGGTGCATTTCGATTTTATGGCAGGAATCCCGAAAGACACATCTGATCCCAAACTCCATCATCAGCGTGATTCGCTTATTCAGATGCGCGATTCTTTGATTCTCGCCAATCTTGACACCATATCTACGGGACTGGCAGACATCTGTCCCGCACTTGATGCCAAAGGATATCGCGAACACATTCTCAAAGGAATGCAGAAGAGAGCACGTTACTTCGACATCTGCCCTGGCTATATATTAAATTATGTGCAGTTCCAGCAGCTCAAGCAACTGCCGATATTCAATATGAAGAACAAATACCAGAGCGGTCTTGTGGATTCAATCCGTCACAACCGCAAGAGACCATTCGGCTCTCTTGCAAGTAAAGTGCTGGGAAGACTGAGCGGACAGACCGGTGAACCTATCTATGGCCTTGAGCGTGCATATGATTCTCTGCTTAGAGGAGAGAATGGTCTCGTAAGACGCAGACGTATTCGCGGAAGAAACATTGAAATCGTGGACCGTGAGCCTGTTAACGGATATGACCTCGTTTCTACTATTGACGTGTCGTTGCAGGATGCCTGTGAGAGTGCATTGCGTAAACGCCTGATTGAAACCGATGCTGAATTCGGTGTGGTTATCCTTATGGAAACCGCAACAGGAGACGTTAAGGCAATGGTGAACCTTGAGCGTGACTCTGCGGACAGAACTTCGTACTATGAGCGTTCAGACTACGCAATGGGTGCGGCAATGGAACCTGGTTCTACATTCAAGACGGCATCGATAATGGTGGCTCTTGATGACGGAGAAATAGATATCAACGATGTAGTAGATACGGGCAATGGAGTTTGCAAGATGTACGGATTGTACATGAAAGACTCTGGTTGGAATACCTACGGAGGTTATGGAGTGATTGACGTGGCGCACGCCATGATACACTCTTCTAACGTTGGAGTTAGTAAACTGATCGATGCTCACTATCATAATCAACCAGAGAAATTTATTGCAGGACTGAAGCGTGTGGGTATTGGTACACCGCTTGGCATCCCTCTTCGTGGTGTGCGTAATCCTCTGATCCTCGGACCAAAGGAAAACAAACACTGGGCAGGTCCGTCAATTCCGTGGATGTCGATTGGCTATGGTGCATTGATTCCGCCAATTCAGACATGTACATTCTATAATGCCATTGCCAACGGTGGAAAAATGGTACGTCCTCGTTTTGCAAAAGGTATTTCCAGAAATGGAGAGATGGTTGAGGAATTCCCTGTTGAAGTTATAAAAGAACAAATCTGTAAGCCAAAAACGTTGGAACAGATTCAGAATATCCTTAAGCAAGTGGTTAACGACCCTCGTGGCACAGGAAAGAAAGCCCGTAGTAAGTTCTTCAGCGTATCTGGCAAGACGGGAACTGCGCAGGTGGTGGTGAACGGAAGCTATCGCGGAGGTATGCACTTCGTGTCATTCTGTGGCTATTTCCCATCTGACCAGCCTAAGTATACTTGTATAGTCAATATACAGACACGTATTGGCGGTGCATCGGGTGGTGGATTCTGCGGACCTGTATTTAGCGAAATTGCAGACAGGGTTTACTCCAAAGTCGTGACTGTTGATGTAAGTACGGCACGAGACTCCACTTCTGTGCTCGTTCCGAACGTGAAGACTGGAAATGTGGATGCAGCGAAGGGTGTGCTTGACTTCCTTCAAGTTCCTAATAATTCTTCGTCGCTGAAATCAAAGTTCGCGACTGCTGCACGCTCTGACAACTCTGTAGTATTCACAACGCTCCACACTGACTCATCTACAGTCCCTAATTTGGAGGGAATGGGTGCGCGTGATGCAATTTTCGTAATCGAAAGCAGAGGCATGAAAGCCAAGGTTCACGGTAAGGGCAAGGTTCATTCTCAAAGCATTGCTGCAGGAACAAAGATAAAACCTGGAAGAACTATAGTAATAGAACTAAATTAATAAGACAAATATGAAACTCTCAGAACTTGTACAAAGACTGAAACCCTTGAAGATTCAAGGTAATGCAGATGTTAACGTATTGGGTGTGGATATCGATTCGCGTAAAGTGCAATCGAACCATTTGTTTATCGCTGTGCGAGGCACTCAGGCAGACGGTCACAACTATATCGGCCGTGCAATCGAAGCCGGTGCATCGGCTGTGGTTTGTGAACAGATACCAGAATCTGCTCCTGAAAATGTGACATTTGTGCAAGTTGACAACTCCGAACAGGTTGTAGGCGAAATAGCCACAACATTCTTCGGACGTCCTTCTGAGAAAGTGAAACTCGTAGGTGTTACCGGTACGAACGGAAAGACCACGATTGCCACTACACTTTATAACCTGTTCCGTGCGTTGGGATACAAATGCGGACTTCTGTCCACGGTTTGTAACTATATTGACGGAACGGCTTTGCACACTGATCATACCACTCCCGATCCTATCACTCTTAACGAGTTGCTGGCGCAGATGGTTGAGGCAGGTTGTGAATATGTGTTCATGGAAGTCAGCTCACACTCTGTTGTTCAGAACCGTATAGGCGGACTGAAGTTCGTTGGCGGTCTCTTTACAAACCTGACTCGCGACCACTTGGACTATCATAAGACATTTGAGAACTATCTTCATGCAAAGAAGCAGTTCTTCGACCAACTGCCGAAAACTGCATTTGCAATTACGAATGCAGATGACAAGAACGGTATGGTTATGGTTCAGAATACCAAGGCAACTGTTCGCACATATTCAGTGCAGCAGGAAGCGGATTTCAAGGCTAAGATTCTGGAGTGTCACTTCGAGGGAATGTATCTGGAAATCAACGGGCAGGAAATCGGAGTTCAGTTCGTGGGTAAATTCAATGTGTCGAATCTGCTTGCGGTGTACGGCGCAGCAGTCATGCTGGGTGAAAAGCCTATGAATGTGCTTGTGGCAATGAGTGCAATGAAGCCTGTAAGCGGACGTCTTGAGTCAATCCGTTCTCCGCAGGGATATACTGCAATTGTGGATTATGCCCATACGCCAGACGCACTTGAAAATGTGCTTCGTGCAATTCATGGTGTGCTTTGCGGAAAAGGCAAGTTGATTACAGTTTGCGGAGCAGGTGGAAACCGCGATAAGGGAAAGCGTCCACTCATGGCTCAGGAGGCTGTAAAGCAGAGTGACAAAGTTATTATTACTAGTGATAACCCTCGTTTCGAGGAACCACAGGACATCATCAACGACATGCTTGCAGGTCTGGATGCAAAACAGATGAAGAAAGTTCTGTCGATTGTTGATCGTCGCGAAGCCATCCGTACTGCATGTATGATGGCAGAGAAAGGTGATGTAATCCTGGTTGCAGGCAAGGGTCACGAAGATTATCAGGAAATCAAAGGCGTAAAGCACCATTTCGACGATAAGGAAGTGCTGCGCGAAGCAATGGAGGAATAATATATGCTATACCATCTATCACAATTTCTTGACGAATTAAACATACCTGGTGCAGGTATGTGGAGCTATGTTTCGTTCCGTTCACTTCTTGCGCTGATGTTCTCGCTTATCATCTCGATGTGGACGGGCAAGGCGTTCATAACATATATGAAGCGTAAACGCCATATCGAAAAGGCCCGTAGCGCAGAAATTGATCCGTTTGGCGTAAAGAAAATCGGAGTGCCATCGATGGGTGGTATCGTCATTGTCGGTGCTGTGGTCATACCTGCACTGTTGTTGGGCAAACTGACGAATGTGTATATGATTCTGCTTATAGCTACAGTGCTATGGTTCGGTCTCCTTGGCTTCTTGGACGACAGAATCAAACTGCATGGCAACAAGGATGGTATGAAACCGCGTTACAAGCTGCTTGGACAGTTTGCCTTGGGAATTGTCATCGGTGTAACTCTCTGGCAAAGTCCCCAGGCTGTGGTCAGTGAGCATGTTAGCCAGAAGGTTGAGGCTGGACAGATTGTTTATGAGAAGAGTGAGGCGAGAAAGTCTACCGTGACTACTGTGCCATTTGCCAAGAATAACAACCTCGACTATTATGAAGCATTCAGTTGGGTTGGTGACGGCAAAACACAACGAGCGCTCGGGTGGATTCTGTTTGTACTGGTTACTACGTTCGTGATTATGGCTGTTTCCAACGGTGCCAATCTTAACGACGGTATGGACGGAATGTGTGCCGGTAATGCGGCTATCATAGGAACGGCCCTTGGCATACTTGCCTATGTGTCGGGCCATATTAAGTTCGCAAGTTACCTCAATGTGATGTATATTCCGGGAAGTGAGGAAATAGTGGTGTTCCTCTGTGCTTTTATAGGAGCTTTGATTGGTTTCCTGTGGTACAACACTTATCCTGCCAAGGTGTTTATGGGCGATACTGGTAGTTTGGCGATTGGCGGTGTGATAGCCGTAACTGCGGTGATTATACACAAGGAGCTGCTTCTGCCGATACTTTGTGGAATCTTCTTTGTGGAGAGTTTGTCTGTGATTATCCAGGTGAGTACAGCGAAGTGGGGAACACGTCATGGTAAGAAACTGCGTGTATTCAAACGTACTCCTATCCACGACCATTTCCGCACTGCCAAGAGTGACTTATTGCCGGACGCAAAGTATTTTTTCAAGAAACCTACGTCGCTCCTTCATGAGAATATGATTACATTGCGATTTTGGATTGTGAGCATTCTGCTTGCAGCAGTGACTATAATAACATTAAAGATAAGATAAGTGTAGGCGTATGAAGCGTATAGTGATTTTAGGAGCAGCGGAAAGTGGAGCCGGAGCTGCGGTGTTGGCTAAGAAGAAGGGTTTTGATGTCTTTGTTTCTGACCTTTCTGCCATCAAGGACAAATACAAAAAAATGCTCGACGAGCATGATATTCCTTGGGAGGAAGGACATCACACCGAGGAACTGATTCTTTCGGCTGACGAGATAATCAAAAGCCCTGGCATTCCAGATAAGGCTCCAATGGTGCAGAAGGTGAAGGAAAAAGGAATTCCCATTGTGAGTGAGATAGAGTTTGCCGGTCGCTACACCAATTCCAAGATGATATGTATTACCGGTTCCAATGGTAAGACAACAACAACCTCGCTCATCTATCATATTCTGAAACAGGCGAACTATGATGTGGGTCTGGCGGGAAATATCGGAAACAGTCTTGCACTTCAGGTGGCAGAGAATCCTCATGAATACTATGTCATAGAACTCTCCAGCTTCCAGCTTGACAACATGTATGACTTCCGTGCCGACATAGCTGTGCTGATGAACATCACTCCTGATCACCTTGACCGCTACGATTTCAAGATGCAGAACTATGTGGATTCTAAGATGCGTATCACTCGCAACCAGACAGAGAAGGATGCGTTTATTTTCTGGAACGATGATCCGATAGTACGTCGTGAACTGGATAAATATAACCTCAAGGCTCAGCTCTATCCTTTCTCTGAGTTCCATGAGAGCGATGCGATAGCGTACGTGGAGGAACAGGAATATGTGATTGAAAAGCCGACTCCGTTCAATATGGAACAGGAAGAACTGGCACTCACAGGCAAGCATAATCTCTATAACTCCCTTGCAGCCGGAATCACTGCGGATATCGCAGGTGTGTCAAAAGATGACATACGTCGCGGACTTCAGAGCTTTGCAGGTGTGGAACACAGACTTGAGAAAGCTGGCAGGGTTCGTGGAGTAGACTTTGTCAACGACTCCAAGGCTACTAATGTCAATGCCTGCTGGTATGCTCTCGAAAGCATGAAACAACCCACAGTACTTATTCTTGGCGGTTTGGACAAAGGCAATGACTACAGTGAGATATACGACCTTGTCAGGGAAAAATGTATTGGACTTGTCTTCCTTGGAGTGGACAACACCAAACTCCATGCTAATTTTGACAACTTTGGTCTTCCAATCGTTGACGTAAAAAGCATGAAGGACTGTGTGGATGCATGTTATCGAATGGCTAAACCTGGTTCATGTGTGCTGCTTAGTCCATGCTGCGCAAGTTTCGACCTTTTCAAGAACATGGAGGATCGCGGTGAACAATTCAAGGAATGTGTGAAGAATCTGTAAATATGTGATATTCCGGCTATTCCGGAATACAACACTATCAACTATATGGGAAAGAAACTATCCGACTATCTGCAACTTAATATCTTCAAAGGCGACAAAGGCATTTGGATGATATACTTCCTGCTGTGCATGATATCGCTTGTTAGCATATACAGTGCGTCAAGCAACATGACCTTTAAGGTGGGGCATCACTGGGATCCTGTGGTCAATCAGGCGATGTTCCTTATTATGGGTTTTGTGGTTATTCTGACAATCATACGCATCCCTTGTAAGTATTTCAAGCTCTTGCCGATAATTGGCCTTCCTGTCACTGTGCTCATGTTGCTTTATGTCCTGGTTGCACAGAAAGGGGTGAACGATGCGTCTAGATGGATAAGTTTGTTCGGTATGTCATTCCAACCTTCAGAATTGGCAAAGACTTTCCTTATACTCACAGTGGCTGTAATTCTTTCGAAGATGCAGAAGGAGGAAACTATAACCACTCGAAGAGGAAAACACAGGGTGATACGTGCTACCAAGGGCGGACGCACAAAAGCCTTCAAGACGGTTTCGTTGCTGGCAATGTTCGTTTGTGGACTTATTGCCCCTGAGAATTTCTCTACCGCTGCAATGCTCTTCTTTGTTATCATGATTATGATGTTTATTGGCAACGTTCCTATAGACCTTATGGTGAAGGGCTTTTTGGGCTTGGTAGCAGGAGCAGTGCTGTTAGGTGCAGTGTTGTTGTCTACTCCAGACGAGAAACTCGGAGGTTTTCGCCGTGCACTTACGTGGAAACACCGTTTGGAGAAAAAACTCCATAAAAATCAGGCGGAAGACACTAAATCCACTTATGTGATGGACCAGAACCGGCAGGTCTATACTTCACATATTGCTATTGCCAACAGCGGATTCATTGGACTTGGAGTGGGAAACAGTATAGAACGAGATTTCCTTCCGCATGCAGAGAGCGACTTTATCTATTCCATTATAGTTGAGGAGACGGGATTTATAGGTGGACTTGTTGTAATCCTGCTGTATATAGCGCTTCTTGTACGAGTGGGGCGTATAGCCCAGAAATGCGACCGGTTCTTCCCGGCGTTCCTTGTCATAGGATTGGGAACCATGATGGTTCTGCAGGCTCTCGTCAATATGGCTGTGGCAGTTGGATGGGCACCTGTTACAGGACAGACGCTTCCTCTCATCAGTCATGGTGGAACATCTATTCTTATCACTAGTTTCAACATCGGTATGATACTGAGTGTTAGCCGATATGCAGAGAAGGTGGGTGAGACACAACACGCTCCTGCTGAATTAGCAGCAGACAACGAAACAAGTGAATATTACAGCACCGAAGGTATTGCTTGAAAACAATATGATTATTTTGGTGAAAAAACGCATAAAAAAATTATGCGGTAAATCAATAAAAATCGTATCTTTGCAGATTATAGGGAATTAAATAATTGAAAGGGCATTTATATGGGAAACGAAGAGAAAAATCCTTTACGAGTGATTGTAAGCGGAGGTGGCACAGGTGGTCACATTTTTCCTGCTATCTCAATAGCAAATGCCATACGTGATATACGTCCCGATGCTGATATTCTTTTTGTCGGAGCGCTTGGACGCATGGAAATGCAGCGTGTGCCTGCTGCAGGCTACCGCATAGAAGGACTACCTATTGCTGGCTTTAACCGCAAAAATCTGTTTAAGAACTTTAGCGTACTGCTCAAAATCCTCAAGAGCCAGCGTCTGGCTAAAAAGATAATCCGTGACTTCAAACCTCAGGTTGTTGTCGGAGTAGGAGGCTATGCCAGCGGACCTACACTCAAGGTTGCCGCCAAGATGGGCATTCCTACATTGTTGCAGGAGCAGAATTCCTATGCGGGAGTCACCAACAAACTTCTCGCAAAGTCTGCACGTCGCATTTGTGTGGCTTACGATGGTATGGAACGTTTCTTCCCTGCTGAAAAGATCATCAAGACAGGCAACCCAGTTCGCCAGAATCTTCTCGACAATAAAGTTTCAAGAGACGAAGCCATAGCACATTTCGGACTTGATCCAAAGCGCCGCACCATCCTTATTATCGGTGGAAGTCTCGGAGCAAGAACCATGAACGAAAGCGTGCTGCAGCATCTTGAAGATATCCGCCGCAATCAGCAGGTTCAGTTTATTTGGCAGACAGGAAAATACTATAGCCAGCAAATCAGTGAGGCACTTGCCAAGGAAGATTCTGTAGAAAACCTCTTTGTTACAGATTTTGTTAGCGATATGGACAAGGCTTATGCCGCAGCCGATCTGGTTATCTCAAGAGCGGGAGCAAGCAGCATCAGCGAACTTTGTCTGCTTGGCAAACCATGTATTCTGGTTCCGTCACCTAATGTGGCAGAAGACCACCAGACAAAGAATGCACTTGCCTTGTCAACACGCTCGGCAGCAATCCTTGTTAAGGACAGCGAAGCGCCGAATACGCTTATAACCCTTGCAATGGATACTGTAAGTGACGATGCTAAGCTCAAAGATCTTTCCGTGAACGTGGAAAAACTGGCATATCACAATTCTGCACAAACCATAGCAGAGGAAGTGCTGATGTTGGTGGGTGAATAATAAACGAAACAATTAGAATGACAGAAACAAACAACATACAGTCTACAGAACAAACTGCAGAACAGCAATGGCAGGCAGTTTATTTCGTCGGAGCAGGAGGCATTGGCATGAGTGCTCTGGTTCGCTATTTCCTTCACCAGGGCTATGCAGTGGGTGGCTACGACAAAACTCCTACTCCACTTACAGCCCAGTTGCAGGAGGAGGGAGCAAAGCTTCACTTTGAGGACAATGTGGAATTGATAGACGAAGTGTTCCGTAATCCCGACAATACACTCGTTGTCTATACACCGGCAATACCTTCAGACCATACAGAACTGCAATACTTCCTTACAAATGGATTTACAGTGCAGAAGCGTGCTCAGGTGCTCGGTTTTCTCACACGCCGCCATAAGGCGCTCTGTGTTGCCGGTACTCATGGCAAGACTACGACTTCGACGATGGCAGCACATCTGCTCCATCAGTCACATGTGGACTGTAACGCTTTCCTTGGAGGTATCTCAAAGAACTATGAGACAAACTACCTTCTTTCCGATAAAAGTGACTATGTTGTAATTGAGGCAGATGAATTCGACCGTTCGTTCCATCATCTTACACCTTATGCAACAGTTATTACGGCTGTTGATGCAGACCATCTTGATATTTACGGAACCAAGGAAGCTTATCTGGAAAGTTTTGCACACTACACATCGCTGATTCAGCCTGAAGGTGTGCTGATTATTCATACAGGACTTGAATTGAAGCCTCAGGTACAGCCAGGAGTCAAGATTTATCAGTATTCACGCAATACCGGTGATTTCCATGCAAGCAATGTGAGAATCGGAAACGGAACAATCGTTTTCGACTTTGTGCATCCCAAAGGTGTGGTAAAAGACATAGAACTTGGCGTTCCTGTAAGTATCAATATAGAGAACTCTATTGCAGCTATGGCACTTGCCCAGCTTGCAGGTGCTACCGATGAAGAACTACGTGAGGGAATGCGCACTTTCAGAGGTGTTGACCGCCGTTTTGACTTTAAGTTGAAGAATGAACATGTGGTTTTCCTGAGCGACTACGGTCATCATCCCCGTGAAGTGGAGCAAAGCATTAAGAGCATCAGGGAAATCTATCCCGACAAGAAAATCGCAGCTGTATTCCAGCCCCACCTCTATACACGTACACGTGATTTCTACAAGGAATTCGCAGAAGCCCTCTCTCTGTTGGACGAAGTTTATCTTTGTGACATCTACCCTGCACGTGAGAAACCAATCCCTGGCGTGACAAGTGAATTGATTTTCAATAACCTCCGCTGCGACATGGAGAAATACCTTATTCGCAAGGAGCAGGTTGTGGATTATGTGAGCCATGGTGACTTTGACGTACTGATTTCGCTTGGTGCCGGTGACATAGACAACTATGTGCCGCAAATCACAGAAGTTCTGTCAAAGCGATAGGGGAATCAGTTGCCGATAACAGACGAGACGAAATACTATAAATACTATAAACGAAGCGATAGTAAAGCCGATGCATCTCAATAAAATGTTCAAAGTATGGATGTTTGTCATCCTCTTCTTTGTAGTTATAGTCTATTTAGTCTATAGCTTTACAAAGATGACGGATGGTGATCCTAACGAACGTTGTACCAGGGTGGAGCTTACCGTTGAAGAGGGTGAGCAGGCTTCATTCGTCAGTCGCGAGGGTGTAGAAGAAAAACTTCTTAAGGACAGCCTCTATCCTGAAGGCAAACTCATGCGTGACATTGACGTGAGTGCAATTGAGAATTCGCTCAAGTCGAATCAGTTTATCAGTCAGATAGAATGTTACAAAACAAATAACGGTATGCCTGTTGGCGAGGGCAAGGTGTGCATCAAGGTGTGGCAGCGCACCCCCGTGATTTATGTTCTGCCTGACAACCAACCAGGATACTATGTGGATACGCAAGGCACTGTGCTGCGCAATACACTCTACAATACCAATCTGCTTGTGGCGACTGGTAAGATTGACAAGAAATTTGCAGTTGAGCAACTTACTCCCTTTGCAGAATATGTCAACGACAATAAGTTCTGGAACGATCAGATAGAGCAGGTATATGTAGATAGGAATCTACGCAACGAACCTGTTGTATCGCTCATCCCCAGAGTAGGAGACCATGTCATTCAGCTTGGCTCTCTTGAGAATTATGAAACCAAACTGCGGAGGATGGAGATTTTCTATGAGAAAGGCCTTTCGCAGGTAGGCTGGAACAAATACAAGGTAATAAGTGTGGAATTTGCCAATCAGGTGGTTTGCACAAAACGATAATAACTTGAAGAAAACGACAATCATTTTATACACTACATACGTATGGCACCATTAGAAAGTAAAGACACCATTATTGTGGCAATCGAACTCGGGACATCAAGAGTGTCGGGTATTGCAGGTAAACGCAAAGACGGAAGCTTGCAAGTACTTGCCTACGCAGAGGAGCCAACCACAGCTCAATGCATTAAACGCGGACTTGTGTACAACATAGAGAAAACTACAGTGTGCATTCGCAATGTAATTAGCAAACTTGAGAGTTCTCTTCGTCAGTCAATATCTCAGGTTTATGTTGGAATTGGCGGTCAGAGTGTGAGATGCACACACCGTCGTGTTTCTCACAATATGATGACTCAGACAAAGATATCATCTGATCATATCGATGCAATGTGCGATGAGAGCAAGTTGCTTGAGGATCCTGATCATGAACTTGTTGAGAACTTCCCACAGAGCTATAGTGTCGATACCCATCTTGTGGAAGACCCGGTTGGTGTCATCGGTACCAACGTAGACGGGGAATATCTTAATATCGTGTCTCGAAAGGCACTTGTGGCAAATATAGAGACTTGCTTCTCTAACACAGACGTACAGATTGCCGAAAAACCTCTTGCTGCCTATGAGCTTGCCGAATATGTCCTTACGGATCAGGAGAAGCGTGCCGGTTGCGTACTGGTGAACTTCGGTGCCGGTACCACTACGGTTGTTGTATATAAGAACAATATAGTACGCCATCTCGTGACACTCCCGATTGGTTGCGGCAACATTACTCAGGATCTCATGACTCTTCAGCTTGACGAGAAAGAGGCTGAGACCGTTAAGTTGCAGTTTGGTGCTGCAAGGCTTCAGAACAGTGAGAAAGAGAATGCCGATTCTCCGGTTCAGTTCTACACCTCAGCACTTGGACAGAAGATCAAAGTCTCTGATATAAAGACCATCATCGATGCTCGTCTCACCGAGATAATTGCTAATGTTGAATACCAGATATCAGTATCCAATTATGCCGACAATCAACAGCTTTTAGGTGGCGTTGTATTGACAGGTGGCGGTGCGGCGATTCTAAATATCGACAAACTTGTACAGGAACAACTCAAGGTTGAGAAAGTTCGTATTGCAGACCAGATTAATCTCTCTGTAATCAAAAACAGCAACGTGCTCAACTTTACAACCGAGAGTGTCAAATATACCAGTATCCTGGCATTGCTTGCATCCGGAAACATCAACTGTGTCGGAGAGAAACTGCAAAGCGATGTTCCAAATATGTTCGACAAAGCCCAGAGTGAGAAGGAAGCAGCTCAGCGTCGTGCTGAAGAGCAGCGTGCTTTGGCAAAGGAAGAGGAGGATTTGCGACATCTTGAGGAATTCAAGGACAAGATGCGCACAACCATCGTTCGCCTGAACAGTAAGAAGGACGAAGTCGCCAATGATGATTCAAATAAGAAGCTTCGCAAAGCAGCAATAGACTTCGCCAGTGAGGCAGAGGAGATTATTTCTCCTGAGTACACCACATTGGTTACTAATCTTGGATTAAAAGACAAGAACAGACAAACCATTCGTGAGGCAAAGGATCTTGAAGAACAGTTGAAGAATGCCATCAACGCACTTCAGAAAGAAATCGATAACGCGCAAAAGAAGAATAACATCTGGGGTAAGTTCAAACGTACCCTTGAAACCGTCGTAAATGGTGAGGATTAATAACTAATTCGAAAGAACGATCAATCCTCAATTTATTTCTAATTAAACTCCAATATAAGATATGCCAGAATTAAATGATAATTTTGCTGCGTTCAATTTCCCGCAGATAAATCAAAGCATAATAAAAGTGATTGGTGTAGGTGGCGGTGGCGGAAACGCTGTCAACCACATGTACAACGAAGGTATTCATGATGTTACATTCGTAGTCTGCAATACTGATAAGAAGGCATTGCAGGATTCGCCAGTACCATCAAAGATACAGTTGGGTAAGGATGGACTTGGTGCCGGTAATAAACCTGAGAAAGCCCGTGAGGCGACAGTGGAGAGCATGTCCGACGTGAAATCCATGCTTCAGGATGGCACTAAGATGGTTTTCATCACCGCTGGTATGGGTGGTGGTACAGGAACCGGTGCTGCACCTGTAATCGCTAAATTGGCGAAGGATATGGGTCTTCTTACCGTTGGTATCGTTACTATCCCGTTCAAGTGGGAAGGTACTCGTAAGATTGACCAGGCACTCGACGGTGTAGAGGAAATCAGCAAGAATGTGGATGCTCTGCTTGTTGTAAACAACGAGCGTCTGCGTCAGATCTATCAGGACTATACTGTTGACAATGCCTTTGCCAAGGCTGACGACACCCTTTGTAACGCTGCAAAGAGTATCAGTGAGATCATCACCATGCACGGAAAGATTAACCTCGACTTCCAGGATGTGACTACTGTGCTCAAGGATGGTGGTGTTGCAATTATGAGTACTGGTTACGGTAGCGGTGAAGGACGTGTCACCAAGGCTATTGATGATGCCCTCAATTCACCTCTGCTCAATGACAACGATATCTACAATTCCAAGAAGGTACTGCTGCATATCATCCACTCAGGAAGCGAAGGTGAGAATGCTTGCCCACTGATGATGGATGAGATGAATGAGATCAACGACTTCATGGAGCGTATTCAGACTGATGACGTTGAGACAAAGTGGGGCTATAGCGCAGATCCTTCTCTTAAGGACCGTGTGAAGGTCACTATCCTTGCAACAGGCTTCGGCATCAAGGATATCCACTCTGCTGAGATGGATACCCGCATCTTGAAGCAGGATGAGGAAAAGCGTAAACAGCAGGAAGAGGAAGCTGAACTTAGAATGGAAAAGAAAGAACGTCGCGACAATTACTATGGCCCTGACAAGGACGGTGACAGCATTCGTCGCCCAATCTACAGTTTCATTTTCCATGATGATGAACTCGACAACGACGATATCATCAGCAATGTGGAATCATCACCTACATACAAGCGTCGTAAGGGCGTGACAGAGAAGTTCCGTACCCCGAAGGATGTTGAAAAAACACTTGTAGCCGGCTCTGCCATAATGTTTAACTAGAACAAAAATTTACTCATAATATGCTTTTCGATCAGATTAGTCAAGATATTATTCAGGCAATGAAGGCCAAGGATGCTGTGCGTCGCGACACATTGCGCAATGTAAAGAAGTATTTCCTTGAGGCAAAGACCGCTCCAGGTGCAAACGATGAACTGAGCGACGATGCAGCTCTTAAGATTTTGCAGAAGTTGGCTAAGCAGGGGCGTGAGTCCGCCGAAATCTATAATCAGCAGGGACGTGCAGACCTTGCAGACGCAGAAATGGCTCAGGTTGCTGTGATAGAGGAATACCTCCCTAAGCAGTTGTCTGCAGAGGAACTCGAAGCTCGTCTGCGTGAAATCATCGCAGAAGTGGGTGCTTCCACACCTCAGGAGATGGGCAAGGTGATGGGCGTTGCTACCAAGCGCCTTGCAGGACTTGCCGAGGGACGTGCCATCTCTGCCTGTGTAAAGCAACTCCTTTCATAAACATTTATTATTGCTATACTCACAACAAAGGGGAAATGCTCAACGGCATTTCCCCTTTGTTGTGAGTATTTTTTTTGTCCTTATGCGTCGATGTTTGCGTAAGTTGCGTTGCGCTCAATGAACTCGCGGCGTGGTGCCACATCTTCACCCATCAGCATTGAGAATGTGTAGTCTGCTTCTGCAGCATCGTCAATGGTTACCTGAGTGAGGAGACGTGTCTCTGGGTTCATGGTTGTTTCCCAAAGCTGTTCCGGGTTCATCTCACCAAGACCTTTGTAGCGCTGAATATGGACTCCTGCGCCTGTTTCTGTACCGTCGCCGTACTGGTCAAGGAATTGCTGCTTTGCAGCGTCGTCGTAGCAGTATTCGCTGATTTTGCCCTTTGTGCACTTGTAGAGTGGAGGATTGGCTATAAACAGTCTTCCGTCGTGTATAAGCTGAGGCATATAGCGGAAGAAGAGAGTCATGATAAGTGTGGCGATGTGAGCACCGTCCACATCGGCATCGGCCATGATGATGGTCTTGTAGTAGCGAAGCTTTTCGTAGTTTGCCTCCTTGTTGTCATCTGGGTTAAGTCCGAAACGAACGCCGAGAGCCTGGATGATATTGTTTACTTCCTCGTGTTCAAATGCCTTGTGCCACATCACGCGCTCTACGTTGAAGATTTTACCGCGGATAGGCAGGATTGCCTGGAAGTGACGGTCGCGTCCCTGCTTTGCAGAACCACCTGCTGAGTCTCCCTCGACGATGAACATCTCGCAGTTTGCCGGATCGCGGTCAGAGCAGTCTGCAAGTTTGCCTGGAAGTCCTCCGCCTGTCATAGGGTTCTTGCGCTGAACGCTTTCACGTGCCTTGCGTGCTGCTACACGGGCTGTAGCTGCAAGTACTACTTTGTCGACGATGAGCTTAGCTTCCTTCGGATGTTCCTCGAGGTAGTTGGTCATTGCCTCGTAAACAGCTGAACTTACGCTTCCGGCTACTTCTGAGTTGCCGAGCTTGGTCTTTGTCTGTCCTTCAAACTGAGGTTCTGCCACCTTGACTGAAATCACGGCTGTAAGTCCTTCGCGGAAGTCTTCGCCTGAGATTTCGATATGCTGTTTCTCTAGTTTTTCGGTGATTTTATTGTCGTCAGCGTATTTCTTCAGTACACGTGTGAGTGCAGAACGGAAACCTGCGAGGTGTGTACCACCTTCAATTGTGTTGATATTGTTCACGTATGAGTGCAGGTTCTCCGAATATGAAGTGTTGTACATGATTGCCACTTCGATAGGAGTGCTTCCCTTCTCGGTGTTGAGGTAGATCACATCGTCGAAGAGGTGAGTACGTGTCGAGTCGAGGTAGCGTACGAAGTCGCGCAGACCGCCTTCGCTGTAGAATACCTCCTTGCGCACTCCGTCGATGCCAGACTGTGCGTTTACGTCAAGACGGAGGTCTGTGAGCGTAATGGTGATTCCTGCGTTGAGGAATGCAAGTTCGCGCATACGATTTGCGAGGATATCGTATTTGTATGTTGTTGTGATGAAGATGCTTCCGTCGGGCCAGAACTGCTGTCTTGTTCCTCGCAGTTCAGTCTCGCCGACAACTTTGACGTCGTATTGTGGCTTACCCTTGCGGTATTCCTGCTGATAGATCTTTCCGTCACGGTAGACTTGTGATATCATTTTTGTTGAAAGACCATTGACACAGCTCACACCGACACCGTGGAGACCACCGCTGACTTTGTATGAACCCTTGTCGAACTTACCACCGGCGTGGAGTACGGTCATAACAACTTCGAGGGCAGAACGGTGCTCTTTCTCGTGCATATCAACAGGGATTCCTCGACCGTTGTCCTGTACGGTAATAGAGTTGTCTGGGTTGATGGTAACTTCGATGTGTGTACAGAAGCCTGCGAGAGCTTCGTCTATAGAGTTGTCCACAACCTCATATACGAGGTGATGGAGACCTTTCTCGCTGATGTCACCAATGTACATTGCAGGACGTTTGCGCACGGCTTCAAGTCCTTCCAGTACCTGGATGTTACTGGCGGAGTAGTCAGATGAATTTACTTCTGTTGATTCGGCAAATTCGCCGAGAGTCTTGTCATTTAGTTCTTCCATTTATATTCGTGTTTTAACGTTACAAAGTTACGATTTATTTTTGATATATGAAAATGTTTGGAAGTCAAATTTTGCGCTTTTTTTAATGTTTTTCGTGTTTGGTACATGTTTGTGTGTGGGGATAGGTTAATAATATATAAAAGCAACAAGCGTCCCGATTTGTTTTCAGGACGCTTGTGTTAAAGCTATGACTTGATGTGTATAAAACTTATCCGAGTTTGTTGATAAGCTTTGCTGCACCCGACTTGAGGTTAGCAGCTTTCTTCCAGTGGATGATGTTGCGCTTAGCCAGCTTATCGAGCATTTTCTGGAGACGTGGAAATTGTGCTTCTGCTTCTGCTTTGTCAGTAATAGCACGGAACTTACGGAGTGCTGTACGCATTGACTTTGCGTAGTAGCGGTTGTGCAGACGGCGCTTCTCGTTCTGGCGGATGCGCTTGAGTGCTGATTTGTGATTTGCCATTTCTTAAAAAGTTTTTGGTGTTAAACATAAAAAAAGGAAGTACGATGTGGTATGGCTTGTGACCTCGCACCCATCTTCCTCTGATTGGTAGCCCGTAGGAGAGTCGAACTCCTCTTTAGAGAATGAAAATCTCTCGTCCTAGCCGATAGACGAACGGGCCAGCCTTGGTGGATTTTCCACGCTTAGCAAGTGCGTTTCCGCATTTGCGGTTGCAAAGTTACGTACTTTTTTCTATCTGACAAATTTTTTTCTGCTTTTTTTCTCGTTACCCCGCAAAATTCGTAATTTTGCATAGTGAAAATCTTCACTGTTATATCACTTCTTAATATATTATTCTCACTCCTCATTAGTAGGTAACTACTTCCCTCCATTCATGGGAGGGGTTGGGGAAGGGTCCTCAATTTTGGAACGTCTCAAAGCTATAGTACTTCGCACCGTGAAATATGGTGACACGGGTCTTGTGGTGGATTGCTTCACCGCAGAGCGTGGTCGTGTGTCTTTTATCACAGGTGTTGGTGGCGGTCGCAAACGCGGATCGAGCGGTATGGCTCTGTGGCGTCCGATGAATCTAGTGGAGTTTTCGGCAGAACTGGGTTCCAGCAAGGGAATGCCTCGTTTGCACAATGCCTCTGTATATGCCAGCTACTTTGACATTCCTTTCAATCATGTGAAGTCGGCACAGACTATGTTTCTTGCGGAGTGCCTCATTCATGTGCTTCATGAAAGCTCTTCCGACAATACATTATATAATTATATAGAGACCTCGCTTCTCTGGCTTGATGCCGCCAATGAAGGATATGCCAATTTCCATATCTATTTCCTCTTGCGCCTCACCCGTTTTGTGGGAATTGAGCCAAATATGGAGCAGCGTGATGCAGATGCCTGGCGCGTACGGGGTGGGGCAAATCTCTATTTCGATATGCAGGCCGGTTCGTTCTGCTATAGTCAGCCCGTCCATCCGCACTTTATTGCTCCTGCAGAAGCCGTTTTTCTTCCCTTGCTTATGCGCATGTCCCTGCGCACAATGCATCTTTATGGTTTCTCACGCAATGAGCGTCAGCGCATCCTTTCGGCTTTCAACACCTACTATCGTCTCCACATTCCTTCCTTTCCACAGCTTCGCTCGCTTGAAGTCCTCCGCGAAGTCTTTGATTGATTATCTTTCAATCATCATCTGCAAATTGCTATTCTCATCCACTTTGCGAAGATACAAAAAATCCCCGACATCCAATGAATATCGAGGAATTATTCATATATCAATAATTGTAGAGAATATAGCCAGTTAGAGCGAGTTGAAAAATGATTATGGCTGGCACACCATACTTGAACTTCTTGTGCAGCGTCTTGTGGTGCCATGTTTTCATGCCCAGCCACGCACCTATGCTTCCGCCGCAGACCGCCAGCCACAAGAGAGTAGATTCAGGGATTCTCCATTTCGACTTCTTTGCCCTCCACTTGTCTATCCCATAAACGAAAAACGTCACCACGTTGATGACAACAAGATACAAGCAAACTATCTGTAGGATGGACAGCTCTTTCATAAGCATTTATCTGTTTCCGTGAATCGGTTGAAAGTTCTGCCGTCTCTTGTTATCTTCTCGAAGAACATCTTCTCAGGACGAACCCACGTTTTCCCTTCGCCATACAAGGCCTGGTATATCACTATCCGTTCTTGAGTCTCGCTGTCAAAGGCTGTTTGTATGAAACGATACCTGTTTCCCTTGAAATGTTGGAAGTAGCGAACGCCATCGGAAGATAGAGGAAATTCTGTCAGCATCTTCTCTATCAGCGGCACGTACCAAGTACGGACTTCATCGGCTGTAGGTGTGTGAGCGCCAGGGAAGTGGTAACTCCTGCTGTAATGTTCCAAAAACAGCGGTTCGAAATGAGCCAGTGTGTCATGCTCTCCAAACAATCCCCAAATGCGGTCGTTGTAATACGGATTGCAATAGTTGAACTGTATGGCTTCCAGCTCTGCGAATTCCTGTATCAAGACTTCATCGATGACGAATTTCTGGTTACCATCCTTGCGTGGTGACTTGTACTCATGTTCACCAATACGCTGCTTAAGAAACTCCGTCATCCGAAAATGCGGATTTCCAAGCAATGCAGGAACACCGATAATGGGTGCGACCATCTGTGCATAGAATGAACCGCAGCTGTTGCCTACCAGCAGATTCGGTCTCTCACGGTCGCACACATCCCTTATCAGCTCCAATGCCTGGCGAGGATGAGTCGGCAGGTCGGGTGTCAGTACCTGAATCGTATCTCCTAGAGCATCCCTTAGAGCCAATGCCGGAACGCATTGACCACTCGCAAAGAATCCGTGCAGAAACAATATCTTTTTCATCTTATCAGCTATTTCCTCTTAGGGTTCTTGGGAAACCACCCTTTTTCTACTCGCTTCTTCTGCTCGAATAGTTCGCCTATTCCCCAGAGAGCTGAGGCTCCGAAAACACCCACAATCGCAGAGATAATGGAATTCTCAATAAACAGAGCTGCCACAATAGCGGCTAAGCCTATTACCAGATACACAATCCAAGGGCGTGTGCCCCAATAATACTCTGTCTTTATGACAATAGGATGCCAAATGCCTATCGTCAGGAAAGTGCACACAGCTATGATGATTCCTGTAAAATACATGATAATCTTTCTATTATAACATAGCATCTATGTTTTTTTGGAAATCCTTAGGTTCTGTGGTGGGAGCATAACACTTGATAGTCTCACCGTCTTTGGAGATTAGGAAATTGGTAAAGTTCCATAGGATGTCTCTGTCCTTCTCCACGCTCTTGCTGAGCTTCTTCAGGAGCACGTGGGCAGCCTTTGCCTTCAGACCCTTGTACTCATAAATCTTCTTCATATTACTCATAATTATAATCTGTTATAAATTGCTATTCTCATCCACTTTGCGAAGATACAAAAAATCCCCGACATCCAATGAATATCGAGGAAATATTATTTATTTCAATCTCATGTCAGGACCTGTCGTTTGGCATAGTATTTAATACCAATTCTTTCGTTTAACAAAGTTTAAGGAGAAAGGTAAAGCATTATAGCAAAATACTTTGTATTTTTGCCATCGATACATCAACCTAAAAATCAACAAATATGAACAGAATCACTTTGTTACTTATCGCAGCCCTCGCTGTGTTCTCGAATGTCAGCGCCAAGAACGACATGAAGGTCTATGATGATGCACAGGACCCAAGCACAAATGTGCTCGGCAAACTCTATTTCGTAAATCTCAAGGATGGAGAAAAGCCCGTCATGGCGGGTTTGACCTTGGCAGGCAACCGTTGTGGTAGTGAGGCTTTCAATGCGAAACCATACACTACCGAGGGCGTCCGTTGTGTTTTCGAACTGGATGAATGGGTGGAGTTTTATCCCGATACATACACAGAGACAGGAATCACGGTGATGGTTTTCCAACATAAAGACGACCAGCAGTTTTATCTGAAGAACAAGTTGGACGACGAAACCTCCGGTTATTGTCAGACATGTGAACTCAACAAGGATCCTGATGCGGAGGAACCTGCTTCATGGGGATCCTTCTACTTACACCCCGAGGAGTTTAAACCTGGTTATTACGACCTTGTTTTCATCTACAACAATAAGGTCTTTGCCACCATGCTTACGCGATTCTATGAATGCAAAGAAATAGAGGAGAAATCCGATTCGGAATTGGAGAAACTCATGAAACAGCCTGTCACTCAATAATTGATTATAAACAACCCCTTCCGTTCAGCAATGAGCGGGAGGAGTTTTCTTTTTATCGGTTGCAACTTCCATTCCTTTTTCAGTTAAGGTCAAACAAACACCTATTTTAGTCCCATGCAATACAAAATCGGCTCAATAACAGCAATAAATCAGCTCAAAATCTTGCATATTTGAGCCGATTCTTGTACTTTTGTGAGCCGATTCTTTTTTTTATGTATGGATAAGAATATCGTTTTACAATACATCAAGGAGCATCCAGGTGTGTCATCGAAGCAAATTGCAGATGCTCTTACTGGCATGACAAGTCTTGCCACTATCAAACGTGCCATCACCGAGTTAATTAACTCTTTCTACATCACCGTGGAGGGAAAAGCCAGAGCCACGAAATATTTTGTGTCACCCCTATTTGCCCCCATCGATTTAGATGACTACTACAGCAAGGAGGTCGATGAGCGACAGGTGCAGACAGGCTATAATTTCGACTTGATTCCCAATGTTTTGAGCCATGTCAGCCTTTTTACCGATCAAGAGATGTCCGAACTGAATACTCTTCAAGATCAGTTCGCAAAAAACTTCTCCTCACTAACCGATGAACAGAAACGTAAAGAAATGGAACGCTTGGGTATTGACCTCAGTTGGAAGTCTTCACAAATTGAGGGTAACACCTATTCACTGCTTGAAACCGAACGCTTGCTGAAAGAAAAACAAACGGCTGCAGGCAAGACGAAAGAGGAAGCAATCATGCTACTCAACCATAAAGATGCCCTCGATTTCATCGTCGCAAATCCCGACTATATGGAGCATTTGACCATCTCGCGCATTGAGGATATCCACAGTCTCCTTGTCAAAGAACTTGGCGTTGACCGCAATATCCGTACCCGACGTGTCGGCATCACAGGCACCAATTACCGCCCTATCGACAACGAGTTCCAAATACGCAAGGCACTTCAACAGACTTGTGCCTTAGTGAACAACAGAACAAATGTATTTGAGAAAGCACTCTTCGTTTTAGTGCTGCTATCCTATATTCAAGCATTCAACGATGGCAACAAGCGTATTGCTCGCATCACGAGCAATGCCATCCTGATAGCCAATGGGTATTGCCCCATCTCTTTTCGCACAGTTGATAGCATTGACTACAAAAAAGCCATGTTGCTATTCTACGAACAAAACAACATTTCTGCTTTCAAACAGATTTTCATTGACCAGTTCCGCTTTGCCGTGGAAACTTATTTCTGACAAAGAGAAACTGTCCCTTCTGATTCAGAAATAAAGAACCGGATCCGCAAACTAATGCGAAACCGGTTCTTCATTAATGGTTATCGTTAATGATATGGTTAAAGTCTTCCCTCTTACATCATACATCATCCTTCTTCCTTCTGACATCTTACATCATTCCAGGTTTCCCTTCTTCAATCTTTAGTCCCAGATGGTAGTGGTCGGAGATTAGTTTTAAGTCTGCAATTTTTGTTCTGTTGCCAATATTTGAGTAAATATACCATCCGTCGCATTCGTGCTGCCAGATATGACCTGCTACTGTAGGACGTTTGTCCTTGCTGACGAGGTTGTAACCATTACCATGTTGGATGCCTACGGCAGGGATGCGCTCCAAGCCAATCTTGCGGAGAGCATCGATGAAGGTGTCGATAACTTTTCAAGTTTTGTCATATTGATACCAATTATAGTTTTTTATATCCTTTTCTTTTGTTTTTCCAGAGTTTTTACCTACTTTTGCAACAGTTATTTAAAAGAAAGATGAGTCATGACATTTCTCAACCAGTTCCACAAGGAGGTGACGGAACGCAAGATACGGAAAATAGCCGCATCGCAGCAATCGCCAATGAACTCGAGCGACTTTGCGCAGTACATGAAGCGCAACTTGGAGATAGCCAAGCAGATGTAAACCGTTTCGAGACAGAGCAACGTGCTGCTGAACAGATGGCCAAAGCCAACGGCTATTGGATTTCCATGATGAATGTTTTTGACTTGGGCGTACCAGGTCCAAGTGGCAATGAGAACGATACCTACGTTGCAGAGAAAGTCATCTACAAAGTCAACAATCTTTTGAATAGCGGTAGCATTGTGGGCTTGCTTCGAAAGATTCTGATGCACAACCTCATCTTCCCTGATACTGCCTATACGTTCTATGGATTTGCCGGTTTCGACGGTCGTACCGTCCAACCTGTTATTATCCAACCAAGAGTAGCTGATGCCCATCCTGCTACCCAAGTGATGATTGATACCTATATGGCAGCGCTGGGCTTTAAGAAAACTGCAACTGAAGGACGCTATTCCAACAACACCTACGAGGTATGGGACCTTGTTCCTCGCAATGTTCTCGTTGATGCCGAAGGCGACATCTTTGTTGTTGATGCAGAGATGAAGCATAAATAGCACTCTTGATTATTCTTTTCCCTCTACGATTTTGATTTCTTCTTCCGTCAAGCCATAGAGCTGATAGATAAGACTGTCGATTTCAGATTTTAATGCAGAAGTGTCATCCACCTCTCCCCGTGGCATCGATGCAACTCATAGCGCTTCCGTGTCTGCTTTTCAGCACGGCAGCGCTTTTCTAATTGCTCAATCTGGCGAAGCAACTTTTCTATTTGCTTGTGATTGATAATTTGTTCATCGATTGTTTCTTAAGATTGAGCATCCAAGCCACCAATGTTGGCAACGATGTCATTCCAAACATCATCAAGCGACAAACCATTCAAGATCCCCCACTATGCTTACGCGATTCTATGAACGCGAAGAAATATCTGAGAAATCCGATTCGGAATTGGAGAAACTCATGAAACAACCTGTCACTCAATAATTGATTATAAACAACCCCTCCCGTTCAGCAATGAGCGGGAGGGGTTTTCTTTTTTATTGTCAGAGTTAATTGAGAGAATCAAAGAGTCTGTCGCAGTGATTCCCTTAACATCGCTTATTTCAATGTAATACTCTTGATGAAATAATTAGGACCTCTTTAGTTTCTCCATATTTATTTTGATATTTCAGTATTTATTCTTAGTTTTGCAGCGAAATAAAGACATGGTGTTATGACAGCAATACAAATGAATGCAGAATTGCTTCGTAATATGAGCATTATTGCAGAAGATGAAAACCTGCTAAAACGAGCAGTTAAATATCTGCGCAAACTGGTATCCCAAAAAGAATCAGACTCAACTCTTTTCACCAAGGAAGAATTCTTTGCTCGTGTGGATGAAGCAAGAGAACAAATCAAGCGTGGTGAAGGCGTTGAAATGTTGCCTGATGAGTCTTTGGATGAATTCTTAAAAAGAGTAGGCTGATGTACAAAATTATCTATTCTCCGAAAGCAATCGAAGACCTTCAAAAACTTAAACGCTCTGAGCCTGCAGCCTACAAAAAAGTCGATAAGTTAATAAAAGAACTGAAGGAGCATCCCAAAACAGGAACTGGTCATCCAGAACCATTGAAGGGCGACCGCAATGGGCAATGGAGTCGCACTATTACAAAAAAGCATCGATTAATATACGAAATCTTCGAGACAGAGGTTTACATTGATGTGTTGTCAGCTTATGGGCATTATAACGACAAATGATTCATAATCAAACCTGTACCTCTGGTATTATAAACGGCTTCGTGAATTATCACGGAGCCGTTCTTGTTTCTCAGCAATCTTACCTCTTCCATCATACATCTTACATCATTCCAGGTTTCCCTTCTTCTATCTTTAGTCACTTGACCATAACGAATCAAAGAACCCTCCCGTAATTCATTTTCTTTGTGTCTCCACCCCAAACACCCCCTCCCGTTCAGCAATGAGCGGGAGGGGGTGTTTGTTGTCATAGAGAATTAGAGAACCAGTCCATTGATTCAAAGAAACAGCCGTCCACTCATTTTTACTTAATTAATAGACTTCACAATCCTCAATCAACGGAATCAGCTCTATCAACTTTTTCCCTTCAATCTCAAATTCCTCAAGAACAGCATTACCATCCTTAAAACGGCGAATCTTATTGGTAAAATGCTCATCACATTGTGCCGCATAATCATGTTCAGAAAGGAAATAATAGTCTGCACCTTTGTAACTGAAGCGCAAGTCATACCGCTGAACGGCAAAGTCATAGAAGAACGTCTCTTCAGAGTTGTTCTTATAACCATGATACAATCCGCCGTTTTGCTCATAGTTGGGAGGATACTTCGCATTGAACGGGTATCCAGCCAAATCCTTTTTTCTGTACTCGTATGCCATATTACAAATAACTAATAGTTTCATTTAACAAATGCTGTAATTGAGGGTTCGATGAAATGGGAATAGGATTTCCTATAGGCTCACCATTTTTCCAGTAGTGATAGTGAGGTCCTAATCCGTCATGGTCTTCATTATGGATCTCAATAACCTTTTTGCAGTCAGAATCATAAACAGAGATACTCTTAAGCCCATTTCCTTTCTTAAACATCATCCCATAGATGGCATTAGGGGAGTGGCTCTCTTCTGGCATCTTGGTAGGTGTCTTTGGATTTTTAAGCTCTATAATTCTCACACCGTTAGGCAGAACCTCTATTGTCTTCCACCTGCGTCCACTTTCATCCTCAATAATTCCTGATGATTTACTTCCGTTTGCTCCCATTTCTCAACATGTTTAAGCGTTCATTACTAAAGTACGAACTAATGGAGGTGTCTTCACCGTCAACAAGTTTCCCGAATCGTATGACATGCAATGGTGACAGTGTCAGCATTGCCATTCTGTATCCACGTTTCCAGCGATAGAGCGACAAGTCGCTCTTATGCACACCATTGCTGTTAATTGCAATGACTGAGTTGCGCAGGTTCTGAGGAAAACTATACGAATAGCTGTCACTTCTCGACCATGTGATGTTGGGATAGAGATTAACTCCTCCTTCCTGAAGATAAGCCGACATAGTAGTATTACACCATGCATGCCGATATCTCATCTCTTCTGGCATATCTGCGTACTGTGATACATCTGGACCAATTACAGCCTTGCACTTTCTAAGAAAAGGCAGATATTTGTCAGGATTAGTAAAAATCCGCAAAAACAAACTATCGTCTATATAGAAGTAGATTACTGCATCGGTGATGTTATAGCTGTATGCCTCATGGAAGGGAACAAGCCGTGTTACATCTACATTATAATTTGGTTTCAGCACTGGCCATTTCATCTCACCTGCTGTAGGCAAGTAGCCATAGATATTCTCTGTAAATATTCTCATACTCTTTTCTATGCGCCTCGCAATCTTTGTCATAGGCTCATGTAGAGTGAGAATATAATTCTCAACTTCAATCAAATAGTCATCGTATGAAGAAGAGAAGGATGTGTTGGGTAGAGTCATAACTAAAAAATATGTTATGGCCCCTTAATGATATACGAATTAAGCAACCATCGCTGGGGCACGATTAATAATGAATTTATCTCTCGTGGCTTGCTGATGGTCATCATCATCAGATGTAAATATGTGATATCTTGCTGAAAGGGTGATCCTCCTGACAATAAATCGAATATCTAAACATGGAATATCAGTCCTTGATGGTTTTTCATAAAACAAACGGCTATGTAACACCCTACTGACAATACGATCCCTATATAGAAACTCTCTTATGTAATAAATGTCGTACGAATCTAAACCTATAGAATCAAAGTTCTTTATCGTATAATAACACCCCGGGAAAAAAGACAAGCAATCTGATAATATCTGTACTTTACGTGTAAACTGTTCACGTAAGGCATCTGTATCAATATCGCTCCATGTCTGAGCTGTGGTGTCTTGAGATTGGCGATTCTTAAAGGTAGTACAAAAACCCACGAACGTTGACAACTCCTCACAATCGAGTTCTGCTATGCGTTTCTTTAAATTATTAAAGTATGCCTTCATTTTGCGGACATACGCTTCCGCCACAGCTGCAAGCAGTTTTTGATCTACACATCCGCACGCCGTATCATTTATTTCAGCACCTTGTTCACGTGCTATTGTTTGTATTGTCTCTAAACTTAATCCACTGGCTTCTCTTACCACATCAATAGAAGTGGCAAAAAGACTCTTAGACATATTTGCTTGTATAGCAGAATAATTCAAGGTGTTATTTGATAGGCTAACTGTTGTCATAAATTATTTCTATAATTATCGGCAAATATACAAATAAAATATGTCATTAGATTTTTTTTATTTGAAAAATAAATGTTAATTATTGGGTGATTGATACAAATCAATTACCAATTATTTTAACTTGCCAATAATCATTATATCACCTTAACCTCTTTCGAAAACACATTATAGAAAACGATGGTTTGCTGTACCAGCCAGTCAAGTGCTTTATCCACTTTCTGTAAATCTGATAAATCAACATGGTGGAACAGGGCGATTGTTTTGTCTGAGGCAGAAGGGTTGGAATCCCATTTCGGTTCACAGCCAAGCGCTTTGTCAATCTCACTCTTTCTTGATAATAAAGCTGGATAGTATTGATCAACAGCGGGCTTTCTGATGTAGAGTTTCACACCTACAAAATCCTTTAATGTATTGCACACATTAGATAACAATATGTTTTGTCTTCCTATCCTTATATCATACCAATACTGAGCCTTTGGTGTTTGAAGTGTAGGTATCACATTTTCAACTTCAAGTTTTTCCTTGAACCTCGTCCAAAAATCTAACTGAATCTTATGTGAATCTACAATCTTTTTTGCTTTGATTATCTTTTTATCCGAAGTAATTACTTTAGCATCTCCATTATTCCTATATATATCCAGTTTGTTCCCTGCTTCAATCTTTAGTCACTTGACCATAACGAATCAAAGAACCATCCCGTGATTCATTTTCTTTGTGTCTCCACCCTAAATAACCCCTCTTGCTCAGCACTCACACTGAGCAGGAGGGGTTTTCTCACACAAATTCGGTGCAACTGAGGAAGCCTCTTTCAAAAGCATCGGGATACATGAACTTTGACTCGCGGAAAGAGAACTTTACGATTATGTATTTCTCTTCCATTGAAACCAATTCTCCTTCACCGAAGCTCTTATGATAAACGCTATCGCCAACCTGCAATAGTTCCCAAGGCTTTTTCTCTTCAACTTTCTCCTCTTCCTCTGCAGCTATCGACATTGGCTTTTCCTCTATTAAAGGCTCATAATTATCTTTTGTCACCAATTCTGCTTTATCAATAACAGTATCCCAGCCACCAATCACAGTTCCTGAATGTGTATTGATGCCTGTATATTCTAGTGATGAGTCCTCGTAGCGTTTGAATTTATACACGGCATCGTTCATCAAGTCTCTATTGAATACTCCAAGGCTTACCAGTAAGTCAAAGTCCTTGAGCGTAAGACCAGTGACTTTGCGGAACAATTCTGGTTCCAACTGTTTGATAACATCCATCAAGCTATATTCACGGAAGTCTGTAAGATACATGAAGACAGGGATGCGTGTAGCAAACTTGATGAGCTTTTCCTGTATCTCCTTGCGTTTGCTCTTGTATTCCTTCTCTTCCTCTGTGAGCTGCTTCTTTTCCTTCGGAGTTATGTTCTCTCCTTTCTGCTTCTTGGTATTCTTTACATGTTCTGATTTATTGATTATGGTTTCAATATCGGAATTAAGACTACGGAATCCCTCTATGTTCATCAAAGCTTTCATAGCCTCTGGATTGTTCAAGAGGCGTTGCAAGGTGGCATTGTCAACGTTCACCAGTACGGCACTCTCCCAACGGCGGGCAAGCAAGGTAGCCGTGGTGCCGCTCATTGCCATGTCAAGCACTCCTGCGGCATCAATTTCTTTCATCGAAGAGCCATCGTATGCCAATATGGGCAGGAACTTTATAAAGTCTGCAACTTTTTTCTCCGGATTACTTTCCTTCACATTGAGCTGACAGCTATATTCCTCCACCTGTCGTAGTGCTCTGTTAGGGGCAAAGTCAAACACGTAGCAAAGCGGTTTCAATATCACCTCTTCACCATACTCGTCCTTTGTTGTCCAGGGTGACTGCACTCTGAATGCTGCTTGGAAATAAGTCTCTGGCGATGTCGTATTCCTTAGCATCATTATGCCTGTCCATGGCTTTACGGTAACACCTGTAGAAAGTTTGCCGCAACTCAGCGTGATGGTCTTTGTTTTCTGCGGGTCACCCATTGCATTATACACAGGCTCTACGGCTTGTGCTCCCATTCCCGCCTCATTGCCTGCTGCAACAATCACTTCGTAGTCATCAAAGAAACGATTGGCTCGTTTCCGCAACAACTTTGCCATAGCTCTGCAGGCAGCCACACTTGGCAGAAACCAGTAGGTGTGCTGTAAATAGCTCAACAGACGACTATCGGAGAAAGGCATTGGCGGTCTTTCACTTCCTTGTTTCAAATCTTTAACGATATCTCCCACGTATGCTCCACGAATCAGGTCGAGCCATTTCTGCACATATTCCTCATTCAGGAAATGGTCGTCCTCTGCACGGAAGAACTCATTAAGGTCAAACTCGTCAAACTCTCCCTGCGAGGCTATCTCTCTAATGCTGTCAGGTAGTTGATATGTGAGCATCACCATCTTTGGCAGTTGGGCGTATGGGTTCTTCTCGCCTTTCCACTTTCCCTTTGCCTCCTGCTCGTCTGAGTAAGTCCAGTTGTAGATTTGCTCTTCTATGAACTCACCTGTAGATATTGCTCTGAACGGAGTACCAGAGAGATATAGATATGCTCCTGTTCTCAGCGGCATCAAGTCCTCATCATATATTTCGCGCGACTCAAGTTCTTTTTTGTTGCCGGCATCCTCCGTGATTATCTCACCCACTTCCTCCGCACGTTTAAGTGCAGGGTCTTTCTTGTCGTAGAAATTCTTTGCATTCTTGCCCCATGCACCGTAGTGATATTCGTCAAGCACGATGCAGTCCCATTCCACCGTCTGAATCCATTCGTTAGTAGCCTTGATACCACCAACGGCATTCCTTCCCAATACATCCTGGAAAGAAGCAAAGCAAACAAAGGGTTTGCGCTCGTTGACGTAATTAAATTCCCTGTCCTCCTGTTTCTGACAGAACTGCCAGCCCTCGAAGTCCTTATGCGTGAGCAGATCTTCCTCCCATGCGGTCTTTACAGCAGGTTTGAAGGTCAGAACCAACACCTTTGTCCATCCCATCCTGAGCGCCAACTGGTAGGTTGTGAACGTCTTTCCGAAACGCATCTTGGCGTTCCATAGGAAATGAGGAATAAGGCCTCGGTTATCAGGATCTTTCTTGAAAGCGGTGAAAAAGTCAGCGGTGTATTTTACGGCTTTTTCCTGTTCCGGACGCACCCCAAAGTCGTAAATGCGCTCTGTTAGGTTTTCTCTTCCTTGAATAGCTGAGGCGATAGCCCTTTCCACTGTCTTGACATCGGTTACGAACCACTCTCCTTCAGGGTTCCTCACATGTCCCTTGCGTAGGATTCTGTGAATGAGGTGGTCGTCAAACGAAGTGCCGTCCTTACGCATGGCAGGACGCTTCAACACAATATTATATTTGATGTTGCCCGTCAGATTCTGTTCCCTTACACGTGTTTCCACATCACGGGTGGTATAGCCGACTTTCAGCCACCCGTCGTGTGAAGGTACGCCTACATGTTCGTAAGCATAAATCATCGGGGTTTCCTCAACCCTGTTTCTTAATAAATCTTGTACTGCCATAAGCTATTGTTTTGCTATGGCGCCCAGTATACAAGTTTTAATGAAGTTTGTCTTGGAAATCTTGCATAAAACGGTCAACCGCTTCATTCATGGCTTCAAAACGAGGGTTGTCATTTCTTATAATGACAGATGAGAAGAATTCTACATTATCTATCTTAATACTCAAATTCCTCATGCAATAGCTATCCTTTTCTAAGGAGTGTGAAAACCATTGTTGGAACATTCTGTCTCTTGAAGCTTGGCGATTGTCTTCGGTTGCACAAATATAATCTAAGACAACACCTTCATTCTTAAAGAATTCTTCTAATACGACTAAAACTGTTTCCTGAATTTTTCTGTCAAAAGTTGTTTTGAACTCATCTTCTGTTGTGATGAAGAACTGATAGACACCCTCGTCAGAAATCATCAAGTCCTGAATGAAACCAATCTCGTATTTTTTCCCCTGCTCAGTAATAAATGTAAAAGAAAACATGCCAGATGATTCCAGCATGTATGGTGACTTTTTATTAAGTTCTGAGAGTGAAAAATTCAAATCCATTACTTGGTGATATTAACCGCATTATACCCTTGTCGCTTGAATTCCTCAAACGACATCTTACCAGAAGTGAGGTCTTGCCATACTTTACGGAGACCTACAGAACGCATGAAAGCAGCCTTCTTCTCTTCTTTTGTTTCGTACACCTTAATCATAATTCCATGAATTTGCGTTACAAATATAATGACTTTTATACGAAACTTCCAAAAAAACTATCAAAAACTTGTCAAAGAGCGCTTTATTTTAATATCTGTTACTATTCCATTGGTCTTATCATTGACTCGATAAAAGCAATTTCTTCCTCTGTGAGATTGTATTTTTTGTAAAGCATCTCATCAGTCCAAGGATGAGAGAAGTCTTGAAGAGGGACGAATTGGAATTTGTCTTTTGAAAGATTAATTGACGATATAGCCTGTAACATAAGAAATCTTACGAACTTTGTTTTCAAATAGTTACATTCATTTGTTACATAATCTTTATCTTTGTTCTCACCAATAATTAAATAAGAATCTGTTGATACGCAATTTGGTGGAATTACTTCCATTCTTGAGATTACACGAAACATACCTTCTTTGTCTGGTTCTCCAGCATGTTCACATGTTACTTTACTAATGAGAATTTTATATTTATTTATTAATGATTGTCCTTGTGAAACGCAATCTTTTTCAATGTAATAATTTCCTCCACTAGAAATCAACAAGTAACTATTTTCAGTCTTTTTTATACTACCACGAGTTGAAGAAGATAGTCCAAAAGGATTTCTACTACTTACATATTCATCTATTGTTCTTTCTCTCTTTTCTCTTACCTTATCTATAATATGGACAGCTTCATTGAAACGCACAAAGATATCAAATTGATCCAAACGACGTATCATTGTCCTTACAGAGTTTCCCTGAACATTTGTAATTGAACAAGGACCAAAATGTGAGGCATCTCTTAAGAAATAGCAAACACCTCCTCCTATACTTGCTTCCGGAAAGCACTCTTTAGCATTAGGAAAATCAACAAGGTACTTGATGCTATTATCTTTAAGCATAGTTTCTCGGAATCCATCTAAGCCCTTACCACCTGCAAACCAACGTGAAGGCATTATCATACATATATATTTGGGAGATAATTTCTTCGCCATATCTAAGAACAATTGATAAATAGGTTTCGCACTTGCTCCATTACCACCATCATCAAGTTGATACGGCGGATTTCCAACTATTACATCAAAATGCATATTAAAGAATTTATTGGGATTATCTGTGTGAATAAACATGTAGGCGTATTGCTCCGCCTCTGAGCCGCGGTCGTAAACACTCTGACTTGCACCGCAGTATTTACACTTGCCGTTTATCCAAGTGTGTTTTATATTTGAGTAGAGGATATTGCCCTCTGGGGTGTCGAATTTCGTCACACTATACTTGCTATTAGCAGTCTTGCTGCAATAGACAGAACGACGAGCTAACAACGAAGTCAATTCTGTACAGGCAATGCCAAACACCTGATGATGCAGAATATGGTCGATTCGCTTTTGACGGTCAGGAATTTCATTCTCCAAACCTCGGTCAAGTCGTTTCACTATCTCACGAAGGAACACACCGCTTTTGGTAAAAGGGTCGAGGAAGGTTGTCTTAGGACTGCAAAACAGTTCCTCAGGCAATAAGTCCAGCATCCTATTCGCCAATTCAGGAGGAGTAAACACCTCGTCATTGCTCAGATTGGCAATGCAATTCAAAACATCAGGGTTGTAGCCAGACCCCCTCCTGGCCTCCCCCAAGTGGGAGGAATTATTGATTTGTGAATTATGCATCATTGTAGTAGATCAATAAATCGGATTTTTTTTCCTTTGTTTGCCCAATCACGAATCTTACAGTATTTGCCGTTATGATGTCGGATATCGTCTTTATCACAACCAGCACAAGGTACAACATACTCTTCCTTTGCCTCGAACAGTCCTCCTGATACCACAGTTGTGCTATGACAACTGTCTGGCACTACTCCTTTCAACCCGTCCATCTGCCAAAGGTTCCAGGAGATGATTTCAGCAATGTTTTTGATATGCTCTATAGCTGGATCCTCAGAGAACTTTGCCTGATAGTAATCGATGAAAGTCCAGAGCAGAGCTTCACGGGCAAGAAGCAGGTTGTCGCCCTGCCACTCATAACCGTAGATGTTCTGATATGCAATCTCTGCCCATTGCAG
>Ga0256405_10001365_pt1 | contig 67183 bp, 59 predicted proteins | sample RumenRJG_02DNA_FD_189096 | JGI IMG/M metagenome (GOLD analysis project Ga0256405, IMG submission 189096) | Bovine rumen microbial communities from Lethbridge, Alberta, Canada - RJG_02 | ecosystem: Host-associated > Mammals > Digestive system > Stomach > Rumen | place: Canada: Alberta... | reverse complement strand
TGTTAAGCACGCCGCCAGCGTTTATCCTGAGCCAGGATCAAACTCTCAAATAAAGTTTGTAATCCTTGTCATAGTTAAACGTTAACGTTTACCATTCCAAAAATTTACTGTTTTGGATTCGTTCAAAATCCGAATATTCTTTTGAGGATTTTCATCCTCATGGCCTTCTCTTTGAAAGCCGGTTTTTAAAAGAATTTTCGGGGTTGTCATGTTATTAAATTATTAAAGATCAAAATGCTGTACTTCCTTACTGGCTTTGGCCTCAGTGGCCTTCGTCATCAGCGACAGCTTGTTCATAATACTACTTTAGTTTTGTATTGTCAACAACTTTTTTGAAATTTTTCAAAAAAAATTTTTGAAAAAATTCCGAAACTAAATTTTGTCGAAAAAAGAGCCTTGAAAAGAAACTTTCAAGGCTCCTGATTTCATCTTCTGTATCTTTTCCGTCCGGAAAATTACTGCTTGATCTTGAGTGTATCACCTGCATAGATCAAGTCAGGATTCTTGATGTTGTTCCAAGCAACGAGATCGTTAACCGATACGTTGTATTTTCTTCCGATTGCTGTAAGTGTATCACCGCTCTGAATAGTATATGTGATCCACTTTTCACCGCCTAAATTTCCAAATGCTCCTGCTACTGAACCACCGATTCCTGGCATAACCAATACCTCCTTGAAATTATCTTATAAATACTTTCGATAACATTATTCATGTTATCCGTAACCGCATTTTTATTCTACCATTTTGATTGATATTAATCAAAAACTTTTTTGATAATTTTCCTATTTAATGGTCGTATCCGGATCGTAATAAGTCTGCTGGCCGGTCGCAATCGCCTGTTCCCTCTGCTGAGCTTCTTTCTCTACCTGTTTCTGTGATATACCCATCTTCTGGTCGAGCTTAGCCCTCTGCCATACCTTTCTCATTTCTTCAAGGTAACGCAGATTCTCCTGGTTATATCCAAATCTGGCGTAAGGACACTTTTCAGCAATAGTCTGCGCCATAGCGTTTACCTGTTCTTCCTTCTTTCCGTATATGCCGATAGTAATCTCATCACGTGCGGTAGCCAGAACCAGCTGCTTTGTGGTCGTGATGCCGTTTGTAGAAGCAGTATATACGTATACCATAAAAATCTCATTATAGAATGCCATCTGATAAAGATTCTTCTTGTTGGCCACCACTCGATCGGACATCAGAAAATAATCATCCTGATAATTCAGACCTTGTGAAAGCTCATTTGCCATAAAGAGCAGATCAGGATTAGCCTTTAACACCTTTGCATCCTGTGGATTTTTCATTTTCTTGCGGCCCTTTGCTATCATCAGGATACCGAGCATACCAAAAACAAGCAATATTCCTTCTAAGATAAATACCGGAACACCCTCGGATGCTGCTTCTCCAAAGCCTTCATTTATGCCTGCCATAATAAACATAAATGTTAAAATTGCAACTATTCCCAGAAACAGAACCGCGAGAACTATTCCCGCAATCATCAGGTTCCGTCCCTCTTTACGGATTTTATTTAATATTTTTTCCTTAAAATTCTCCATTGTATCCACCTTCACATATCAATAGCATTCAGAACTCAAATACTATTTGGAAATAGCTTCCAGTTCCTTTGTCAATGTCTCAGCGTCAACTCCGTCTTTTTCCGCATTCAGGATAACTGTATAAGTTCCGTACTTAAAATCATCCGCATACTTTATTACCTTTGTACCGCCGAATTTCTCTGCATCTGTTTTAACCTGAGCACTTACATAGAAAAGTGCAGCAGTCAGGAAACCGGAAAAAAGGAGTCCCATAAACAGGAAAATAGCAGGCACTATAGTGATCTCATTAGACTTTTTCTTCTTACGAATGATAAAGATGATGGAAATCGCGCTAAGTCCTAACGTCGTAAACAAGCCGTATAATCCAAAAAACCAGGTTCCGAGAGTTCCGGCAAATACCGCAAGGATAGCAAATAACATACTCATTCTGCATTTTCCTCCATGCTTGCAAGCTTAGCTGCCTGATCTGCAGCTGTAAGTCCGTCTATAAATTCGTCTATATCCCCGTTCAGAACTTCATTTAGCCTGTAGGATGTAAGCTTAATTCTGTGATCCGTAACACGTCCCTGTGGGAAGTTATAGGTTCTTACCTTCTCTGATCTGTCACCTGAACCGATCTGACTTCTTCTTGCAGATGCTTCTGCATCATGAGCCTTCTGAAGCTCCATATCGTAAAGCTTTGTTCTGAGGAGTGCAAAAGCTTTCGCCTTATTCTGAATCTGTGACTTCTCTGTCTGGCTGTAGATAACTATTCCTGTCGGATAATGTGTAAGACGAACTGCTGAGTCGGTTGTATTTACGCACTGACCACCGTTTCCGGAAGCTCTCATTACGTCAATACGGATATCCTTCTCATCGATTGTAATATCCACTTCCTCCGCTTCCGGCATGATTGCAACCGAAGCAGCCGATGTATGGATTCTTCCACCCGACTCTGTATCAGGTACTCTCTGTACGCGGTGTACACCACTCTCGTACTTAAGCTTAGAGAATGCGCCCTTACCCTTGATCATGAATGTTGCATCCTTAATTCCACCGATACCTGTATCATCCATTGAAAGCATTTCTATCTGCCATCTCTTCTTATCTGCATAATGCTGATACATTCTGAAGAGTTCTCCCGCAAAAAGAGCAGCCTCTTCTCCACCTACTCCGGCTCTGATCTCGACAATAACGTTCTTATCATCGTTTGCATCCTTAGGGAGAAGCAGAACTTTAAGCTCATTCTCGCATCTCTCGATGGCCTTCTTAGCCTCTGCAAGCTCTTCCTTCGCCATCTCCTTCATTTCTTCATCAGATTCTTCATCAAGAAGCATCAGGCTGTCTTCTTCGTCCTGCTTTGCTTTCTTATATTCATTATACTTTTCAACGATCGGTGTAAGGTCACTCTGTTCCTTCATGAGCTTCTTAAATCTCGCCTGATCGTTAACAACATCCGGTTGAGACAGTTCCTGCATTATCTGTTCGAGCTTTTCAACCAATTCTTCAAGCTTATCAAACATTTTTAAGTCTCCTTATCTATTTAAATACCTGCACGATACAACCCTGTCGAGTCCCGAAAGATCCTTGATCAGGGAAATGTCATCGTACCCTTCAGCTTCCATAAGTTTCCGTACGTCCTCATACTGATCAAATCCGATTTCCATAAAAATGTACGCACCATCATTTAAATAAGCGCCCATTTCGGAAATGATCCGTCTGTAAAATGTGAGTCCGTCCGAGTCTCCGTCCAGCGCAAGCCGCGGTTCAAACTCTCTGACATCTGTCTCAAGCTTGTCGCACTCCTCTGTCGGAATATACGGTGGATTAGTGAGAAGCATATCATATTTCATGCCACCTAACTCACTGAAAAGATCCGTCTTTATAATCTCTATATCTTCTTCGCATTTCTCTCCGAAGTTTTTCCTGTTTTCTGAAGAAGCCTCTATCGCATAATCGGAAATGTCGGCAAGAGTCACCTTATCGCGGACTCCGCTTTTTGCCCTTTCCAGATAGAAGGATATACCGATGCATCCGGTTCCGGTACACATGTCGAGAACTCTGATACTATCCCTATCCTTTACGCTCTCCACTGCCGCCGCTACGAGATTTTCCGTGTCATATCTCGGGATAAGCACATTTTCCATGCATTTAAATGTATATCCCATAAAGCATGTTTCTCCGAAAATGTACTGCAGCGGATAATGTGTGCTTCGCTTCCTGATTATATCCATATAGCGGGCACTCATCTCAGGTGATGCTTCATCATTCCCATGCATAAACAGCTCAGCAGAGCTGTAGCCTGTCAGATATATACAGATATCCTTCGCTTCGCCCGAATAGTTATCTATCCCCGCATCCCGGAGCATGTCAGCCCCGCTTTTTATCATTTCACTTAAGGTCATTTCTCCGGTTTCTCAAAGGAATCGTTTCTTACGCAATCAACATATTCATGCCAGTCGATTACTGCATCTACTGATGCGATCGCAACCTCGATCATATCATCATCAGGTTCTCTCGTTGTGAGACGCTGAACCCAGAGTCCCGGCTTTGAGAGTATATTTGCAAATGCATTCTCATGTCTTCCCGCATATCTGATAAATTCATATGATATACCGGCGATAAAAGGAATAAGAAGAATTCTTGAAACCATTTTCATCCAAAGTACATCTGTCTTTACAAACATGAAGACTATTATACTGATGAACATTACAATGAAAACAAAGCTGGTTCCGCATCTCTTATGGAATCTTGTATGCTTTTTAACATTTTCAACAGTAAGATCATCTCCGGCCTCAAGACAGTTGATTGTTTTATGTTCTGCTCCATGATACATAAATGTTCTCTTGATATCCTTCATAAGTGATATAAGAGCCACATATCCAAGGAACAGCAGCAGTCTCAGAACACCCTCTGTCAGATTAATGATAAGCTGGTTTTCTGTAACATGCTTCATAAAGTTAGCCAGAAAAACAGGGATAAGCATGAAGATACCGATTGCAATGACCAGTGACATAATCAGTGTTCCTATCATATAGGCTTTCTCTGCAACTGCTTTCTCTTTTTCTGTCTTTTCTCTCTTTTCCTTCTTAGGTTTCTCATCGGAAGTCTTCTCTTCTTCCTCTTCATCATAATATTCCGAGGATTTCATAAGTGTTCCGATTCCTATATAAAGAGATTCTATGAAATTTATGACACCCCTGATTATCGGGATGCGTGCTATCTTATGTTTTTCTCCTACCGATTTATATTCGGTAACCTGAACATCGATTTCCTTTTCCGGTGTTCTGACTGCCAGTGCATATGATTCAGGTCCTTTCATCATAACGCCTTCAAGGACCGCCTGGCCACCGATGTTGACTTTTTTCATAATAAATACCTATTAAATAAAGGACGCACGTAACTGCAAAGCGGTTCACGTACTTACGCATACTCACATGATATAAGACGCACGTAACTTCTGAGTGGATTACGAGTAAATCATTCATAACGACGGTGCTTCGCACCTTGCCGCCTCCTTGCGGAGGCGCGTTATTTCATGACTCGCTCGTGACCCTGCTGCGCAGGGCTTGATCCATTCGCATACTCACATGATAATCATTCATAACGGCGGTGCTTCGCACCTTGCCGCCTCCTTACGGAGGCGCGTTATTTCATGTTTATCATGTGACCCTGCTAAGCAGGGTTTGAAGCAAGTGTATACACACCTTTGAAAGCAAGCTTTCGCGGTGTGTATACACTTGCTTCAGTATGCTTTTCAGTTACTGTAACACAAAAACAGATAAGCACGTGAAAAAAACACAGCTTATCTGTTTCATAGTATGTCTTATTGAATTAACTAATCTTCTGTCTTTACGCCATACTTCTTGTTGAACTTATCTATACGTCCACGAGCCTTCAGTGCTTTCTGCTGGCCTGTATAGAATGAATGGCACTTTGAACAGATTTCAACATGGATCTCCTGCTTTGTAGATCCTGTAACGAACTCATTACCACAGTTGCAAACAACCTTTGCCTGGTAATAATCCGGATGGATTCCTTCTCTCATCTCTATATTCTCCTTTAATATTAACGTATATGAAACACTATACAGCCTTAGGCGAATTCCGAAAATACGGCTATGCTGTACCTCGATTCCATACCAGTAACCATTGCATAATATCATAGAGAAATAATCTTTGCAAGCAGAAGTTTAATTATTTTTTCGACATATGACCAGAGCCTGATCAGCTATACTCCCGCTCCCACATCCGTATAGTTCTTAGGCCGGATTCGTCCGCTGCCGTCTCCATTTTTCGGATATCCTCTTCACTTAACGATATATCCCGCGCCGCCCTTATATCATCGATATGGCTTTCCTTCGTAACTCCGATTATCGGAATCGTTCCCTTTGACATCGCCCACGCAATCGACAGTGCCGCTATTGAAACATTATACCCGTCCGCTATACACTGAAGCCTGTCATTCAGTATTTCATACCTGTCCAAAACCTTGTTATAATTTTTCGCTCTGCCCGAAGAGTCTGCAAACTTCCTGGAAGAATTATATTTCCCGGTAAGCGCTCCCTGTTCGAGAACCATATAAGAGAAAAACTTCATATTCTTCTCTTTGCAATATTCTATTATCCCGGATTTCTCAGATGACCTCGATAACAGGCTGAAATGATTCTGAACCCCGTAAGGACGGATACCGTATTCCGACAGGATTTCTTCGGAGTTTTTAATCTCTTCCAACCCGAAGTTCGAAAGTCCTATTTGGGAAATGTATCCCTCGTTCAGAAGTTCCGCCATACGCGGAAGCCATTTCTTATAATCTATGGGATTATGTATCCAATAGATATCTATATGATCTCTGCCAAGATTCATCAGGCTTTCTTCCATCATCAGCTTTACTGAATCCCCCGGGAATTCCCGGGCATGGTAAGGCGTAAACTTATCCGATACAGTAAACGTGTCTTCAGGTATTCTCTTCATAAAATCCGAAAGAATCCTTTCACTCTTACCATATCCATATACATACGCCGTGTCCCATAGCGTAAAGCCCGACATAACCGCCTTCTTAAATACAGAGAAGAGTTCCTCCGAAGATAAACTCTCTCCGAAGAAACTCTCATCTCCCCAGCTCCACGTTCCGAGCATAATACAATTCTTATTCTCAATACCGCTACTCATTTACTTTCGCAATCCTGTTCAGCCTTTCAATGGCATGATCTTTCACTGCCATGGTTTTGGGTTCTTCCGCTACTATTTTATAGTTCTGCTCCGCTAATTGAATAAGGCCGTTCTTTTCCTGCAGATCCGCAAGCATATATAATCTTTCCATTCTAAGGCCTTTATCTTTTTTTATTGAATCAATAGATTCATCAATAGTATTATCAATTAATTTAAATCCTTCAAGGTCATTTTTCTTCCATGCAATCATAAGATTCCAAAACAGCCTTGCTTTTGCACACTCCCTGACTATGAGTGATTTTTTAGCTACACGTTTTTCGATTCTGCCAAGCTTATCTGATATGAGATTAAAGCCATCGATATTATCTGATTTGATACAGGCAGCTCCCTCAAACATGAATTTATAAATCTCCAATGAATCATAATGCTTAAACTCACCGAGTTTCTGGCCTTTTAAAAACATCGTTTCATAATCTTCCAAATGAAAGCAGGACGTAATTCCAAGAAAATTAATCATTCTTCTATCGCCAGCCCTGACTATATCAAGTCTATACAGCTCAATATAATCAAACAATGTCTCATAGTCACATTCTTCGGAAAATATCGTATACTTTTTTTTGATTTTTGAATTTCTTAATTTATCAATCTGCGAGGAAATAAATAGCATTATAAAAGCCATAAGCATTATGGCTTGCCACTGAGAACCTTTATCAACCTTATAATAAGTGACAAGAATACAAACCAGCGCTGCGACAAGCGCATTTATAACATTCCGTGCCAGCGTAGCTCCGTTAAAAAGCTTATGCTTATATGCAATCAAGTCCTTAGCCGCTGTATTTTCAAGAGATTTTTTTCTTACATCCACTATTTTTTCCGGATCGGTATAATAGCTTACGGTTAAAGAAAAAAAATCAATACAATAAAACATTAAAACAAATAACAAAAAGTACCAGAGAAAAGCAAGACTCCACGTAAGTGCAATAAGTTTAAAAAGCTTCCAAAAGACAGCTGCAATGATTATTCCCAATACCAACTGCAATACCGGCGGCTTTTTCTTTGGCAAATTTACAACATCTTTATTCATATTCCCCTCTACTGATATCCTCGGCCGAAATGCGGGTCAGCTCATCCTTGTCGGGATCCTCGAATGCAATCCTTCTCGCCTGACCGGTTACTACTTTCTCAAAAAGATTTCTGATGGTTCTCGCATTTGCAAAATCATCTTCCTTATCTTCTTCTATCTTCTCTATAAGCTCTTTAAGCTTTCTCTCCGCATCACGATCAAGTCTGTAGTCATATTCCTTGCAAAATGTTCGAAAAATCCTTACAAGTTCATCAGTACTGTAATCAGGGAAATTGATATACTTATTGAACCTTGACTTAAGTCCGGGATTACTCTCGATAAAGTTCTCCATAAGATCCGGATATCCTGCAACAATAACGATCAGATCTTCTCTGTAATCCTCCATAGCTTTAAGGATCGTGTTGATAGCTTCCTGACCGAAATCATTTCCCGAGCTGACAAGCGAATATGCTTCATCGATAAAGAGTATTCCGCCCATCGCCTCCTGAATCTTCTTTTGAGTCTTGATTGCTGTCTGACCGACATATCCCGCAACAAGTGCTGATCTGTCAACCTCTACAAGATGTCCCTTCGAAAGAACCCCTATATCCTTATAAATTGCTGCAAGCATTCGCGCAATAGTAGTCTTGCCTGTACCCGGATTACCCGTAAATACAAGGTGCAGCGAAACAGGAACATTATGAAGTCCGAGTTCTCTTCTCTTTTTCTGAACAAGCGCAAAGCTTGCAGTATCCTTGATATCCTTCTTGATACCTTCAAGACCTACAAGCCTGTCGAGTCTTTCATAAGGATTCTTTCTGAACTGAAGAACAGACATAATTCCCGTACTCTTTCGATTTTCGGTATTTCTCTTCTTCAATACATTTATCGAAAGAAATCTGTCGAGTCTCAGAAAATCCTCTGCAGTTTCAGTTGCAAAGACATATTCCCTGGCGGAAATGTCATCTTTAATAACATGCATCCTGCGTTCTGCTTTATGAGTCACCTTGCAGTTTCTGATATCAAGTAATATCTCGGTATTTTCCTTCTGTAAATTTCCATCATCCTCGGAATCCATCTCAGGCAGACTGCCCTCTGACGATTCTTTGGTCGGAGGATTCAGACGGGGATGTCCGGAAATGTCATCTTCCACAGATTCAAATGTCATCTTAAGAAAGAATCTTCGTCCGGTTTCATCATACAGGACTTCCATATTCAGGTTTCTGATCTTCTCCCTGTAAATAAATTCTCCGTCACGCGAACCGAATTTTGCCTTGTCAAATTTTTCACTACTTATACTTCTTGCATTTTCAATCATATACGACCTTTACCGTTCGTTTACGAATGTTGTATGTTTTTATACAACATTGTATACTTTATCATATTCTTGTTAATTAAGCAATATTTAGCTATATTTTTGAAAAGATTATCATTCCGGGTCTGTCTTTAATAGACTACCTGATTTCTTCCGTTTTCCTTTCCATGATACAGCTTGTTGTCAGCTTCCTTGATAGCTGTTTCAATATCCGAATTAAAACCATACTCTGTAAGACCGAAGGTCATGGTAATCTTGATGATATCACCCTTTACCCTGATCTCATCCTTCTTTATCTTATGTCTGAGTTTCTCAAGAATAATAAATGCATCATCTCCGTTGACATTCGGAAAAATAATGAGAAACTCTTCCCCGCCCCACCTTGAAACTATGGAGTCTTCCGGACAGTTGGATACCATGGTATCCGCCACGAATTTGAGGACCTCGTCACCTGCATCATGGCCATAGGTATCATTTACCTTCTTAAAGAAATCTATATCTCCCATCGCAATACTGCCCGATGGAAAGTCCTTTGACTTTTCTATAGTGCTGAGACATTCCTCCGCTTTACGTCTGTTGAACAGTCCCGTAAGCTGATCGGTGCTGGCTTCCTTCTTAAGCCTGTCATTATACTTCATCAGCTTGTCTTCTTCTTCATTCTCTCTCTGACTGAATCTGTAGGAAATGAGAATTATAGATAAGAATACAGCCGAAATGTTTGTTATCTGGAGCAGCTTATCCGAAACCTGATCTATTGCGACCAGAGACTTCATGCCGCCGAAAAGCCCGATCGTCATTATTCTTATTGCAAGTACAAATATCGCAAGCATAAATTTAAAACGTGGCTTGCCATGTGCCGCAAAGAAACAGAGCATGAGAATTATGATGAAATAATTCTGCATTCCGGCACTCCATCCGAAACACGGTATCATGAGAAGCGTCCATGCAAAGAAATACATCATAAAAAGGATAAGTGACGGAAGTGTCTTCAGAAAATAAGTCAGAACAAAAAGTATCAGGTTTCCCACCAAAAATCCGATAATCCTGTATGGAAAAACACGAATAACCTCTATCCCGGCAAAACATAAGTCCAGGATAAAGGCTATAATTCCGACAATATAAAGGATTCTCAAAGTAACGATAACTCTTTTATTCTCGTTCTCCGCTTTGACGTCCTTGTTTATAACGTCCCATAATCCCACAATAATAAACCCCTAATAAACAATCATTTAACTTCCGAATTCTTCATCTTTCCGATGCCTCTCCGCCATAAGATAAGCGGCATAAAAGTACTGATATATTATATCATATGAAATATATCATGTCAGTTAAAAATCCGGATGCTCTGCTGACATAAAAACCCGGAATTTCTTCTGACATTAAAAATCCGGATGCTCTCCCGAATATCCGAATTCCGGCAGACATGAAAGATATGATATATCCTCCTCGGAAATCTTAAATCCGAAAATATCCTTGTTCTCAAGCATGCGCTCCTTCGAAGATGCCTTCGGAATAACAGGTATTCCCCTCTGTATCAGATATCTGAGAAGCAGCTGTGCATTTGTCACCTTATACTTATCGGCAAGCACCGACACTCTTTCATCATTCAGAACTCTTGCTCTTCCAAGCGGACTCCATGCCTGTGGAAGTATTCCTTCACGCCTCAGATATGCAAGAGCATATTCCTGCATATATCCGACATGCAGCTCAAGCTGATCCACCATAGGACGTATACGTGCCACATCAAGTAGTGGCTTTATATGATGAGGAAGGAAATTCGAGAGTCCTATCGCACGTATTCTTCCTTCGAGATATAAATCTTCCATTACCTTCCAGGACTCCGCAACCTTTGAAAACCAGTCCGGATCCTTAGGATCTTCCTTCGGCCAATGAATAAGATACATATCGAGATATGTGGTCTTAAGCTTTGCACAAGACTCCTCAAAAGATTTAAGTGTCCACTCACTTCCGAGATCTGCAGGCCACACCTTACTGCAGAGGAACAACTCTTCCCTCGGAATTCCCGATTCGGCTATAGCACAGCCTATCGCATCTTCATTATTATAGAATTTTGCAGTATCTATATATCTATAGCCAGCATCGAGTGCAGCCTTGATCGTATCAGTTTCTCCGCCTTCTGTCGCCAAGAAGGATCCATATCCGACGGCCGGTATCACAACGCCGTTATCCAATATAAACTCCTTGCGGCTTTCGGTATAAAGTGATGCATCAAGAATCCTGTCAAGAAGACGCATATTCTTAATCGAAAACTCTTCTGTGATCAGCGGCTTTATCTCTCCTCTAACAGCCCTGCTGAATCTTTCTATTTCCAGCTTGTAGTTTGATTCGGATTTGATCTTTCTCCTGCTACTGTTCCTGTTTTCCTCTTCATCCTTTATCGTAACTGTATACTCAAGTTCACCTTCTTCGTTATATTCAACATTCGAACGGATATATCCTTTCGAACCATGAATAAAAAGCCTGTCATATCTGTCACATGTATCAACTCCGAGCATCATCCCCGCATTAAAGGAAGCTCTGACTCCGTTCTTAAACTTCAGAAGAACCGATGCCATATGGTCGACTCCTGTCTTATCAAGCTCGGCATCCGCCTTTATATATTCTATCTCTGAATCAACCAATGTAAGGATCATCGACGTGCAGTAGCATCCTATATCATAGATACCGCCGCCTCCGAGCTCCTTATGAAGCCTGAAGTCCTCCGAATAATCCTGTGTAAGGAATGCTGTATCTATATAATCTATCTCACCGATTTCACCGCTGTTTATAACCTCCTTCAAAGCCTCAATATAAGGACTGTGAAGATAAGCGAAGGCTTCCGCAAGCATACGGTCATTCTTTTTAGCTGTAGCAAACATTTTTCTAAGCTCTGTTTCATTCATTGCAATAGGCTTCTCACAGAGTACATGCTTTCCGGCATTCAGAGCTTTTATCACCCATTCGAAATGTATATTGTTCGGAAGAGGAATATAAACCGCTTCAATTTCCGGGTCAGCAAGAAGTGCGTCATATCCTTCATACGCTTTCACGAAACCAAAGCGTTCTTTGAACTCTTCAGCCTTCTTTATACTTCTTCCGGCTATTGCATAGAGTTCACACCCTTCTGCCTTTTTCATTCCCGGAATCGTACAACCGGCAGCTATTCCTGCAGTTCCGAGAACTCCCCATTTAACATTATCAAGCATATCAATACCTCCTCTATCCTTAATACCACTTCCGGATATGCCTCAGAAAACCTATCATCTGAAGCTGATTTGCTTATAATAATATCTCGTTTCAGTATACCAAATATTTATCTTATTTAACACAAAAATAAGCCGATACGATGAAGCATTTAATGCCCCACCATATCGACTATTCGGAAAAATTTGTTGTATGGAAGGATTATACAACAACGGAATCATTATATGTGCTTGAATTAATCTGATTACCTGAGAACAGATTATGATAGATATCCTCTATCAGGTTAAGTCCTCCGCGATAACCAACATGTGTATTCTGGATGATAAGATCCTGTCCTATCGGAATACTTATATACTTAAACAGATTTCCTGTCTCCTTAGCTATATCTCTCTCCCAGTCACTTCCGAGTATGAGAGCTCTGTTTTCATACTTCACTCTGTTCTTAAGGTCGATAAGGTTCTGCTCATTATCTTTATTGATAACGAAGATATCCTTATACTCCGGAAGCTCCTTCTCTATAAAGCTTCTCACAATCTCTTCCTTCTCAGGAGTCGGATCATCTGTTATATAGACTCTCTCCGGGATAAATCCGAGTTCCTGTTCAAGATACTTAGTATACGAGAGAGCATATAGACTGTCTGCTGCAGTATAGAGCTTATAAGGAAGATTTGTCTGATATTCAGCAAGGAAATCAACTATCCCTTCAAAATACTGATAATATCTCTTCTCCTCTCTTGATATTACTCTCTGAACATCAAGTCCGTTAAGACCTGCAAACTTTCCGACTTTCTTCAGAAATCTGCTTGTCTCGACTGCTCCGATAGGAAGTACCGGATACTGAAGATATGGTGTTCCGTATTTTTCCTTAAGAAGTTCTACGATATCAAGACCTACCCATGGTGAAATAAGAAGGTTGAACTCTGCATCGGGAATCCTGTTCCACTCCTTTATGCCTTCTGACGCAACTCCGAAAAGAACATTCACCTCAAGTCCTATATCCTCAAGGAGTCTCTTAATCTCTTCGAGGTCTCCTCTCCAGTACGGATCTTGAAATGGAACATCAGCAAATACATTTACAAGCCTCTTCTTAACAACCGGGTTGCGGTCGCCGATATACTGCTGAATGATCGACTTGATAACTGCTTCATGTCCGTAATAATTCGATCCTCTGAATCCCGGTGTATCTACACCTGTAATAGGGAAGCCCTGATCTCTGAATTCCTTGGCGATAGCTACAACATCATCGCCGATTATTCCTGCAGTACATCCTGAAAGAATAACGAAGAGATCTCCGTTCAGCACTTTAAATGTACTCTCTACAAGCTGTCTGAGCTTCTTCTCTCCACCGAATACGACTTCTGTCTCACTTGCATTTGTACATGAGATCTGATTTCCTCCCGCATAGCCCTCACCCTGCTGTCCTGCACCTGTTGCAAGGAATCCGAAAGCTTTTGAAGAACATCCCGGACCTGCATGAACTATGGGGATTCCTCCCGGAATTGCAAGTACTGTCTGCTGCGCACCGAGTGCACATGTATATCTTGGTTGTGATATTGTATTAGCCATTATGCATTTACCTCTTTTTTCTTACCGTCATTTACGAAGTAGAACGGATCTGTATCCTGATTCATCCACCAGTCCGTATATGGGAACTTCGTATGTCCCGCGATATTATCTACCAGCTTATGTGTTCTGAATGAACGAAGTATTCTCTCACCGAACTCTATCTGTCCGTCATAACCTACACCGAGATTCGAATCCGCATCAAATATTGTCGGAACTCCTGATTTATAACCGAGTGCGGCAAGTGCCGGATGTCTTACTATAAGCAGCTCAGGCTTAAGATTCTTCAGAAATTTAATTACCTGATACGGCTGCTTGTTACATACATTGTAATTCTCGACATCTCCCACATTTTCAACAAGGAATTTAAGTGTATTGATCTCTTCTGAATCAGATACTCCGTCATGATGATAAGTGGTCGTTCCCACAACATCCATCTCGAAATCTCTTGCCATGCTGATTACGTTATGAGCGTAAGCGTCACCGGCAAATACATATACTCTCTTACCCTTAAGCTGCACCTTCAGACTCTCGAGCTTTTCACCGATTCTTTCATGCTCTGATTCTATAGCAGCTTCTACCTGATCTTCTCTGCCGGTAAGCTTTGCAACCTCGCGGAGCCATTTATCTGTAGCTCTGATTCCGAATGGAGCTGCAGCCTTAACCTGAGGTACACCGTAAAGGCTCTCAAGTCCTTCACCGATATATGATGCAAGTGTCTCACAGATAGTAGCCGATGCAGCAGCCTCGGAAATGTGTGAGAGTTCCTCTGTTGTTGTTACTGACGGAAGGTAATGAGGTCTGAGACCTATCACTCCGAGAAGTCTTGTAAATCTGTCAGTTCCGGCAAAGTTGAAAATGTTTATGACATCCTCGTCTTTCTTTTCAGGCGGCTTAACTACCGCACGGAGGATTGCATTAAATCCTACATCCCATCCGGTTGACCAGATCTTTGACTTAAAGCCTTCGCATGCGATCGATACAACAGGTACTCCGACCTCGTCCTGCATCTCTGCTGCAATACCCGGAATATCATCTCCTATGATTCCGGAAGCACATGATGATGTTATGAAGATAACCTTCGGGTTATATCTCTCTTTAGCCTGTCTGATAGCTGTTCTCAGCTTCTCGCCGGCTCCGTATATTGTATCCTTCTCCTGAATATTCGTGCATATAGCATGATGATTGAACTTACCCTTTTTTCTGTTATCTGCAACACCCTGACATTCCTTATAATTTCCTGATATAGTTGCAAAACATCCGATAGGTGCATGAGATATTACCGCAGCATCTCTTATGCCGTATACCAGCATCTTTCCGCAGCCTTCCTGACAGTCACCGCACTGTCCATAACAGAATTTACCGATCTTGAGTTTTCCCTGGCTTCCCTGCTCTGCCAGCTCACTTGCTTTACCCTGAAATGTAAGTACTGTCTTTAGTCTCTTCTCTCTTATCTCAACATTACCGGATTTAAAATTAGTGCTCATCTTTATCACTCCTCTTGATATTCGTATTTCTCCAGAAATCTATACTTTTGATATTTCCGTCTTCATAGAAGGTAATGCTTTCAACCTTCAGATTAAATGTCTTCCCGTAAAAACTGATCTCTGCCACCGGAGAATTCTCGGATTCCTCTTCCTCACTCCAGTAAGCACTGATCTGTCCGTACAATGGAAATATCTTCTTGATCAGTCCGTTTTCATGAAATGTAATAAGCTCCGCCTGTACCTTGCCTACTACTGTTTCAACCTCGATCGCATCCTGAAGATAAAGACTTCTCACGCGTCCCGAGCGGTAATACTCAATACTGTTTCTGAATTTCTTTCTTACATCCGCAGCTTCATATGCGGGAACTATCTCTGTCCCGTCCTTTAGTCTTATCGATATTCTTCTTCCGACTATCCCTCCGAGCAGCGTTCCGTCACCGTAATAGTCACAACTGCTCAGATCATCTGCAGATATACTGTTCTCAATTAGCCTTGCGGTTATTATATTTTTATTCAGCTTTAATCCTTTAAGCTTAAATCCTTTTACATCAACCATGACTGAATGTCTCCGCAACCTCCGATTTATATATCTCGGAATGGATATCCTTTCCCGTACCCGGTATTCCTACTGAATCCGCACGGCAATGCATACAGTGTCTGAATACCTTGATATATCTTCCCGCTTCTGTTCTGACTCTCTCGAGATCATCACAGTTAGGTGCGGGAACATCTGCCATTTCGTTCTGTGGTATAAGCGGGATAATGTTAAGCAGCTGGGCTCCCAGCTCTGCAACGGTTCTTGCGACCTCCGGGATATGCTCATCATTTATTCCCGGACACATTACACTGTTGACCTTAACAACTATTCCTCTGTCTGCAGCTTTTCGTATTCCTTCAAGCTGATTCTTTATAAGAAGTTCAGCACCTTCAACTCCTTCATGCTTCACTCCGTTTTCATCTATTACAAAATCATTTATTTTCGCTTCAATTTCCGGATCTACCGCATTGACCGTAACAGTGATCGTTTCGAGTCCGAGCTCCGTTATCCTGTCTATCTGCTTCGGAAGACAGAATCCGTTTGTCGACAGACAGCAGACCATATCCGGAAAATTCTCTTTTACTTTTTCAAAGGTATCCAGTGCAAACGGTGTTGCAAGTGTATCTCCCGGTCCCGCAATTCCCGCAACCGTAATCTCAGGACAAAGCTCCTTGGCCTTTTTAATCGCATCTATAGCTTCGTCCGGCTTAATTATCAGAGATGTAAGTCCCGGTTTTATCTCGGTCTTATCCAGTCTTCTGGAACAGAATTTACACTGGATATTGCAGGATGGACTGACAGGAAGATGTATTCTTCCTCTTCTCACATTTGCTTCGCCGCTCATACACGGATGCTTTGTCTGCAGATTGCAGTATGAGCTGTATGCCTTATCATTCGACGAATGTCTGGTTCTGTTGATGAGGAGCTTTACATGATTTATATCCTCCTCCTCATTCAGAAGCCTATTTAAAAGCTCCGGGATATTCTCCTCAGCTTCCACAGCCTGGATCATATTCTTCTCGAGTACACTGTATGCTCCCGGTCCGATTGCTTCCGCATAAACGACATGAGAATCATTTATCGTTTCAACAACCCTGTTCATTCGTTCATCATGATGCTCATGATTGAGGCATGCCTTATCAACCTCTCTGGTTGCAACAAATGTGATCTTATGCACTTCAGTATCAACCTCATAGATATCAAATCTTGAGGTTGCACCAAAATGTCTGTCTACCTTTGTCCCACTACTTGTGGCAAAAGCCGCTCTTATGAACATATTTCATTACCTGCCTTACTTAAATATGGTAACTGTCCTTGATATTGTCCATAAGTCCGAACTCAAACAGAATCTCCTCAAGTCTTTCCTGAGTCATTGGCTTCGGAATAACAAGCTTCTTGTTATTCTCTATTGCCTGTGCAAGATTTCTGTATTCCTGTGCCTGCGGATGATTTGGATTATGTTCAATAACAGTCTTCTTCTTGATCTCTGCTCTCTGCACCTCATTATCTCTTGGAACAAAGTAAATAAGCTGACTTCCGAGTTCGTTTGCGAATGCTCTGAGAAGTTCCTCTTCTCTGTCAACTCTACGGCTGTTACAGATGATACCGCCGAGACGAACACCACCGTTAAGAGCATACTTCTGAATACCCTTACAAATGTTATTTGCAGCATAGAGAGCCATCATTTCACCTGATGCAACGATATAAATCTCCTGTGCTTTGCCTTCCCTGATAGGCATTGCAAATCCACCGCAAACTACGTCTCCGAGGACATCATAGAATACATAATCCAGATCCTCATCATAAGCGCCGAGCTCTTCAAGCATTCCGATTGAAGTGATGATACCTCTTCCGGCACATCCGACTCCCGGTTCAGGTCCACCTGACTCGACACATTTAATTCCACCGAAGCCGGTCTTTCTGATAAGGTCGAGGTCATCAACCTCACCCTCTTCACGAAGTGTATCAAGAACTGTCTTCTGAGCAAGTCCTCCGAGAAGAAGTCTTGTTGCATCCGCCTTCGGATCACATCCGACTATCATTATCTTCTTACCGAGTTCTGCAAGTCCTGCAGTAAGATTCTGCGTTGTTGTTGATTTTCCGATTCCGCCTTTTCCGTAAATTGCTATCTGTCTCATTATAATTTTTCCTTCCATTTATTAATTTTTAGATTTGCTTTTGTTCAATTAATTGCTTTATTTTTTGTTTTATATATTGTTTTTGTTTTATATATTGTTTTTTGTTTTATCTTATTTTTTATCATGGTTTTGTTTTATCTTTTTTTATTTGATCAATAACTGTGTTGTTATTTATCAGCTTACCTTCTTATCAGCATTTATATTGCTTCCGTATATGCTGAGTGCCTGATCCAGGTCATCTATAAGATCTCTCGCATCTTCAATTCCGATTGAGATTCTGAGAAGCTTATCGGTAACTCCTGTCTCAAGTCTCTGCTCTTCCGGTATCGGAAGCTGTATTCCTGATGAAGGATATGTTATCAGGCTCTGCGTTCCTCCCAGACTTCCCGCAACATTTATCACCCTCAGTCTTTCCAGTATCTCAGGTATTTTCTCCGGCTCTTTAACATAGAATGATACGAGTGCTCCGAAACCTGTCGTCTGTTTCTTAGACAGTTCATAATCCGGATGCTCCGGATCTCCTGCATATATAACTTTTTCAACTGCCGGATTCTGCTTCAGGAACTTTACTACTTCGAATGCATTTTCCTGTTCCCTGTCAAGTCTTACTGATAATGTCTGAAGACCTCTCAGTGCAAGCCAGCTGTCATCTGCAGAAAGAACTCCGCCTTCGCTCATTGCGAAGAAGTAGAAGAATTCTCTGAGTGCTTTTTCCTTTACCACAATCGCACCTGCAAGAACATCATTATGCCCTGCTATATATTTCGTAGCACTGTGAACTACTATGTCTGCTCCATGTGTAAGCGGCTTCTGGAAATAAGGAGAAAGCAGTGTATTATCGACTATCAGATATGCTCTCTTACTTTCGAGTACCGCATTTATATCAGGATGTGCATCTGCTGATTCGCTCTCCCGTTTACCGGCTTCAATACCTCTTTCAGTATTGATCTCCTTAACGAGTCTGCTGATTGCTTCAATATCCGTTACATGCATTGCAGGATTTGAAGGTGTTTCTATCAGGAATCCCTTTGTATTTGGCTTAATGCTCTTCTTTACATCCTCGAGATTCCAGGTATTTATAAACTGGAACTCTATTCCGTATCTCGCATACAGATTTGTGAGAAGTCTGTAGCTGCCGCCGTAAAGGTCACTTGTTACAATAACATGATCTCCCGGGCCGAAAAGCTTCAGCACAAGAGCAATCGCCGACATTCCGCTGGTTGTCGCAACCGCATCCTCACCATGTTCGAGATAAGCGAGCTCCTTCTCGAAAGCTCTTCTCGTTGGTGTATCACACCTTGAATAATAATATTTATCCGGATCATAGCTTATCTCCGGATGATGATAAGTTGCCGATCTGTATATCGGTACACTCAGGCTTCCGGTAACGGGATCCGGACCCGAACCTCTCGCCAGTCTTGTATTCTCTCTCATCTTACTCATCTCTCCTTTGATGCTTCATATTTCAGTTTGCCGTCCATATATTCTGTCTGTTGGAACAGATGACATTTATGTGCTGCCGGAGAACAGTTGATTCCGCATGTATATCCGCAGAGCATTTCCTGAGGTGTTTTCTTATAATGCTCTTCCATAGCATCTATTACTTCATGATATGGAATTATCGGATCAATTCCGGCTCTGGCGAGATCTGCGTAAAGCGGAGCTGTTACAGCAGCTCTGACTGTTCTTGTGATACAAGGGAATTCCTTGCCTCCCGGTATTACATCACATACCAGACCGAGGTTTGCCTGAAGTGCCATCGACGCTGCATTTTCAACCTGATCAGGTGTTGCTCCCGTGAGCTGCGCTACTGCGGCAGATGCCATAGCGTTACATACTCCGGATTCTCCGACACATCCTCTTTCTCCGCTCGGATTTGAACGTGTATAGGCTATAGCTCCGAAGGCTGCAGCTACAATCAAAGCTTCGATTACTTTCTCATGGCTGTAACTGCCCTTTTCTCTTACTGCATCAAGTGCACTGAAGAGATATCCTCCGCCTGTTCCCATTGGCCCTGGAACTATCTTTACTCCGGGAACCTTCGCATTTGTTGAAAGTGCATTTTCGATGATTCTCTGTGTCAGAGGATCTGTAAGCGGTCCCTTTTCCTTCTTATATCTGTCCCAATGCTTTCCGTATACCGGAAGCACCGGTGTATCCTTTACATTGTTAACTCCGAGTTCCTCAAGTGCATGAACCTGATGATAGAGGATATCTGCTATCTTCTCGAATCTCCCGATGATTCGCTCCTTTGTCCATCCGGAGAAATCCTTTTCATATTCGATTGCCGCATCTACAAAGGATATTCCTCTTTCCTCAGCTATCTTCTTCCATTCCGTAACCGTATCAAACAGCTGCGGCTTCCTCTTCAGAGTAGTTACCACCGGAAGAAGTGCAGGATAAACTCTGTAGCTGTATCCTTCTTCCCTAAGCAGTTTTATCAAGTCCTCATCTATAGGGCTGTCTGCTTCTGCAAAGGCACCTATCTTATCCTTGGAATCCTTAACTGTTTTTACATCAACGAATGTATCGCCGAGCTTACTCTTCAGGAGCTCATTTACATCCGCACTTATGCTTCCCTCTTCTTTCCAGACCAGAAGAGCATATGTATCTGCCTGATAATTGACTTCAAAATCATTGAGTCTGTACGCTCTCACCATGCCGCCGCCGATTGAGCTTACAACTGCTGTTCCCGTGTCACCTTCTCTACCTTTCAGAACTACATACACTGAAAACGGCGGTATGTTATCTGCTTCATTTCCTTCTTTAAATTCATATGAAAGTCCGATTTTCCTTGCTTCTTCATGTGATGTAAAAAGCCTCTCATCCTCGGTATCATAATCAAGTATTCCTCCGAGATAAGCTCTGTCCTCCATAAATGTACCGAGACTGTCTATCGAATGTGATCCCGGAGTAAAAATGAATGTCACATCTTCAGGTTCAGAAAGTACACTATATCTCGCTACTCTTGCAGCTCTTGATGTTCCTGCGAAGCCTCCGCTTGAACCCGGCTGCATTATCGGACCGAATACATCATTGAAAAAGTCCGGATAAAATATTTTTTCTGCCATAATAATTCCTCTTTCAAATACTTATTTCTGTACTAAATAATGTAATCATCGTATTCCAGATATCTTCTGAGAAATTGTCTTGTTCTATCCTCTTTAGGTCTGGTAAATATCACATCCGGGGTTCCTGTCTCTACAACCACACCCTGATCCATATAGATAACTTTGGTAGCAACATCCTTTGCAAACTTTATCTCGTGTGTAACAATGATCATGGTTGTTCCACTCTCTGCGAGTGATTTGATAGTTGAAAGAACCTCGCCAACAAGCTCGGGATCAAGTGCGGAAGTCGGTTCATCAAAGAGTATTACATCCGGGTTATAAACCATTGCTCTTGCTATTCCCACTCTCTGCTGCTGTCCGCCTGATAATTCGCTTGCATAATAATCATATCTGTCCTGAAGGCCTACCTTATCTAGTGCTTCCTTGGCTTTTGCTTCGGCCTCTTTCTTCGGAACATGTCTTGCAACTGTAAGTCCGAGCATTACATTTTCCAAAGCAGTTTTGTTATTAAATAAGTTATAATTCTGAAATACGAATCCGAGGCTTTCTCTCAGTTCCTTTTTTTCCTGCTTGCTCGGCTTCTTCAGATTAACTGTTTTATCTCCGATCGATACCTCTCCTGAATCCGCCTTCTCAAACATTTCTATACATCTGAGAAGCGTTGTCTTACCCGAACCGCTTGATCCGAGTATTACTACTACATCACCCTGATCTATATCAAAGCTTATCCCCTTAAGTACTTCATTATCTCCAAAGGATTTTTTTATGTTTTTAACTTGCAGCATTTCTTATCCTACCTCCGCGAAATACGTTAAGCTTTTTCTCAAACGGTTTAGCTATCAGCTCAACTGTTACGATGAGAATGATATAAACGAGTGCAACCGTTACATAAGCCTCCAGATATCTCAGTTCCATTCCTCCGAGCAGCTGTGCCTTACCGGTTATTTCAACAACCGTCATAAGGAAAGCAAGTGACGTTACCTTGATCAGATCAACAAATCCATTTACTATTACGGGAAATGCGGCCGAGAAAGCCTGTGGAAACACTACATGGAAGAATGTCTCAACATTGTTCAGGCCAACGGCCTTCGCTGCTTCACGCTGTCCCTTATTCACTGTAACCAGTCCCGATCTTACTGCTTCCGAAATTGTTACTGTCGTCGATATCGAAAGTGCTATATAAGCGAATATCTTTGCATTTATGCTGTATACCTTGAAGTCACTTCCTATACTCTCCATAAAATCGGTGAGTATCATAGGAAGAATGTTATAGACTACATATATCTGCAGAAGAACCGGTGTTCCTCTGATTATTGATATATAAACCCTGATAACTTTTGATATTCCCTTAACATTATGATGATTTAAAAGACCCATCAGAACTCCCATTGGGAAAGAGATCAGAAAGGTTATAAAAGTCAGCTGTAATGTGACCGGGATGTATTTAATCACTTCAGGAAATGCTTCTCGTACGAAGCCCCAATCTATTTTCATCTTCCTCTTTCCTTTCTTTCTCTTTAACTACTTTTACTTCTTTTATTTCTTTAACTGATTTAACTGCTTTTTCCTTCTTGCTATCCTTTTCGGTAGTACGTCTCTTATACTGCATTTTCTTTTCAAGCGATGCGAAAAGCTTCTGGATCAGAACGCTTATCGGCCAGTAAATAACCGTCAGCGCGAGATACGCTTCGAGCAGATACAGATTTCTCTCACCCGATGCGGTAAAGAGCACATGTCCGAGAACATCATGTAAGCCGATAGTGTATGCCAGTGAACCTTCTTTAAACAGATATATGATCGTGTTGCCTATGTTCGGAAGTGCAACCTTAAATACCTGCGGCAGGATAATTATCCTGAAAGCCTGAAAATCACTGAGTCCGACTGCTACTGCCGCTTCCTTCTGAGAGTTTCCGACAACCTTTATAGCGCTTCTTATTATCTCTGATGATGAGCTTCCTACGAAGATTGAAAAGGTCAGGCACACAAATGCGAGTGGCTCAACTTTTCCTATCTTAAAACCGCTGTTACGAAGTACAGTCGGGAGTCCGTAATATGTCAGAAACAGAAGTACCAGCGGCGGTGTACATCTTGTAAGCGTTATATACAGATGTCCCAAAACTCTTGGCAGCTTATGCTTCGACATATTGAGTTTCGCTATTACTATTCCGATCAGGAAACCAAAGAACAGCGAAGCCGCAACATATGCGACGGTAATCCTCAGATACGGTAACCCTGCAAGTAAATATTCTATGATTTTCTTAAAATGGATTTCTCTCATAACTCCCTCATGTAATCTAAAACTCTCTGTTGATCAGCTTATTCACCGACTTCCGGATTGAACTGATCGTATCCGTAATATTTAAGTGAAAGCTCAAGAAGCTTTCCGTTATCGTTTAATTCCTTAAGTGCTCCGTCAACTGCTGCGGTAAGGTCATCATTTCCTTTCTCGATGATCGCATAGGTTGGTACTGAGAATGAATAGAAGAACTTAAGCTTATCTGCATATTCATGATACGGGCCATCCTCTGCTTCAACTACCGATGTCCATACCGTATACGGAAGCGGTGACCACTGATATCTTCCTTCAGCTATGAACTGATACTGATCTGACTGAAATGCATCACTGTTTGTATATTCAAACTTCAGTGGATTATCAGCATGCTCTTCGTTATACTTGTCATACTGGAATGTCATTCCGTCTCCTACCATGAGAGGAATTCCTTCTGCTCCGGCAGTTGCAATCTTTTCAAGTGTGTCATATTTTTCAGCATTCTCAGCAGCTACATAATAACCGCTCGGTGAAGCTCCAAGAGGATTTGACGGAATGTTGTAATTCTCGGCTCTCTTGTCTGTATAGAACGCATTTGAAAGAACCAGCTGATATACTCCCGTTTCAAGAGCTGTATAATTGGCATCCTGAGCGCCTTCATTAAATTCGAACTCATACTGTGGAAGAAGTTCATCAACTGCCTGGATCACTTCAACCTCATAACCTACAAGCTTGTCGTTCTCATCGTGATATGACCATGGCTTGTAATTCTGTAATGTTCCTACCTGAATTACTGTTACCTGTCCGTCTGCCGGCTGCTCTGCTTTTTCTTCGGCAGGTGCCTCAGAAGGTGCTTCGGAAGGTGCTTCAGAAGCTGCCGTTTCGGAAGACTGTGTATTTGCTGAAGCCTGTGTATTCTTATCAGCTTCGCCTTCCTTTGAAGTACCGCATCCTGTAAGTGCTGATATACCAAGTGCTGTCGATAAAACAATTGCTGCTGTCTTCTTAATATTCTTATTGATTCTCATAATTTAATTCCTCCGTAGATTTCCTTAATTACTTTTACTATTTTCTTAATTTCTTTTGTCTTAATTTCTATTTTGATACGTAAGCTGCAATCTTTATGAGCAGCTCATCTATCTCTCCTGTCTGTTCGAGAACATTTATTCCGTTGGACTTAAGTACTCTGAATGGAAAGTTTCCTATATGCCTCACTATCAGGTAACTGCAATCTGTCAGTTCCTTTGCCAGGTTTTCCAGGTACGTCTTATCATGTCCGTGACATCCGCTTCCCAAGTCTTCCTTCGTTATGCTGTCTGATAGGATCTCACCCTTTCGTGTAATCTTACCTTCATCTATTTCAGCAAGCACAAATCTGTTTGCCTTTCCGAAATTCACATCACTTGTGATTCCGTCTTCAGTTGCAACAGCAATCCTTATCCTGCCTGCGCTCACTCACATCACCTCCGAAATATTTATTTCACAGCTATGAACTTTGACCATTATATGCAGATGTGATTCAAAAGTGTTAATACCTAAAACCGAGTTCTGTTAATAGTCAAAAACTATACCGCTGATTTCAAAGGTACAAAAAAAGCGCTGTACATATGGTTTTTCACCAAATGTACAGCGCCGTATAATTCTTATATATCTTATATTTCTTATATTTCTTTAATTCTCTTTATCGCTTCAACCGTATTTTCATACGAGCCAAATGCAGTAAGTCTGAAATATCCTTCTCCGCTCGGACCGAATCCCGATCCCGGTGTACCAACTACATTTGCAGTCTGAAGCAAGTGATCAAAGAACTCCCATGATGTCATATTGTCCGGAGTCTTGAGCCAGATATAAGGTGCATTAACACCACCGGATACTGAATATCCTGCTGACTTAAGTCCTTCGTAAATAACCTTTGCATTATTCATATAATAAGCTATCTGCTCACGTGTCTCACGCTGTCCTTCTTCTGAATAAACAGCTTCACCCGCTCTCTGAACGATGTATGGAGCGCCGTTAAACTTTGTTCCGTGACGTCTTGCCCAGAGTGAATGAAGTGCGGCTCCGTCTTCAGACTTAAGGTTCTTTGGAATTACAGTATAGCCGAGTCTGAGACCCGTGAAGCCCGCATTCTTTGAGAAGCTTCTGATCTCGATAGCACATTCTCTTGCTCCTTCACATTCATAGATTGAATGAGGAACGCCTTCTTCACTGATATATGCTTCATATGCCGCATCATATATGATAACAGCCTTATTCTTTACCGCGTAGTCAACCCATCCCTGAAGCTGATCCTTTGTAATCGTAGCTCCCGTAGGATTGTTAGGGAAACAGAGATAGATGAGATCCGGAACAGTTTCCGGGAACTCAGGTGCAAAACCGTTATCTGCCGTACATGGCATATAGATAACGTTGCTCCAGAGACCTGTTGTCTCATCATATGTACCTGTTCTTCCTGCCATTACATTTGTATCTACATATACAGGATATACGGGATCGCATACTGCAACCTTTACATCATTTCCGAATATTTCCTGGATGTTTCCGGAATCACTTTTAGCACCGTCACTGATAAATATTTCATCTGCAGCAACATCTGCTCCGAGCGGCTTATAAACCTTCTCTGCTATAGTATCTCTGAGAAATGCATATCCTAGATCCGGTGCATATCCTCGGAAGGTTTCAGCTGCTGCCATCTCATCAACAGCACTGTGAAGAGCCTTTATAACTGCAGGACAGAGTGGCTGTGTTACATCGCCGATTCCGAGTCTTATAATCTTTTTATCGGGATTCGCTTCGCTGAATGCAGCTACCTTCTTTGCGATTGTCGAGAAAAGATAGCTTCCCGGAAGCTTTAAATAATCTTCATTTACCTTAATCACTTGTATTACCTGATTCCTTTCGATATAAAACCTTTATTACATTCAAGGAGTATAGCAACATTTTTTTCAAAAAACAATAAATTTTATTCACCTAGTAGGTAGGTATTATACTTCAGGAATTCATCCACCCTCGGATTTTCCGACTCATGGATAAGCTGAGTAACAACACTTCGATTGAGTTCAAGAAGATCTCTTACTCCGACTATGGTAAATTCAGCTGTGCTGAGCCGGAATATACCATCTATTACCTTCGCAACTTCCTTACGATTTTCTTCCGAAAGGCTGTCAACATCATTTACATCTTTCAGGAATGATACTCTGTCCACCATGCCGTTGGTCAGAATCGCAACCCTCTCAGGATCAGTTGGTGCAGCCACTTTGTTATCCAGATAATCATCTACGGAAATACCATTATCACTGCTGTTTATAAAGGATACAAACTGTGTAGCCTCTGCTTCACCGATATTTCCGGCGATTTTGTTAACAATAACAGGATTTGTAAGATCGCTGTTCTTCTTCAGGATATCGCTTACTCTTTCCCATGAACGAGGAGTAGCAAATACCATACTCTCCGAATCAACACTCTGAGTATGCAGGGCTGTCGGCTTAAAATTCAGATAATTTATAACATACGGATGTATACCGAACGGTATCGCAAAATCATTCTTCCATGTTCTGAAATCAACATCGATATAATGAATCTCAAATCTGTCAGCGAGTGGTCCGGCAAGACGGATATAGACTCCGTCATCATCCTCTCTGTTTCCGAGGCCTATTACGAAGGTTCCCTCCGGCAGTGTATACTGACCCACACGACGGTCAAGTATAAGCTGATAAGCTGCAACCTGAACTCTCTTCGGGCAGGATGTTATCTCATCCAGAAGAAGGATTGTCTTTTTACCGTCACGTTCTTCATCCGGAAGAACTTCAGGTGACAGCCACCTGGTTTTTGTACGGTCCTCGTTAGGATAGATAAGTCCGCCGATTTCAACCTCTGACATCTGTGCCAGTCTGAGGTCGATAACCTTATATCCGAGCTCATCTCCGATCTGCTTTATAACCTGCGATTTTCCGACTCCCGGAGCACCGAGACCAAGAACTGCATATCTCAGTCCGTTTTCTATATTAAACTTAACACATTCTTTAAATTCCCTGAGATTCATAATCTTGCCAACCTTCCTATTTCATTATTTTCTTCTATCTTTGCACCATTTTCACTTATGACAAGAATGGTTTTTTTCTTTAGTTTTCCTACCTGCTCACTGACTGTGCCATAATATCCGTCGGTAAGAATTATCATCACCTCCGGTTTTATACGATGTTCCCGAATATACTTATATACACAGTTTATATCCGTTCCTCCCGTATGATTTGCCAGACACTTCAGTATATCCTCTTTATGACGTATGTCTTTATATATATCGGTTACCTCCGTGTCCCAGAATGCAATATTATAATTACAATTGAACTGTTTCGATATCCGGTATAGCTGTGTCATGAACTGATTCATTTCGTCTCCATTTATTGAACCCGAAGAGTCAACAAATGCCCATATATCCCCCAGCTCATCGTCTATTTTACCGAGCCCCGGAACGATCAGATCCATATGTATATATTTTCTTTCCGGCGTGAAGTAAGAGCTTTCCTCATCTTCTCTTTCCTGAAGAAAATCGTATAGAAGCTTATGCCACGGAAGTTTCTTGGTTTCTACGAGTATGAGCACTTCCGATGGCAGGAATTTACTGTCCCCGGTTCCCCTTTTTTTGATCGTATTTCTCAGGAGCTCTCTTATCTGTGCATCACAGATTTTTGATTCTTCCTCACCGAGCGAATCCGGTGCATCCAGATCCATCATCGTAAGATGCAATTTCTTTTTATTAATCCCTCTTAATACGCCTTTATTATTCTTTTTGTCCGAAAGTAATTTTTTATACAATTCTTCTGTATAATCATACCAATATATCTGATCAACGAATACTCCCTTGTCAGGTCTTTCGAATTTCATACCTCGGGGCAGCTGATGCTTCAGTCTGTCCAAACTATGGTTCACAACACCATCAGCTGCTATATTCCATACCTCGTGGTCTCTGCCTATGCCCCTCTTCCAGTGAAGCAGTAATATATGGTAAACCTCATGAAGAATAACATAATTTCTCTGGCCCTCATTAAGAGTTCGAAGAAAATTCGGATTATAACGTATGCACTTTCCGTTGGTGCATGCCGTGGGAATACTCTTATCCTCGATGATAGGGATTTTCATCAGGATATCTCCGTAGAAAGGTTTCGCACGCATCATTTCCACTTTAAACTTCGAAATACCGCGTCTTATATTCTCATCAGAATCCTTGAAGTACGCCTTTTCCTTTACAGCATTGCTACGATTTCTTCTTTCATCAGCCGGATCGGATACTTTTACCTGATCATTCCTTTCTGCCATGGGTTTCGACGCTTCCTCCATGGTTTTGGCTATCTCATCAATACCCTTTATCAGGCATTCCTCAGTCTGTTCTATTATTTTTTTGAAAATGTCTCCAAACATTTTTCGCCTTATCTATCATCTAATACGAATTAATCTGTTAACAAAACATCAACGGAAGCCTGTACTTCACCGCTACCATATTGCTGATATCACGACTTGGTCTGTTTCCTTCAGCATCAACTATATATTTCTGATGTACATACGTTAAATAATCATAATCATAAATTACCGGATTCAGATGTTTTTCTCTGTAAATATAATAATCTTTCCCCTGGTAAATAACCTTATTAAGCTCACCGAAAAATGCATAACCGAGCATCAACCGAACTGTAACGCTGATCCTTCCGTTATTCTCTAAAGCCGCTTTTTCATCGTAAACCGCGAGTACTATTTTATCCGGCTTTCTTCTGCCTTCAATCCTGAGAGCTCGCTCAAAGGCATCTTCGCTGTTCCGGTCGGTATACCCCTTATGATCTGATTTAAGCAGCATACTTACATACATTTCTCTGAAATCTTTATTCCAATCAGCTTCGATCTTTCTGATATACGGAGTTCCTTCAAATGGTAATTCCTCAAATGTGCCGTCTCCGACGGATGATTTCAATTCCTTCCTGATATACGCTTCCGTATCCGTTGTTAAATACAGTGACCCCATTTCTCTGCTGATAGTCCTCGGAATATTATAATGTCCGAGGCCGGAACAGATATCCGCAAAATCTTCAAGCGAAGCATACCCCGAAGTCAGAAGCCTTCTTCCATCGGAAAGAGGAATACTGTTACTTTGTATTATCTCATAATCATCTTTATCAAGTGACCTTTTGAGCAGTATTGATGGAGGATTCAGTTCTTTATCTCCTAATGTATTAAAAGAACCGCTTTCAAGACTCTTCAAACTTTCAGGAAGGATCACCTTCTCCAGATGTCTGCTGTTCGCAAAGGACATCGCTCCAATACTTTCAATACCCTCGGATATCAATATGGTTTTTACCGCATCACCGGCAAATACACCACCACCGACTCTTACGATTCTATGACCGTTAACCTCAGGCGGAATAACGAGCGTATCTGAGTTTTCCTTTTTCAAGAAAACAAGCGTTCCGTTCATTATCAAATACTTGTCATCGCTATAGGTATCTGTTGTCAGCATCTCCATGCCTCCCTTTCAATCCTTGCACGTCCGTCACGTATAGCTGTACTCAGTTCCTCTTCCGTCACAATTCCTCCCTGTTTCTTTTTACCCAATTCCGCAGCTTCTTTTGCTGTATCAAGGAGCTCTCTGACAGGTTTGATAAGTTCTTCATCCACTTGATCATAAGTCAGGATATTTATAAGTTCAGCCAGCGAACTCTTTATGTTCTCTTCATATCCGCTGGAAATTATCCTTGAAATAAATATACGAATTTCCTCTGCCGTCATGATCTGCTCCTTTCCTGTGTTAAAACTGTTTTATAAGTTCCGCATCTTCTCCGAATCCCGTTCTGAGTGCATTATCCGGTGTATATATAAGCCCTCTCGCATAGTCCGGACCGCCAAACTCGGTTTCACGTCCGTAAAAATGTACTATCCGTCCGCTTTCTGCCGCATAGATACCATCCGTACAGTGGCAATATTCAAAATCCGTGAAACATTTTCTGAATAAGATTTCGGGATCTTCCCGGTCAAGCACATCTCTATATGATACCCGGTTCATCTCGGTATATGGATTTATCGGCATGACCGTCACAAAACCGACCTTCGGGACTCTTACCCTATCAGCAAATTCCATGAATTTCTTCGCCTCTTCTTTGGTTCCGATTCCGTCCTTCAGAAGGAGACAATTAAATACGAATAATCTCTTATCCTTAACCCCTCCGACTATTTCAGTCAGTTCTTCTTCTGTCGGGACATCCAGATTAAAATATCTTCTGTTTATATCATCATCATAATGATGCCTGCTTATATGTATAGTGTCAATAAAAAGATATTTTTTAATCTTACTCAGCTCTCCGAGACCGATTCCGTTTGTATTTATGCTGAGCTGTATTTCAAGTCCGAATATCTCGAAGATCATCTCAACAATCTCATTAAGAATTATCACATCCGTAAAAGGTTCTCCGCCTGTTATTGAAATGTTACTGACTATTTCACTTCTCTTCAGCTCGAGAAGTGCAGTTCTCAGCTTCTCTATATCGAGAAACCCTTTCCGGGAGATTGTCTTTGCCGCAACACAAAAAGGACACCCTCCCGCACAGAACTGCGTAGGGCATATCGACAGCTTCATCTTTAAAGGCATCTCCTTCTCAGGATACGGTCCTCCGTCCTGGGAGCATCCGTAATTCTTAAGCCTTACCGACTTACCGAATATATTCACTTCTTTTACTAATTGGATTTCCTTCACTTAATCCCCTTTTGTTTCACGGAATCCTTCTCTTTATTCCGATTATGATTTTGGCAATCGAATTAACGTCAACACGAATAAATTATCGTCAATTGCATTTTCAGAATAACATTTTCATTATATCACTTAATTCATCAAATGTAATATTATTCATTTTTGCCTTATCCACAGCCTCCGAGAGAAGTGTCTCTATCTGTCTGAGATTCTCCTCCTTCAAAAACTCGGCATTCTGCGCCTTAACAAAGCTGCCCTTTCCGGTATAGGTTTCGATGAAGCCATCACGCTCCAGTTCCTCATAGGCACGCTTCGTTGTGATGAGACTTATCCGCATCTGCATTGCCAGATTACGCATCGAAGGGAGAGCCTCCCCTGGGGAAAGCTCTCCGCTCATTATCATTGCTTTTATTTGATTAACGATCTGAAGATAGATCGGATCGTTAGATGAATTCGAAATTATTATATCCATAGGTTATTCTCCATATCTGCGGCTCATATATATCCAGCACGGAATACCGATGATCATCATCGATGCGACCATACAAAGCCCAATCAGGAAGTTTTTTCCGGCAATCGACTCAGCCGAAAGAAAGACTGTCGCCAGCGGGTTGCATATTGTATCTATAACTGCATGGGCGATGATCGCTGCGATAACAGAATCCGTCATCTTACGTACCATCTGGATCATCGCTCCGCCGAATATACAGAATACACACATAAGAAGTATATTCGTTATCGGAAATCCCGGTGCCTCTTTTCCGAAGTTAAGACCCATTCCGATAAGCGGAGGTATATGCCAGAGTCCCCAGATAATACCGCCGATTATAATGGATCCGTGAAATCCGCAGATCATTTCCAGTTTGTCATATAGGAAGGCTCTCCATCCGAGTTCCTCACCGATCAAAATGAAAAATGCTATATATGCATTAATGCTGTATAATGCTATTCCTGCCGTAACCTCTATTACTCCGCCTTCAGCCTTCACGGTAAATCCCGCTCCGGTGGCAATCGTCATCAGAATGCAGTTCGATATCCCGAAAACTATCGGCAGCATTATCGACAGGAAATATCCTTTAAAATGTCCTGTAAATTTCGGAAAAAGTATATCATCTTTAAAGCCCTCGCGAAAGATGTATCTTGTTGCTATACATCCGATTGCCGGACTGAAGGATGCGAGATAATAGAAAAGCATATTGAGGCCTGTCATCTCCGAATAGATATCGCCGTCCGGGTATGCAAACCACCAGCAGCTCATCATGATCCCGAAGGTGATAAGAAGGAATACACCGATTTCTTTTTTAAGACTTTTCTCAGATGTCATCCCTCAGCACCCCCTTTCTGTAAACCTTGCATGATATCTTATAGGAAATGTAATAAGCCAGAACTACAAAGTGTGTAGCCACCGCAGCTTCGATAATATTTATATATGTCATCTTATTCAAAAGCTTCTGAACTTCTTCCGAAAGCCCTTCAGGTCCTCTCTCTTTGGCAAAAACTCTGATGATCGTCTTTATCACTCCGTCCTCTGCCATAAGCCACTCTATATTTCCGAACAACAGATATATAAGTACTATCACTACTATGATCATAGTGATGAGTATTCTTATCACAGACGACTTATCCGTTCCGAATCTAAATGCGATCGGCATCTCAACAAGATTCAGGAACAGATTGAAAAGAATGATCACAAGAGTAACTATTGACATATCTATTGCTGTTCCCGATATCAGACTGTATATCAGATCATTTACCACACAAAGAGCGTAGGATATAAAGTACAAAATAAATACAGTCATATATTTTGCCGCTACTATTCCCCTGGATCCTTCCGGAAGCGATATTCCGTAAAAGCCCCATGCTTTTCCCTGATCCGTCTTCATCAGAAAATCATAGTTTATGATTGCAAGGTACATAACAAGCATCATATCCGTAGATGCAGCCATAAGCTTATAAAGCAGCGGCGACTTCGCGAACAGCGATAAACCTATACTGAAACCGCCCAACACTATGATACTTAGAACGGAAAATATCAGTCTATTTTTTAAAAGATAAAGATCTTTATAAATAAGTCCTCTCATACATGCTTCCCTTCTTTTTTCACCAGTCTGACCGATACCATACAGAATATCGCCGTGATCATGAGAGCAGCTGCTATCGGAGCGATATACAGCAATTCAATATGCTGCTTAAAACCTTTAAATATCTCTACTGCCTTCTCGACCATCGCATCCTTATCCGCCACCGTAGCAATTATTATTGCCGGAGGCATGAACAGTACCATGATGATGCCGGCCTTTATTATATCGGCTTTGAGACTCGTCTTTCCCTTGTATATATATTCAAACACCGTGAAAAAACCTGTCATGATCATAAAAATCGATGAAACAAGAATCAGGAGAACCGGTCCAAGATGATCTCCCAATACATCCAAAACCACTCCCATGGAAGCATTCACTCCCGATATCGTCTGCAGTATTATAAATCCGGCTATGCCTAGAATTAAGCTTATAACGTATAAACAGAACAGAAGTATAAATCTCTCTCCCACAATTGCCCTTGCCCTAAAGCCCGAAGCAGAAAGATAATTATGCCATCCGATGTTATAATCCTTACGGACCAAAACCGTAATCTGCTCCTCCAATATTACAAACCAGACCCCACCAAGGATCCCGCAGTAATTAGCGCACTGCAGTATATTTCGGTAGAATTCGCTGTCATATGCGTATTTTGCGATATTTCCGTACTTGCAGGATAAAACGCCAAGCAGTCCTATGAGAAATGTACTCAGATATATCCCCATCGTGATCAGGAAACTTTTTCTAATAAGATATATATCCTTGCAGAATAATTGTTTCATACATCGTTTCCTTTCAATTCCATTCCTTCTTTTCTCGGTTTACATAAAACAGCATTATTTCCTCAAGTGTTGTCTTATCGATGACCGCGCCCGAATACTTCTTTGCAGTCCTGCTGCGGTCGCTGACCATCATATCCACGCCGAAATCCGTCACCCTTGCACTGATGTAATCCTCTCTTTCGAAATCCTTAAAGTCTTTCTTCGATACCTTCACCAATCCATGGTTATCGAGAATCTCATCCTTTATACCGGTAAGAAGCAGCTTTCCCTTATCGATAAATGTAACCCTGTCTGCTATCTTCTCAAGGTCCGAAGTGATATGCGATGACATAAGGATCGAGTTATCCTCGTCCTGCAGATACTCAAGGAAGATATCAAGAATCTCATTTCTCACCACCGGATCAAGTCCCGTTGTTGCTTCATCCATTATGAGAAGCTTCGCATTATGAGAAAGTCCGGCAGCTATCTGTAGCTTCATCTTCATACCCTTTGAAAACTGTCCGAATTTCTTCTTGTATGGCAGCTGGAATCTTTCGAGATAGTTAATAAACGTCTCCTCATCCCACTGCTTCCATATTCCTCTCATGATCCTGTTCAGCTGCTTTGCGGAAAGATCCTCATTAAATGGAAGCACATCGAAGATTGCCGCAATCTCTTCCTTCACTTCATACTCATGTTCGGGCATTTCCTTCCCAAGAAGACGTATCTCACCGCTGTCCCAGTTAATAATATTGAGAAGCGAATTGATCGTCGTAGTCTTACCTGCTCCGTTCTGTCCGATGAAACCCATGATGCTCCCCTTCGGAACATTGAAGCTTATATTATCCAACGTGAAGCCGTCATATTTCTTCGTCAGATTCTTTATTTCGATAGCATTTTCGTAATCCATGAAATCCTCCTGTAATTTCGAACCGCTTTATTATATTCATTTGCAGCACATGCTGAAGCAATGCGATCTTTAATGATATAGTACAATCAAACTTGATATATTGTATATATCTGATATACACAATATATCATGTGTATATACACTTGTCAACAGAAAAAAAACGCATACAAAAAACAGAGCCCCGGCCCATATCGGACCGAGGCTCTGCTTTACTTCAATTTATCGATATTGTTTATAATCATTATACAAAAACTCTTTCGTGTCATTTTCCTGTTGCTGCTCATCTCTGTCTTTGCAGCTAAATAACTCATCCTCATCTTTTAAAACTTGAAAATATCGGGAAGCTTTAAAAAATTGCGAAAAATCAGTGGATTCCCCCTTTGAATCTCCGATATCATTTGATTTTTTAACAACCCTCACTGTATAAAAAAGCGCTCCGACAATCGCCAACGCAAGTGATGAAATCACGATGACAATGTATACTAAAAACATACTATCTGTCCTGCCTTTCTTTCATATATCTGTTAGTCTTTACCTCTGTTGTAAGAGATATGCTCTTTTTAAATTCATCGTATTTTTGTCTGCCAATTAATATCATAATGAGTATTATAATAGCATTTATAGCAAAAGAGAACGCGTTAATTACTTTATAAAGTAAAGAAAATGATATCATACCAAATCCGAATAAAACTAAAAAAGCAAGTAAAATAGTTAAATACACCTTTGATCTGACAGCAGGAACAGCTCCAACCATTTTACCCGTCTGACCGTTAACCAGAATTGTATAAGGTTTATTGTCAAAATTAAACGTTAAAAACCACACGGGAAGCAGTGCATATTCGGTTTTTGTAACTTTATGTATAGGCGAAGATTTAGCCAGCCAACCACCCTCATGTTTTAATCTTTTCTCAGCTAATTTATTAAAGTATTCTTTCACCCTTGATATAGCTTTATCATGGACGTCATTTACCTTCACATCGAATCTGTCCGAATAATATCCTGAAAGATATGCCATATCAAATCCCCTGAGTTCCCTCATATCGTAAGGCTCTAGTCTGACAGAAGTATCGTCATCAAGCTGAGACGATGCATCGAGCGTTATTTTTTCGAAGAAAGCCTCTGCTTCAACATACTCAACTCTTTCTTTCTTATACTTATTTTCATAAATCCAGTTCTGAAAGTCCTTGTAACGTATGTCAAACATCCAGAAAGCGACATAAATCCCTCTGATCTTTTCAACTTCAAAATTCTTGATTGCTTCAGGTATATAATATCCTTTATTCAGTTCATCACGTATTATTCTTTCTGCCTCATTCTTTGTAACCTTAAACGGAATTATATAGTTTGGTTTAAGGACATTATCAATTCTATCCTTAATGACAGTCGCCTGACCGCAGTAAGCACAGAAAGTAGAGGTTTCTACTCCGTTTACTGCAAGTTCTGCACCGCAGGCTGTACACCGAACAATCTGCATCTTTATGAAATCTGTTTCGACCGGCTGCTGAATTTCCTCTTCTTCTATAGATTCCTCAAGCTCTGTTTCCCCCGAATAAGAGCTTTGAGTTAATTCATCAACCCTGAACTCACTTCTGCAATAGCCGCAGACCATCCTGTCTTTCTCTACGGAATACTCTATAACCCCTCCGCAGTTTTTACATTTGAAAATCATATTAGTTCTCCCTAAAATACTTTTACCACTCGTAAAATATCTCTGTACAATCTCACACTCTGATAACAGTCTCGATATCTTCATTCGCTGTTATCTTCTTCTCAACTCCGTCTACGGTAATTACATACTCACCCTTGAAGGCTTCTACTTCAGCATAACCGTTCTCGTCTGTTACGATTTCGGTATCTGTCCACCACTCTTCATGTGTCAGCTTCTTCAGCATATCATAAGACGGTTTAGGTGAATTATCCTTTCTGATAAATCCACTCGGTGCGCCGAGCCATGCTCCGTCCCTGAAATCCCATGTTGTAATTGCCTGAACCAGCGGATGACTGAAGAGTATGCGGTACATTTCTTCGATTTCACGCGCCTGTCTCTCTTCACCTTCCTGAGTTGTCGGCCATCTTTCAACCTGCCAGTCGTTCAGATCCTCAATATATGAAGGCATGATATCTCCTGAAATAAGTGTATTCTCCGTAAAATGTATCGGAAGTCCGAAATGTTCAAATCTTTCCAGCACTTCATAAAGCTTCTCGGCTCCCCAGTAACCCTGATGCTGATGGGACTGAATACCGATTGCACTGATAGGCACGCCGGCTTCAAGACATCCGTCTATAAGAATCTCATAGCTGATCGATGTGTTAAAATCATTCAGAAGAAGAACCGCATCCGGATTCATCTTATGAGCTTCTTCGAAGACGGTCTTTATGAGCCCTACTCTGCCCTTCTCCTTGCAGATACGTGTTATTGCATTGTCATACTTATCGAAAATAGGCATGATAACAACTTCGTTAATGACATCCCACATATCGATAACGCCCTTGAAGCCCGTAACCTCACGGTCTATTCTTTCAAGCTGTTTCTTCAGGATAGTTTCATTATCATATTTCATAAGCCAGTCGGCACATACAGTATGCCAGCAGAGCGGATGACCCTTAACCTGGATTCCCTCGTCTCTCATATATTTTGCCGTATTCATAAGGCTGTCAAAATCAGGCTTACCCTCTTCAGGCTCGTATCTTCCCCAGTAGAAAGGAAGTGTACCGTAATTGAACACCTTCTTCCAGCTTTCAACAACCTGTCTCTTATCTTCATCTCCCGAATTTACAAACGGAAGAAATTCAAATGCACCACATCCGAAAAGGAAGCTGTGATTGGTCTGCTTAACGGAAATCTTCTTACCCTTCAAGGGACGTCCTTCAGCATCTGTGACTCTGAAGCTTTCCTTCACCTTCCTGTGTGATATATCCATATTGTTCTGAATCATAGTTTTCCTTCTCCTTTTGTAATTTTAACACGCCGTGAGCAAGAAATCCCCCACCTCTACAGGTGGTGGGATGAATTGCGATAAACACAGCGTGTTAAAAAGCTGACAGGAACAACTCCTGCCAGCTTCAGAAAAAATCAAAATTATACAAATGCACTGTAAAGTACATTTCAAATGTAATCCGGTAGTTATGCCTGCTGATCCATAGCAGCTGTAACTACCTCTTTTACTATCTCAAGTCCTTCCTTTAAGGTTTCGATATCTATAGTAAGCGGAGGCATGATCTTAAGAACAGCGTCCTTACGACCTGCAACCTCAAGGATCAGGTGCTTATCGAATGCATCATGAACACACTTGATAGCAAGTGACGAATCAATCTTCGAGAAGTCGATTCCCCAGATCATTCCGATTCCTCTATAGCTGAGGTTATCATACTTGAAACAGATTTCCTTGAGAGTCTCTTCTATGATTGCCCCTCTCTCCTGTGCCATCTTATCCATGTTATGCTCTGTGAAATATTCAACAGCAGCCTTACCGCCGACAAATGCAAGGTTATTTCCTCTGAAAGTTCCGTTATGCTCAGCCGGACGGAATATATCATACTCAGGCTTGATAAGAAGAAGTGCCATAGGAAGTCCGAATCCGCTGATCGACTTTGAAAGAACAACCATATCAGGAACGATTCCCGCTCTTTCGAATGAGAAGAACCATCCGCTTCTTCCGTTACCTACCTGGATATCATCTACTATGAGAAGAATTCCATTCTCAGAACAGTACTTACGGATTCCGCGAAGCCATTCAACGCTTGCGATATTGATACCGCCCTCTGCCTGTACCGTCTCAAGAATGATTGCTGCAGGCTTATCAACGCCCGAATGATCATCCTCAATGATCCACTTCAGATAATTCAGAGCTTCAACTCCGACTGTTCCGTCATAAGGAGCAAATGTAACATCATCGAGTGATACACCTGCACCCTCTCTGCTGATTCTATCTGTTGTAACAGCAAGACTTCCGAGAGTCATTCCGTGGAATGCACCACCGAATGCGATTACATTTCTTCTCTTTGTATTCTTTCTTGCAAGCTTAAGAGCTGCTTCAACGGCATTAGTTCCCGTTGGACCGCAGCACATGATCTTATAATCAAGATTTCTCGGTACAAGTATCTTATTATAAAATGTATCGATAAATTCTCTCTTTGCCTCTGTAAACATATCAAGAGAATTAATGATATGATCCTCGGCAAGATAATCCAGAACCGCCTTCTTGATATATGGATTGTTGTGACCATAATTCATGGAACCTGCCACAGCAAGGAAATCTATATATCTTTCTCCATCCTCATCAAACATCTCCGCATTCTTAGCAGAAGAAAATACAACAGGGTATTTTCTGCAATAAGAACGGACTACTGACTCATGTTCCTCAAAAATATTTGACATTTTATTATCCTCATCCTTCGACTGTCCGGTTATTATTATGCCCGGCAGCCTATCTTAAATAATTAATATGCTTAAATTTCACAGTAAATTTAAACCAATTTATGATAACACCTATATAATAAACTGTCAAGGTTACGCAAGCGTTCGCCTACCTGTTAAGCAAGTGTTCCGCCTGCCTGTCTATGCCGTTTAACTCATCTGTTTCTAGGCAATAATTCCGATCTCTTCAACTCCGTAGAATTCAAGGATATCTATTACATCTCTGCTGAATCTTTCTCCTGCGATGATAGGTGTGATTGCAGGTGGACATCCTGTAAGATTGTCGGCTGCTATCTCGCCCTCAAGATCGGCACTTACTTTAACTATCTTCTTGTTCATAAGAAGTGTCTGATATGGCTGATATACAACCTCCGGAAGTACAAACTTCTTATGTCTTATGTTGCTGCTGTCGCGCTTTGCTACAATAGCAGCCTCATCCGGCTCCTTCTCGGCAGCTTCGATCGCAGCTTTTATAGCCTGCTTAAATCTGTCAAATTCAACAGGATATTCATTGAAAGGAGACCACATAGTTACCACAAAATCCGGCTCGCCGTACTCGCATACTATCTTCTTCTCATGAAGCTCCTTCTTGAGGCTGTTTCCGTCTATATCACTGTGTCTTAAATCCATTGTAAGTTTGAACGGCTCATCACCGTAAACCTCAATTCCCATTTCTCTCAGATCATTTTTAAGTTCCTTCATATGCTCAGCACATTTTGCATAGTCCTCAGGAATAACTCTTTCAAGAGCAAGATCGAGTGATCTCATAATCTTGTATGAAGGACTGGTAGATCCGAAAAGAAGAAGTCCCTGTCTTGCCTGAGTTTCCAGGCCTTCCGGTGCATTCTTTGATATATGCAGATAAGCACCACCCGTAAGTACCGGAAGTGTCTTGTGAGCAGAATCTGTCGTCATATCAGCTCCGATTGAGATAGGGTGCATATCTCCGCCTACAAACTTAAGATATGAACCATGTGCATTATCACAGATAAGAAGTGTTCCGAACTCATGAGCAACCTTGGAAAGCTCTCTGATATCGAGCATATTTCCGAGATAATCCGGGCTTGTAATGAAAACAGCCGCAAGAGTCTTGTTGCTGTTCTTCTTATATTCCGTAAGATATCTTCTGAGTCCTTCCGGAGTTACATTACACTTGCAGATGCTGTACTCATCATCCTCCGATGGAAGCCATGCGATATCAAACTGCATGAGCATTGATGCATTGATAAATGACTTATGCGCATTTCTTGATGCAGCTATCACATAATCTGTTCTTGTACTGTCACCGCTGTTCTTCGATGCATATCTGATTGCAAGATAGCACATAGTCTTAATGACCTGTGATGATCCTTCTGTACTGTAAAATGTACGTCTTGTACCGAAAAGCTCAGATGTCAGCTTCTCGCTTTCAGCGATGATCCCGTCTGCTTCATAGAGGCTGTCTGCTCCCTGAACCTCAGTGATATCATCACAGCAATCCGCAAACTTTCCCTTATGTCCCGGCATATGAAGTCTTACGATTTCCTTATCCGCATCATATTCCTTTAAGAACTCCGTAATCGGTAATCTCATTAATTTCCTCCTACATAGAGAAAGCGTCGCCATAAATATTGGCGGCGCCTTTGTCTCCTAAAATTTTAATTAAATAACAAAATGAATACTATCATAAAACACGGTTTAATGCAAGATTATTTAAGATTGATACTATGTGTTATTTAAGGTCTGCTGCTATGCATCCACCCTGCTTACTCCGATTATAAGCTGCGGACCTTCCTTCTCCTCAAGCATAACCGCTTTAAGGCTGACACTCTGAGGTTTTCCATCTATCATAAGGCGGTAATTCATGATGAAGAATCCGTTATCCTTGATACTTCGGAGTACATTTTCCTTGCTGAAGTTTGCCCGGAAATAATCCAGATCTTCACTCCAGATAGCACGACCGCTTTCTTCAATCGCAGCATTGAAGAAATCATCTCCGAATTTAGAAAGTCCGATTCCCTCATATTCACGCGTGGCATCATATTCCGTATATATGTCTGTTTCCGGATTAACCGAATAGATACAGATATAATTACCCGAAAGAGCCGCAATTCTCGCAAATGCGATCTGCTCCTCTTTCATCTTCTCCATATCCTCCTGCTGCTTCATCTGAGTATTTACGTTACTAACTCCAATGATAATATGGCTGTCATCTCCGCTCATCTTGATTGCTTTCATACTTACATAATTCGGCTCACCGTTTATAAGCAGTCTGTAATTAATAGTATAAGAACCCTGTTCTTCGATGGTATTCATAACATTTTCCTTATTAAAGGATTCGACAAATCTATCAATATCATCCTTGTAAAGGAATTTAAGTGCATCCCTACTGCTGGCATTAAAGAAGTCATCTCCGTGTCTTTCAACGGAAAGATCTTCTCCTGACGCATCCGGTGTATACTCATCAAATTCATCACTCACTATATCTACATAATACAAATGAATATAATCAGCCGAAAGACTGTTCGCAACATCGGCATAAGTTATACCCTTGGTTTTGTCCTCTGTAACTCCCAAAACAACTATTGCGCATGCTACTACCCCTGTTACGGGATTTGAAGCTATACGCCTGATGATAGAATGGATAACCATATCTCCATTTTTCTCATCAATAAATATCTTGGAAACACCACTTGCACATATCTTTAGAGCCTTTACAAGATTAGCTCCCGATTTACCGTCAAATATACTGAGACTGATCGGACTATCAAGATCGATCCCTCTGTATGCATCCGAAACAAAGCTCCTGTAAGATTGATTACAACGGACCACTCTCATAATTTCGGAATCCGATTCGAGAACTGCCATAGGAAGCGAATTGAAATATTTACTGAATGCATCCTCATCATCCATATCGGATTCTTCGTTTGCTACTGCCGCCATATCATATAGATTGATCTTACCGATAGCCGTGTAATATTCTGATTCCTCAGGATTTTCGAAGCCTATCCGTGCTCCGTTACGATGTCTGTCAATTATCTCATCAAAAGGTATCGGTTTGCAGAAATAATATCCCTGAAGCTTTGTGCAGCCGACCTCTTTGAGGAACTCAACCTGATCTGCTCTTTCAACGCCCTCCGTAACTGTTTCGATGCCCAGTCCGAGAGCCATTTTCATAAGTTCTGTAATAATAACCCGGCTCTTATCTCCGTTATCAAACTCTTTCATAAAACGCATATCGAGTTTAATAAGATCGAAATGTATACTCTGAAGTACATCAAGAGATGAATATCCGCTTCCAAAATCATCCATCCAGACATGGAAACCGAGTCTCTGGAATCTCTCAACCTGTTCCTTGATAAAATCAAAATCACTGCCGACAACGCTTTCGGTTATCTCGATTGTAAGCATTCCCCTATCGATTCCGGCAGCATCTACTCTGTCCGTAATTTCCTGAACTATATCACATACATCGAAATCCGTTCTGGAAAGATTTACGGATGCGGGAACAACATATATTCCCTCCTCTGCCTGAATCTTCATCTTCTTAATTATCTGATCAACCATATGTAGGTCAACCTTATATATAAGTTTTTCATCCTCGAGTATAGGAATAAAATCCGCCGGAGAAAGCATCCCCTTCTCCGGATCTATCCACCTTGCAAGAGCCTCCTCATCACAGACATTGCCGTTTGCCGCACGTATTATCGGTTGATAATATGCCTGTATCCAGTTTTCCGATAATGCTCTGTCAAGATTATCTAATACATACTGCCTTTTGTTTTCATATTCCAGCATATCATCACTGAAATATATATAACCCGATCTATTCTTATCAGTCATCTTATTACATGCATATCTTGCTCTGTCGCATGCAAGACTCGCATCTGTAATACCCAGATCACTCGAATAAATACCTACTCTGAAGGAAACTCTTCCTTCACAGCGTTCATCAAACTCCCGGATAACATTGTCTATTTTTTCATCAACCTCATCCGCCATGGCAAAGAATGCAAAATTATCCTGTCCCATACGGCAGGAATTGTTAAGTCCGAAATATTTTGCCAAAATACCCGCCAATTCACGAAGGATCTTATCACCCTCTACGAATCCGTACTTCTTGTTAAAATACTTCATTCCGTTGATACTGGAATAACCGATAACACATGTCTTTCCTTCCGCAAGTGCATTATCTCTGCTGACCGGTGCAAGCTCGAAGAAATATCTCATATTCGGAATGCCTGTCAGATAATCATAATTACTTTTCCTGTTGAAATTTTCTTTGAATAAAGAACTGCTGATAAGGTCCGAAACCGTGTTTTCATTGCCATCTCCGCCGCTGAGATATTCTGTCTCATCCATATACCATACTAAAGCAAGTTTTACTCCTTCCTTAGGTGAATATATCGTTCCCTTGGAATGGATAAGTCTGTACTCATCACGGATAGCCAATCTGAAGGTCATATCATACTCTTCTTCATCTCTCATCAATCTGACAGCTGCATCACTGACTTTTGAAACATCATCGGGATGAATGTCACAGAAAGGATCGTTGCTGATTTTTTCAAATGCAGCCATTTTATCGTAATAGCCATATAATTTATAAAAGCCATCAGAAAAAGTGAGCGCAACTATCCTCTCATCGACATATTGGAATATGCCAAACGGGATAGGACTAATTTCCAACAAAAGCTTTTCGGTTGTTGTAAACTCGTATTTTTTCATAGCAACCCCGATTCTTCAAACCGCGTAACAAGTATTCTATCTTTCTGCCGCAATTGCATAAATAAGCGGAGAATTCCAGTATATAGCCACTTCATTTGTAGCATAGCTCTGTGAGCTGTCTATATAACACATTGCAGGGCTCTGTCCTTCAAGAACCGTCTGCGCATATGGATCTTCCAGTCCGCCGTTAGGTCCTCCGACAAGCATTCCGCTAATAACTCCGTCGGTGATCTGCGAAGGTCTGTGATGCGGATCCTTCGGACTGTAGGTACCGAATCCCGTAACAAAACAATATCCCATAGCATTCGTGCCGAAGAGATAATCCAGCTGAAGTGCAGCATATTCCTTATACTTTGCATCTCCTGAAACATTAAAAGCCATCTGCAGCATCTGTGACTGATTTGCCGCCGTCATGTTACTTCCCCATGGATAGTTATCACCCATACTTGTGAAGTAGCCTGCTTCAGCCATCTTTCCGACAGCTTCATCGGCATCCTTTATCAGTTCGGCCTTTGCATCTTCTGCTACAGCCTTATCGCTTCTTGCAAGGTCGTAATCGGCATAGGTCCCCATATCTATCCAGCCGAGTCCGCCTATTATCTTTTCATCCTTGATATAATTCTTTACTGTATCTTCCAGATCATCTCTGCCTGCAAGATAAAGCTCTGCAGCAGCCCAATATTTCTCATCGTTCGTATTTGAATCCGGATATTCACCCGTACTTACATCGGACGGATTCTTATATCCCTTGGTATCTTCCGTATCCTTCACATAATCCCATGCCTTCTCTGCAGCGGAATAAGCACTTTCGGCAAATTCAGGATCTATATCCTTATAGATTACAGATGCCATTGCCATTACAGCTGCATAATCCCCTGTTGCTGTAGTGGATATCGGCATCAGATACATTGTGGCAGTCTCCTCTTCCGGAGGAACCGTATCAGGGAACGCAAGTCCCGTGACCTTATGATATACTCCGCCTGTCTCGTCATCCTGCATCTTAAGCATCCAGTCAAGCTCATAACGTGCTTCATCAAGAATATCCGGAATTCCGTTTCCACTCTCCGGAATACCGAGATCATCATCTTTTATCTGATAGTCTCTGTATGCGATCATGAGATCCGCAACTGCTTCCGCTCCGGATACAACATATCTTCCGTAATCACCAGCATCATGCCATCCGCCGGTAACATCCTTTGTTATATCCTCATTTCCGTATACCACAGCGTCCTCGAGATGGCACTCCGCATGAGCAGCATAGCCTGCCGCGTCACCCTCAACAGCCATTCCACAGCGCTGTCTGTAGAGCATGAGAACCGCTTCCTTGTATATATCCTTATACGGATCTTCACTTACTTTGAAAGGATAGCTTGCGCCCTCTGCGGTGACTATATAGTAATCTCCGGCTTCGGCGAAATCCGAGAAATCTCCCTGTCTCACATCAATACCGGCTCCCGGGTCAGTAATTTTATCACCGAGCTTACCCGTATATACGGTCTCGTTTGTAGATAAATCGCAGATTATAAAGCTCTCATCATCGGAACTGTCTGACTTAACAACTACGATTTTCTTATCTGCCGGCTTATAACCTACCTGATTGACTGCTACAGGCACATAACCCGGAAGAGACGACATCGTCTCCGCATTCGAAGCATCCTTAACAACCAGCTTTACATTATCAACCGTTACTGTGTGAGCTCCCGGATCCTCATCCATGTTATCCATCTTTCCCATATTAAAGCAGAGTCTCGGTGCAGGGTCCGAATCATCGGTCATTTCGAAATCAACCGAAATATTCTGCTCATCCGGTCCCACTTCAATATAGTCTCCCACATATGCATGATAATCACCACCATTAAGCTGGATTCTGTATTCAACTTTTCTCTCTATATCACTGGTTATATCAAAGCTATATGTATATACACAGCCCTTGCTGAGACTGAAGCCGTCATAATATGACTGGTTGGCGTAATCCACCGAACCGCATTTCTTGATATCAAGAACCAGCTTTCCGTCCTTCGCCTTTGTAGAAAATTCGCCTTCGTTCATATATTCGCCGAATCCGGCCGTATCATTATTATCAAAGTTCAGATCTATCAGGACATCTCCGTCACTTATCGCATACTCATCGGCATCATCACCGCCGCCTATAAAATCCTCCGGCTTTGCCGCACCTGTTCCCGTAAGCTTAACTTCCTCACTACCCGCAGCATCGGTAACAGTAGATTCGGTACTCGGTGCTTCTGTAACAGTCTCACTGGCCGCAGCCTCTGTAGATGCTTCAGTAGCTGCCTGAGTTGTCGGTTCTGCACCGGCTCCGCATCCCGCAGAACCTATAACCATAAATGTACTCATTAAAGCAGCCGCGATTTTTTTCTTATTCATTGGATTCCCGCCTTCTCAATTTATTGATACAATTACATTTATACAAATCAATCCAGAAGCCACTTCTGGCCGTCAGGCATTTCTAAGATTGAACCTCTTTCCTGCTCTCTTATCTCACCTGTCGGATACTCCCGGATCACTGTTTCCTCTCTGTAATCCGGATCCTCAAACCATTTGGAGAATATCAGCTTATCTCCATCCCTGGAATCAAAAGATTCCTGCGGATCTATTTCAAAGTTTCCTTTATCCGGCCATACAACCTGGAAACGATTCTCACTTCCCTGTCTTACAAGTGTAAGAGGACTTATCTCGAGCTTCAGATTATAACAATCCTTCACTTCATCAAGTGATACTCTCGTAAACATTGTAGCTGACGACATATCTTCACCACATTTAAAGATAAAGATATCCCTTGACTTAAAGTCCACCAGAAGGAAATAAATCTCACCTTCCCAGCAGACAGGACTTCCAAGATACTGACCTTCTCTGACTGTCATCGGTTCAAATACCGCTCCATCAGGATAGGAAACAAAGATCAGGCGGTTATGCGTGATCCGATTTCCGTCGCGGAACAATTCCTCGGCTTCGTAGAGATCACCACAGGCATAATCCATTCCCCAGTACCAGTTCTCGGTTCCGGGAACTCTGTCAATATATGCAATTCCTTTTGTTTCAATCTTCTTATAATTCATCGATCATATCTCCGTACAATCGTCTACCATTTGATCTCGCCGCTCATCTTCCTGCCGATAAAAGTTTTTATGTCCTCCAAAGATACCGTTTCGAGACTGATATCCTTCTCATCAAGAACTATACCGTCTGTCTTAAGTCCCGCAGACTCTGCTGCCAGCTTTAAAAGCTCTGCTGTGAATATCGGGTTTTTAACAAGAACCGGTCCAAGTAAATGTGTGAATATAAGATTCTTTGTTCTTGCACCCTCTGTTCCGTCCTCGTTATTACCTCTTCCGTATACAACCTTTCCGAAAGCTTCCTGATCCTTACCCAGCTTCACATCAGCCATCTGGATCTGAACACCTACAAGCTCTGTTCCGTCTGTTGTATTGATCCAGAGATCATTTCCGCTGACTCTCTGTCTCTGTCTGAATACTGTATCAAGAAGTCCGAGACCTCTAACCTTTCGACCATCCAGGAAGCTAACTCCCTTACCGAAAACAGCTCCCGTACTTCCGACTGTGAAAATAACCTTTCCGCTGTCTCTGAATTCCTTAAGCTGCTGTCTTACAGGTATGAGTGCATTTACTATGTCCTCTACTGCTGCCAGATCGCCGCTTGGGAAAAACATCATATCTGCCCATTCAAAAGGTATTTCATCCGTCAGTTTGTTTATTCTTCTTATAGTACAAGGAAGCTTCATGATATTACTGAATCTGAGAAGCGCCATAGCGTCTCCTCTGCTTCCATGCATATTCAGCACATCAGGATACATCCATAAAATATGTACCCCTCTTTCATTCTCGGAAACCCCGAGAGCTTTATGATTGCTTATTTCCGGATCGGTATAATGACTTCCGGAACGAATCTCGTTAAATAATTTAAAGTCGCTCAATCTCTTATCCTCATTTCTTGTAATATGGTATCTCTTCCACAAGATAAACCGGTTCCTTACCCGGAATCTTCTTCAGTGCTTCTTCTACGGTCTTTTCATAACCGTCCGGAAGAATCACCATATCATCCTCATTAAATCCGTCATACAGGAACCTGAGTGCCGTTGAACGGCCAAGTGCCGTTGACATACAGATCCATTTCTTGACTCCCGACTCGAGTATACCTCTCGGATCGTAATCAAAAGGATAAAATGAGATAACAAGCGGAGGATAGAAATCCAGATATTCATCATAGCCGATCATAAAGATCTTATCTTCCTTATCCTTTGCGATAAGATTAAGCGAAGACTGTGTCGTCTCTGAATTTTCCTGTTTCATTTTTATATAATGCAGTGTCTTACCCGCAATCTTCTTAGTTTCGAGTCTTCCTCTTATATCCTTAAACTCTTTAAGTGCTTTGGAAATGTTCTCCTTCGATACACCAAGCTCTGTCGTGACCGCAAGTGCCAGGATGTAACAATAAAGGAAATACTCAGTATTAAAGTTAAAGGCATATTCTGTTCCGTCCGCAGTAAAGGTCTTTCCTTCGAAATCAACCTTCTCAACCAGATAATCGATCTTATCTTCGGTTCCGAAGCCACAGGACGGACATGAGAACTGACCTATATTTTCAATATTATATGACTTAAATACCAGCGGATTATGACAGCATGGACACGGCATTGATACAGAGAAGAAGTCATCTGCTTTATGATATGAACTGCTGTTCTCTGCTACTCCGTAGCTGATTGCCTTACCAGCAAGGTCCTTAAGCGAATATGAATTAGGCTCATTCTTATTTACGAAGAGCGTAAGATCCTTACTCATTATCTTCTTAAGACGTTCCATAATGTATGAAGGCTCTCCGTTTCTCTGTGCCTGATCCTTCTGTACATTTGTTATACCAACATATTTTGCAGGCAGCTGTTCCATTACAAGGCTGATGAATCTTTCATCAACTTCCATGGCAATCGCATCTGTCGTAAGCTTTCCGCTCATATTTACATCTTCAAGGAGTGCTGTAGCTACTCCCGTAACCATATTGGCACCTTTAAGATTTGACGAAACCTTAAGTCCCGAACTTGTAAGTATATGATTTACCAGATTAACTGTTGTACTCTTTCCGTTTGTACCGGTTATGAATACTGTCTTAGCTGTATCGATTCCCTTAATGTGTTTGATAAACTTCGGATCTATCTTCAGGGCTATCTTACCCGGAAAGAAGGTTCCTCTGTCTTTAGCAAAAATATGAAGCATCTTCAAGATAAACTTTGCTGTATAAAGTGCCAGATAAAAACGCATAGTATAATTTTTCCTCTCAATCTATAGTTACATTTATTTTTTGGCTTTTGCCTTTTTATTCTTATCTGCGGCAGTCTTCCTGTCAGGTTTCTTGACTTTATCGCTGTCAGACTTCTTTACTTTGCCGCTCCCCTTTTTCGAAGCTTTCTTCACCGAATATCCGAAGCTTCCGAGCTTTTTGCCGAGTGAAAAATACTCTCCGTGTGAATATGCTATCGGATCTGAGTCTGACAGATGAAATCTTCCTTTCTCATCCATATATTTATCATCTACGGTAACTCCGATGACCTCAGCGATAAACATATCATGCGATCCGAGCTTCTCAATCTTCTTTACCTTACAGTAAATGTTGACCGGACTCTCATCTATAGCCGGAGTCTCCATATATTCCGACTTATACTCAGTCAGTCTCATCTCTTTAAACTTATCCATATCCCTGCCTGATTTTACACCACACCAGTCGCAGGCCTTTGCAAGTTTCGCAGAAACAAGATTAACAACAAACTCTCCCGTCTCTTCAATTATATCATGTGAATGCCTTTCCGGTCTAATAGATATAGATAACATGGCCGGATTGGAACAGATTGTCCCTGCCCATGCAAGCGTGATTATATTCGCCTTTTCACCGGGTCTTTTGCAGCTTACCATCACCGCAGGAACGGGATAAAGCATATTTCCGGGTTTCCAACTTTCCTTGCTCATATCTTCTTACCATTAATTAATATATTTAATCAGTCTCCTATATTAAAGTGAGACAGCGATTTATTCTATCGCAATTATTTGAGGCCTGCAACCTCATATACAAAAACGCCCTTACTCTTTCCCTTGAGCGGTATCTCACCGACTTCATTAACTTCAATCCTGTCTTTAAGCCTCTCATAGAGCACATCGCTTATCAGGACCTGGCCCTTCTTTGCATTAGCCTCAAGACGTGCTGCAGTATTTACCGTGTCACCTATAGCCGTAAAATCCATTCTGAAATCACAGCCGACATTTCCCACAACAGCCGGTCCGACATTTACACCGACTCCGAAGCCGACGCTTCTGCCATATTCTTTCATGAATTTCTCTTCTATCCTTTCACCACCTGCTACAATGTCCAGTGCCGCACATACTGCCTTATATTCATAATCCTCAAGATCAAAAGGCGAATTGAATACTGCCATCGTCGCATCACCGACAAACTTATCAAGCGTTCCTTCGTTCTTGAAAATAGCTTCTGTCGTAAGTGCAAGATATTCATTTAGAATTGTCACAACCTGCTCCGGCTCAAGTGCCTCTGACATTGTGGTAAATCCTCTGATATCCACGAAAAGGACTGCAATATCTCTGTTCTCGCCTCCGAGCTTTATGTTGAAGTCACCCTTCTTTGCAATCTCTTCAACCACCTGAGGAGCAACATACTTACTGAATGCCGCAAGAACCTTCTTACGCTTGGCCTGTTCAAGTATATATCCGATTGCTACGCTGTAGATATACGAGATGATCAGTACCATCGGGAAATAGATAATACTAAACTGTCGTCCTCCGTTGTTAAGCATAACACAGACTGCCACAAAGCCTGCTATAGCTGCCACAAGAAGTATAACGTCCTGCCACACCTTAAGTTTTCTGAAGAGTAAATGCAGTATCATCGCAATTACTGCAGTGATAAGGCCGAATATATAGGCATTACCGTTTATGGAAAATCGGCCCTGCATGTAAGACTGAAGTATATTGGCGTGAATCTCAACGCCATACATTTCTTTATCTCTGCTGATCGGAACTTTGAAATTATCCTGCATTCCCGGTGCATAAGCTCCTACAAGGACTATACTGTCACCGAACGCTCTCGGATCGATGTTTCCGTTTAAAACATCCGACATTGATATAAATTCGTAATCACCGGCCCTGCCTGAATAATTGATCAGCGATCTGCCATACTTATCTTTGGTTATTGTATTCGGTGCCGTTCCCGTAAGCTCACAATATCTGTCATAGAGTACCTTCGAAAACATATAATACTTTTCACCGTTATACTCTTCTTCGGGCATGATCTTTCTGATTATTCCGTCCGAATCAGGAGCAACATTGCTGTAACCCGAAACCGTCACACTGTCAAGTGCGGGATAAGCTGTTTCCATATTGATCACAGGGTTATACATAAGCCCGTCACTTCTCTGTTCCGGACGCTCGGCGTATATCAGATGATCAACTACGACCACATTTCCGCTATCCCCGGCTGCTTCTGCAAATTCCTTATCGCCCTCTCCGGCTTCACCCGAAAAAATAATATCAAAGCCTATCAGGATAGGTTTCGAATCTTCAGATGAATTAAGCTTCGAGATCAGATCGGCATAATAAGCACGGGACCAGGTTTGAATCGGTCCCAGCTCCTGAAGTGTTTTTTCGTCAATTCCTATAATCTTAATGTCACTGTCTATACCTCTCGGTCTCTGGTACACCGCATCTCTCACGATATAATCCAAAGATCCGAATAAGGCTGCGACAGTCAGTAGAAACACGATCAGGCCTACTGTTAACATTTCAATGATTATTGTTATTTTCTTCTTCATTTAGTCAACCCTGGTAAATACATATTCTCCCGACTCGTTAACATATACAGATACTCCGCCGTTATAAACAGTATTGTCACCGCTGACGGTCCAGCTTCCGGAATCCAGCTTGTAGGATTCTTTATCCTCAAGCGGAAGAACCTTGTCAGCCGGAATGATCTTTGTCTTAAGCCATTCGGCCTTTACGGTTATATCAACCGTGCTTGTATTTCCTGCAGCATCCTCAGCCGTAATGCTGAATTTCTTTGCTCCGTTCGCAGGATCAAGTACGATGTCCGCCTTACTGTCATTAGTATCCATCTCAAGTCCGTCAAGTAATATCTTAGCCAGATTTTCATCGGACACACTTAATTTAAAAGCATCCGAGAAAAATGTATTGCTTCCGGACAACGGCTCTGTCTTTCCGATAAACTTCGGCATTTCCTTATCTATCTTATATTCACCGCTTATAGCGATTGCACCTGTACGTGCACCGTCACTCTTACGGACAAGATAAACATTTTTTATACTGCTGCTGTACAGAATACTGTCAGTATATTCTCCGCCATATTCCGCTGAGATAAGATATTCCACCGGAGCCTTAAGATAAACATCCGATATATAAAACTTATTCTTTCCCTCTTTTCCCTGAATCGTGAATACTTCGTCAGGTGCATCAAGATATGATAATGTGAAATTATCCGTACAGCTTGATGCCTTGTAAACTGATGTTTCGGGGATTACAGCCTTCACTGTATAGCGTCCCGGTAATATCGGTACATAAGCCGAATACGCGGAATCATCCGCATCGAAAGGTTTGTACAGATATCCTGCAATGTCCCTTCCGTCCGAATCTGTTTCAAGAATCGGATAAAGCGGTTGTCCGACATAAGCATTCTTCTGATTCAGAATAGCTTTTGTAACCTCACGCTTATTTATGGAGAAGCTGCTCTCTGCACTTGCTGATTCGAATTCATCTGTCTCCGGAACCGTAGCCCTTACCATATAAGTTCCCGCTGCTTCAGGCTTAACACGGGAATATGTCTCATCATCCGAACCATACGACTTATACTCGAATAAAGCATCAGCCTTTCCGTCAGAATCTGTCTCAAGTACCGGTTCATACTCAGTTCCTACAACTGTATCGGATACCGAAACCTTGATTGATTCAACTTTTCGTTTGAAGATCAAAATATTAAATGTACTCTCGCACGAAGCTCCGCTGAAAGTATCTGTTTCAGGAACGACTGCTTTTACCGAATACTTTCCCTTCAAGGAAGGCATTACATTGCTGTATGCTTCATCAGGAGCATCAGCAGGCTTATAAAAATACTCTGCAAGATTTATTCCGTCCGAATCAGTTCTGAGCACAGGTGAAAGCTCCGTACCTTCCCTCACGTCAGCAACACTGACTTCCATATAAGATGGTGTTTTCTTTAAAATCTTGAAATTACATGTACATACGATCTTGCCAAAATTATCTGTCTCAGGGACAGTAGCACGCACGGTGTATTCACCTGCAGCTACAGGCTTTACTGTCGTATACAAACTGTCTTCCCCATCAATTGGCTTATATTCATAGACTACACTATTCTTTCCGTCTGAATCCGTTGAAATTATCGGATCATACGGATCGCCGATTATCGAATCAGATACAGTAACCTTTGCACTTGACGGTGTAAGCCTTGATATCGTGAACTCAGCAGTAGCCGCCGCAGACGAATAAGTATCGGTTTCGGCAACGGTCGCTTTAACAACATAAGTTCCGCCTGCTGTAGGCTTTACGGATGAATATGCTGTATCTGCCTCATCAACCTTTTTGTATTGATAACTCACTACACCGTCTGAAGTTGTTGCAGCACTCGGAGAATAGCTGTCTCCTACTTTTGAATCAGGTACTATAACCGAAACAGAAGGTATGAGCTTTTTAATCGTAAAGTTATCAGTAACAACTACTTCTTCATACATATAAGTCTCGGGTATCGTAGCCCTTACCGTGTATGTTCCTGCTGCTGCAGGCTTTACATCAGTATACGCACTGTCATTATCAGTTGATTTTTTATAGGCATACAGTACTTCTTCAACACCGTCGGATGAAGTTGTAAGTACCGGTTCATACTCTGTTCCGATATTCATATCGGGAATATCAACCTTTGAATCATCTGCAGAATGCTTGCTTATCGTGAAGCTACCGTAACAATCTATTCCGAGATATTCATCTGTTTCAGGTATGGATGCACGGACATCATATTCTCCCGCCTCTTCCGGCATCACAGAAGTATAATCATCTTCCGGTGCAGTTTTCAGCTTATACATAACATCGGCTTCTTCTACTCCGTCAGAATCAGATGTAATCTCCGGAGAATATTCCTCTCCGACCTTTGTATTCGGAACTGTTACAATTGCAGTTGCCGGTGTTCTCTTTATTACATCAAAGGTATCGGTACAGCTTACTTCCTCATACTTATCGGTTTCCGGAACCGTTGCTCTGACCGTATAGCTGCCCGCCTCATATGGAATATCTGCCGAATATGCTGTATCCGGAGCTGTAGAAAGCTTATATTCAAATGTTGCATCAGCTTTACCATCGGATAATGTATCAACCGTGAGATCAGGTTCATCACCGACATAAATATCATTTGCCGTAACCGAAGCAGTTGTCGATACAAGCGGATATTTTAAAACAAAAGAAACCTCAGAGCTTCTACCGGAATAATCCGTTGCAGTCATTGTCACATGCTGAGCATTTCCCCATTCAGCTGCAAACGCAAAGTTCAGGGTATCCCCGTCAAAATCCACTCCTTCGATTGACGTCCCATCCGGAGTAACAATCTTCGCAAGATTCTCATCATATACCTTAAAAGTGAGCTGGGCTCCTATAAAGTGGTCGTTATCTTCGAGATTAGTCTCCATCTGAGCGCCATTCTCATCCTCGAGCATTACATTTATATACTTCGGATCTTCCAAGTCGAAGATTATCTCATCCAGCCCTGCACCCGTTGAACCTATATAAACATAATCCGTCTCAGCGCCATCTGATTTTCTCTTGAAATAAAAACCATAATCGGTATTGAAATAACCATAGCCATACAGATCATCATATGTTAATGTCTGTGAATCGGCATACTCCGAACCACCCATATAGGTTTTGACTTGAAAATCCGAAGCGGGACTTACTGTTACCGAATCCTGAGTATACTTTCCGTTTGTAAGTCCACTGACCTTAAGATATGAATCTCCGTCCGCTTTCGTAACACTTGTAAGAGGAAGAAAGCTAACTCTGAAATTTCTTTCAGCCGATTCTTTATACATATATTCTCCGTCTTCCGGAGCCACAGCCCTGACTTTCCAGTTTCCGATTGAATTCGGCAGATCACTTGAAAATTCGGAAGAGCCCGCCATTGCATATTCAAAGTAAACATTTTCCTTATCATATCCGGCCGCAACGCTGACCTTATCACTGAAATCAGGCTCTGTTCCCAGATAAATATCATCAACCGCAGCAAGAGTTATCTCGGGATCTACCATAATGAGATCATACGCTGTACCTGTTACACTGTTTGCGAATGAAGCTTCAAAAGTTTTTGAAATACCATTAGGAAGTTCAACTTTACATTTACCGCCTGTCAGTTCAAGATGAGTATCATTCTGAACTTTTACAGTTCCCAAAAGATTTATGTCACACTCAAAATTATCAGAAACTTCATAAACTGCAGAATCCGTACTTGTAAGGCCGTCAAGGTCATCACGATCTATACCTGTCCGGGCTACAGTTCCGTAATTTGTAAGCGTACCGCCTGAAACATCAAAATAGTCGGTAAGTCTTCCCGTTGACTGTATAGTCACATCACCGGAAGTTACACGAATGAACCAAGGAACTGTTCCTGTTATATAAGCGTCGCCGCCCAAAAAATCAATTGTCGAATCATAAAAAGCGACATTTCCATCAACAGTAATCGCATCATCTATCCAGATCGTTCCTCCGTATTCATTTAATATCTCAAGGGTACCGCCGGAATAATTACCATTTGTAACCTTAACCAATACCTGCGGATCCGTAATCACAAGCTGATGATATCCCGGGGTCGTAACCTGTAAACCTTCCGCTGTATAATATTCCATCCTGTTTCCTGCGGCTATATCTACAATGAATTCAGCCGGCTGACCGTCGCTTGAAGACAGATATATGATATCCGGATCCTCATCATCCACCAGACCCCATGCATTTCCCGATGAGGCATGAACCGTCTTCAGATCATAATCACATACATAGGTTCCCATTATCATAACGAGAGTAAGCAGGATGCTGATTATTCTTTTTTTCAAATTATATTTTCTATAATCCATAGTCATCCTCCTTACTTCCATTCTATTGTCACATCTTCATCGATAGTCTTATCAAAATCCCAGTCCCATCCGCCGGTTGCTGCCGGTGCAAGTGAAGGAACTGTTGCTTTGTCACCCTTTGCAATCTTCTGGGTTCCGAATACTGTGCCGTTATACATGAATGTTACAGTTACAACTTCACCCTCCATAAGTGCAACATCTCTTCCATCATCTTTTGCATCCTTAACTATTCCGATAACATCATCCGGGATAGCCGAGAAATCTATATCTCTCGGATCTGAGAGATAATCCGTAGTTGTGCCATCTTCAAAGATAATAACTTCCTTACCCTTTTCAACCTCGACTTCCTTATCCGAAACTGTTCCGTCTTTATAAACAAGTCTGGTTGTAACCTTTCCTTCAAATACCGAAACCTTGGTATAAGTTACATTTCCGATCTTATAAACATTTACTCTGAAGATTGTTCCTCTGACTGACATGGTCGAATTCGGAGTATTGATGTCATAAGAAGACTCGTCGGAAAGCTTATTCTGAATATCATTCGTAATCGCACCGCGTCTCAGCTCGATTGAAGTTCTTCCTTTTTCGGAATTGCCTTCGGCCACAAGCTTAAGTTCTGTATCTTCTTCAAGATAAATGTACTTATCCTCATCTGCCTGCAGACACATTTTACCCTTATCAAGTCTTATCTCATCACCTGACTCAAGAACCATGTTGGCATACGGGGTAATATCCCCTTTCTTTTCTCTGGTTACGGAGCCGTCTCCATAAAACTCATATACCTTTAAAAGTCTGTAGGATTTTTTCTGCAGTAACCTTATCCCGATCACTGCGAGAATAATGAATATCGCAAATATTATTCCGAATATAATTGATTTTTTCTTCATACTGACTCCTTCGGAGAAAAATTCCCAATCACCCAAATTAATCATACTACTTTTTGCGCTTTTTTTATACTTATTTTTCACTAAATCCCTTTATTTTAAGCGATTTTTGTTTCGGATCAAAAGAAGAAATCTGACCGTTTTTTGCTGTGATTGACAACCTCATATTTGTGTATGTATAATACGCATTTGGTAATTAACTCATAAAATAATAAATGTGAGGCTGAACATCGATGAAAGAAAAAATGATAAAGTTTTTTAAAGAGGATACTATCCTTGTAATATCGGGTATTCTCGCTGTTATCTCATGTTTTTTTATAACTCCGGACAAGAAATATATAGATTATGTAAACTTCCGTGTGCTTGCGATACTATTCTCCCTTATGCTTGTGGTAAGCGCTTTGATCCGTATCGGTACATTTGACTATCTTACCGAAAAGCTGCTCGGAAGGATTTCAGGCGAAAAATACATTTCACTTCTCCTTGTAATCCTCTCCTTCTTTATGAGCATGCTTCTCACAAACGATGTAACTCTGGTAACTCTTGTACCCTTTGCGGTAAATGTCCTCAAAGCCTATAAAGACAGACGTAGAATGATGTATACACTGATACTCATGACTGTGTCCGCCAATCTCGGAAGTATGCTTACTCCGATCGGCAACCCTCAGAATCTTTTTCTTTATTCTAAATTCGGCTTCAAGCTTTCAGACTTTGTTCTTCTTATGCTGCCTTACAGTGCCGTTTCGCTTATCATGCTTATCGTAAGTGTTTTTATACTTAATGCAACCGACAAGACAGCTGATACGGCAGTTACAAAGAAGACTCCGGCACCGACGCCTTTTAAGCTTGGCATATATTCTGTTCTTTTCATAGTATGTATCCTTACCGTATCGGATAAGCTTCATTACGTCATAATGCTTGGTATTGTTGCACTTACGGTTCTTATAATTGACAGAAAAGCTTATAAAAATGTAGACTACGGTCTTCTTATGACCTTTGTATTTTTCTTTATCCTTATCGGAAATCTTGGCCGCATAAGCTTTATAAGCAATGCGCTTTCATCAATAATCGAGAAAAATGTAATCCTTACTTCGGTACTTGCATCGCAGATCATCAGCAACGTTCCCGCTGCTATGCTCCTTTCAGTCTTTACGGATAAGGGTGCTCAGCTTGTTGTCGGAACCAATCTCGGCGGTCTCGGTACACTTATCGCAAGTATGGCAAGTCTTATCACATTTAAATTTTTCGGAAAGATCAAAAAAGAAGGCGAGCATTATCTACTCGCCTTCACTGTAATAAATATAATATTCCTGATCGTTCTTTTTACTATGACACTTTTTATCGGCTGATCCGAGGTTGAATATAATCAGCAGGTAAAGCGGTCATTCGTATTTTGCTTCGCTGCATATTCGTTCATTTTACTCCAGACTTTCTGCCGCATATTGCATCAGATAATCTTCTCCTTCATCGAATATGGCCTTTACAGCCTCTTTGTCCATCGGGATCTTCTCATCGAACGGAGTTCTTCCCACATGATCTGTGTAAGTATCTATGGCTATTTCTCCGTCAGGGAAGAGGTTTGGTACCGCAGAGAAGCTGATACCTCCTTCTTCCATATTAACCTGTGTTACAGCCTGGCAGGAACTGTTCGAACTTGTAAATCCTATAACCTTAACATTCGGGAAATCTCCCATCATATAAGTCATATCATCTCCCGCACTCACAGTTTCTGCATTTACCAGAAGAATGATCTGTCCGTCATGCCAGAGATCTTCTCCCGTATAGGATGATGGCAGTCCCATTTCGTAACGTCCGTCTGCGCCTCTTTCGAAGGTTGCCGTATTTTCATTGATAACGGAACTGTAATATGTCAGATGTTCACCCTCCGGTGCAAAAAGACATGCTATACCTTCAACAAAGTATGGACTTCCTCCACCGTTTCTTCTCAGATCGAATATCAGATTCTTCACTCCCGATTCCTTAAGAGCAATCACTTTATCTCTCAGTTCATTTGTCATCTCAGTATAGTCTACGCCGTCATACGTCTGCTGATCATATATCATCTGACTTATTCTTATCATGTAGGTACTTCTATTTACTTCCTTCCAGTTAAGATTTGTTATGTTAACTCCATCATCAAGTTTATAAACAGTATCCATCATTCTCGGAGCATATATTCCAAGATTTGGAGCCAATACGCTCTTTTCAGTACCATCATCGCCGATAAATGTTATGTCAACTGATGGATTCAGCGTATTTCCTTCTTTGTCTCCCGGGATAAAAGTATCGCCGTACTTCATGTCACTTCCCATACCTGCGACATATATCGGCTTATAAAATATTTCATTTTCCCTCACCGGATATTGCATGAAGTAATAATCAATCTCATCGAAATATTCCTCAACCGGTCTTCCGTTCCATTTGGTAATTATAGTACCGTTTTTTATACCCGCATTTTTAAGAGTCAGTCTGTCCGCCTCTGCAGTGTCAGGCTTATAATCATCCTTCACCGAGAAGAATCCTAAATCATCGTGATCCGTACTCAAGATCGAATAGGAATTATCATAGCCTTCCACATTCACAGCCGCAAACTCCCCCGTTGTAAGTCTTATAAGAGAGAGCCCGTAATCATTTCCGTAAGATTCGCATATTGCTTTACGCCACTCACTCTCGTTATTAATTGTGTAGCCTACATGTCCGTCGTAGAATTCACCCGTAAACTGCTGCCACACCTTATAATTCTCCACACAGTCCTGATTCCTATCTACTGCCTTAAAGAGCGGCCAATACTTGGCATACAATGCATCGAAGTCTATCCCCTTCTCTTCCGTAAGAACGTAGTGTTCCTTCAGAACCGAATAAGCTTCTTCAAAGTCTTCCAGATAAGACTTTCTCTTATATCCGGAAGAAAATGCGATCACAGCCATATTCACTACTATAGCTGCTGCAAGAACCACCGCAGTTATCTGCTTCTGTTTAACCTTCCTGTCTTCGATAAAAAGGCATATCAGTATCAGAAATGCTGCAACATATATACCTAAAAAATATTTATCAAAACCGACAAACACGAGTCCCGCCACTACCAGAAAAGCAGGTGCACTATATAACAGTCTCCATTTATTCGATGGTCTCTTAAACGATACCTTCGCCACAACAAAGAGAAGGATCATAAGTCCTAATTCAATTATCGCAAATGATATATCCATATTCGTTCCTTTCGTAATTCATTCAAGCCTCTCCCCTTGAAGAGAAGGTGGTGCGTAGCGCCGGAAGAAGTGTACTTGGGGGATGAAGTATCCTACCCCAGTTCGTCACGACGGAAAAGTGCATATCCCATAAAGAGATAAATTGCAGTCATTATGAGCGAAACTACTATCGTTCCGATAACCATCTCGGATGAAACGCTGCTGTTATAAGCGTAATACTGCACTACTCCTTTACTCGGATCCAGATTATATATACTCCATCCGTCATAGCTTGTGAGAAGTGACAGATTAAATATGCTCACAAAGAAAGATTTCGAGTGACTCAGCATTTGTCCGAGTAATACCGAAGCATCACATATCAGGAAAGCTACGCCCATTATGATATACGGATTCTTTACGAGAAATGTAAGTACCGCCAGGAAAGCCGCAAGCCTCAGATACGGGAAGAAGAATAAAAGCTGTCTCACAATTATATCTCCGAGAACCAGTTTATCTCCCCATCCGTCTAAAATTATTCCCGTTATCATCGGAACGAAACTGAGTATAGTTGTTAATACCGCACCCACGAGTATTGCCATCAGTCCCCGTGCCATAAATATACTTATACGCGAATGCCCCGAAAGGACTTCATAATTTGCAACCTTATCCTTATAATCTTCTCCGCATATAATAGCAACCATAAATCCCAGTATAAAGATCTGGATCATATACGTTATACTGGGATTATCCGCCAGCATTCCGCTTGTATGCCCCGACGTCACAGAATCACCCACATTCAGAAACGTTATGAGTATCTGGATAAGTACGAAAAAGATATACATCCTTATAAGCATCTTGCTTCGGAGTATTTCATACCATATAGATTTAATAATATTCTTCATCAGTCTCTGTCCTTCTTCTTGAAATTTACATACGCTATAGTCAGATACACTGCTGTGAAAACCACTGAATAACAGATTGTCTTCCACACCATATCCGAAGTAACCGCCGTATCATATACCGATACCGTCTTGCCGTTTATAACCTCATACTTTGCATTTTCGGATACAAGTAAGAATGCTGCATTTGTGAAACCCGCAGGATAGATAACCTCTATTTCCAGAACATCCTGAAATATTGATGTAACCATTGCTACAACCACAAGAACTGCGTAGCTTAGGGCTATTCCCTTACCTGCACTCCTTGTTACACTTGCAAGCATCATATCGAGAGAACATATCCTGATGATCGGAAAGATGCAGAGAAGACTTCTTATCAGCACATTTTTCATATCCGTTTCAGGTCCCCATCCGTAAAGCATATTCAGATATCCGAGCGGAAGTAACATAAATATGAATATAAGTAATGCTCCCCAGATATAGCCTGATATCATTCTTCCGGCGAAGATCCTTCCTCTGCTGTGACCTGCCATCATTTCATAATTGATGGTCTTATCGCTTGCATCTCCCGCCACGGCCTTGCAGGCAAATATCATTATCCCGATACATAAGAATATAACCATGGTAGCCATCTGCTGAGATCCAAAATATGCACTCGGGGTCATCTTAGTTAATGTGTCACCGCTCAGAATTCCCGACAGATACATTACAAATGCCGGAAGTCCCAGCATGGAGATTATGGTTATCCAGTTCACCGTATCCCGCCGCATCGTATAATTTAATGATCTGATTATATTTATCATTGTTCTGTCCTTTCAGCTTAAATGTCAGTCCTGTCAGCCTGAACCATTCTTAAATAATAGTCCTCAAGGTTAACTGCATTTTTCGATAATTCCACCGGAATGATCCCGTTTTCATAAAGCGTCTTTGAGATCATATGCATGTTATCAAGTCCGTCATAGATTCGTAGGCTTCCGTCCTCCTGAGCCTCTATTCTCTCGATACCGCAGCTGTTCATAAGTACGGCACTTGCCTTCTCATTATTATCCGTATCTATGTGACAATACTCACTGCATGCGGCCTTTAACTCATCTGCCGTGAAAATACCCTTGATCTGTCCGTGATTAATGAAGATATAATCCGTACAAAGAAGCGATAACTCACTGAGTATGTGTGAAGATATGACCATCGTAATATCATCTTCTTTATTCAGTTTTCTGAAAAGCTCTCTTACTTCCACGATTCCTTCCGGATCGAGACCGTTGATCGGTTCATCAAGGACCATAAATTCAGGCTTACCCAGCAGCGCATTTGCAAGTCCGAGTCGCTGTCTCATACCAAGCGAAAAGTTCTTAACTATCTTCTTTCCGGTATCCTTAAGATTGACTATCTCCAGAACCTCTTCGATTCGTCCCTTATCCGGAATGCCCTTCTGAAGTCTCTGCTTCTCGAGATTTTCACGAGCTGTCATCTTTTCCTTCTCATAAGGCGTCTCTATCATGAAGCTCATCCTCGTTCTCGCGTGATTGAGGCCTTTCTCATCTGATGCGCCGTACATACTTATCTCTCCGCCCGTCGGAAATGCGAGGCCGCCGAGAATCTTCATGATTGTCGTCTTACCCGCACCGTTCGGTCCTATCAGGCCGACTATGCTTCCCTTCTTTATACTGAATGACACATTATCGAGTGCCATCTGCTTTCCATACTGCTTGGATAGATTTCTTACATCAATGATTGTCTCAGACATATTTCCCAATTCCTTTCTACAGCAATATAATCATTTTCACTGATATAAATATAAAACCAATTCTTAAAGAATTTCTTAAATAAATAAAAAATGCATCTTACATCGTAAAAATGCATTTCACCGCCCGATTGCTGGATTAATCCCGGAATTATATATATAGTCGGATCAAGCCAAATCAAAAATCATCCGGCTTAGTTACAGTACATCCGGCATAAAACCTCATGCCGATGATCTATAGAAAGAGGAGACAGACCATGAATAAAATCTATGAAAAGAACAGAGTTACCTTTGCGATAATCTGCATAGTGATCTATGTAGTCGGAACCAGCCTCGCTGAAGCAATGGCTGAGTCCCTTGGAATAGTTAAACTGCCTTCGATGATATTCCATTTGATTTATACGGCAGCTATCTTCTTGTGGCTTAAGAGGAACCGTCTCTTTGAAAAGTACGGACTGAAAAAGCCTGAATATCCTCTCTCGAAAGCGTGGTTTTTTATACCTCTCATACTCATCGGTTTTTCAAGCATTTATTTCGGGTTAACCTTGAAATACTCCGTACCCGAAACCGCATTTTATATGATCAGCATGATATGCGTAGGATTTCTGGAAGAAATAATCTTCCGAGGATTCCTGTTCCTCGGTATGGCCGAGAAGAATATTAAGTCCGCTATACTTGTATCCTCTGTCACCTTCGGAATCGGCCATATCGTGAATCTCTTGAACGGAAAGCCTGTTCTCGAAACTCTGCTTCAAATAGTTTTCGCTACTGCTGTCGGCTTCGTGCTGGTAATGCTGTTCCATAAGGGTAAGAGCCTGATCCCGTGCATTGTCTTCCACAGTATTAATAATTCCCTCAGTGCGATCAGTAATGATGAAGCTTCTCTCAGGTTTTTCGGAAGCGTTGAGAAAGAACTATATATATCCGTCGGCTTCTCTCTCGTCATATGTCTCTTATATCTGGCAGCACTATTACATAATTTCAAAAGCGAAGAATAATTAGTTTTTACTGCATTCATGACAATTCAGAACCTTGATTAAAATTGTAATTACACCATCCTCTTGGTATACTTGTTTTATAGCTGTATCTGTTATCAGAGAAGCTGTGAGTTAGAATAATCACGAAACGAGATGTAAGGAAAATGCAGTTAAAAGTAAGTCGCATTCCAATCGATGAACCGGAGATTCTTGAGATACGGTGTCATAAAATTACAGATAATGTGCAGGAAATAATCTCCTTCGTAAAGTCACGGCAGGGAGAGATATCCGCCGAGAAGGACGGGCAGCAAACAGAGATTCCGCTTATAGATATATTCTATGCGGAATCCGTGGATAATCATGTATTTATATATACTGCCGATGAAAGTTATGAGGTACGCCTGAAGCTTTACGAATTAGAGGAACTGACCAGAGGACGTTCCTTCCTCCGCGTACAGAAAAGCATGCTGCTCAATCTTATGAAAATCAGTTCCATACGCCCCGCTCTCAGCGGAAGATATACAGCTCAGCTAAAGAACGGAGAAGAGATCATAATATCAAGGAAGTACGTTCCCGATCTTAAGGACATACTAAAAGGACGGGAATTGAAACCGATGTCTTAACACATCGGCCGATCTGCTCATAAAGAGAATCTCTACGGAGGAAATGATATATGAAAATAAAAGAAAAACTCGGAGAGGCCTTCAGATTGTACTTCATTCTTGTAACTCTGATATCCGTACTGCTTATGATACTCGGCCTCACATTTGACAGTGACAGAGTCCTCGGATACAGCGTATTCCTGTCTCCGCTAATATATGCCGCAATCGGTGTGATCCCCGTATTCTTCTTCAAAAAAGAAAAAGAGATCAGCATGAAGAAGTTGATATGTCAGAATGTGTTCTCTCTTCTCTTCATAGAAGCAATTATACTTATACTCGCCTTTAACGCCAGAAGTATTCCTACAGAGCGAAAGGGCGTTGTGATAGGAATCGCCGTGGGTATTGCTGTAGTATATATACTGACTCTTATTGTAGAATATATCTTTGAACTGACTCAGTCCAAAAAACTGAATGAAGATCTGATAAATTATCAGAACAGAAATGCTTCGATAACCGGAGCAAAAACAGAATGATCCGTAAAACTATGCCGGTAAGACCTTGTTCTTGCCGGCTTTTCCCATTTCAGGGACGCCTCAAAAAAAGTTTAACAAATTTTTCAAAAGGGGTCTTCTCAAAAACGGTCAATGGAATATAATCAAATTAACCGAGGCGGTCAATGACCGATACAGTCAATGAATTGTATATAACCGATTTGTCAAAGCTGTCTTTGACAGAATTGCTATATCACTCAACTGAATAAGTCTGAATCCGGCCCGGTCAGTGATCACTTAACTGTTAACTTATTTGTATCTGAAAAAGGATGAATATCTATGAAAAATGCAAATGAAAAATATGCAATCGATATCAGAAAACTTACAAAAACCTACGGCAAAAGCCGTGGAATAAACGAACTCGAACTTTCTGTGGCAAACGGTGATTTCTTCGGATTCATCGGTCCTAACGGTGCCGGTAAGTCCACAACGATAAGAACGATCCTCGGACTTATCAGTCCGACTTCGGGAAGTGCTTCGGTTCTCGGTTACGATATCGTATCTGATAAAAGAAAAATACTTGAGGAGGTTGGATACCTTCCTTCTGAAATAAATTTCTACAACGGTATGAAAGTTAAAGATGTAATTAAATACTCTGCCGATCTGAGACATGCCGACTGTGCGAAAAAGGCTGAAAGTCTTTCGGCGCGGCTCGGACTCGATCTTAACAAAAAGGTTGATGAACTGTCTCTCGGTAACAGGAAGAAGGTCGGAATCGTATGTGCTATCCAGCACAGTCCAAAACTCCTCATCCTCGATGAGCCGACTTCCGGACTTGATCCGCTGATGCAGCGCGAATTCTTCAATATACTGACTGAAGAGAATGAAACGGGTTCTACTATCTTCTTCTCATCACATATACTTTCGGAAGTTCAGAACTACTGCAGAAGCGCCGCATTTATAAAGGACGGACGTATCATTATGTCAGATAAAGTTGAGAATCTCGAGCAGACCGGAACCAAGAAGATTACGATATCGGGCATATCGGATATCAGCAGACTTACCTCTCTTAAAGGTATTACACCTGCCGATTCGGATGCTGCATCGGAAGGCTCACAGAGTTTCTTCTACAACGGAGATATCAATATTCTTCTAAAAGCTCTCTCCGATGAATCCATAAAGGATATAACCATAACGGAACCGAGTCTGGAAGAAATATTTATGAATTATTACGAGTAGTTTACATAACACATTTTTGATTATAGTTTAAATGTTTGATTATAAATCTAAGAAAGGAATAGATATGACAATCTTTAAGCAGGAAGTAAAATCACAGAAGCTTTCCATAAGTATTTGGAGCTTATCCATAGGACTTCTCATCGCCATGTGCGTTCTGATGTATCCTGATATGAAGTCTCAGATGGAGAGCGTTAACGATATGTTTTCATCCATGGGAAGTTTTACTCAGGCCTTCGGAATGGACCAGCTGAACTTCGGTACTCTACTTGGATTCTATGCTGTAGAAGGCGGAAATATTCTCGGAATCGGCGGAGCTTTCTTCGCAGCCATTACGGCCATTGCAGTTCTCATGAAAGAAGAAAAAGACAGAACGGCCGAATTTCTTATGACTCACCCGGTATCAAGGCCCCGTGTCATAACAGAGAAGCTTATAAGCGTTTTCACTATCATCTTAGTACTTAATATTATCGTATTTATATGTTCGGCATGTTCTGTACTGGCAATTAAGGAAGAAGTGGACTGGACTCCTATTATTCTTCTTCATCTGGCTTATCTTCTCATGCAGTTTGAGATAGCCGGTATATGCTTCGGAATATCCGCATTTCTCAGAAAGAACGGACTCGGTATCGGTATAGGAATCGCATGCCTTATGTATTTCCTGAATATCGTTGCAAACATTTCCGAAGATGCAAAGTTCCTTAAATATATAACACCTTTCGGATATACCGAAGGTTCTGATATAATAAATGATGTGGCTATCAAAACCGAATACTTAATTCCGGGAATGATAATTATGGTAATCGGAATTATATTTGCTTATATACATTACACCAGGAAGGATCTGCAGTAGATTTGATGTCGGGACAAAATAATCTGTCTCATATTTGCAGAGACTTTAACGCAGCGGTAACATACCAGATAATATGAAGTGACCTCACATTTGTAGCATCGTGGATTTACCTGTATACTACGATTTGGAAAAGTCGACAGTAACAGGGATTACCACATACAAAGGAGGTCACTATGAAAAGAATACTAAAAAT